>ENA-UOOR01000211-UOOR01000211.1-fermentation-metagenome-genome-assembly--contig:-NODE-211-length-88932-cov-195.077230_pt1 | contig 88932 bp, 60 predicted proteins | sample MGYA00245780_ERZ724029 | MGnify/ENA primary metagenome ERZ724029 (study PRJEB28704, sample SAMN03018315) | fermentation metagenome | biome: anthropogenic terrestrial biome; feature: soil...
TGATTTATAAAATTACCGCTAATTCACATTGCGAGGGGTAAGGAGTTCTGAATATGGTGACTTCCTTTTTTATTGGTGGTTAACCTTATATGGCTGCCTACTTGCCTGGATTGTTCGTAACCTAAAGTTTTCAGGGCCTTTATCAAGTCCTTTCCGGTAAGGTTTCGAGGTATCTTTTTCATGCGGGGAAAACTTCCTCTTTAACATAATGGAGCCTTACAATTTTAGGAATATCTTTTTCAAAATGGCAGCGAATGGCTTCTTTAATATTTTCCTTTAACTCTTCTGCCGTTTCGGCTTCCGTAAAAATAGAATGCTCCAATGCCCTAGCTTCAAAACCGCCATCGAGGGATTCTTCTACGATAAAAATAATTTCCTTCATGGTTTTGTTTTATACAAAGTTAACAACTTTCTTTCATTAATGAACCTTCCTGAAAATAATTTTCAACTATTATCATACGTCTTTCATACGGTAAGATTGCTAAAAAAACAACTACTTCATTGTTTTTAGGGTTAAAGATTGATGGCCACAGGTAAAGCAATTCGTATTTGTTCCTTGTCTAACTATGGTTGAATTATATTTAATTTCTATAAATTCATATTCGGTTTTGAAACATTCTTCAGGATATTGGCTTGGTTTGGCTTTAAAACCCAAGGTATCCTTTGTCAGATAGTTATACTGTAATATAATCACGGTTTCTAAAATAGAATTATAATTATTAGTAATATTATCTACTGAGAACACATTCGATTTGAAAGCCAAAGCTTTGTTGCTATACTGATTCATATAATCAAAAATTATTTTATCCCCATTTTCATAGACTTGCAGACTATCAATGTCATAAAGACTATCAAACACACTTTGATCATTTTGTGTAAGTATTTTTATTTCTACTACCTCATCAAAATGAATTGCAACAGGTTCTCCTTTACAAGGGTCATCCTCACAACCGGAAGCAAATAATAACATGCTTAAAATTACAAGAAGTAGCGAGTTTTTCATAGTTTTTTTTATATTTTATATTCATATTCAGTTGTTTTTATATAAGTGTTCAATCGTTATTACCAAAACAAAGTTAATGATAAAAGCCTTTGTGTATCAGATCGTATAATTCCTATCAGTTAAAAGGTCTCATCGAAATGCTTGACGAGACCGTAATAAAAATAAACGGGATACGTGTGTATGTGCCTTTAAAAGCCATGAATCAAAAACAAATAATAGCAGCCTATAATAATGGTATTTAATGTTTTATCTATCTATAAGTAGGTCGATCTATACTAATAGAACTTTAATGAATTGGGATTCTGCCGGGTATCAAAGACTCTTAGCAAATGAATCTCATTGCCTCCCTGTCGATAGTACAATGTATTGCGCTTTGTCAGCACGGATTATCTGATGCTTAATTCGATATTAATCAATGGAAATTGCCTGGGATTTTCCTTGATAAAGGAGATATTTTCCTCAACGGTATCGATAAATGCAAGGGATACTCTCCTTTCCCAATTTTGGTCAAGATATTGAAGGATGTTTTCAAAATTTCTGGAAGCGAGACGAGCCCATACAATTTTAATCGGCATCAGGATATTTTTTACGCATTTCGTTTACAACATCTTCATGACCCCGTCCATGCCCGGAATCAAAAGGAGGTCAAAGGGTTTGGAGGAATTGTTTCCTGTCGGTAGGAAAACCGGTCAAAACTTCCCTGTTCACCAATTTACCCTTTTTGGTGAATATGTTCACCGGATTATATATGAATTTGGGGATTAGAGAGTAAAAAAGAAGTTACAGCATTTTCAATTTCTGAAAGTACTCCATTTTCAACTCCGTCACACGGTGAAAGTCTCAATCTCACTTATGCCTTTGCGGTTTAGTACAATCCGGAAGCGTTTATATTCTGATTGTTCTTCATTTTTAAACTGAAGAATGAGGTTTATATAATAGATTTTTTCTCCTTTTACGATGGCCAGATTGCCGTCTTCACCCGGAATAAAGAGGGGTACTACGGGGTTATCCATTTTTTGGACGAAATTCGACACATTGAATCTGATGATGTCGTTTATACCATTGGTTGCATATTGACTGCATTCGTCCAGACTTTTGCGATTAAGGCGCACCAGCCGGCGGTACAATATGATTTTTTCGCGGTTATTCCGATTGTCGGCTTCCAGAATAGCCGAGCGATTACGTATTGCATTCACCTCAGAAGGAGCCTGGTCTTGTGTAATAAAATCCATGCTTTCTTTACTCCATCCTATCTTGTGATCATTCAGGGTAATGTTGGTCCGGTGGTCAAAAAACCGGCGTCCCAGGCGGTGAGCGAAGTAGTAGCGTGTAAGCTCTTTTATTCTATCTTTAAGCATATAGCTCACAACGAGGGCTACAAAAAATGGCATGGTAAAGTTGCCGAATTTCTGTTGAAATGAAAAAGCCATAGCCGTAGCAAAAATCATTGACAGACCTGCTGCAATACTTAAATAGACTTGTTCAATCCATATCCCGTCACGTCTTTTATTGGTGGTAAGAAATAGCTCACTCTCAACATACTTTTTTAGCAGGCTAAGCCGGAATACCAGATCGCGGTTGCGGTCTGCACTATCCTTCTCAACCACGGGATAACCTTTAGACTTTTTATAACTGACCTCTGTTGTTATGCGTTCCATTAGCTTTAATCCGATGGTCTCAGTAAATTCCGATTGTTTTTCCAGGCCTGCCAAAAGTTTAAATGTATGTTGCTCTATGAGGTTGCTTAAGAATTCATCGCCAAAAGAATAATAATTCATTAATTCCTTACTTACAGAAGAAACATTGATGTTTCTGCGCAATTGCCGGTAATTTTCGGCAATGGATGTCACATTTTCTATATAAATATCGGTCAGATATTCAATGTCATCATCGGTTGAATTGTCGATGATATGGTTGATCTCATCACGCAATGCACTTTTAACAATAGAAACGAACATGCGAATGTGGTATTCATAATCAGAGGCCCGGGTACGTGTTGGCTCAGAAGCCAGGGCTTCAAATGATTTTTCTAAAAGTACAAATGGGGCTTTATCGCGTGCAGCAATGTCGCGCAAAAGATAAGAAGGAGTAATTAACCTGATGTTAGATTTAAGATCACGATAAAAATCCGACTTATCGTAGGTATGACGGTTGATGTCAAGACTATTGGGTATAAAAATCCAGGTATTTACTTTGAAATCACTTATTTCCTGCTTTTTTCGGGCATTGAACCCAAGTTTAATCTCAACAGAGAATTTATCATGTATTTCTATTAAATCATCGATCATAGGTCATTGTCAAAGGGTTAAAACGTTTAAAACAAACCAAAAACACCATTTGGGGTAATTCCCAATATTCTAAACCAGGTTTCACCGGCTGCAATATTTAGCACCCACGCTATAACCATGATGGTAAAACCGTATTTAAAAGTATCGGTCAGGCTGTATTGATCCGTTTCATACAGTAAAGCAGCCGGTTTACTATTGAAAGGCAATACATATACATGTTCAATCATAAATGCTACCGGCAGCGCCAGACTTACAATGCTGAATCCGAAGCGTTGAGCTACTCCTATTGCTATGGGAATAAATATCATTGCCCGCATGGTTTTCGATTGAAAAATGAGTGCACTGAAAATCATTACTGCGGTGAGCATCAGATATAACACCCAAAACGGTGTATTGTTACCAATTCCCAGATGATTAAAAAAGGCGTTTACACTTATGGACGGCAAATCGGTTGCCGCAAAGCCTGCACCCAGCGTATAGGCACCGGCTGAAAAGAGCATCAGGTGCCAGGGTATATCCACCTCGTTCCAGTTGATGATACCAATGCGGGGCAAAAGGGCAACGATGGCACCCACAAAGGCTACTGCTGTCGGGCTGATGCCATGCAGGCGGTCAGTTGACCAGAACCCGAGAATCAACGCAAAAATCACTATTGATTTGACTTCCTGCAGGGTGATGGTACCTAATTTTTTATATTCTTGTTTCAGACGCTCCATGCCCCCTTCAATTTGAGGCGTGCGTTCCTCAGGCGAAAGCGGGAAAAATACTTTCATGGCGAGAATATATGCGATCAGCATTATGCCGACCATCATCGGTAACATAGCCATTGCCCAGTCGGTGAAATAAATACTGCCCCCTATGGCTCCTCCTATCAATGCGGCTGCAAGCAAATTGGCTCCTGACCCGGTAAGGAATCCGCTGGCACCAACATTAATGTATACGAGGTTTTGCAGCACTATGCTCCTGCCGAAATTATTGCGATTCGCGCCTCCACGGGCACCATAAATGGCTGCAATAACCATAAAGATTGGAAGCAATATGGCGGCCTTGGCCGTGGTAGCTGAAATAAATGCCGAAAGCACTATATTTATAACTATAAAGCTCATAAAAATTGACCCTGCGCTTTTACCGAATTTCAGGATAAACCATAAGGCAAATCTTTTGGCAACCCCTGTAGCTACCAGCATACTTGCCAATACAAACGACATGATGTTTAGCCACATAACCGGGTGTCCGAGTTGCGCATATGATTCTTTTTCGGAAAGTACCCCCGTAAGCACAAGTCCGACGATCAAAATTAATGAGGTCAGGTAATTTGGAATGGCTTCAGTCATCCATAAAATAATACTGGCCAGAAAAATACCGAGCATCAGATGATTGATGCGGGTAAATCCTTTGGGTCCCAATGTATCAAATGCCTTCATTGCTTCCTTTGAAACCAATGAATTTGCCTCAATATCCTGCAAAAATGGCAATTCAATCACAAAACCAAACAAGATAAAAGCTAAGATTGCGAGGATGGGACCAATAATGGCTAACCATTTTTCTATTCCGCCTTTTTTTCGTTTTGGAAGCTTTTCGATACGATAATTATGCATATCAAGCGGATCGAAAATCGTCTGAGCAGGTTTCTCTTCCGGAAATTGAACCATAAAAACAGTGTTGTGACTATAAAGATTTAAACGTTAATAAGTTTTTGGCCAAAGGCAATAACGGAACAAGAGAAATGCTCCGTTAATTGCCAATGTTCCCACCCTGCATATGCCCGCGGTGAATTACCATTCAGAAAACGGATGCTTCATCAGCATGGCATTGTAGTATCTTGAATCGCCGGTAACCTCCTGACCGAGCCAGGATGGTTTATCGAAATTTTCCTCTTCTGAATCCAGTTCAATTTCAGCTACAACAAGTCCCTGGTTTACGCCATAAAACTCATCCACTTCAAAAGTATGTTCTCCTGACTTTACCAGGAAACGCGTTTTGTCAATTACTCCCGGTTCGCAAATTTTCAGCAGCTCCCGTACTTCTTCCACTGGAATTTCTTTTTCCCATTCATAGCGGCTGGCGCCCGAAGCACTGCCGATGCCTTTAATGGTTATAAAGCCTTTATCGCCCTTAATCCTAGCCCTTACCGTACGCTCAGGTACCGATGAAAGGTACCCCTGTATAATGCGGGTTTCTTTGTGAGCCAAAGACTTAAAATCGCCTTTTACCAAAAATTTTCTTTCTATTTCTTGTGCCATATTTTTTGATTTTATCCAATTGTTAAATGTTTAAAAAGTTAGGGGTCGCTTGAAGGAACGAGGGGCGGACATTCTCTTGAAAATCCTGCTTCTGTTTGGGTGACAATAAGACGGGAAGAACAGAAGACGGGAAGATGAAATTTCTAACCTCTGACTTCTAACTTCTCACCGCTCACCGCTCATCACTCACCGCTCACCACTCATCGCTCACCGCTCACCGCTCACCGCTCTTCTTCACTGCTCACTCCTGACCTTCAAAACTAATTCGCCAGTGGCTTATCAATCATTCCAATAACCCGTTTAATGGCCTGAAGGTAATTAATGTTTTCCATACCTTCTGCACCGATGTCTTTGATGGTTTTTTTGATGTCTTCCACTTCGGTTGATTCCGAGTTGATGGTTACCACCCGCGCTCCATTGATCAGTACAATGCCGTATTCGCAAATGGTATCATTGACCATATAACCAAAACGCTGTTTTTTTACATATACTGCCTGTAAATCAGGATGATTCCGGATCATTTCCATGAATTCATCAAAACTGTATTCTTCTTTCTGAAAGGGGGGAATGTTTACCTGAAAAGCCGGGAAAACCTCCTTTTTCAATACTGAAGCCTGAATTGGGAACCCGCCTTTCATCAGTGGGTTCCATTGTTCCAGTCCATCTACAGTTTGAACATAGGTTTTAATATCCATTTTGCCATTCCGGATTTTGGTATTGTTGATGTCGTTGGTTCGCGAAAGGATGTAGATTTCTTCCGAATAGCGCTCCCATACTTTTTCAGGAACCGGCACCGAAAAACGGGACATGCGTTTGTGTGCGTCATCAAAGTTTTGCCCGAAGGAACGAAATTCAAATCGCGGTTTGGATTGTTCTCCAATTTCTATTTTTTCTTTTGTCATTTTCTTTGTATATATTAGATTATCAGAGATATAAAAATATCTCGATATTGGTTTTTCAGATGATAAATAATAAAACCAACTGTCAGTTTTTCAAAACGGGCAGTTGGCTTTATGAATGATTATCTGATTCGGGCTAAAGTAGCCGCATTATTATTGGAGCCGCCTTTGGTGATTTCTGTAAAGATGAAGAAATTAGCGGAACCATCTGGCTTTCGGCCATATGATTGAACTTCAGACATTGCGGGGAAGGTGATATCGTCGATTACGGTGCTTTCGGCATTTTCGAGCCATACTTGTTCGCCACCGCTTGAAAGGCCAAATCCACTGGCATCTGCATCGTCAACCACTATCACATAAAATCCACCGGCGGGAATAATGGTTCCGGCAGGGAACTCTTTTTTGGGCTTGGAACCCGTCTGCCCACCTGAATCGTAAATTTTGTAGCCACCAAGGTCAACATCTACTGCAGAAGCATTGAAAATCTCTACCCAGTCAAAGTCCGGGTCTGAGCCTCTCGAGAAAATCTCATTCATCAGTATGTTGATGGCTGGCGGAGGCGTTGAGTTGTCATTGGCAGCTCCTTTCGTGATTACATTCAGAATTTGCAAATTGGCTGTACCATCCGGATAACGGCCATAGGATTCGGTTTCAGCCATTGCAGGAAAGGTAATTTCGTCAATAATGTTTCCTTCGGCATTTTCAAACCAGATCTGTTCGCCACCGCTGGAGAGTCCAAATCCACTTCCGGCATCATCGTCCACCACAATTACATAATAGGCACCCGGTTCAAGAATGGTTCCTGCAGGGACTTCTTTTTTGGGTTTGGTGCCAGCCTGCCCACCATTATCATAGATTTTATATCCACTAATGTCGGCAGCTACGGTAGAAGCATTATAAATTTCAACCCAGTCGGGGTCTTCAGTTGTGCCTCTTGAAAACAATTCATTCATGAGCACTATTGCAGCCGGAGGGGCTGAGTTATTGTTGGCGGCTCCGGGAGTTATTATATAAAGCACCTGCATGTTGACATCACCATCCGGATACCGGCCAAATGAGGTATTTTCGTCAAGCGCGGGTATGGTTACCTCATCAATAACGGTACCTGTGATATTTTCGAGCCACACCTGATCGCCACCACTTCCAAGGCCGAATCCACTTGCAGATTCATCATCTACAACAATTACATAAAATCCTTTTGGAGGCAGGTTGGTGCCGGCCGGAATTTCCTTTTTGGGTTTGGTGCCTTCCTGTCCACCGTTGTCGTATATTTTATATCCGCTAATGTCAACGGCTCCCGTTGTTGCATTGTAGATTTCAATCCAGTCAGGATTTTCGGCGTTACCGCGTGAGTAACATTCGTTTATCAGGATGAGCGGGGCTGGAGGCGAATCATCGTTGGCTGATCCTTTGGTAATCTTATCAAGAATCTGCCAGGCTCCGCTCCCATCAGGCACTCTTCCATAAGACTGAGAAGGTTCAAATGCTGGAAAAACTACATTGTCAATGATGTTTCCATTCGCATTTTCAAACCAGACTTCTTCACCACCACTTGAAAGTCCGAATCCGGAACCTGATTCATCATCTACAATAATTACATAAAAGCCTCTCCCGGGGAGAATGGTTCCTGCCGGTATTTCTTTTTTGGGCTTGGTGCCTGCCAGTCCGCCGCCATCATACACCTTAAATCCACTGATATCGGCAGGAGAGTCGGAATTATTGTAAATCTCAATCCAGTCGGGGGCATCTGGCGTACCACGGCTGTAAACTTCATTCATCACGATGCTGGGTGCTCCCACGGTATAGGCTGCGGTAGATTCCGGGGCACCGTCTGGAATGGTTGATTTTTGTCCTGAATTGTTTTCAGCCTCTGCATAATAAAAAACGGTTTTACCTACATCCTGTTTTGGGATCTGGGCAGTGTAGGTTTTGGTGCCTGATGAAGTCATCGTAAGGCTGGTAAATGATCCGTTATCCACTTTGTAATAAAGTGTAACGGCTTTTACACCATTCATATCGCTGGCAATAACGCTAACAGTAACGGCATCATTATCACCGGGGGCTTGTGGGGTAATGGTCAGGTCGCTAAGCACCGGGGGGCCTTCATAAACTTCATCTTTCAAACAGGAAGTAAACGCCAGAGCGGTAAATATCAGGAAAAGAAACAAAATTTTCGTTTTCATAAAATTATCTTTTTATTATTGATGGATTAAAAATCTACTTCAAATCTCACGCAAATCATACTGAAATCATCACCTGCTTTGCCCTGGGCATCTACAACCTTTTTTGGGTCTTTGGTAAGTGTGCCTGATTCATCATAGCCGACAAATAGCTTCCCTTTTCCATTGGCGTAGCGATCGTGATTCATATAAGCATAGTTAAGCATGATTTTCACGTTGCTGTTGACATGATAATTAATGCCAAAAGTGTAACCTTCACCGGCGCCGCCCATCAGAATACCATCACCACGGCTGTTGAGACTCATGTAGTCATAGCGGACAAGGAGCTCTACGTCACCCCATTCTTTGCCACGGGTCAATTGCGTGAATTCGGCTTCGCTGGTGTTATAATTGAAATTTCCTCCGAAAAGCAACACACTTCCATATACATACCAGCCATCAAACTGTTCGGTAGGAAGATCGTTCTTCTTGTGAACATTCGATAAAACATATTCTGACTGAAAGCGGAAGTTTTTATAATATCCGGCCAGTTCAAAATTTGCCAGGGTTATATGGTCAACATTGGGAATTATGTCAGTGTCCATATATTTTTTGCGGTTGATGGAAGTCAATGAACGTGTACTGTAACGTTCAGTTCCCCTGATTTCGGCATGAGATTTTGGAGTACGATACGAACCAGCCAACCCAAGATGCAAACCTTTGGTCAGATCATCATAAAAAGGCATGCCCACCAGTTTTCCGGTAAATGAAACGCCTTCATCTACACCATAATCTTTGTTGTTGTCTTTTGAAAAAGTACGTTCTTCCAAATCGCCAATATCTTGAAAATGAATACCACCCATTCCAAATAGCCATTTTTTACTGTAAGTGGCTGCGATGCCGATATGACGCGATGGGGCGAATGTGGCTACGGCATTTGGTCGCTCAATAAAGGGGAGGTACCTTGATGTGGTGGTACGTTCCATAGAAAAACCTTCCTTAAAGTTACCTATTTTAATACCCAGATGTTTGGAGGGCGAATATTCCAGGTAAGCATCTTTAAGTTCCAATTCTGAATTAGAGATGTCCATATCAAATTCACCGTACCATTTTTCGGTGAACTGACTTTTAACGGCGAAGCGTGCCCTTCGGATGGACAAGCCATTGCCAATCGGATTGAGTGGGTTACCCGGGAAATAAGCACCATCTACCTGAACCCGGGCATCATACCAGATCTTGTATTTCTGGTCTTTGCTTTCAAGAATCAGTATTCCGTTGCGCTCTTCGGCCTGAAGTGCGTTGCGGTTTACTTTAACGCCATACTGATTGTAGCGTACCGCAGTGTCTGTTTCCTGCGGGAACACATGGTTACATGCAAACAACAATGCCATCAATGTCACTGTTAATTTTAATTTTCCTGATCTTCTCATATTGTTTGTATTAGAGGTTTTGTAAAAAGGCAGTTAGATTTTCTCCTTGTCCGAGATTTATTTTCTTGCGCAGGCGATAACGGGCAATCTCAACACTTTTGGGCGAAATGTTTTGTAAAGCCGAAATTTCTTTGGAGGAAAGATTGAGCCGCAGCAGAATACATAGTCTTCTTTCCTGGTTACTTAAGCCGGGGAAAGCCGCTGCTAATTTTTGCTGAAAATCCTTGTGTATGTTCTCAATCTGGGCATAAAAATGTTCCATCTCATCGTTAAAGTTCATTTTTTGCCTAAGCAGTGAAATAACTTCATGTAATTGCTTTGCTGAAATTTCAGGTTCTGAAGCGCATTTCAGGGCCTCGAGCTTTTCAGCAACTGTATTTAAAAATTCACGTTGTGCTGAAATATTCAGGGCGATGTTAATGTTTTCCCTGCGTTTGGCTTCCAGTTTCTGGCTTAATAAGTTGTTTTCAAGATGTATGGCTGAAACTTCCATTTTATTGATTTGTTTCCTTGTCTCATAAAATTCATTTTGTTGATTTAACAACTCATGCTCTGCCTTTAGTTTTAATTTCCGCTGTTTATAAAACAGAAACACCAGCACAACAATGATGATAAAGGAAAGTATAAGTATACCTGGCAGTACCACGTTTAGTTTATGTATTGATGATTCAGCCCTGTGGGAAATAGTATCAGATGAATAATCTACTATTCCGGCCTTTCCGGCACTCACCTGAAGCCGGAATACATTCTGTACAAAAAAGAGGGTGATAAATGTAAGGAATCCGGCCACCATGGGGGTAGTGATCCAGCCCAGGGCAATATGTCCCAGCGTTTTTGTGTTAATTTCCCGGGCACCTTTTACCAGCCCTATTCCAATAACCGAACCCACTACCACCTGAGTACTTGAAACCGGGACCAAGGGAATTGCCGGTAAGCCAAGTGCGGCCACTTGCTGTGAAAGCCATCCGGATGAAAAGATAAATAATACCAGTGCCTGGGAGAGAACTACCACTACAGCAGCTTCCGGGGTAAGGGAAAGTATGCTGTTGCCAAGAGTATTCATAACTCTTTCACTATAAGTAAAAATACCAACTGCAATGGACAGGCCTCCTATCAGGAACAACATTTGTACTCCATCAAGAGTGAAAAACCCAAAATTCAGGATAACTGCTGGTGCGGAACCTACAAAGACCCCCATCACGTTGGCTATATTGTTGGCCCCTAAGCTATAAGCAGCAAAGGCACCCGTAATAATCAAAGCATATCTGATATAAGCATCTTGTTTAATAACATGGATCCGGGCTTTTCGCAGGTAATAACGAAGTAGAAGGAATAATAAGGCTGAGATAAGTAATCCCAGTATAGGGCCTACCAACCATACGCCAATAATTTGTGACAAAACGTTATAATCAGTTTTGTAGCCAGTAAAAACAGCCCATCCGATAATGGCACCTACTACCGCCTGGCTGGTAGAAACCGGCATGCCGTATTTGGTCATAAAGAGTACTGCCAATGCGGTACATAGAGATATGGTAAAGGCACCGGCCAGGGCATCTACGGCACCTAAATTCATTAAGGTAGTGGATGGGCCTCTGCCCTGAGAAACAGCTCCAAATACCACAAAAACACTGGCAATCATGGCCGCTTTTCTAAAATTCAGCATCTTAGAGCCAACAGCGGAGCCAAAAACATTGGCGGCATCGTTAGCTCCAAGCGACCAGCCTAAAAACAGGCTGCTGGATAAGAAAAATAAAAGCAGCATTGACTTATAAAGGTTAAATGGTTCGTTTAATGGCCATTACTGACAATACATCTGCAGCTTTTTCGGCTGCATCTGAAAGCGTTTCAATATGAAGCGTAAAATAACGCAAATGAAAGCGCTGGCTCAGTTTAATTTCAGGCATGTCGTGGAAAACCCTGCGTTTTATTGCATCAGCCAATTTGTCGGCTTCCTTTTCATAAAGGTATACACGGTGTAGCTTCTCCTTCACGGATTCAGGATCCTTAAAATAAGTGCGGGTTGCAGGAATAACAGACTCAATAGCTGCACACGATAACTCGGTGAGTTTTACCAGATCCTGATTGAGTACCTCAGGTATATAAGGGATCTCAACATCGAACTGGAATAAATTTGTCTTTGCCAGATCAATAATTTTGTCCAGCTCTTCAAGTAATCTAAGGATATCACCGCGCAGTTGTGGCATCAAAGATTGTGTGTAGAGAATATTTTCAATTTTTCGCCAGGTGATGTCAGCATCTGTTTCAAGTGCTGAAAGTGTCTGTAAATTGTGAACAAAGTTTTCACGGTTATTGTAGAGGTAATTTTTAACCCCTTCTTTAAATATAAGTGTACCCTGATCTATGATGTCGAGGAAACTCTCGATGAGTTCAATAGATTTGCTGGCATGTCGGAAGAGTTGCATAATGCTGCTTTAACTGTGGTAAAACTAAGAAAATAAAGAAACCATTTAATAGAAATTCAATAATTATTACATTGTTGTCATAATTAAATGTAGAGCTTTTTATTGTTGCAATATCCACAGATACAGTATGATCGAAAAATTCAGGTAGGGGTGATTTTAATTATTAGGAATTATATTATTAAATAGTTAAGCTTATGTAGAGGACATTATAGCTGAAATAAATAATATTTTCCAAAATATATCCCGGTATTTATAGCTTATTATGCTTTAAGCCTGCCTGCATATGCATGCGGGCAGGCGAACGCAAGTAAGTTTTTGGAGCTTTGTGACGAAAATGTATTTTTCGGAGAAAGCTCATGTATTATTTCATTAAGTCTGTCATTCAAAGGCCCGGTTTTAGGGAAAGAGCCTTCACCGTGGAGATTGCAAATGAAAGGAGATACAAATGCACGCGTTAGGCCCTGCCCGACTCACGCGGTAACATGCACCATCACAATTCTGTAAATTAAACGATGATAGAAAGTCAGGGAGGCGATGAATCTTCTTTATTTTTCTATCGCTATTGATTTAAATTCAGAATTTTAACTTCCCGAAGCAAGAGGCAGCGTAAAGCTGAACTGGCTACCCTGCCCCGGCTCACTCATCACCGATATCTTTCCGTTATTTTTTTCAACGAATTCCTTAGCAAGAATCAGCCCCAGACCGGTGCCTTTTTCATTGGCCGTGCCTTTAATGGAAGTCACTTTTTGATCCAGGTTAAACAATGCCTTAAGTGTCTCTTCCTCCATGCCGGTTCCATGATCAGTAATTGTAATGTTTACCATGCCTTCTGAAGCCGTTATGTCCAGTTCAATGGTGCTTTTGCTGTATGAATATTTTATGGCGTTTGAGAACAAATTTCTAAGCACTGTTTTAATCATATTTATATCTGCCGACACCATAAAATCATCGGCAGACCGGATGAGGAAATCGACTTCTTTGGCCTGAGCCTGGGGCCAGTTTAATGATAGGATTTCTTTTATTAATGCAATTATCTGAAAGTTTTCCGGGAAAAAGTTGGTATGCTTTAGTTGAGCTTTTGCCCAGATAAGCAAATTATCGAGGAGTTGAAAAGTATTTTCAGTTGCCATGAGTACTTGTTTGATCATAAGCTTGCGTTCTGCATCATCAAAATCATCATACTCATCATCCAACAAACGGGAAAAACCCAGGATAGCGGTAAAAGGGCTGCGTAAATCATGAGCAATTATCGAAAAAAACTTGTCTTTAGCTGCATTGGCTTCAAGTAATTCTGTTTCGGCCTGTAAACGTTGTTGTTCAATCTGTTTGCGGGAATTAATATTTCGCGAAACAGCGATCAGATTTCCGGTTGTAATATTATCCTGGTCCACTTGTGGCTGAATCACTATTTCGAACCAGATAACCTGATTTGCAGTATCCAGTAATCTGATTTCAATGCATAAGGCATCGCTTGAATGATTAAAATGTTCGGTTATTTGCTTTAAAACCTCATAATCTCCTGTATAAACCAGATCATAGGCATTGTTACCGGTTATCTCTGAGACATCATAGCCCAGAATTTTGCTTATCGAAGGAGAAACATATTCTACGTTACCTGTAGTTTGATTGTGTAAGGATATAATGTCAGTAGAATTTTCAGTAAATAGTCTGAACATTTCCCCACTTTTATGCAGGGCTGCGCGTGAGGCTTCAATTGCCGTAATATCCCTTCCTACAAGCTGATATTCTCTCAACACATTTTCGGCATCAAAAAAGGCACGAATGGTCCACTGAACAATGGCTTTTTCGCCATCGGCCTTTTCGATAGCCTGCTCGAAATTCAACACCGGATTTCCAGGTTTAACCAGATTGAACAATCGTTTTATCTTGGCATATTCCGGCGGATTAAGCAAGCTACTGAAAGTTTGATTGATGAGTTCGGCCTGCGGTATTTGAAAGAAACGGGAGAAAGCCTGATTAAAAAAGCTGATTTTTCCCGATGGTTTCATGCGGCAAATAATTTCAGTCTGATCTTCAATTATCCCTTTTAAGAATTCCTGACGGTCAAAGAGTCGTTCATGGAAAAATTTTTCATCGGTGATGTCAATCATAACACCAAGTACTTTTTCAATTCCGCTTTCATCAACCAGGTATTGTCCCGCCATACGTATCCAGGTAATGACATTTTTCTTTAGAATTCTGAATTCAAACTCAAACCAGCCATACTGATTGGGCAGGCGATTCCACATCAGACCAACCCGTTCCAAATCTGAGGGATAAACCTGTGAGAGCCATTTCTCAGGAGAAATATCCTGTGCAGAAAGACCAAAAATTTCAAAGCATTTTTTACTCCATTCCAGGTGATTGGTTTTTGGCAGCCATTCCCAGGCTCCGGCTTTGAGTGCGGTAAGAGCCGTTTCAACCCTTTGTTCTGTCTTGCGAACTTCGACCCAGGTGGCATTCAACTGTTCCAGTTGAAGCTGCAGAGCCTGATTGCTTTGCTCCAGTTCCCGGGTACGTTCATTAAACAAGGCAATAAGTTCATCGGCAGACCGGTGTGCTGATGCTTTATCGCTTTCGGGGATATCACTGGTAATGATACCAAGAATATCGGGTGCAGAACCCGGGCAGTGATGAATGAGAGATTTATGTATACTGATTAAATGTTCCTTTCCCGCTGAATCCAGAAAAATATGCTCATAACCCACCGGTGTACCTTCCTTTATCAAAAGCCCTTCATAATAATTATCTGCCTGGGTATGAAAGGAGTGTATAAGTTCATTCAACGGCTTATTGAGTAAAGAACTTACATTCCCTGTATTTAACAGTTGTGCAAATAGCTCATTACAATTGATGAGGATATTATCGGCTGATTTTATATAAGCCGGCAGGGGAATAAAATCAATAAAACTCTTCTGATTTACTGAAGGAGGTATTATTGAAATATTTCCTGAGTTTTCTTTTCCGGAATGTATTTCTTTTGACATGATATATACTTTAAACTAATAAAGATCTAAAGATCCAAATAAAGCTATTAAAATTTTAGACCAATACAGTATTATTGGCTTCAGGTATCTAAAAAGTCAGAACTACTCAATTGTAAGATGGCAGGAGGTTAAGTTATACGAGCTATTCGTTACCGAATAGAATAGAGTTCATAATATCGGGTTAAAAATACAAAAAAAAACGGACTTGGTATATGATTAGCATCTTTATTTAATAAAAAACCAATTATACTGTGTTCAGGATGTATTAAATCCACTTTGGTGTAGCTTAAAAAGATAACATCTTGTCTGTGTTTACGGTGTTTTGGATAAGATTGCAACATCAGACCGGAAGATCATCTATATAAATCAGAAGATAATGAGAATTTATTTCTTACTGCCTGAGTTCAGCACAATATAGCCCAGTAAACCCGCTACCAGAGATGCGAGCAAAATTCCCATTTTGGCTTCCTCCACATAAAGCCTGTTCTTAAATGCCAGTTCAGAGATGAATAACGACATGGTAAAGCCAATACCTGCCAGCAATCCCGTTCCCATCAGATGCCGGAATGTGAATCCTGGTGGGAGAGAGGCAATTTTTAAGCGGGTCAATATAGTCACTAATCCAACGACTCCGGCAAATTTACCTATCAACAGACCAAAGAAAACCCCCATAGTTACTGTACTGGTAAGGTGGGCCAAACTTTCGCCTGAAATAACAATTCCTGCATTGGCCAGTGCAAAAACCGGCATAATGATAAATGCCACCAATGGATGCATAGAATGTTCGAGCTGTTGTAATGGGGTTATGGCATGTTTGGATATATATCTGATTTTTTCAAGAATATGCAGTTGTTCATGCGTTACTGTAGGAGAATTATTTGGGTCTGCATTGCGGAAAAGGGTCATGAGGGTGTTGAGTTTTCGTTCAAACGCTTTTTCATTATATTTAACGTTGGCCGGAATGGTGAAAGCAGCCAATACTGCGGCAATGGTAGCATGCACCCCCGACATGAGAAAAGCCAGCCATAGACCCCCAATGCCGATTATACCATAAAATAAGGTATTGCGAACTCCAATAAGATTTGCGCCAATGAGTACCACCATAAATCCGGCGCCAGTGAGTAAACTGGTCATGTTGATGTCGCTGGTATAAAAAAAAGCAATAACCAGTACCGCCCCCAGATCATCGGCAATAGCCAGTACAGTAAGAAAAATCTTAAGCGAAATTGGTACCCGATCACCCAGCAGATATAAGATCCCTAATGCGAATGCAATATCGGTAGCCATAGGTATTCCCCAGCCACTGTGCATTTCACCGGAAGGATTAAAAAACAAATAAATGGCAGCAGGTACCAGCATTCCCCCCACGGCTGCCGCAATGGGTAAAATCGCATTGCGCGGGTTGCTGAGTTCGCCGCTTATGATCTCCCTTTTAAGTTCCAGACCCACCACAAAAAAGAATACTGCCATCAGACCATCATTAATCCAGTGATGTAAATCTTTGGACAACTGCCAATCTGCAAAACCAATTGATAGTTTTGTTTCCCAGAATCTGTGAAAAGTATCGGCAAACGGAGAATTGGAAAGTACAATTGCTAAAAAAGCAGCCGAAAATAAAACGATCCCGCTGGTGGTACTGTTATTTACAAATCGTCCAATCGGATCAATAATCCAGCGTTCAACCGGCTCTTTTTTTCCAAAGATATTTTTCATAGGCTACGCGGTACAGATAATATCAATCATAAGTCATTAAACGGAATAAAGGTATGAAATTTACATACATTTGATTGAAGCATATGGCATTTTTCTAAGTTTTTAATTCAACTTCCAATAACCGGATAAAATGAATAATCCGCAGAATGTGCCTGGCAGTAGATGTTAACATTCACAGGAGCATCCATTGCTGTTGTTTGTTGCCTTGCATACTTTTTATCTTCAAAGTCAAACGTATCAAAAAACTTTTTGTTTACCTGGTCACATCTCATGATTAAAAATTTTAAGACCACTCTGAACTGATAAAAGAAAAAAACACCACCAGGAATACAATGAAAATAGGATTCGCAAAGCTAAACGGAAGAGGTTTTATTTTTCAGGCAGGCAGATTAATTCTAATGTATGAATGGGGCGACAGTAACTAACTGAGTTGATTTACAAATAAAGGTAAAAACCCCGGACAAAATACAGATCGGCACATGTTATCTATCCAATGACTAAAGAAGAATATTTAATTTAAATTCTTTGAATATTTAATATTGTTTTACCGGACTTAAAATCATTCTACCACATATTGTGAAGTTGTGTGGAACAATAGTCGCTTCATCATTTAAAATACAGCTCCTGAGAGGTGGCAGTATGGTTACGATTTGCGTTGGCTGCCTGGATTAAAAGGATTTTTAATAAAAAGGCTACCATAGCAGCCGCCAATGATACAACCATGAAACTGACTACCCTCCGGTTCGCTGCTGACCCGGAGATAACTAAAATCTGTCTAAGGTGCATTTTTGGAACACTTTTTGCAAACTCCCTGCAAAGTTATTTTGCCAATGAATAGAAAAGTTGCCCTTACTTTTATAATCATGTTTGCTCTCACGCTTTTGGGAGTGAAACAACTCGTGGGGCAGGAGCTGAGGAGAGTTGAAAATACTGCTTTTCAACCGGGAGAAAAGCTTACGTTCAGGGTATATTACCAATCATTGCTTACCGGTAAAGTTACTGCCGGAGAAGCTAAACTACAGGTTAAAAATAAACTGCAAACCCATAATGACCGTAAGACTTATCATATATTGGCTACCGGAGAATCTAAAGGAGCGTTTAATTTCTTTTTTAAAGTAAATGACAGGTTCGAGTCTTTTATAGATACCGAAGCCTTAATTCCCTGGAAATTTACCAGGCGCACGCGCGAAGGTGGATTTAAAAAAGATGACGAAGTCAATTTCAGACAAAATCATGGCCTGGCAATAAGCCGAAGGGCAATCAAACGAATTCCACCCAATACCCAGGACATAGTTTCAGTATTTTATTACGCGCGGACACTGGATATTACTGGTATGGAACCGAATGAATCTTTTCCACTTGCCTTTTTCCTCGATGATTCACTCTATGTGTCTAAAATTGTATTTCTGGGCCGGGAAGTCATAAAAACTGAATTGGGAACCATCAGTTGCCTGAAGTTTAAGCCTATGGTTATTAAAGGAGATGTTTTCAGCGAACCTTATCCTATGGTTCTGTGGATATCTGATGATAAAAACCGGCTCCCAATCCTGGTGCAGTCTGCCATAATTGTTGGGTCAGTAAAAATGGAACTGGTCGAATTTGAGGGGCTAAGAAATCCAATGCATGCTCTGATTGAAGAAAAACAGACCAAAAAGAATTGAACGTGATTTCAGACAATTGATCTGACTGAAAATTCATATATTTACTCTTCTTTATACGTACTTTTTAAAATAATACCTTATGAAAGGCCTGCTAAAAATCGCGCTTGGGATTACCTTGCTGATGCAACTTCCGTTATTTGCACAAATTGACCAACATTCAAAAACAAAAATCCCGACAATGTCAGCTTCCAAATATACCCATAACTGGGAAAAAGCAGATTCGCTAAATAAAGCCGGCCTACCCGGTCAGGCTCTTGAAGTGGTCAATGAAATTGCAAAGAATACACTTGCTGAAGACAATATGCCCCTTTATTTAAAGGCAGTACTTTACCAGGTGATGTTAAAAAGTCAGTTCGAATCAGATTATCTTATTCATTTCATCACGGAAACGGAAGAAAGCCTTTCCAGCAGACAGGAGCCTGCCAAACAAATTATGCATTCCATTTTGGCCGGATTATATTGGAAATATTATGAAGAGAATCAACATTTAATTTATGATCGTACCCGTTTGCCCGAAGGTAGTGAAGATAATATGCGACTTTGGGATGCTTCAACGTTCATCAGGACTATTGTAGCACATTACACTGCCTCATTGGCAAACAGTAATTTGCTCAGGCATACTGATTTGAAAAATTATGATGTTATTCTGGAAACCGGGGAGAATTCAAAGCAATTCAGACCCACACTTTATGATTTTCTGGCCAACCGGGCCATTGAATTTTACAATTCACAACAGGCTACGGTAACTATTCCCATAAAGCCTTTCCAACTAAATACTCCTGAATATTTTGGTGATGCGCAAACCTTTGTAAATCTGAAACTGAACAGCAACGATACACTTTCTTTTATTTATGAAGGAACCCGGATTTACCAGCAGTTATTGGCATGGCGGCTTTCCAGACCGGATACCCTGGCATTTATTGATGCTGATCTGCACCGGCTTAATTTTGTAAAGCAACACAGCCCCCTGCCCGGGTCTGATTCACTGTATCTACATGCCCTGATCAGGTTAGAAAAAGCTTACAGCACGCATCCTGCAACGGCTGACATCATGTTTGCGATAGCTTCCGCTTATGCCGGAAATTTAGCTGTTGGCACTTATCCGGTTTTGCTGGATGATAAGACTCAAAATGGAATCAGAAACCTGGTTAAAGCGCATGCCTGGTGTGAAAAAGCCATTAATTCATTCCCTCAGTCATTGGGTGCACAAAACTGCCAGATATTAAAGCAACAGATAGAAGCCACCTCAATTGATTTTCAATTGCCGGAGGCAGCGCTGCCTGATAAGGCGTTTCCATTATTTCTTGAATTTAAAAATACAGATACAATATGGATTAAAATACTGAAAGCAGACCCGGATGAACCCGTAAGTACGCCTGCAGGACTGAATTCACCCGAAAACCTAGCTACCCTCAATCTCCTAAAGCCCCTTATTAAATGGTCAGTGGATTTACCAAAAATGATTGATTTTGAATCGCACAGTGTCGATTTAATTATGCCGGAACTGGAGCGTGGTTTTTATACCCTGATTATTGCAGACAATGAGCAGTTTAATACATCAGGGAACAACCTTGCCATACAACAGTTCTGGGTGAGCAATCTGAGCCTGATTTCATATCGTGAAAGTGATGGCTCAGGAAGCTTTTATATACTTGACCGTAATACAGGTCTGGGGATAAAAGAGGTGAAAGTGGTGACTTTTACCAGAGATTATGATTACCGGCAACGCACAAATGTGCGACGAAATCAGGAGACATACCGCACTTCGGCCAATGGATCCTTTAATATTAAGGCGCCTGCTGACAATCGTGGAAGAAACCTGTCGTTTGACCTGCAGAAAGGAGATGATCGTTACATATTGAATAACTCATTCGGGTTGTATGCATCGCGCAATTCAAATATGCGGCCCCAAACCAAAACCTGGTTTTTCACCGATCGTTCGCTATACCGGCCAGGACAAATAATCTATTATAAAGGTCTGATGGTGTATGCTGAAGATCAAAAATATACCCCCGATATCAACAAAGAAACAACAGTAACGCTGTATGATGTAAATGGAACAAAAATCGCGTCTAAGAAATTTACAACCAATGAATTCGGGACTTTTAACGGTGAATTTACGCTTCCGCAGAGCATGTCCGGAGGAACTGTACGTATTGCAGATCAGTATGGTAATACGTATGTAAACGTTGAAGAATACAAGCGCCCTCAGTTTGAGGTTAAGCTCGAAAAGCCTGAGGGATCATATAAATTGAATCAAAAGATTGAGGTTAAGGGTCAGGTGGATTCATACAGTGGCGTTCCATTGGAGGGGGCTACCGTGAGCTATCGTGTAGTGCGTAATGTTTGGTTTCCCTATCCCATGCGCTATTATCGCAGGCCTTTTAACCGGCCCGAAGCCGAAATTGCCAACGGCATAACCACTACGGATACCGATGGAATTTTTAATATTGAATTTGTTGCCAATCCGGATAGCCCTGGGTCACAAAATCCATATGCTGTTTTTAATTTCAGTATTTATGCGAGCGTAACCGATATTAATGGGGAAACCCATTCTTCAGAAACTACCCTTAATGTAAGTAATCGTGCACTTATATTAAAGTTAAAGATGGATGAAGTGGTAAGTACCACTGATATCCCTGATCTGGAAATTGAGGCCACCAATCTTTCCGGTCTTCCGGTTTCTACCGGGGTAATAGTAGAAATAGTCCGTCTAAAACCTGACAACACCCTGTTGTATGAGCGGAAGACTGCTGTTCCCGACACCTCGCTTTATACACGTGAGGAGTGGTACAGCAAACTTCCCCACGAACCATATAGAAATGAAATGGCTGACGACACCCTGATACAATCTATCATCTTTAAGGAAACTATAAATACACAAACCGATTCAATAATACCTGCTGCCAGGTTGAAACGCCTGGGACCAGGGAAGTACCGGATCCGGCTTAAGGCTGTGGATGCGTTTGACGAATTGGTTGAACTGGAAAAAACCTTCGTTCTGGCAGATCAGACTTCCTCACGCTTGCCGGAAGAGACCTTTAGCTTTTTTCATGTGTCGCAACAAAAGGCGCTTCCTGGTGAAACCATCATCCTTACTTTAGGGAGTAGTGTTAAAAATGCAAACATACTCTATCGGGTTGATTATGCGGATGGAAACATCTCCGGTAACTGGGTTAAATTGTCGGGCAAACAACAAAACATTCAAATTCCTATACTGGAAAGTTATCGTGGAAACATTGCCATAAGCGCACTGATGGTTACCGGTAATCATATTTACACGCATCAGGCATTGATCGAGGTTCCTTATTATGATACGAAGCTGAATTTTGAATTTGAGACCTTCCGGAATGAGTTGTTGCCCGGAGTTTCAGAAGAATGGCGGATTAAGATACTTGACCCTGAGGGAAAGCCTGCCGCTGCAGAATTCCTTGCAACAATGTATGATGCTTCTCTTGATGCCATCTCACCTCATCAATGGAATTTTAATCTTCACAAACCAGTATATCATGCATCGGGTTATGATGTATCAAAATCATTTGGAACTGTATCCGGAATTTATGTGTATGATTCACGAACCGATATTAGCTCTGTTAAAGTCAGAACATATGATAGGCTGAACTGGTTTGGCTTTTATCCCATTTATTATGGTGGGGATATGATTTTCTCGCGTCAGTCAAAAAGGATGAGCATAGCAGGTCGGGCCGAGCCTGAGGCTTCAAATGAAGAGCAGCAAATGATCGTAAATGACCAGATAGCTGAAACTCCCTATGAACCTGCGCCACAAAAAACTGCACCAGAGGAAGTTTCAATCCGGAAAAACCTGAACGAAACCGCCTTTTTCTTTCCCGAAATCACTGCCCATAGCGACGGCAATTATCAGATTAAATTTACGGTACCCGAAGCACTTACCCGCTGGAACTTTATGGGATTTGCCCATACTACTGAACTCAACTATGGTAGTTTTGTAAAACAAGTGGTTACCCGCAAAAACCTTATGGTTACACCCAACCTGCCAAGATTCTTCAGGCAAAATGATACCATTCATCTTACTGCCCGCATTAGTAACCTTACCGGGATTCCCATACAGGGCACTGCCACGCTTGAATTGTTTGATGCCATCAACATGCTTCCATTAGATGCAGCTTACAACCACAGCAAACCCGTTGCCGGGTTTGAAGTGGATGCCAATGGGACTGCAATGGTTCAATGGAAGGTGGTGGTTCCTGAAAATGCTCAGGTAGTTATGGTGCGTGTTTCGGCCAGAGCCGGCAATCATACTGACGGGGAGGAGCATATTGTTCCGGTGCTCAGCAACCGCATGCTGGTTACCGAAACTCTTCCTCTGCCAATAAATGGTAAGGAAACCAAAAACTTCAGTTTTGAAAGGCTCAGCAAGCTTCCTGGTCAAAGCAATACGCTTCGCCATCAGGGATTAACTCTTGAATTTACTTCTAACCCTGCCTGGCTTGCCGTACAGTCGCTCCCGGTATTGATGGAGCCACGCTATGACAATGCTGATGCCGTTTTCCGGGCGTACTACGCCAATGCATTGGCACGGCACATTGCCCATAGCAACCCGGTCATTCAAAGGGTATTTGACGTATGGAAAACCAGTGAACCCAATGCTTTCTTATCCAATCTGGAAAAGAATCAGGAATTAAAATCAGTAATTCTCAGTGAAACCCCATGGGTTCTTCAGGCAGCCTCAGAGTCAGCGCAAAAACAACGTCTGGCCTTACTTTTCGATGAAAACACTATGGAGTCGGGACTGAATTCGGCACTACGCAAACTCCAGCAGCGTCAGACTGTTAATGGCGGTTGGCCATGGTTCCAGGGCTACCGCGAAAGTCGTTATATTACTCAACAGGTGGTTACCGGATTTGGAAAATTGCATTATCTGAAAGTGATAGACCTCAAGAAAGACGCTCAGCTCAGACAAATGGTCAATCAGGCCGTTAATTTCCTGACCAATGAAATGCTGGATGATTATAAGCGCAATGAGCAGGCAAGAAAACTCAAAGAAGATCCGACGCGAATTTCACCCATCCAAATCTATTACCTGTTTTCGCTGAGTTATTTGGATGATGTGGCGGAAGTTCCTGAAAAGGCACTGCAGGCTATAGATTATTATTCCGGTATGGCTCGCAACCAATGGCAGGAAATGGGGCTGGGTACTCAGGCAATGATTGGCTTGTGGGCCGGCAGGAGCGGAGATGGTAAAACAGCCCAGGCCATCATTCGATCTTTACGTGACAAGGCTTTGTATAATGAAGAAATGGGTCTGTACTGGAGAGATAATGTTGCCGGCTATTCCTGGTACAATGCGCCGGTACAAACCCAGGCATTGTTGATCGAACTGTTTGAAGAAATAGCTGATGATGGCAAAGCCGCAGACCAGATGCGCACCTGGCTGATTAAACAGAAACAGGTTCAGGCCTGGCCCGAAAATACTGCTACTGCCGAAGCCATATATGCGTTGTTAATCCGGGGTACTTCATGGTTGCAAACCAGCCCTGGAGTAATCATTAAGCTTGGAGATAAAATTATAGATCCCTCTAATCTGCCTGATGCCAGGGCCGAAGCAGGAACCGGTTATATTAAGATGCACTGGAATGGACCTGAAATAAATTCCCAAATGGGCAAAGTGGTGGTTTCAAAAACAACCGATGGCCCGGCCTGGGGAGCACTTTACTGGCAGTATTTTGAAGATCTTGATAAAATTACTTCCCATCAATCACCTTTGTCTGTCGAGCGTCAGTTGTTTGTTAAAAGAAACAGTGATGCCGGGCCGGTACTTGATCCTGTTGAGGAGAATGAAACTTTTAAGGTTGGCGATCAGATTAGCGTAAGAATTGTACTCTCCACAGACCGCGACCTCGACTTCGTACATCTTAAGGATATGCGGGCCGCAGGTTTTGAACCCGCAATACAACTTTCAGGATACAACTGGAAGGGAGGATTGGGCTATTATCAAACCACCCGCGATGTTTCGGGCGATTTCTTCTTTGATCACCTGCCCAAAGGCACCTGGGTACTTGAATATCCGGTGGTAGTGACATTAAAGGGTAACTATTCGGCGGGAATTGCCACCGTACAATGCATGTATGCCCCTGAATTTTCTGCCCACAGCGAAGGAATTAGGGTAAAGGTTGAATAGCACTTCTTAAAAAAGAATGCCTGGTCCTGTGTCAGCAGAATCCCGCATGTAAGTTCTGAGATATCTGTGAGTATGGTTATCTCCGGACGTTCCGGCTTCTAATCAATTTATAAAAAATTGTTATTGAACATCAAATTGAGGGCACACATAATTATGGAACAGACTGTAATATATGAAAAGTTTGATGTGTTGCCTGCCCGTCTCTGACGGAATTTATGGGTGACCCGCCTAAGGCGGGAATCGTTGCCTGTAGAAAATCAATAATGTAATTCCTGTAAGAAAAAACAATCTCATTATACAGGAGATACTTTTCGATCAGGAGTTCTTCAGCAGACCCTGTTTACCTTAACAATTAACAATTTTTGAAATATTAGATAAAATGGATAATTTAGCACACCGAAAAGAAACCATTCTTCGGGTAAATATTTTCCATACTCTTTAGCATACCCTTTAAGAAACTGATGAACGAACCCAATGTCTTATTTGCCCTGGCATTAACTGCCTTTGCCGGACTGTCTACAGGAATCGGTAGCCTAATGTCATTTTTGTCCAAAAGTTTCAATCCTAAATTTCTTGCAGGCGCCCTGGGCTTCTCAGCAGGTGTTATGGTGTATGTGTCTTTGGTTGAGATTTTCCCGGAAGCAAGGGCATCATTATCTCTGGCCTATGGCGATAAGTTGGGTTACATCTACACCACCATTGCTTTTTTTGCAGGGATAGCTATAATTGCTGTGATTGACAGGTTGATTCCCAGTGGTGAAAATCCACACGAAATTAAAAACATTGATATAAGTAATATTAACCCGGATCAAAACGCAAAATTACTGCGTATGGGTTTGTTTTCAGCGCTGGCTATAGCCATACATAACTTTCCGGAGGGACTGGCTACTTTTATGGCTGCTTTGGAGAATCCTACCCTTGGAATAAGTATTGCAGTTGCCATTGCCATTCATAATATCCCTGAAGGCATTGCTGTTTCTGTACCCATATATTATGCTACCAAAAGCCGGAAAAAAGCTTTTTGGCTCTCATTCTCTTCGGGGCTGGCCGAACCCATAGGCGCTTTGATCGGATATTTTTTATTGCGAAGCATCCTGAATGAAGGTGCTTTTGGTATTATCTTCGCAGGTGTTGCCGGAATAATGGTGTACATTTCGTTGGATGAACTCTTGCCTACTGCCGAAGAATATGGTGAACATCACGTCGCAATCGGAGGTCTGATTGCCGGCATGGCCGTAATGGCCATCAGTCTTTTGCTGTTTGCTTAATAATCTATCCTGATCATTAATTGCACTCATTTATATACTTCCCCCATCCATTGCCAGAGGTAGCGGTTAAAATTCTCTCCTTTTGATCCACCATACCGGTCTATGAATGATTCTTTAGCCGCTTGCCCCGGAATGAGCTTCAGTTTGCTTTCCACCTGATACAAAAATCCAGGTTCCGGATGAAACTGCACACCAATAACATGGGGATAGGCTTCATGGATGATGGCTTCTGTAATTTTTCCATCCAGACTGCTAGCGACAACTACCCAACCTTTGCCCAACTGGTCGATGGCCTGGTGGTGACTGCTAAGCACAAAAGGCGTGGAATCACCAGACATTTTCCCCCATGCTTTTACTGAAGCGGAGCTTAATTTAATCCGGTGAAAATCACCCCACAGCAGGTCATTGTCATAACCGAGGTTGGTGTGGTAATTTCGGTGACGGGCATCGGGTTCAGCCATTATGATCTGCTCAACCGTTTGCTGATTATATATCTGGCCTGGTATGTCCTGAATCAGTGTTCCTCCCGTGGCGATATTCATCGTTTGCATCCCCAGGCAAATTCCCAGAACCCTGTAATCTGTCTTTTGTTCCATCAGGGGAATGTATCTTTCATTCTGATGTCCCCCCAACAGATGAAACAGAAATGAAGCTTCGAAAGCATGGCGGTTATAATCGCTGATTACAGTGAGCAAATGGGTTGGCTGGCCATAGATAACCGGAGGTATATCGGGTCCTCCAAAGAATATTACACCGGCCGATCCCTCAAAGGCCTTGTAAAAATCATCACTGCATGAATTTTTTCCAAAGAGCGTCTCACCCGGTGCATCCTCGCAAACCTGTAAAAACAGATCTGTACGCCCTGATGTACTGATCAAATCAGCAGATTCTTCAAAATTATAGTTCTGATCTTTTTGGTAAAATCCCACAATGTGATAATCGTCCGGTAATGGAAAAATCTGCTGCTCAATAAGATAAATGAAGGTTTGCAAATTACGGGCAGTCGGATTCATCAGCAGTATACAACGGTGCCCTTCAGCAGCAGCCGTTCCGAAGTATTGCTGGGCAGGTGCTGATAAACCCGCAATAAACAGCAAAATTCCGATAAAAAGTGTTCTCATGTATTAGGGATAACAGTGGTATGTTTTATTGAAAACCTGAATGATGCAGTGGTTTCTTAAATAGCCTGCTTACAATTCAACAAAACAGGTGTTGTTATTGTTAAACAGGCTAAATTAATTCAATTATGCAACTTTTTGCCATTCCAACCGGAAATTTTAAACTTGATGGAGGCGCCATGTTTGGTGTGGTGCCCAAATCGCTGTGGAGCAAAAATTACCCATCTGACGAGAACAATCTCATTAATATGGCCATGCGCTGCTTGCTCATCGTTGATGAAGATCGTAAAATATTAATAAACAATGGGATTGGAGACAAGCAGAGCGAAAAATTCTTTAGTCATTACCATTTAAATGGTGACGATTCCTTGCTGAAATCACTTGCTGCAGCAGGATACAAACCTGAAGATATCACCGATATGTTTCTTACCCACTTACATTTTGATCACTGCGGTGGCAGTGTTAAATATACTTCAGATGGCAACGCCTTTGAGACTGTATTTCCAAATGCAACTTATTGGATTAGTGGACAACAATGGGATTGGGCCATGAATGCCAACCGTCGCGAAAGCGCCTCTTTTCTCAGGGAGAACATCAAACCCATTGAAGAAAGTGGCAGGTTAAAATTATTTGATCACCCGGGTGAGCTATTTCCTGGCATTGAAATCAGATTTTATAATGGACACACCGAAGGACAGGCCATTCCCTTCACCAGTTATAAGGGTAAAACGCTGGTGTTTACCAGCGATCTACTGCCTACGCATGCCCACCTGCCGCTTCCCTGGGTGATGAGTTATGATACCAGGCCGCTGATTACCCTGGATGAAAAGGAAACTTTTCTGGAGGAAGCAGTAAAGAACGGCTATATTCTTTATTTCGAACACGATCTTTATACCGAATGCTGCACTCTGAAACAAACGGAGAAAGGGATTAAAGTGGATAAGGTGTTTAAGCTCAATGAAATAGATCAGATAATAGTATAATATCACCTGATTTAAAGAAGCCATTACAGAACCAAAGCAGGGTTTATAAGTTTTGAGGGTAAAATGTGGTGCCTGCGGGTAAGCATCTGGTCATTTAAATATGAAGAAAACGGTCCAGGGTCAGGAACCTGAATTTTATATAAATCAGGACTTCGGCTTTAAAAAGTTTTGAATCCGATGATCTCTCTTACTTCACGAATTGTCTTTGCTGCACTTGCCTGTGCTTTTTCTTTTCCCATACGAACCACCTTACTGAGATAGGTGGTATCGGAGCCAATTTCTTTGATTTTCTCCCGGAAAGGCTGTGTAAAGTCAATAACATCGGCAGCGAGTTGTTTTTTCATATCGCCATAGCGAATGCGACAAGCCTGATACTCTGCTTCGAAATAACCAAGTGTTTCAGGAGCTGATACAGCTTTCATCAATGCAAATATATTTTCAATGGCCTGGGATTTTGGCTCACCTTCATGCTTTGGCCCGCTATCGGTTACTGCTTTCATTATTTTTTTACGGATAATTTCCGGTTCGTCATTCAGGAAAATGGCATTGCCTTCCCCTTCTGATTTTCCCATTTTAGTACTGCCATCCAGTCCTGGAATTTTGATCAATTGTTCTCCAAAATTATAGGCCTCCGGCTCGGGGAAATAATCCACATTGTAAAGGCGGTTAAAGCGATTGGCGAAGGTTCTGGTCATTTCAAGATGCTGTTCCTGGTCTTTACCCACGGGCACTTTATGTGCTTTGTGAATGATGATATCGGCTGCCATCAGGGTGGGATAGGTAAGTAGTCCGGCATTGATATTATCCGGCTGGGTACGGGCTTTTTCCTTAAACGAAGTCACCCTTTCCAGCTCGCCTTTATAAGCATTCATGTTCAGAAAAAGGTATAGTTCGGCAGTTTCGGGCACATCACTCTGTAGATAAAGTGTAGCTTGTTGCGGGTCGAGGCCGGCTGCCAGATAATCGATCAATACGCTTTTTACGTTTCCATGAAGATCGGCAGGGGTGGGGTGCGTAGTAAGAGAGTGATAATCTGCAATAAAAAAGTAGCAATCATTCTCCTGCTGCATTTTTATAAAATTGCGCAAAGCACCAAAATAATTGCCAAGATGAAGATTCCCGGTTGGCCTTATGCCACTGACTACTGTTTGCATAATAAGAAAAAATGAAAAGGGGTTATCAATTGCTTAATACATTATATTTTTATTTCATCTCCGGCTTTGTTAAAGAAATGATATTCCAGGAAATGATAAGAGGGCATGGGGGTGAGGTAAATCCAGCGTTTAAATCTGGCATACCATTTCATTCTTATGGATGGCAATCCATGAACCAGATGGGCATATACAAAAGGATGCACCCTGATGGTTAAATGGGCTTCATTTTGATCCTGAATAAGATAACGGATATTATTTTCAATTTGATCTATCAGAATAATACTCGGTTTTATTTCACCGCTGCCTCCACAGGTAGGGCACTTTTCCAGTATCTGCACATTCATTTCCGGGCGCACCCGCTGACGGGTAATCTGTACCAATCCAAATTTGCTGGGTGGAAGGATGGTGTGTTTGGCATGATCCTTACTCATCTCATCCTTCAGCTTTTGATATAGCTTTCGGCGATTGGCGCCTTCGTGCATATCAATAAAGTCAATTACGATAATGCCGCCCATGTCTCTGAGCCTGAGTTGACGCGCTATTTCGGCAGCCGCTTCCAGATTTACCGCCAGTGCATTCATTTCCTGCGATACCTCTGAATTAACCCGGTGACCGCTGTTTACATCAATTACATGTAAGGCTTCGGTATGTTCAATAATCAGATATACGCCACTCTTTATGGTAATAATTTTACCAAAAGAATTTTTTATCTGTTTATCAACGCCAAAGTTTTCAAAAATGGGTAATTTACCTTTGTAGTGCTTTACAATCTCTACCTTATCGGGTGCGATGGTGCGTATGTAATTTCTGATTTCTTCGGCTATAGTCCCATCGTTCACGTGTATATTGTTGAACGATTCATTGAGCATATCCCGCAATATTACCGATGTACGGTCAATTTCGCTTAAGACTTTCTGCGGAGGTTTAATTCCCGGCAGTTTATCCAGACAGGTTTCCCATTTTACCACCAGGCTTCTTAAATCGGCATCCAGATCGGCTACTTTTTTGTTTTCAGCTACCGTTCGGATGATGACTCCGTAATTTTTGGGTTTAATGCTGGTAATAAGTCGTTTTAAACGATTGCGTTCCTCAACACTTTTAATTTTTTGCGAAACGGATACCCGGTTTGAAAAGGGCACCAATACCAGATATCGTCCGGCAAATGATATTTCGGACGACACCCTTGGCCCTTTGGTAGAGATGGGTTCTTTGGCAATTTGAATGAGTACCGGTTGATTCTGGGTAAGTACCGTATTGATCTTACCTGTTTTTTCTATATCAGCTTCAGGGATTAGTTCAGCCATTCCCGGAAGTCCGGGCTTGCCGGTAAGATGTAACTTTAATAGTTTGTTCAGTGAGTTAACCTGAGGGCCTAAATCAAGATAATGTAAAAAAGCATCTTTCTCAAACCCTACATCTATAAAAGCGGCATTCAACCCCGGCATGATCCTTTTAACCCGGCCAAGATAAACATCTCCTACTGCAAAACTATTGTTACTCTTTTCTTTATTCAGTTCAACCAGGTCCTTATCTTCGAGCAAAGCGATATTCACCTCCGAAGAACCTGCATCAATAATGAGTTCCTTATTCAAAACCCTTAATTTTATAATGTGGTGCGCTAATACACAATGGTTACAGTTAGATCACGCAGATCTCTAACCGCTGTTGTTAAATCAATACATAAACTAACCATTACATGCCTCAAAAGTTGTTACTCTTGTAGCATGTAATGGCTATTTGTTTAGTAAAACAAACTTATTTCTTTTTATGACGATTCTTGCGCAAACGTTTTTTGCGTTTGTGCGTTGACATTTTATGTCTTTTTCTTTTTTTTCCGCTTGGCATGGTGAGTGATTTAAATTATGAACAACTACTTACTTCACTTTGTTTTTCACTTCCATAACAAAAGACTTGGCAGGTTTAAATGCCGGTATATTGTGAGCCGGAATAATGATAGTAGTATTCTTTGAAATGTTGCGGCCGGTTTTTTCAGCCCTTCTTTTTGTGGTAAAGCTACCGAACCCTCTGAGGTAAACGTTTTCTCCATTGGCAAGTGAGCTTTTTACAGCGTCCATGAAAGCCTCAATGGTTTGCTGAACAGCAACCTTCTCAATGTTGGTTTTACTTGCAATTTCAGCTACAATTTCTGCCTTTGTCATTTTGATTAATTTTTAAAGATTTGATAATAAATTTTTTAACGGGGTGCAAATATAAATAATTTTGCATCAATACTAAAATTAAAGCTTTTTTTTGCTGCCCAATAGCCTCAATTTTAATGAATTTGATACAAAACACAGTATTTCCACAACTTATAACACAATGGTATGAGATAAATAAACGGTTTTTGCCCTGGCGACAAACCCGCGATCCATATTCCATTTGGGTGTCTGAGATCATATTACAACAAACCCGGATTGAGCAGGGAATGGAGTATTATCTGAATTTTATTGCTGCTTTCCCGGATGTTCAATCACTGGCTGCCGTTTCGGAAGAAGCAGTGCTGAGTGTATGGAAAGGATTGGGATATTACAGTCGTGCCCGCAATATGCATCACACGGCAAGGAGGGTGGTGCAAAATTTCAATGGAATATTTCCGGCTACCTATAACGATCTTATCGGATTAAAGGGAATAGGGCCTTATACCGCTGCAGCGATAGCTTCCATATGTAATAACGAAGCCATTCCGGTAGTGGATGGCAATGTCATCCGGGTGTTTTCACGAATCTTCGGTTTTATGGATGTCGTTGGAAGCAGCACAGGATATAGAAAAGTATTTGAAAAGTCGGCGGGATATATAAAATACAGCGAACCGGGTACCTATAATCAGGCTGTAATGGAATTTGGCGCCCTGCAATGTAAACCCAGGCAGCCACTGTGTGATCAATGCCTGTTTCAGAAGAGTTGCTATGCCTTGATGCATAATCTTGTTGAACAATTGCCACAGCCGGCAAAAAGCATACTGAAGAAAGAAAGATTCTTCCATTATTTCTTAATCACACATCCTGAAAAAGGAATTTTGATGCAAAAGCGCGGGGCAGGCGATATCTGGCAAAATTTATGGGAATTGCCCTTAGTGGAGTCTGGTAAGTTAAGGCCGATTGAGGAGGTGATTGAATCATCGGGATTGGAAGGAGAGGGAAATCTCATCAGGCAGTTTTCCTTTACCGATCATAAACATATACTTACCCATCAACTTATCCGTGCACGCATTTTTGTTCTGCCCAAAGCTAAGCTGAGGTCTGATCCCTTGCCCCCATTAACATGGCAAAAAGATCCGTTAAAAAATAAATTACCCCTGCCCCGATTAATAGATAAATACCTGAAAAGAGTTCAGGACGAATCGGAAAGAATAAAATAAATTCTTTAATTAATGGTACAATGCTGTTGCGAATACAGCATTAATAACCTATCTTTGTAAAAACCAAACTAAAAATAAAAGCCATGGCACGAGGAGTAAATAAAGTTATTTTAATTGGAAATCTGGGTAAAGATCCGGAAGTAGTAAACTTTGATAACGGAGTTAAGAAAGCCAGTTTTTCACTGGCCACCAACGACAGTTACAAAAACAGGGAAGGTCAGGAAGTTGACCGTACCGAATGGCACAACATTGTAATGTGGCGTGGGCTGGCCGAAGTGGCAGAAAAATATTTACGTAAAGGTTCGCAGGTTTATATTGAAGGTTCCCTGCGTACGCGCAGTTATGAAAAGGATGGTCAGAAGCGATATATTACCGACATAGAGTGTACCGAAATGACCATGTTGGGAGGGCGACCCAGTGATCAGACGGAGCAGTCAGGCGGACAGTCTAATCAGGAGCAATATGAGCCACCTGCACCTACGCTTCCCGAAAAAGAAGATGATTTGCCATTTTAAAAGTAAGCATTAAGCGGTTTCAGGGCTAATGCCGTCCGCTCAACGATTTTGGTATTCGTCCGTTTTTAATGGATTCTGAACGCAGCCGGCGGCCAACAATTCGCTCAACCATATTGCCTGTTTCCAGCAGACGGTCAATATCAAGGTTGGTTTCAATGCCCATTTCATCCATCATCACCACCATATCTTCGGTGGAGACCAGGCCGGTGATGCCCGCATCCTTATAATAATAGGATCCGGTGCCGGCCACGGGAACGCCATCCACAAAGTTGGCCGGCTGCCCGCCAATACCCCCAAGAGTAGCTTCATAATTGGTCATTCCTGCCTGCAAAGCGGCCAATACATTTGCCAGACCCCAGCCACGGGTGGTGTGCAGGTGCACAATATGTTTTTCGGGGCGTTCAACCTTATCAAGCAACATCGAAAAATAGCGATAAACCCGGTCGGGCGAGGCAGAACCGTCGTGGTCGGCATGTTCTACATCGTTGGCGCCAATATCCAGCCAGCGTTGAGTAAATTCAATGGCTTTCTCCATTCTGGTGGGACCCTCGATGGGGCAGCCCCAGATGGTGCTTACCGTTCCGTTCACTTTTAAGCCGGCATCATGAGCCATAGGAATGTATTTTTCAGCCATCTTCCAGTACTCCTCCAGCGATAATCCCGAATTCTTCTGATGGTGAGATTCACTGGTGGAAACCATTAATAATATCCTGTCGGGTCCCCAGCCTTCTTTGCGGGCTTCAATGGCGCGTTCAATAGCTCTTTCGCGGATGGTGACCGCCGTTAAGCTTACATCCTTTAACATATCTCCTACATTCTTACTATTGCGCAGACCTTTCAGCAATGCATCGGCATCACTAAACTGTGGCATACCTTTCGGATTGCCTAAATTGGTTAATTCAATGTGCTTGAAGCCCGATAATACCAGTTGTTCTGCAACCCATAGCTTGGCCTCAGTGGGAATAAATTTTTCTTCATGTTGAAATCCATCGCGCACGGTGATGTCGCCAATGGTCACCTTTTTGGGATAATTCATAATGGTTAGATGCGTTTTTTAGTAAACAAGGTTTTCGAAGGGTTGTTCATGATGGGAACATGGATTAAAATACTTGTTTCAATAGTAATACCTGCCGGTAAGTAACACTCTCACAAATAGATAAAATAAAGAATAGAGAAATATAAGTATTTAATAGTGCCTACTGAAGTTTACTATGGGTGGATTTATATGACAAATCACAAAATGCCTGCCATCATAATTTGTCTATCTTTGGTCACAAATTGTGTAAAGTTAATTGCATCAAACAGTAAAATGGTATTAAGAATATTTACAAAACATAATTATTTGCTTGCTATAATCCTGACCTTTAGCCTAATCAGTTTAAGGGCTGAAACACAATCTATAACGGATTCCATCCGAAAAGATATTTCTTCGCTTAAAGGCGAAGACCGCCTGCAGGCACTCACCGATATTGTCAACCTGGTGGCTATGGGTGATGATTTGCAGGCAGAGCTGGAAGCGCTCAGGCAACTGCGCGCTGAGGCTGCCCGACAAAAAAATGTCGAAGTTGATGGACTTTCCCGTGTAAAGGAAATATTTTGTTATTACAATTACAAAAAAACTGATAGCCTCGAAAAGTATTTGCCCGCGCACCTTGAGTTTATGGCGCAACACGAGCAGTGGGATAATTACTACAATAGCTGGGAGGCTAAAATTGAAATGTATTTGTATGCAGGCAAAACGCAAACTGCACTCAAAGAAACCCAACTGATGTATGACGATGCCAAGGCTCACAATAACAATTACGGTTTGGGCGTGTCGGCACATTCGCTTGGTATCATTTACCAAACCCTGCAACGCCACCAACTCGCCATACAGTCATTTTATGAAGCTGTGGAACGACTCAGGAAAGAGGAGAACATTAGTCTGCTACTGAGTACCTACAATGTATTGAGTGAAACACTCGATGCCGACCACCAGTTCGATAGAATGCTTGCAGTGGCTGAGCAATGGAAAGTTGCTATTGACGATTATAAAGCTGGCGCTGAGGCGCGTGGACATACTCCCAGACTTAACGGACGCTATATGTACTGCTATTTGGCCCTTACAGTGGCTCACTTTCAAACAGGAAATTCTGCACAAGCCGAGCAGTATTTAAAAATTGCTGAAGAACTTGCCAAAGGGCGGAGTTTGGTTTCGCAATTCAAGCTGCTGCATATTCAAACCCGACTGTATGAACATTTAGGTCAATACGATAAAGCTATTGCCTATGCGGAAAAAAACTACCAAAATGTGATTGGTTTTGGCGACAGTGTGAGTGCGCTCACTGTGCTCGAAAACAAAGCGCGCATATTGCGCACAGCCGGCAGAGGAATGGATGCCGCCCTGACCTACGAATATGTGATGGCTGCCAAAGATTCGCTGCGCAACCTCGATATGGCTGCCCAACTCGACGAACTACGCACCATATATGAGGTGGATCAGTTATTGTTGGAAAAAGAGGTCTCAAAATCACGTTCTACAATATTGGTGATAATTATAGTGTCTTTAGTCCTACTGCTTTTAGGCTACAGCATATACAATGTCCGATTAAACCGGAAAAATAAGATTCTTTACGAAAACATAAAAAGAGCACAGCAGGCTGAAACCCGTGCCGAGAAAGTCCTCGAAACTGCTCCCGAAGATACGCTTAGCAAAGAGCAAATGCTATTTCGCAGGCTCAACAACTTATTCCGCGAAAAACTTTCATTTACCGACCCTAAATTAGACCGTAAAGAACTGGCTGATATGTTGGGAACGAATACCACATATCTGGCCAATGCCATCAAGGAGTGTGCAAAGGGCATGACGGTGACCGAATATATAAACAAGATTCGATTGCTCTATGTGGGCAATCTGCTTGTAGAGGCCCCACAACATCCGGTAGATACTCTGGGTGAAGAAGCCGGTTTTAATTCCCGCTCCACTTATTACCGGCTTTTCCGTGATTACTACGGCATGTCGCCCACCGAATTCAGAAATATATCGAAAGAAAAAAACAAAAAAGAAGCATTGTAGTCATTAAAATTCTGTTGCACAGAATTTTTCACTACCAATGACAACGTTATGTAACATCATGATATTGAAGCCCAGGAGATTTCTCTGCCGCAAAGCGGCATCGAAATGACATTACTGTGAGGGTAAAATGGAGGGGGTAGTCAGAAGAAGTTGGACGCAACGCGTCCAACTTCTTCTGACTACCCCCTCCTTCCTGTATTTGATAACACATGTCATTTCGACCGCAGGGAGAAATCTCCCCCATGGAATCAACCATAAACGCATTTTACCGCATTTATGGAATATTCCGACCTTCCTCCGCTCCCTTGTAGCTTTCGTAGAACGAAACCATTATCATTCACCACTCCTCATTCCTCGTTCCTCGCCTCTAAATTACCGCCTTGCCCGTGATTACTGCGAATTATCTCATATAGATTTCTTAAAATCACAAATAATCATCAAAAAAGCCTTTTGCAATACTCTTTCAGTCAATCAATTGCACAGGTGGGACTAAGTTTATCGCCAGCGGGACTTCATTTGAGCACATAGTTGGTAGGTTTGCGCCACAAGTGTAAAATAATGGCACCTATGCTAAAACAAGCTTTTCAACGAAATAGTAATCCGAAACAGCCAATTGGATTGAGTTGGGTATACGTATTCGTTCTGGCCGGGTGCCGGGAATTGAATATTGGTTTGACTTTTAATTTATCTGAACGGTTTAGCAAATCCGATGCACCGGAAAAATTAATTTATTACCGAAGTTTCAGCCTCCCATTTGATGCCGTGGCGCATAAGCACCTGCTCGATAGCCTTTCCAAAGAATCGGTGTTGCACTGGGTAAAAAAGATAAACCCACACCTCAATAACTTAATATTAGAAATCTTCGACGATTGAAGAAAAATAGTTTGTCGTTCAGGGTTGTAATCTGACTATTGTTTTCAATAAACCCTTAAACGACTATCATTAAATAAAACAACAGCAAATAACTATACTTTAAAAAACAACATTATGAGAAAAATAATTGCTTTTTTGGCAATGCTGCTTATTGCGCAGTTCAACTTCAATTTGCTTGCTCAGAATTTGACCGAAGGCTTTGAAAATCAGTCCAATTTCCCTCCTGAGGGCTGGGAAGTCATTTATGGCGACGGCAATCCGGACGTTAATACCGTAAACCAATCCGGCGATGAACATTATCAGGGTCTTTTCTCTTTTGAGTTTAGATCCTTTGCTACAACAGATATTTATGACCAGTACCTGATTACACCTGAACTTATTGTAAGTGAAGGCGATCAAGTCTTTTCTTTTTACTATAAAAAAGGAAGCAATAGTACGGAAAGCTTCCGTATTGGGTGGTCGTCCACAGGCCAAGCAATCGCTGATTTTACCTGGTCGGACGACGTAACAAATGCCGACATCAATTGGCAAGAATATTTAATAACCGACCTTCCGGTAGAAACCAAATATATTGTCATTCATTATAAAAGCATCAACAAATTCAATTTATATGTTGATGCGGTTTTTGGGCCGGCTTTAGCTTCCTGGAATCCGCCTCATTGCGCACAATATCCAAGCCCTAATGATCAGGCCACCGAAGTACATGCGGCAACTTCACTCAGCTGGTCAAAAAATTATTATGGTGGGTATCCCAGTGGCTACAAGCTCTATTTCGGCACAAATAATCCTCCTACCAATATGGAATATGATACCGACTTAGGAAATACAACCACTTACAATCCAGCAGTCAACCTGGCTTTCAACACCACTTATTACTGGAGCGTTGTGCCCTATAACTCAGATGGTGAGCCTAACGATTGCCCCGTCTGGAGTTTTACCACCATGAGCGATCCTACAGTAACAAGTTTCCCATATAGACAGGCCTTCGAAAGCGAAATATTCCCTCCAAGCGGCTGGCATGAAGTACGAACCCCTGCTTCATATCAGGGCTGGGAAAGCTATGATCACGGATTGTTAGAGAAATGCGCAAGGTTCGACTCGCGTTTTAACGCCGATGGAAATGTTTCCAGGCTTATAACACCACCTATGGATTTATCTGGGCTATCAACAGCACAACTGATATTCAACTACAAAAATCCTGGGGGAGGCGATTTTTCTGTGTTACTTTCCACTGATGGAGGGCTTAGTTATCCCCATACGCTTTTCACCAACCTTACTGCTCAGCCTAATTGGACCGAGCTGACAGCAGATATTTCAACTTATGTAGGCAGCACTATAACTATTGCTTTTCAGGGAACAAGCAATAAAGCAAACTATGCGAGGGCTTATATTGACCTTGATGAGATTACGATTGAACAAATACCTACTTGCACTGCGCCCACAGCATTAACGGCATCAAATCTCACCATTCATTCCGCTGACCTGGGTTGGACTGAAAACGGCAGCGCCACCACCTGGCAAATTGAATACAAGGCTAATGCTGACTTCACACCCGGAACAGGAGCTGCTGAGAGCATTGAAGTTACCAACAACCCGTCATTTTCACTTACAGGATTAGCATCAAGCACGACCTACTACTGGTATGTAAAAGCCAAATGTGGAATTGATGATGATAGCTACTGGGTTGGCCCGGGCATTTTCACCACCGAATTTGGGCCCAAAACAACGCCTTATTTCGAAGGCTTTGAAATTGGAAACACAAACGATGAAATCATTGCAAACCAATGGGATCAGGCACCTGAGACTCAAGAAAAATACAGTATGTGGAGGGCCTTTAACAATGCACACTCTTTTAATAGGTCTCCCAGAACCGGCGACTGGAATGCGGTGTTAGATAATGTTAATGAACAGTGGATGTTTCAGCGAATTTCACTTGTGGACGGACAAGAATACACCTTTGATATGTATGCAAACCATGCCCGGCATGACGGTGAACAACGAAACAGCAGCATTACCGTCAAATATGGCTTTAATCCCATCGTAGTAGCTATGACTGAAACGATAGTGGAAACAACTATTTTAAATGAAGACTATCAATTGATTACCGGTACATTTATTCCTGGCGTTAGTGGTGATTACTATATAGGGATTTTTGGTATAACAAACAATCACTTCAATATTTCCATAGATGATATCGCCATTTATGAAACACCTGATTGCCCTGCTCCTTTGGCATTAAATGAATCACAGATTACAATTAATTCCGCCAGGCTTGGCTGGACTGAAAGAGGTGTCGCTACTACCTGGAATATCAAGTATGGCACATCCGATTTTAATCCTGCCAATACAGGAGAAGGCAACCTTATTACGGGTGTTACCGAAAATCCATATACATTAACAGGTCTTGCAGAGCATACCACCTATTATTGGTATGTGCAAGCCGATTGTGGCAGTGAGCAAAGTACCTGGGTCGGTCCCTATACTTTTACCACCCTAAAACGTACTTCCGTGCCTTATGTACAGGGCTTTGAAACTACAGCAACGCCCGAGGACTGGACAATAGAAGGTTGGACGATAGGAACAACATCCAGTTACAACATACCCCCTCACGACGGGAATTACATTTATACCTATTTAAATCAGGCGAATCCTTTAAAAGTATTCACAACCAGTATTATCGGGCCAGTTTCTGATTTGATGTATCTGAGTTTTGACTACGCCCATAAATTCCCTTCAGGTCCAAGTGCTCATGGTGGGGAAATCGTAGTTTCCGTCAGTTCCGATTATGGCCAAACTTATACCGTTGTAGAAACCATAGAAAACACCACTTTACGCGACTGGCAACTCAAATCAATTCCTATAAATGGATATGGAGGCAAAGACCTAAAAATAAAAATTGAAGGCACTGTAAACTATTGGGATTACCAGCTGGCACTCGATAATCTGAATCTCACCTCCTGCCCTGCTCCCCGCGAATTAACCACATCAAACATCAGGGGTAATACTGCCGGTTTGGGCTGGACTGAAATGGGTAGTGCAGCTGCCTGGAACATCAAATACGGTGTTACAGGTTTCAACCCGGATACCGAAGGCAAACGATTTACAGGTATTTCTGAAAATCCTTATACCCTCTCAGGCCTTTTAAAGGAAACCACCTACGACTGGTATGTGCAGGCAGCTTGCGGTGAAGCTGATGAAAGCGTTTGGGTTGGGCCACACACTTTTACCACCGTAGCCACGCCTATGGGCACTCCATACTTCGAAGGCTTTGAGTTCGGGCAAAACGACCAAAATACAGTCGCCAATGGCTGGACACAGCAATCGATTAGCGGCAATAAGTCTTGGGTTGCCAATAGATCGTATCATACTTTCGGTAGAAGCCCCAGAACAGGCTCCTGGAATGCTACTCTCGAATATAGTAATAGAGATTGGCTTTTTCAGAAGCTATACTTAGAGGGCGGCAAAAGCTACACATTTGATATGTATGGCCGAATTCACAATGATAATATGGGTATAACCACTTTAACCATTATGTATGGTTCAGAGGCCAATGCAGCTTCTATGGAACACGAAATAGCATATAAAATTATTAAAGCTGGTGCCTACCAATTAGTTACCGGCACTTTTACACCTGAATCAACCGGTATTTATACCATAGGTATCCAAGGCAAAACTATTGGCTACTTTACTTATATTTCCATTGATGATATAGCCATTTATGAGACGCCCGATTGTCCTGCTCCCTTTGAATCATCCGTATCAAATGTTACAGGAAATACTGCTGATATTAGCTGGAGCCCAAGAGGTTCCGAAACGGCCTGGAACATTAAGTATGGCCCGGAAGGTTTCAATCCTGCCAATGCAGAAGAGGGCATGCTTATTACGGGTGTGGCTACATATCCTTATATCTTAACCGGCCTTACAGGGAAAACTCAATACGACCTCTATGTACAAGCCGCCTGTAGCGATATCAGCCAAAGCGCCTGGACAGGCCCAACAAGCTTCACTACCGGAAATGAATATTATAGCATTGATTATGTAGAAGGCTTTGAAACCGGTCATACCACACTACAGCCACCTGCCAACGACTGGCGACAAGAAAGCGTAAATGGTGAAGGAAACTGGATTGCCAACAATTATAACGCTGGCACTAACAGACACCCCAGAACCGGCAACTGGTATGCGTATTTAACTGATCAAAATACAACATGGATGTTTCAGAAAGTTATGTTGAAGGCTAATACGGATTATACCTTTGAACTGTATGCGCGGCAAAACACTGCCGAAACCTCAGAAATGAGAATTGCAGTAAGCTATGGTGCAGCATCCACAGCAGCAGCCATGACAAACGAAATAGTTGACACAACCAATATCACAAATGGCGACTACCAATTGATTACCGGAAATTTTAGACCCGCAACAGCCGGTATCTATTCCATAGGTATTCTTGGCATCAATAATACTTATTCTTATACCGAAGTCTATTACCTTACTATTGATGATATAGCCATTTATGAAACACTTGCTTGTCCGGCTCCTTATGCACTGAGTGTATCAACAATCACTCCCGGCTCGGCCACACTCGGCTGGACTGAAAGAGGCAGTGCTAGTAACTGGAACATCAAGTATGGCGCACCTGGTTTCAATCCGGCCAATGCAGTAGAAGGCACACTTATTTCAAATGTCAATGCAAATGCTTATGTGCTATCAGGCCTTCAGCCGAATACCACTTACGATTGGTATGTGCAAGCCGCTTGTTCCGATGAGGAGACAAGCACCTGGACGGGCCGAAAACCTTTTACTACAAAACACCTTACCGCTGCACCCTATACCCAGGAGTTTACAACTACCTCAACGCCTGATGGCTGGACAAAAGACCACTGGTTTATAGAAACAGTAAGCCAAACGCCAGTTTTAGACGGAAATTATATTATTTGCAATTTATGGTCTAGCAGCTTTTTAAGGACATTTGAAATGATCAATATTGGCCCCATATCGGCTGATATGGCACTTTCTTTCTACTATAGCCATATAAACAATGGTGGTTCCCAAGAATCGCCCGGCCCCGGTTCGGGAGGTTTTGAAATTTCCATAAGCACCGATTATGGGGCAACTTATAGTGTGCTTGAAACTGTAAATAATAACACTTCCGCTGATTGGCAATATAAGGAGATTAGCATAAGTGGATACGCAGGGAAAGACCTGAAAATAAAAGTTACTGGCATTTATAATAATGGCGACTTTTATTTGGCTCTTGACAAGATAAGCATCTCCGTACCACCAACATGCCTTGCTCCCTTAAAGCTAACCGAATCGAATATCACAGCCAGCTCAGCCGAGCTCGGCTGGACGGAATATGGAACAGCTAACACCTATAATGTCAAATATGGTATAGCCGGTTTCAATCCTGCCACCGAAGGTGATAGCATGGTTGTGAACACAACATCTTATAGCCTGACTAATCTTGAACAAAATACCGTTTACGATTGGTATGTGCAAGCTGCTTGCTCTGCTTCTGATGCAAGTGCCTGGACGGGACCAAAAAGCTTTGCTACAGATTGTGGCTCTGCATCCATACCCTATTTTGAGAGTTTTGACGCTGAAACAGCACCTGCTTTGCCAAGATGTATGTCGGAAATAAATGCAAATGAAGACTATCAAAAATGGAAAACACAAAGTGCTTACGCACTTTCAACACCTAATGCAGCATGTATTTTATTTAATGGCAGCAAACCCATGAATGATTGGTTATTCACTCAGGGACTGATACTTGAAGCAGGCAAAACTTACGAACTGGGATTTGCTTACGGCAGTTCTGAAAATTACCAGGAAAAACTGGCTGTTCATTGGGGAACTGAAGCAAGCGTTGAAGGCATGACCGAAGTGATATTTGGTAATCTTGAAACCTATGGCAGAGAGTGGCATACAAAAGCGGCAATCCTAATTCCAGGTACATCAGGCACCTACTATATAGGCTTCAAAGGACAGAGTGATGCTGATCAATACCTATTATACGTAGATGACATTTATGTGGTTGAGCAAGTAGCCGCTGCTAGCTGGACTGGCGCACTTGATAACAACTGGAACAATCCCGGCAACTGGAGTACGGGCGTTCCTGGTTCAATTACAGAGGTCATTATCCCCGCCGGCCTCACCAATTATCCCACCATCAGCAGTTCCGCGAGGTGTAATGATATCCTTCTGCAATCCAATGCCGGTGGCACAGCATCCTTGTTGGGCAATGAATTCCTGACGGTGAATGGCACAGCAAGCGTTGAGCGCTATATTACCGGCGGCTGGGACGATTGGAATACCGGCTGGCACCAAATCAGCTCACCGGTTTGGGGACAACATATTCCTTATTTTATAGCTGCACCAGAAGATCAATACGATTTCTATGGTTGGGACGAATCCACCAATATGTGGATGAACCGCAAAGCGGGTAATTTTAATAACTGGAATTTTAGTTCTGCCTTCAATATAGGTCAGGGTTACCTCATTTCTTTACAGGCTGCCGCAAGCACAAAAACATTTACCGGTGAACTTATAACAGATGATTTAGGCATTTACGACTTGAGCAAAACAGACGACATGGGCGGCGGCTGGCACTTGCTGGGCAATCCCTTTGTAAGTGCGCTTAAATGGAACGATGGCAACTGGGCACTAAATAATGTAGCGGGCGTTGCAAAAATATGGAGTGAAGCCAACAAGAGCTACTCCGATATTGAAGCCAACGGTATCATCCCATCAGCGCAAGGCTTTATGGTGCAGGTAAGTGATGCTACAAACGAAATTACCATCCCGGTAGCTTCGCGGGTGCATAATAATAGGGCTTTCTACAAATCAGGCTCAGCTAATGATCGCATTCTATTGGTAACCGCCGAAACCGAAGGAGGCTCTGCACAGGAAAGCAAGATCATCATCAATCCAAAAGCCACCGAAGGCTTTGATTTTGAGTATGATTCCCGCTTTATTTCCGGTTATGCACCTATGCTTTATTCGGTGGTGGGTGATGAAATACTCTCCACCAACAGCCTTCCCCCATTAGCTTTCGACAAGGAAATTCCGTTTGGTTTTGTGAAGAATGCCGCTTCGGCTTTCACCATCCAACTAAAAGAAAGTATCCCGGGCGCTGTTGTTTACCTTACCGATATCCAAACCAGCACCGTAACCAACCTTACCGAAACTCCGGTTTACAGCTTCACCTCAATGGAAGGTGATGATGCCAACCGTTTCTTAGTGTCGTTTGCTACGCTCGGCCTCGACCAGCCTGCTAACTATGAAGGCACTAATGCCTACGCTTTTGATGATGTAATTTACATAGAAACACCTTCACAAGATCCAGGCTCAATAAATGTGTATAACATTTCGGGGCAGTTGGTATTGCAGGGCAAAACGAGTGGCAATACGCATACCACCCTCAATGCTTCGGCCTTGAGAACAGGCATCTATGTGGTGCAAATTGTGCTGAACGATAGAATCGTCAGCCATAAGGTAGTTGTCAATAATTAAAACGACAACTGACATTAACGCAAAAAAACCTAAAAGATGAAAAAGTTAAATAAAATGACCAAAGGATTGCTGTTACTCACCCTGTTTTTGGGCCGGGTATTGCTTGCCCATGCCCAAACGGGTGCTCCGCCGCCACCTCCAGGGGGTGGACATGGTCAAACCGAAAATCAGCCAGCGGGAGGAGGTGGAGCTCCCATTGGGGGAGGCGTGGGTATTATGATTAGCCTGATAGCGGTATACGGCGGTAGAAAAGCGTATAATTATTATCAAACACAAAAACAGGGATTGGAAGAATAATTGTTTTTGGATATAGATTTGGAACTCCCGCCGGCCTTTTCTGGCGGGAGTTTTTTTGGTTGGTAATAGGTCATCGCAGGAGTTCACCTCCGGAAGAAGGGCCTTAAAGTGGAGATGACAAACAAAAGGAGATACGAATGCACGCGTTAGGTCTTCGTTCCGATAGTCCCGATTATCGGGATCGGAAGCGCTCAGCAACCGGCACGCGCCAGCAAATGCAGGGAATCAACCATTAACAAAAATTATCATTGGCAACAGCTTGTCTCGTTTTTTGGACGAGAAAGCAAAGAATCGCTTGAATTTTCCCCTTCGCAATAATGATTCACCGTATAGAAATAGCAGTAGAATAGGACTGTTCATCAGCCAAAATGGTTAAAACATATGCTCCATTGCCCAGGCCGGAGACATCCAGTTGTAAAAAATCTGCGTGAAGTTCTGTTTTTTTAAGGATAATTTTTCCTGAAAAATCCACAAGAACAACCGAAATTTCCATGTAATTTCTATCTAGTTTAACATTCACCTCAGCGGTAGCCGGATTTGGAAAAATCCTAACTTCATTTAAAGGGAGAAATCCGGTATTTACACTGCTCTCAATATGAATTGTTTTCTTTTTGACATCACTTTTTCCGCACCTGGTAACGGTCAGGCTAACTGTATAATCTCCCCCTGCCGGGTAAGTATGAATCAGATTGATCTCTGTGGAGGTGGAGGAATCCCCAAAATCCCACAATAAAGTATCAAATTCGCTGCTTGTGTTGGTAAAGGATACCACATTGGCATCAATTGCTTCGGTAAAATCTGCCACAGCCGGGTTTATCGTAAAATTCCAGTTTGAAATACTATCAAAAACGATGTGCCTGACCGTCATTTTTATATTTTGCGCATCGATATCAGGCAAAGTAGAATTCCAGGGAATTGCAGTCGGGTCTTTTTTATAAATCATGGTATAAAATGCACATGCAGCAGCATAAGAGCCGGCTACCGAGGGATGCGAACCATCCCCTGAATAGAGAATTATTTCAGGGTGATATGTCCTTAGTTCTCTCCAAACTGCACCTGCGGGCGAAATTTCTGCATTGTTCGTATCTGCCATGTAAATATACGTCGCCCGGATGGCACTATCCATCCCCAGGTAAGTGCACACCCACGGCAAGGTGGCACAGAGGGATGCATCTCCGTTTTCACGACCCCAGGTCATATAAAACATTGGCTGGGAACATGCGTAATTTGCTCTGATCGCATTGCTCAGCGACTCCGCATAAGGGTAAACTTCTGTCTGCATTTGTGCCTGGCTCAGTGAAGTCTCCTGGCTTTGTGCCTGCAAAACAACATAATCCCAATTGTTTGCATTTATTTTATCCAGCGTTGTGGAGCTGGAAGCATGATCCATAAAGCGATATCCTCCGGGTGTGTTAGAATCATAAATAAGCTCATCGCCCGTACTCACCGCCATTGTGCTAATCATAAGCGGCAGGTTATTGGCGGCGGTATAGCTGTTGCCCAGAAACAGCACCTTCTTTGAATCCTGGGCGGAAACGGTAAGAAAAGAAATCAAAAACAGGGTGCAAATCAGGGAAATTGCCTTCATAGTGCATTAATAATTAGGCTCAAATGTACGAACACATTGAGCATTTTCATGATTTTTGGGGCTGAAATCTGTTGAAGGTGCTCCGGATGAATATGGAGGGAAGGGATTTTCTTTAATCCGCTGAGATAGTTGAATCTTATTTATTGTGGTGTCGTTATTTTTTTTGCCCGGGAAATTCACGAATTTTTCTTATCTCCGACAACTGAATTTTATTCATAATTTCATGAATAGTTCAGCTTAGGAAGAAATTGGATTGATTTGAATCTGTCCGCCTATAGCTCTTAAAATTTTCAAAATTGTTCCAAATTGAGGTTTGGCTCCGTCAGAAAGTGCTTTATATAAACTTGGTCTGCTCAATCCGGTTTCTTCAGCTATTTTTGTCATCCCTATCGCTTTTGCAATATGCCCGATTGCATTAATTACATCTGCATTATCTCCTTCTTCCAAAACAGTATTAAGATATTCGGCAATCATTTCTTTGCTGTCCAAATAATCCGCTATGTCAAATTTTGAAGTAACCATTGTTTATTTTTTTAACTTGTTCCAAATTTCCTTTGCTTTCTTTATGTCATTTTGTTGGGTAGATTTATCTCCGCCAATGAGTAAAACGATTATTTTCCCCTCTCTTTCTCCGAAATACACCCTATATCCTTTTGCATAATTCACCCGTAATTCCCTAACTCCACCCCCTACAGGCTTGCAATCTCCAAAATAACCATCTTTTTCATCTTTTTGAATTCTAAATAGGATTCTCGCCTTTGCCCGTATGTCTTTGAGCCTCCTGAGCCATTTATCGAATTCAGTTGTTTTCTCAATAAAGTACATAAAGAATGTATCTACACGGATACAAAGTTACATTATTTTTTGATTCGTTTGGTTGAATTTTCGGCATAACTGAATAATCCACAAAAACAGAATTGCGCAGTTTTGACAAAATATTATTTTTTATCCAAACCCCTATTGCACCCATCGCTCAATAACTTTTACCTTTTAATAGCTGTCTCATTCGGACCTGTAAGTCAAGGCACGACTTTGCGTCGCACCCTGACTCCCCATAAATAGCTCAGGTTAAATGTAACAAACCTCGTAATTGTAATTGTGGTTACAGTGTCCCCACTATTAATCCATTAATCCATCCCGGAATTCGGGATATGGTATCTCCATAGCCATCAGCCAGAGTCTTAAGTGGAATAAGGTTGGAAGAACAAATAAGGTAAAAAGTGGAGGGCATGGCATTTTGGTTACTGAGGTTAAAAAGGAATAATTGGGTTTTATCCTTATTGATAGTCCCGATTGCTATCGGGATTGGGATCAAATTTCCAGAATCAACCTTATTCTTTCTTCAAAACCTTAGTAAAAGAGATAACCTACACACAACCTAACCTTATTCTTTCTTCAAACCTTATTGAAAAATAGGTATGATAATAAGAAACTTTAACCATATATTGAATATCAATCAGGCACCTAATTCATTAAATATATTGAATTAGACGCTCTGGCAATAGTAATACCTCTGTCAAAAAAAATGAGATTAACATTTTCAGGAGCACATATGTAAAACATGAATATACAAAATTCTAAAACTTAAAATAAAAAACCTATGCTTGTCATCCGATGAGAGGAGAGCGGCTACGCTTCCAAAAATTTCTCCATCCTTCCCCCACTTATGCTTAACTTTGCCCTGTCCGTTGAGCCATACCATGCGACTAAAATTCTACCTTCTATTCTTTTGCGTTTGTTTTTCAGGGTTTTTTCCCCTGCCGGCACAGGAAACCGCTATTCTACAGCTAATAAACCGGCGCGAAGGCTTATCGAATGGTGCGGTAAACACCATAGCGCGTGATGCCGAAGGATACATTTGGCTGGGCACCTGGAACGGGCTTAACCGCTACGACGGTAGCCAGATGATTACTTATCTGCCGGGGAAATTCCCATCGTCCATACACAACCACGTGGTGCGTGAGCTTTATCCTACTGCCACGGGCCCGCTTTGGATGCTCACCAACAAAGGCGTGTGCCGTTACGACAATGTGCACGACCGCTTCACTCCCTATTTCGACCAGGGCCTGGAACAAATCAATTACGAAAACGATATATCCATTGATCAATCCGACAAAAACGGGGTGATGGTTTCCATTTTTGGGGTAGGATTGTTTAAGTTCGACTCCACCAAAATGCAGTTTGAAAAACTGCCATTCCAGGGGCCGTCCTATGAGACTTCCTTAAACATTAAGCGGGTGCATCTGCTTGGCGACGAAATCTATTGCCTGGATGCAGCCGGTAAACTCTGGACAGTTTCGGGAAACCGCCTGGATTTATTATTGGCTTTGCCGGTTTCTGGCACATTAACCTCTTCGGTAGCACTAACCATTGACAATCAGCCCTTTTTGCTGATAACCCAGCGCAGCAGTGAAGCGATTAAGGTTGATCTGATTGCCAGGCGAGCTACTCCTTTGTCTATTGCCGACGATATTATTACCTCTTTCGCCCTTTCGGGAAAGGGAAATCAGCTTTGGGTAGGCACCGAAAAAGGGCAGATTTATGCCTATAACCTTAGCACCGGGCGGTTCGACGAACTTACGCTTTCGTCCGGACAGCAAGAATACAATCCCATCGCCACACGGGTGCTGAGCATCTTTGAAACCGAACCAGACCTGCTTTGGATTGGCACCGATGGCAATGGCGCCTATACCCTAAAACTGGAAGAATTTCCCAACAGGCGCCTGCCTTCCACACAACTTGCTTATCCCATTGTGAGAGGCATTTTGCTTACCCGCAACAACCACTTGATGGTAGGCACCAAGGGCGGCGGTATTGATATTTTTGATGAAAATGGAAAACATATCCGCAATCTTTCGGTGAAAAATGGCCTGAGCAACAATTCGGTACTTTCTTTTCACCAGCGTACCGATGGCTCGGTTTGGGTGGGCACCGATGGCCAGGGTATCGATATCATTTCACCTGATTATAAAACCATCCGAAACTTCCCGCACGACTTTCCTTCCGTTGCTGCGCCGGCTTTTGCCTCTGTGTATCGCATTGCTGAAGATATGGATGGAGACCTGTACCTGGGAAGCAGTGGCTATGGTGTGATCAGGCTGGGTTTTGGCAGCAGCGAAAGTACTGCTCCATTAGCTGCTGAACAACTCGTGCTGGATAATGCTCCCGATGAAAACCTTCCTCAAAAACAGATCGTATATGCACTGGCCATCGAAAAGCCCGGCATCATCTGGATTGGAAGCCGCGGAATGGGGATTTACCGTTATAATGCAGTGACCAAACGGGTTGTATCGCGTTATGATGCCGGCTTATATCCCGATAAGATTACCAATGACGATATCTTAGCTTTGTTTGCCGATAAAGATCAACACATCTGGGCGGGCAGCAGCAATGGATTGTTTGAAATCATTCCCGTTTCATCTGATTCGGTCGGGATTGAATCATGGCAGCAGCAGGCTGATCTGCAAAATACCAGCATTCATGCCATAGAAGCTGATAATCTGGGTAATATGTGGGTTACCACAAATCGGGGTTTATCGCTGATTGATACCAAAACCAAAAATGTACGCAGTTACACTGTGGACGATGGTCTGATTAATTTTGAATATACCGACGGTGCTTCCTGGTTTGATGAAGCTTCGGGACGTTTGTTCGTAGGAGGAACCATGGGGATTGACATTGTTCAGACCCGGGACATCAGATTTTCTTCCTATTTCCCACCCATAAGCCTCAACCGGCTTCTCATTCGCAATCAACTGATTGAGCCGGGAGAAGAAAGCGTGCTCCACTCGCGCATCAACCATCAGCAAAGCCTCGATTTGAAATACAACCAGAATGCGCTGAGCTTTCAGGTGGCTGCACTTGCCTTCTGGGGACAGGAGCGCTACCGGATTTCATACCGTTTGAAAAACCATGACGACAATTGGAGCCTCAAACCATCTGCTCAGCCCATCACGTTTACCAATCTGCCTGCTGGTGAATATATATTACAAATCAGGGTGAGCGATGAAAATGGGAACTGGTCGGAAAACAAGCGTGAGATTACCATCACCATTCATCCGCCTTTTTGGCGGACTACCTGGGCCATCATCGGATATGTATTGCTTTTTATCGCTTTGCAGGGGATTATTTATCTGGCTTTACGTCGTCGTGAAGCAAGAAAAAAAGCCATACAACAGCAGGAATTCGAACAGCAGAAGGAAGCTGAAATGCAAAGCTATAAAATTGAGTTCTTTACCAATGTTGCCCATGAATTCCGCACACCACTTACGCTGATTACCTCCCACATTCACGCGCTGATTGAAGATAAGAGGAATGCCCTCGAAAACCCCCGCCTGCTCAAAGTTTACAACAACAGCCTGAAGTTGCAAAAACTGGTGCTCGAAATCATGCAATTTCGCAAACTGGAGAAGGGTAAAGAGCCACTGAACATTCAACTTTGCAGACCGGTAGGAATTATTGAAGAGGTGATTTCTGATCTGGAATTGCTGGCTCAGCAAAATGAAGTGCGCTGCGAGGTGATTACCCCGGATAAGGAGCTGGAATTTAAATTAGATCCCGATAAATTCAGCCGCATCGTTACCAATTTGATTTCCAATGCCATAAAATATAATAAACCCGGTGGATTTGTTAAAGTAAGGGTTAAAATGGAAGGCAAAGCGCTCTATTTGGAAATAGAAGATAGCGGCATAGGCATCAGGCGGGAATATTTTCAGAAGGTGTTTGAGCCATTCGGCATTTCATCGGCACGCAAACGGGGCAGCTTTCCGGGTTACCGAAGTACCGGCCTCGGACTGGCGGTTACCAAAGCCCTGGTAGAACTGCTTAAAGGGAGTATTCGATTTGAAAGCGTTTCCGGTGAAGGTACGCGCTTCTTTATTATCTTCCCTGATGTACATTCACCGGGTGTCCCACACATGATGGAAAAACCTGAAACACATGCCGTAGAAATCAATTATTTAGGTGAGGCCAATGATGCTTTACCTGACCACACAACGGGGAATGCAGGCCATCAGCCAGTTGTTTTGCTTGTAGATGATGAACCAGAGATACTCGAATTGCTCAGCGATCTTTTGCAGCAGGATTATCAGTTACTGGTGGCCGAAAACGGTGTGGAGGCGTGGGAAAAAGTGCTTCAGCACAAGCCCGATTTGATTGTTTCGGATATTATGATGCCCGAAATGGATGGCATTGAGTTATGTGGCAAATTGCGCGACAACTTCGACACCAGCCACCTGCCGCTTATTTTGCTTACCGCGAAAGCCGAAATCGAAGACCGCATCGCAGGCCTTAAAGCCGGAGCAGATGCTTATATTCCCAAGCCTTTTCACCCGGATCATCTGAAAGTTCGTATTCAGATGCTGTTACAACTCAGGAGTAACATCAGGGATTATTTTGGCAAATCGGACGACAACCCCACCCTGGTGCATGAAATCCCTGATCCTTTTTTCAAAAAAATGATAGATTATATCGACGAAAATATTGATGACGAGTCGCTTAGCGCAGAAAGGTTATGCGATAAAATGGCCGTCAGTAAATCGGCTTTATACAACAAAACCAAATCGGTGCTGGGCACTACACCCCACAGCCTCATCAACCAACGGAGACTGCAAAAGGCGGCCATATTGCTGAAATCCTCCACACTCACGGTAAGCGAAATCATCGACCAATCCGGCTTCACCAGCCGCACCCACTTTTACGATTTGTTCAATAAATCGTATGGCTGTTCGCCTTTGGAATACAGGGATCAAAAGTGGTAGTATATCCAATAGTAACGGTTCGTCAGCTTCTTGAGACTATAATGATAAAGAAGCTGGCCTCTCTTATTAAAGAATAATTCCGGTTGAAAACTTAATAAAGGATTTTTTGGAGGAAAAATCACTGGATATACCGAATTGATTGTCATAACGCACTTCAAAAAAGATGGATCTTCTAAAATCAAGATCAAACTCTAAACCACAGCCTATGGCATATCCTATTTCATGTGATGGCATTACGGACTCAAGTGTTGTTTTAGTTAAATCACTCACATCATGGGCCATAAGAATGGATTTATGCAAAATACTCTCATTTTTAATATGGTAGGAATAGGCAGGGCCTAAATTAAAATACGGTCTGAAATTATTTACAGGAACGGTGTATCTTAATAAAACAGGCACAGTTAAAGTGGTTAGATCAATTTTTAAATTTATCTTTTCACTTCAGAGGTGTAGCTATAAGAATTTTTATACTGTGAAAATAGTAATTCCGTATGAATTGAAAAATCACTCGCCAGGATTGGGTTATCAATAAAAACCCCTACTGAAAATTTGCTATCGTATTCATAATCGAAATAGTCAAATTCGCTATCGCGGATAATCGTCATATATTTTGATTCTTCATGGGTCTTATATGAGGGAACTAATTTAGAAAATCCGAACCCGGCAACAATTCCATATTTAAAATGAGGAAAAGGCTTTAATTCACATGCATTGTAACGTGCTATAAATTTCGCTAATGGCTTCTTGTTATAAGCAACAAGTTTGCTGGCGTCCGCAACATTCTGGCAATCTCTGGTAAGGCTTAGCAAACGTTCAGAATAATGTTCGTTCGCAGGAGTTTTTTTAGGCAATTCTACAAATAAAGAGCTGTCTTTTTCGATAAAGAACGTCTTTTGACCTTTTCCTCTGTAATAGTATAAGCTTGTTTCGCCATTGTGCAAACGTTCCAGAAATACTCTTTTTGCGGAGTCAGCCAATTGTATTTCTTTTGAAACATAAACCTGCCCATTTTTAAATCCGTATTCTGAGACTTCATAGGGAGTATATTCTATAATTTCCCTGCCTGTCTTTACCTGACATATTCTGCCGTTAATTAAATCGCCATTATCCAATACGTTCATTATATTTATAACGTTGTCAATTACAAAATAATCATCTTGTCCGGAAGAAAATAATGGGAAAAATAGAATTAGGATAAATGTGGTCAGATGTTTCATAGGATTATGAGAATTAGGCGATAAAATTACAATGTTTCTTCATTAAACCTATTGTTTTTGGTTATATAGCTTCAATTTGTTCTTAAATTTTGGTGTTTTAACTTCCAAATCTCCAAATTAGAAATTTCGTTAGAAGTCGGACGTATGAGGTTAGAGGTTAGAGGTAAGAGGTTAGAGGTTAGAAGTGAGAAGCTATAAGTTAGAAATTAGTCCAGTCCCGTAAGTATGGGATCAGGAAGAGATTCTCATTCCCCGCCCCTTATCTTCCCCCTCACTCTCTCTTTCAATCCCTCTCTCCGGCACTTTGGCCCCTGTCTCTTTTAGTCATTGGTCTATAGAAGTTAGAGGTTAGAAGTGAGAAGCTATAAGTTAGAAATTAGTCCAGTCCCGTAAGTATGGGATCAGGAAGAGATTCTCATTCCCCGCCCCTTATCTTCCCCCTCACTCTCTCTTTCAATCCCTCTCTCCGGCACTTTGGCCCCTGTCTCTTTTAGTCATTGGTCTATAGAAGTTAGAGGTTAGAAGTGAGAAGCTATAAGTTAGAAATTAGTCCAGTCCCGTAAGTATGGGATCAGGAAGAGATTCTCATTCCCCGCCCCTTATCTTCCCCCTCACTCTCTCTTTCAATCCCTCTCTCCGTCTCCCCGTCCCTTTTCCACACCCCACCGTACACATTCAGGAACCCACCGAACACACCTTTGGTGCAAACGATTGTAACTTTGTAAAATCATTGCAGCACGTGGATAATCCATGAATGGAGCAAGCTGCATAATTGTTCTTCTTTTCTTTTTTAAAGTACGTAAAGAAGTGAGAATTTGTTGGAGTTTTTCTATGTGTCAAAAACTGATGCTTATCGCAGAAAAACCAAAATTGAAAAAAATCTAACTATGGACATAGCAAAACGTTTCCCCGAAAATCCGCTGATGCGACCCCAGGATTTACAGCCCGGGATAGAAGGCATGGAAATTACCTGCCTGCTCAATCCGGGAGTTTTCAGGTTTGAGGGTAAAATCTGGCTGGTGTTGCGCGTTGCCGAAAGGCCAAAACAGATAGAAGGGAAAATCAGTTTCCCCATATACAACAAGGCCGGAAACATTGAGATATTGAGTTTTGATAAAAATGACCCAGACCTGGATGCTTCCGACCCACGCGTAATCAGCTATAAAAAGAAAGACTATCTGACCACGCTCAGCTACCTGAGGCTGGTTTGCAGCGATGATGGCGTTAACTTTTACGAACCCGATGGCTATCCGCCCATTTTTGGCAGGGGCGAGCTGGAAACCTTTGGCATTGAAGATTGCCGCGTGGCCACCATGGAAGGCGGTTTTGCCCTTTCGTTTACCGAAGTATCTGAATTTGGTGTGGGCGTGGGCCTTATCCGCACCAACGACTGGAAAAATTTCAGCCGCGAAGGCATGATTTTCCCACCCCACAATAAGGATTGCGCCATCTTTGAAGAAAAAATTAACGGGAAATATTACGCACTACACCGGCCCAGCAGTCCCGATCTGGGGGGCAATTACATCTGGATTGCCGAATCGCCTGACCTTATTCACTGGGGACAGCACAAATGCATTGCCACCGTGCGGCCCGGCAGTTGGGACTCAGCTAGGGTGGGAGCCGGCGCAGCACCCATACGCACCGAAAAAGGCTGGCTCGAGATTTATCATGGTGCCACCGCTGAACATCGATACTGCCTGGGCGCATTGCTGCTCGATATCAATGATCCTGAAAAAGTACTTGCCCGAAGCGTGGAACCCATTATGGAACCTATCCAGCCTTACGAACAAACCGGATTTTTTGGCAATGTGGTATTTACCAACGGTCATGTTGTGGATGGCGATAAAATTACGATCTACTATGGCGCCAGTGATGAAGTCATCTGTGGGGCAGAATTATCGATAAAGCAAATTCTGGAATCTTTAAACAGTAAATAAAAGCCAGATGTCGCACCAGATATTCATTTTTGATAAAAAAGCATCAAATGAAGAATAAAATTTTGACAGAGTTCAGTTATTTCATGTCGATGCCCAGAGACATGCGTCTGGTGCTTATCACCAACATGATATACGCATTCGTATTGCCTGTCATCGATATTTTTGTAGGTGCCTACATTATGCGTAGTTCCAATAATCCAAGCATGGTGGCGGTTTATCAGTTGTGCGTTTACACGGGAATACCCTTTACCTTTCTCATCAATGGTTTTTTGCTGAATAAGATAAAAATAGCGCATCTTTACAGTTTTGGGATGTTGCTGAGCGGAATTTCCATGATTTTCATGATGACACTCGATAACATCAGCATGTTGGGCGTTTCCATATCGGGATTTATTATGGGCACCTCATTTGGGTTCTTCTGGGCCAACCGTGATTTTCTCACCCTAAATACCACCAACGATTCAAACAGAAATTACTATTATGGTGTGGAAACCTTCTTTTATACCTTAACCTTTATCATAGTGCCTGCCATTGTGGGCTGGTTTCTGGTAAAAAGTGGCGATTTGGGCTGGTTTGGAGGCAGCGTGGTGGGAGCATACAGGATAGTTACCGGTGTGGTGCTCTTGCTCACCATTGCGGCCAGTATAGTCATCCATCAGCACAGGTTTAAAAATCCGGAACAGAAAAAATTCCTTCATTTCCGTTTCGATGTGTTGTGGAGGAAGATGTTGGCACTGGCATCACTCAAAGGGATGGTCCAGGGCTATCTGGTTACTGCACCTGCCATTCTAATTATGACATTGGTGGGCAATGAAGGCGATTTGGGAACCATCCAAAGTGTCAGCGGCATTTTAACGGCCTTTATCCTTTACATCCTGGGCCGGACAACAAAACCCAAACACCGGATTTATATATTTGCCGCCGGTATGACCATTTTCCTTATCGGTGCCCTGGCCAACCAAATACTGTTTTCGGCGGTGGGTGTAATTATTTTCGTGCTGTGTAAGGTACTCTTTATGCCTTTGCATGATATCGCCTACTTCCCCATTCAAATGCAGGTAATCGACCTGCTGGCGGAAAAAGAAAACCGCAGCAAATACGCCTACATCTTTAACCATGAATTTGGACTCTATGTAGGCCGGTTCTTTGGACTGGTCCTGTTCATTGGCCTGGCGTTTTATGTTTCCAAAGAATTTGCGTTAAGGTATTCGCTTGTAATTGTGGCGATTATCCAAATGCTTTCCATCCCTTTGGCAAAAAATATTATGAAAAACTCTTACCTTGATAAAAATGAGAAAGCTTAATCTGATAATATTCACCAGTGCGTTGTTGATAACCTTTGCGGGATGCAAAAGGCAAGCGGGAGAGGCGGTTACGCAAACTGCCATTCCGCGCATCAGCCAGATGCCCGATTTACCTCAACCCTTGAATATTATTGACTGGGAAATGAAAGCACGGCAATTTGATAGTCTGGCCTTTGATTTTGACAATACCGCCTCATACGGTCCTTTAATCTGGCTTGACAGCGCCCGCCGCAACATCGATCAGGTAACTTTTGGACTTTATACGGTGATCAATGATGTGCGGCAGGGGCCGGAACATTACAACGGTGAGTTTCACGAAGCCCTTACTTCACTCAATGCACTGGTAAGCGCCGGTTTGCTGGGCATCGACAAAACCAGTCAGCATGGCTACAATTTTGTGAAGATGTCGCAAAACTACTTCAACACCGACAATCACTGGAATATCGTAATGAACAACACCAACCCCGATGTGGCTATGGCCGGCGGCGGTTATGGACGTGACTGGTGGTACGATGTGTATCCCAATGTGCTCTTTTACGGAGTAGCTGCTCTTTACCCGGAGGTGGACAATACCGAAAACATACAGCGTACCGTTGCCGAACAGTTTTACAAAGCCGATTCTACTCTTGACGGAAATTATGACTATTCCTATTTCGATTACTCCACCATGCAGGGTATGAGAAACCACATTCCCTGGCAACAGGATGCAGCGGGCGGACATGCCTATGTACTTTACTCCGCATATCAAAAATTTGGCGACCCGCGATATCTTGAAGGTGCAAAACGCGCAGTTCAGGTGTTGGTTGACCAGAAAGAGAGCCGCTTTTACGAAATTCTACTGCCTTTTGGTGCTTACACTGCCGCACGCCTCAATGCCGAGCGGGGAACCAATTATGACGTAACCAAACTGCTGAACCATACCTTTGACGGCTGCCAGTCGAAAGAGGCCCGCTATGGCTGGGGGGTGATTGCGGACAAGTGGGGTGACTATGATGTTTCAGGACTGCAGGGCAGCATCACCGATGGAGGCGGATATGGCTTTTTTATGAATTCGGTGGCCCTAGCCTGGCCTTTGGTGCCCATGGTGAAATACGAGCCACAATATGCCGAAGCCATTGGTAAATATATGCTCAATGCGGTGAATGCCAGCCGTTTGTTTTATCCCGATAAGGTGGATTACGTACATCAGTGGTTGCCCGAAAAGAGAAACCTTACCCAGGGCATCATTGGCTACGAAGGCGTTCGTAAAACCGATGATTATGGAAAACCGGAGCTGGCAGGCGTTTCGCCCGTTTCGCTGGGCGATGGCCCCAAATGGGTGGAAGGACAACCCGATGAAACCATGTTCAGCCTGTACAGCACTTCCATTGCCGGCGTATTCGGTGCCATTGTGCATCCAACGGAAGTGGAAGGTATTCTGGCTCTCGACTGTAATGCCACTGACTTTTATGCCGAAAATCCATTCCCCGTTTATCTCTATTATAACCCTTACGGGGAAGATAAAACGGTAACCTATAACGCCAAATCATCGGTTGATTTGTTTAATGTATTGACAAAGACCTATCTGGCCAAAGCAGCAAACGGAAACATCAGCATTCAGATTCCGGCCGGTAAAGCCGTTTTGGCGGTGGAATTACCTGCCGGAACCCGACTGACTTCTAAAGGAAATAAACTCACTGCCGGTGATGCGGTGGTGGCTTACAAATAAAAACGATCACACAACATAAAATTACGCTGTCATGATGAAAAAAATACTGTTTCTTGTGATGATGCTTTCGGTCTCCGGAGCGCTTTTGGCGCAACGGAGCATCGAAGGCACGGTTAGAGATGCCAAAACCAATGAAACACTCATCGGGGTTACCGTTCAGTTGAAAGGAACCACCATTGGCACCATCACCGATATTGACGGGCATTATGTGCTGACTTCGGATGAACTCACCCCCACCTCCGTTATAGTTTACTCTTATGTAGGGTATGCATCCCAGGAAGTTACACCGGGTGCCCGCACCACCATCGACATACAGTTAAAAGCCGAACAAACCATGCTTGACGAACTGGTAGTAATTGGTTATGGCTCCACCAAAAAGCGCAATGTGCTGGGCGCGGTATCAAAGGTTGACAATACAGAACTCACGCGAATGCCTGTTGCCGGGGTTGACCAGGCATTGCAGGGTCGGGTAGCGGGGGTGCAGGTAACCCAGAATACCGGTGCTCCGGGAGAAGGCGTGGCAGTGCGCATCCGGGGAACTGGCTCCATCAGTTCCAGCAATAGCCCGCTGTATATTGTGGATGGGATTGCTATGGCAGATGCATTAAATATCCTCTCTCCCAACGATATTGACAATATAAGTGTACTGAAAGATGCCTCGGCCGCCGCCATTTATGGTTCGCGGGCCAACAATGGAGTGGTACTCATAACTACCAAAAAAGGAACCAAAGGTGAAACCAAGATTACTTACCGGGGGCAGACCGGCTTCCAGCAGGCTACCCGGCTCACCGGTATGGTAAATACCGCCGATTACATCACGGTGTATAACGAAGCAGCCACCAACGATAATTCCTATCTGCCGCCTACCCTTCAGCGAAGACTTATTACGCCGGAAGATGCCGCCGGTTTTGCCGATGTCAATTATATGGATGAACTCCTACGCACCGCACCGGTTAACTCGCATGAACTATCCATTTCGGGTGGAACCGAAAAATCCACCTTCCTGCTGTCTACTTCTCTTTACGACCAGAAAGGCATCATTAAAAATACCGGTTACACCCGTGGAACTGTTCGTCTTGATGTAAGTACCGAGGCTACCCAATGGCTCGAAGTGGGGATGAGCATGTTGGCCGGCATGTCCAGTACGGATATCATTGGAAGTTCCGGCGACGGAGCGGGCGGTAATGGCGGCAGCGTGATCCGGTATGCTCTTTTTCGCAACCCGGCCATACCGGTAAAGTTCGACGATGGCCGCTATGTGGACCGTCCGGCGGAATATTTTGGAGCACAGATTTACGACTCCTTCCTGGGTGATGGCTACAACCCCATAGGAATGGCCGATTACAACGACAATACCCGCCGTGATGACAGCTACCTGGGCAAAGCATACTTAACGGCTAAGATTACCAAACAACTGAAATTTACCACCAACATCGGTATGGATTACCGCAACAGCAACAGCCGCCGGTTTAATCCCACCTGGGGAACACTCAACCGTATCAATGCCGTAAACAGCCTGAACATCGCCAACGAGCGTGTTTCTAACTGGACGGTGAACAACTTGCTGAATTATGAATATACTTTTGGCGAAGACCATACTTTTTCTGCTTTGCTCGGCTTTGAGGCCATCAAAAATCAGGGAAAAGGCCTGTATGCCAACGATGCTGATTTCCCCGTGGAGCAGGATGAGCTGATTTTTATTGGTAACGGACTGGGCAATAAGCTCTCTTCACAAAGCGCATATGCCTCTACCCTTGCTTCTTTTTTCGGAAGGGCAAACTATGACTATAAAGGTAAATATTACGTTTCGGGTACCCTGCGCCGCGATGGTTCTTCCCGTTTTACTGCGGATAATAAATGGGGCACATTCTATTCTGTGTCGGGAGGTTGGATAATGAAACAGGAAAACTTCCTAAGCGATGTGCGCTGGCTCGAAAATCTGAAAATAAGAGCGGGTTATGGCGCCATCGGCAACCAGGAAATTGGTCTGTACGCATACAGCGACCGAATTTCACCCTATTATAACTACCCTTTCGGCGGAATTTCGAACAGTGGTTATGCACAAACGGCTCTCGGCAACGAAGACCTGAAATGGGAAACCAGTTATCAGTATAATGGGGGAGTGGATGCCGAGTTCTGGAAAGGTGCATTGGCATTGTCCGTTGACTATTTTTACAAAGTAACCGAGGATATGCTGGTGAAAGAACCCCTGCCACCCTCGGTAGGCTATGCCGAAGCTGCCTGGATAAACAGTGGCTCGGTACTGAACACCGGTATTGAGCTGGAGGCCCTTTATCGCCACGATAGAACCGGCTGGGGTTACTCCATAGGTGGAAACGTAACTTTTCTGCGCAACGAAGTTCTGGAACTGGATGCTCCACTCACAGGCGGAAGGGTTGAAAGTGGAATTGATGCTACCAAAACTGAGGTGGGTGAGCCTATTGGCTCCTTCTATATGCTTGAAATGGAAGGCATTTTCCAAAATCAAACCGATATTTTACTATCTGCCTTCCAGGGAAACAATATACGACCGGGAGACGTTAAATACAAAGACCAGAATGGCGATGGCCGAATCGACAATGAGGACAGAGTTCACCTGGGAAGCGCCATTCCAAAACTGATGGGTGGTTTGAATTTTAATGCCAATTACAAAAATTTTGACCTTAGCGTATTCTTCCAGGGAGCATATGGCAACAAAATTTATGTACAGGTAAACCAGGACATCGAAGGCTTTTACCGTGGATTTACGGTTACCCAACGCTATTTTGACGAACGCTGGACCGGCGAGGGTACCTCCGACACCCAGCCCCGGCCATCCTGGACAGCCAAATCGAACAATGCAAGACCTTCATCCCGTTTTCTGGAAGATGGCTCCTACCTCAGGCTGAAAAACCTGCAGATAGGTTACACCATTCCCGCCAGGGTATTGGATATGGTTAAAATTTCACAGGCCCGTATTTACCTTTCGGGAACCAACCTGCTCACACTGACCAAATACCCCGGGCTCGACCCCGAAATGACGGTGAGCGATAACTCGAAAGAGGAAGGCGTACGCGCCAGTGGCATTGACTGGGGAACCTATCCTTCGGCCATGACCTTTATGTTTGGAATTGACATCACTTTTTAATCCGGAAAGGCTATGAAAAAAATAAAACCAACTATGAAAAACAGCGCCTTTTTATCCTGTAAAGGCTTGCGCCTGAGCGGAGGTATGCTGATGGCCGGCCTGCTGCTCATTGCCGGCGGCTGCACCGATTTTCTGACCGAAGACCTGAAAGGAGATTTTGCTTCTTCTACCTTCTATAAAAATGAAAGTCAGGCATTGCAGGCAGTTAATGGCGCATACAACGGCCTGGCATTCAGCCGGTTCGACAATGCCCTGTGGGTATTTGGCGACATTGCCTCAAACGATGCCGTAAAAGGCGGCAATCCCGGCGACCAGGCTGAAATCACCTACATTGATGAATTCAATGCGGATGCCAATAATGGCATTATCAGCAACTACTGGGCATTTGCTTACGAGGATATTGCCCGCGCCAACAATGTGATTACCAATGTGCCGGCAGTAGAAATGAATGAAGGCCTGCGCAACCGCATTATAGGGGAAGCCAAATTCATCAGGGCATACAATTACTTTAATCTGGTGAATATCTTTGGCAGGGTGCCGCTTAAATTGTTGCCACAGCTTACGCAGGAGGCCATTCACGTGCCACTGAGCGAAGTATCGGCCGTTTATCAGCAAATTGAAAAAGATTTGACTGATGCCTCTATGGTGCTTCCGCCTTCCTATTCCGGTGGTGATGTTGGCCGCATAACCAAAGGCGCTGCCCTGGCCATGCTTGGCAAGGTGAGTGTCTATCAGCAAAAATGGTCGGAAGCCATCAACTATTTTCACCAGGTGGAAAACCTAGGCGAATATGGTCTGGTACCCGATTATGCCGACCTTTTCAAACTTGAATTTGAGAATAACCGCGAATCCATTTTTGAAATTCAGCACCTTACCAATCAGGACCCTTTCACGGGAAGTGCATTGAACCAATGGTTTGCTCCTGCATCAGAAGGCGGATACTACTTTAATGCTCCCACTCAGGATTTGGTAAATGCCTTTGAAACCGGCACAACCGGTGAAGCGGACCCCAGACTGGATGCTTCCATTGGCCGCGATGGTCAGCCCTGGCTCAATGGTGAACCATTCAATGCTTCCTGGTCGCCCACCGGTTTCCTTACCAAAAAGCACCAGCAGCCATTGTCCGAAATTCCTTCATCGCTCAAGGGCGATGGTGACCTCAACTACATTTATCTGCGTTATGCCGATGTGTTGCTGATGAAAGCCGAAGCCTTTAACGAAACCGGCAAAGCCGATTCGGCGCTGGCAAACCTGAACAAGGTGAGGGCACGTGCCCGTGCAAGTTTTCAGGGCACATTGCCCGGCGATTTGCTGCAGGATATTTCCACAACCAACGCCAATGAACTCCGATCGATCATTCAACATGAACGGCGGGTAGAACTGGCTCAGGAATTTCACCGGTACTTCGACCTGATGCGCTGGGGAAAAACAGTGGCCGAAACGGCACTTGGACCTGAATTTAACTACGAAACCAAGCGCTATCAGCCCATACCCCAGGCCGAAATTGATGCCAATCAGGCTATACCGTAAAAGGTTGAGGTTAAGGTTTAGGTTAAGCAAAATCTCAACCTCAGCCTCAAATCTCACGCAATCCTGATAGCTATGAGGACGCAAGGAACGTGGGAAAGGACAACTAAACGAAAGGAGTGTAATTGATGGAGAAATATTTCGTATCTTTAAAGCTAAGGCTTAAAAAAGGTTAAGGCTAAGGTTTAGGTTAAGCAAGAACTCAACCTCAACCTCAACCTCAACCTCAACCTTAACCTTAACCTCAACCTCAAATCCCGAAAGGAGGAACGACGATTCGGGATCAAATTTTCAAATTTTCAAATTTTCAAATCTTTAAATCAATCACCAACTAAAAACCAAATTATCATGAAAAACCTAATGAAATGGAAATCCTTATTGTTGATGCTTTTTGTAGGCACGGCAGTAATTATGAGCTCCTGTAATGACGACGATGACGATAACGGCATTGTTGAAGGAGACAAAACCGAACTGAATGCGCTGATTGCTCAGGCTGAAGCGCTCGCTGGTTCTGCCACCACAGCGGACTATCCGCAAGCGGCCATTGATGCTTTTAAATCAACATTGGAAACAGTGAAAACTGCTGCTGATAAGCCGCTTACCCAAACCGAAATCAATAACCTGAAGACCCAGCTTTCAGAAGCCATGGTCACCTTTGAATCACAGGCTTATGGGTTTATTGATGAAGCACTCTACCTGAATGCCGGCTGGCATTTTGACGAAGGCTCGGGTACAACAGCCACAGCTTATTCAACCGTTGAGCATGTTGCTACCTTCTTTAAAGGCAATACCGTTATTCTTGGAGCTGAAGCTATGATGCCAAGCTGGACCGAAGGCGTAAAAGGCGGTAAAGCCGTTCTGCTGAACAAAGGTGCACACCTTGAAGTGCCTTATACCACTGCGTTTCTACCGGCCAACCTTACCATTTCGGTATGGATAAAGCCCATAGAATTGTATGAGCACAATTACATTGTTTCACAAAACTACTGGACAGGTTACAAACTGCAGACCCAGGGTGGTGGCAAGCCATTCTTCACCTATAAAAAAATAGATGGCGGTATTGTTGATGCTGATAACGAAACCGACAACTCCATTAAAGTAAATCAATGGAACCATGTTGTTGTTTCGGTTAACGCTACTACCAAAGAACTGAAATTCTATGTTGATGGAACCCTGACCAAAACCTGGACTGAGGACGATAAAGGAATTGGTCCTTTAACCCAGACCCTTGATCCAGCTCCCCAACCATTCATTATCGGTTGTGTAGCTACGGATGCCGAACTGGCTGCTAACTTTATGGAGTGGACTACCGCCGACAATCTTGGCTACTTCAAAGGCGCCATTGACGAACTGAAAATATACAACATCGCACTGACAGACGGGCAGGTATCGAAACTGTATAACGACGAAAAACCTTAATTGGTTGGTTTGATTGCAAGTGTGTGATCGATAGGGCTGGCTCAACAATTCCGAATAGTGGTTGGCGGAACGTTGAGCCGCCCTTTTTAATATTGCCACTAAGACACAAAGCGATGCACTGAGCCTGTCGAAGTGGCACGAAGAGGCACAAAGTTTTTTGTTTTGATGTATTTCGCGCAATCCCGAGAGCTATCGGGACCGCAAGGCCACTAAGACACAAAGGCACGAAGATGCACAAAGTACTTTTTCTGACGTGTTTTCCAGAATAATGTTGCGTAATGACGTTCAACTATGTGCATGCGGCAAAATGGGTTGAAAGGCACGTCATAGACTATCGACAAACTTAAGTACCTGACACGCCGCGTCAGTAATTATTATAAAATCAATTCCTGAAATACAAAACCATTTAAAAACTGCGACAAATGCTACGCAATATTCTAAGCTATTTACTTATTCTCTGTTCGTTTATAGTTTCTGCACAGGAAACGCAATGGCCCAAGGAAACCGTTTTTTACCAGATTTACATGCCTTCATTTCAGGACAGCGATGGCAATGGTTTAAGCGATTTTGCAGGAATGACCGCCCGGCTGGATTATCTGCACGAGTTGGGCATTAAAGGAATTTGGCTTACGCCCTTTCTAAAATCACCCAGAGTGGACAATGGATATGATGTGGCGAGCTACTATGAAATTGATACAACCTACGGTAATCTGGAAGAGCTGAAAACATTTTTGGATGAGGCACATCAGCGGGGGATAAAAGTCATTATGGATATGGTGGTGAACCACACCTCAACCGATGCCGAATGGTTTAAGGAATCACAGAAATCGAGAGACAATCCGTACCGCGATTACTACATTTGGCGCGATGAGCCCAATAACTGGGAATCGTTTTTCGGGGGAAGTGCCTGGGCGTTTGATTCGGTGACTCATCAATACTACTATCATAAATTTGATACCCGCATGGCTGACCTCAACTGGTCGAACCCGACCGTGGCCGGAGAAATCAATCAGGTAGTCCGCTATTGGCTCGATCTGGGGATGGATGGCTTCAGGTTTGATGTTATTAATTTTCTGCTTACCGATGGCATTACCCGCGATAATCCAATGAAAGACGGCGTACAGGAGCATTTGTATGATGTTGACCAACCCGGAGTGAAAGCGGCCATGAGCGGCATAAAATCACGGGTAAATGAATATGAAGATCGGTTTGTGGTGGGTGAAGTGGGCAGCGACAACATAGAAATCCTGCGTCAGTACCAGTCTCCGGATCTGATGGATGTGGTTTTTAACTTCAATTTTGGCAGTATCCCTGAATTTTCTGTGGAGCGGATTTTTGCCGAGCTGAAAAGCATGGAAGAGAACATGCCCGGCTATCCCACGCTGTTTTTTGGCAGCCACGATATGCCCCGGCTGATGGACCGCCTGGCCGATGGAGATCCCCAAAGGGCAAAAGCACTGGCTACACTGATGCTTACGGCAAAGGGAATTCCGTTTATCTATTATGGCGAAGAAATAGGAATGAGGAATATTACAGCCAATTCCTACGATGAAATTGTTGACATTCAGGGGAAAACCCAATACATGCTTGCGTTGAAACAGGGCAAAACACCCGCCGAAGCCCTGGCGGCCGGCAATGCGCACAACCGCGACAAATCGCGCAGCCCCATGCAATGGAACAGCAGCCACGCCGCCGGCTTTACATCGGGCACACCCTGGATAAAAATAAATGAAAATTACAAATACACCAATGTTGAGGAATCCCTGCATTCCGAAAATTCAATGCTGAATATGTATAAACTACTGATTTCATTGAGAAACCAGGAAAAGGTGCTGCAATACGGCGAGTATGAAAACCTCCTCATGCAACAGGACAGGATTGAATTCACCCGCATATTTCAGAACGAGAAAGTTACGGTGGTGGTTAATTTTGGTGAAGATACCAACATATCAATTCCTCCGGATGCGCATATTCTGATCGGCGGAAATGAGTTAAAAACCAATGATTTTCTTATTTACAGGCATTAGCATTTTCATTGTCATTATTGTCCGATTTAAAAAATACCAAGAATGAGATTCTTCACTTCACTTTGTTTCGTTCAGAATGACAGGCTTTAATCTTTTTAAGTGGGGGATAATTGGGGATTGGAGGAAGCCGGGCTTCCTCCAATCCCCAATTATCCCAAACACAATGTAACAAATGTCATTCTGAGCGTAGCGAAGAATCTCTAACTTTTAACCAGACAACTATAATCCATCACAAAAACGTCTACCATGAAAAAATACACACTCTTTTTTCTGATCCTGATACCGGCTGCCTTTCAGGTTCATGCCCAATCGGGTCAACTCAACATTTCGCGGGTGACGATGATGCCCGATTTGCCCGCACCTTTCCACATCAGGGATTGGAAGGCTGTGGCGGTGGATTATGATACTTTTGTGTTTGATCTGGATAAAACCGGACAATATCTGCCCTTGTGCCGACTGGGTACCACCGGTCAGTTCAATTATCCGGACAATATCCCCCTTTTTCTCGATTCTTACGTAGGTGCTAACGGGCATCTGAACCAGGCCGAAGCCATCAACATTATGCCTGCGGTAGTGGGCGCATCTCTGGTGGGTTTGGACAAAAGCAACCAAAATAGCCTGAATTGGGTGGCGATGACCAAAGACTTTTTCAACCTGAAAAACGGCCAAAATGTATATCTGAACAACTATTCCACCACTTCGGGCGGCGACTGGTGGTATGATTTGATGCCCAACCTCTATTTCTACCAACTCAAATCCCTTTACCCTGATGGTGCACCCGAATTCGAAGAACAGTTCACTACTGTGGCTGATCGCTGGCTTTGGGCGGTAAATCAATTGGGAGGAAGCTCCACACCCTGGGAGGTTCCATACATGAACTACCGCGCTTTCAATCTGGCCACGGGCGAGCCACTTACAACCGGTGTGCCGGAGCCTGAATCGGCCGGCAGCATTGCCTGGCTGCTGTACAATGCATATCTGGAAACCGGAAATCGTAAATACCTGGAAGGGGCACAACTGTCTATGGACTTTCTGGCCGGTTTTGAAACCAACCCTTCCTATGAACTTCAATTGCCCTATGGTACGCTGGCTGCAGCCCGAATGAATGCCGTGGAAGGGACAAATTACCCTTTGCAAAAATTACTGGATTGGTGCTTCGACCGGGGCGCTTTGCGCGGATGGGGATCCATTGTTGGCAACTGGAATGGTTATGATGTTTCGGGATTGATTGGTGAAGCCAACGATGGCGGCGATGATTATGCATTCGTCATGAACGGATTTCAGCAGGCCGCCGCGCTGGCTCCCCTGCCAAAATATGACAAGCGCTATGCAAAAGCCATTGCCAAATGGATATTGAACGTTACCAATGCCAGCCGATTGTTCTACTGGCATGCCCTTCCTGAAAACTTACAGGATTCTTATGCCTGGGCTTCCGCCAACGATCCCATGGCTTGTATTCCGCATGAATCTATGAAGGAAGTGTGGCAGGAAAAATCGCCCTTTGCCACAGGTGATGCCATAAGGGGAGGCTGGGCCGAAACCAACCTGTCGCTTTACAGCGGCTCAAGTGTAGGTTATCTGGCGGCTGTGGTGGAAACAACCAACATCCCCGAAATCCTGCAGATTGACCTGAATAAAACAGATTTTTACGGAGATAATACGTTCACTTCGTGGATGTATTTCAATCCAACCGGCACCGGTAAACAGGTGACCGTAACCTTATCCCCGGGGAGTTTTGGGGTGTATGAGTCCATCACTGAAAACGTTTTATTTTCAGCGGCTTCGGGTTCCATTCAAATTAATGTCCCTTCGGGAGAAGTAAGGCTCATCAGGCTTTATGAAACGGGACAGGAACCCGAAGCCCACGATGGCAAATTGTACATTGGCGACGATGTGCTTGATTATCATTATCAATACGATTATTCGGAGAACTTGCGGATAAAAGCCTTTTCTGTAGAGCAGCGGTTAATCCTTACCAATGCAGCGTTCACTGCCTGGTGCGAGCCGGGCAATGTGCCGGAGGGAAGCAGCGTTCAGTATTCCTGGTTTTTGAATGAGGAAGAGGTAAGCGGAGAAACCGGCTCACCGGCTAACTTTTCTGCTCCTGAAACACCGGGGCCACTGGTGTTGAAGTGTGTAATTTCGGCCAATGGGCAGTTTGCTGAGGATACACTGCATCTTCAGGTAGTTGAACGCATTCCTTTGCCTCCGGTGTTAAATGGAATACAAGCTGCTTCGCCATACACGGCTATGGGCAATTTTAACACGTTTACCGCTATGGTGGAGCCTGCGCCGGGCGAAACCCTCACTTATGTCTGGAGTGCAACTGCGGGCGTCCTTTCGCAGGCAGTGGATAATGTCGTAAGCTGGCAGGCACCCGATGAACCAACGGTGGCCGAAATTTCGGTGATTGTCGCCAATCAGGATATGCTTTCCGCGGAAGCAAGCACAGGAGCGCTGGTTAAAGATACAACCATTGCGGAGCAAAGTCCCATCATTTACTATCCTTTCGACACCGACAACCAGAATGCCGCGGCCAACCGTTTCCATGCCACCGTGGTCGGAGCATCCAAAACCGAAGATGCCCGTGGAAAACCTTCCACCGCTTATCGTTTTACCAGCGGATCAAACATCATTTATACAGAAAATGATCCGGAGCTTAACTTTCCGGATGCCGTAAGCCTGAGTTGCTGGGTAAAATGTGAGCAATTGGGTTCTGAAAGGTTTATCATTTCGCACGGTTCGTGGCAACAGCGCTATAAACTGTCCATCACACCTGAAGGTTTCCTGCGCTGGACGGTAAAAACCAGTACCGGTGTGGCCGATCTGGATGGCTCCTCACCCATTGAACTCAACCGGTATTATCATGTAACCGTACTTTACACAGGTTATTCCATGGAATTGTATGTGGATGGCGCTTTGGATGCCTTCAAGGCATTTTCGGGCGAAATTCAGTCCTCCACCAAGCCCCTTACCATCGGCCGCATGGACAATGTGGAAACTTTATATGCCCTTCGCGGAAGCGTGGATGAAGTGAAACTGTGGGACAGAGAAATCCCCATCCCGCAGATAGAGCAGTTGAAAAAACAGTGGTACACACCCTATGGAATAGAGGAATTTGATGCGGTGGCACGCATTTATCCCAATCCTTCAAACGGGGAGTTTATGATTGAGTTCACCAACAATGAGAAGATTACCGGCCTCACCATGGCTACGGCAGATGGCAGGCGGGTAGTCGTTCGTCATTTTAATAGGGACGATGACAGGATAAGTGTTAGCGTTCCGCAGATTGCATCAGGATTATATTTGCTTAGCATTGCGTTGGGCGATGGGAAGGTGGTGAACCGGAAGATAATGGTGAGGTGAGGATTTGTTGATTTGTTGATTGGCTGATTTGTTGATTCGTTGATTTGTTGATGTGTTGAGACGGAATGTCCTTACAAGTTTTCTTCCAACTTTAGGTCTTTGGGGGAGTAAGATCTTTGATTTGAAGATTTGAGAGGCCTGTCCGCCTCGGGCGGAATTTGAGGGAAACAGGTTGAGGTTAAGGTTAAGGAAACCTGTTCAGCTAAGGTTGCCGTCCCTCGCCCCATTCGTCCCTCGCCTGCCTGCCTCTGGCCGGGCCCTGTGTAAGACTCAATGATTTGAAAAATTTGAGGGTCAAATTTTCAAATTAGAAATTTTCAAATCAGGTTATGATTGAGGCTGATATAGTTTATATTACTAAAGTAAACTATCTTATTTTGCCAATGCACACTATGGCTGCTTAAAGGTTTTACTGTGTGGTTTTACAGGATAAGGAGGCAGATGGTTTATGGTTAAGCATTTGGTTGAATTCCTGATATTAGCGTAATATTTGGAATACAATTCCAATTATTGGCGTAAATTTCGGAATAGAATACTCAATTTACTGAATTGCCATTAACACAACTATGTTTTGGAGTAAGCTGGAAATTCGTTGTTGACGGAGACCAGTCTGGTTTCTTATTTGTAATCAGTATCGTCCGGGAAAAAGAGTATTAAAGAATGAGATTCTTCACTTCACTTCACTTCGTTACGTTCTGAATGACAGGCAATTGTATAATGATCTTGGGAGGTTCAGGGTGTGTAGAAAGCTCCGCTTTCTACACACCCTGAACCTCTACCTTTCGACGTAACAAGCTGTCATTCAGAGCAAAGCGAAGAATCTCATAGTTTTTAACGGACAATACTGATTTATAACTTATTAAATACTAAAAAAATGAAAAATCCCTTTACTGCATCCCGATCTTCATTATTATTTGTGGTATTTGTACTGGCTGCAATTCCACTTTTTGCCCAACCGCTTTCGCTGAAAATTATGGGAAATGAGCAGGATGGTTTTACCGTGGCTGTTCATCATAAGGGACAATTGTTGTTAAACAATACCGAAGAATTTTCGCTCCGTCTGTCCAACCTTGATAGGAGTGCCACTGCAGATATCAGCCACTGGAAAGCGCAGCAATGGGAGGGCGATGAGCAGAAAATTACACTGACAGGGGATGCTTATATTTCTGAGTTTGATGCCAACCTTTCGGTGAAAGTTACCTACACGCTGGTAAATGAAAATATCCTCAAAAAAGAGGTTGAGCTTTTTCAGCCCTCCATGCCGGACATGTATTATATATTGCAACAAACCTCCCGGCCTGCGGAAACGCCAAAAAGATATGTGAGTTTTGAATACGATGACTTCCCCGGTGGGTTTGTGCATGAAATATACCCTGCCGCAGGATTTATTACCCCACAAAATGATGTGGTTGGTTTTCTGACCGATGCCGGCTACAAAAACCAGTTTACACGCAATACCCGTCGCCGGTTTAGTGGGCGCGGAGGTGGCTTTGTAGGCAATCGACGTTTGCCCGATGTGAACCTTTTTGCCATTGCTACCCCTGCGGAGCAATTGGAAAACAACCATTACATCCGCCTGACTTTCGGTGAGATGCTTAACCTGGATGCCGGGACAGAAATCCCAATGAAACTGCCCGCAACTTTCCCTCCCTCAGGCAATGCTTTAGTAGAAACTTCGGAAGGCATGATTTCCATTACCGGAAATGATGAAGACCGGGCCGGTATTGAATTTATCGCACCTTTTAAGGATCAGCAGATTTACACCATTTCATTTTGGGTTAAGGGAAATGCGCCGCTTGCCCTCAAGCTTTTCAGGATAAAATACGGTGCGAAAACCATTGAGCTGGAGCATGGGGTGAAGTATATCGACAACTTCCCGGTTCTGGAGAATGAATGGACGCAGTTTAAGGGAAGCATCATGGTACCTTACATTGAGTATGACAGCGTTTCCATGTTTACAGGTTCCCCTGGCGGGAAGGCGTTTAATCTTCAGATCAAAGACCTGAAAATTACAGAACATCAGCCACAGCAGGAGCCTTACAATATTCTCCCTTTAGGCGAAAAAGTAACAAAGACAACTTATATTTTTGTTGAGCCCTGGAAATCGCACCAGCAATTTATGATTTCGTCACAGGCACGGCTGTCCGAAGGCATGGGGTTTAAAGGCTCGCTGATTGAAAAAATGCTGTATGCCAATTTCAATATGCTTACCTGGATTACCGATACCCGGGATTTTACGCCACTTAATGTGCCCAATATGAATTATGCCCCGGATATGTACAACCGGGATTCGTTTTTTGCTACCGTTTCCACCTACAACAAAGAGCTGAATCTTGCCATCTGGGAGCAATGGGGCAAAACACAAACGCCCAAAGGAGGCGTTGGCACCATCATCACCCCTTTGATGGGATCGGTGGAGGCCAAGGACAACGAAGCCACCATACAGTGGTTGATATGGGCCATGCTGAACAAGCGGCGGTTTGGCGCCGGACTTCCTCAGGATAAACTTCAGAAAGCGGTGGACTATGTGTTGAATGAATTTGATGCAGACCGCGATGGAATATGCGAATCTCATTTTTCGCTCAGCCAGGTGGATATTGTGGATTTCAATCCGAAAACCGATCGGCTGGCGGTAAACCAGGGCATGCTGGCCATCGCTTTACGTACCATTAAGGAATTGGGTTTCGATATTTCGGAATCATACATCCAAAAAGCAGAGGAAGGATACCGCAATTTTTATGATGAAGAGCGAAAGCACCTGTTGTTCGACCGGAATTATCCGGATATCATCTCACTCACCGACCTTGAGCCTGAATTCTTTTCCCTGTGGTTGTTCAATCGCCCCATATTGACAGATGAAATGGTGAAAAATCACCTGGATCAGATACCTGCGCTAAATCAGGTTGCCGACTCGCCGCACCCTGACATGGGCACCACTGCGCCCATTTGTATCCGTTTAACGGAAGATGCCAAAGGGTATGCTTACATGGATGATGTTTATCAGCCATTTGAAGAGTTTGGAAAAAACAACTATGCCAACGGACAGCGCGACGGTGTCTATTACAATGGTGGCAGTTGGTTCAGGGCGGAGTATTGCGCTTATGTTACCGGACTGAAACATGGCTGGGAACCCGCCATCCCGAGAATGGAAAACAGGGTGTGGGCCGAAATTTACCTGAATCCTGACTGGCCGTTCAGCAAAGAGTTTATTCCAACAAAATGGGAAACAACAGACTCATGGTGGACATCTACCCGGGGATTGTGTTGGAATGTATTTATACTGATGGCCAATGAAGTGGCGGGGCTGAGGACGCCCGAAATGGATGCGGATTATAAATGAGGAGAGGGGATACGTTGATGTGTTCATGTATTGATGTGTTGATGTGCGGATGTGTTGATTTGTTGCCCTTCGAGAAAACCTCAGGGTAAAATTTGTTGAGGGGCAAAAATGTCCTGACAGGTTTTCCGGTGCCTGAGCCCTTTCAGGTCTTTGGGGGTGGGCTGATTTGGAAATTTGAGTCCCGAATCGGGGTTCCATAAAGAATGAAACTACCTCATTGCTTAAAATGGAGTACCTTCCGATAGATTTTTCAGTTCATCGGCGATAGCCACAAAGGTATCAACATTCATCTCTTTGATATAAACCAGGCCATGGGTTGCTCTGATCATGGCATTTTCATTTTCATAAAAATAGTTTTTACCCAGCAATAATTGAATTTGCTTAAGCTGTTTAACCCATATTTGCTGCGTTAATTCACTAAACGGGCCATCATAATCATAACTTGGAAACGAAGCATTTACCTGGCTGAGGTAGCTTTCTTTAAAAGATTTATCCAATACCGCCAGAGCGTTGAGCGAAACCGGCACAATCAGGCTGGCATCAGCCGGGTGAAACTTATACCATACGTTTCGGTAGCCAAGTATCCGCAGTTTCGACAGGTCTGTTTCCCGGCTCCACTCTTTTACTGCACCGGCTATGGCTTGAAGTACCTTATAGTGGGTATCGGGGCCGCTGCCTTCCGGATCCAGCGCCAGACTGATGATATCCGGTTTTAGTTTCTTAAGTTGTTCAAGAATGGGCAACATATCCCTGTCTTTTTCCGGATTTTCGGTAAATATCTCTCCCTGATAGAATCCAAGACGCAGGTGATGCACGTTTTTTACCTGAACGCCATAGTAGGCCCAAACCAGTTCTTCCTCGAATTCACGCAGCATACCCTTTAGTTTTTGAATTTTGGGTGGGTTTTTGCTGCCATCGTAACTGGAATTTAATTCCTCCTTTACCTCAGAAAGTATCTTTTTTAGCTCTTGCCTGTTTGTTACCTTCCAGATAACCACAATTGATCTGACCAACCGGTGACAGAGGCCGCGGCGTTTCTCAAATTCATTATTTTTTGCTACATTGTCAAGAAAGTGATACACATCCTTGTCCCATTTAAAAGCATAGCCCTGCTCGAAGAAATCCGGATAATTTATCATCTGGACTTGCTCATTATTCAGCAATTGTAGTGTTTCTTCAATTACATTAATTAAAAAGTGATTGGTAACCGCGGTAAACCCGGAGGTCATTATAGCAAAATGCACATCATTAAAGCGCGATCTAAGCTGGCGATTGGTATAAGGCATAATACCCAGCATAATATCATCGTGATGTGGTCCGGTATGGTAGATTGTCTTATTCTCATCAGCCTGCATCCCCCGTTCCAGTTTGGCAATAATTGCTTTGCTTACCAATGCGGGGGTTTGTTCGTTTAGATCCGGAATCATGCTGCACCAGGGATCATTCTTCATGTCTGCCAGCGTGATATGGTGACCGTATTTATATAGATTTACACACAAGTCAATCACTGCCCGTTGAGTTTTTTCATCGTTCCATGGGCCGCTTGTATAATATCGTTCCACGGAATCGTTTAAGCGGCATGCTGCCCCGGCCGTAAGATAAAAACGGGCATTATTAAGCCTTTGCAACACCGTTGCAGGGTAGAGTGTACTAATCTCATGTTCGAGGGCAGCCTTTACTATTTCGGCTTTGGCTTCGCCGGCCGCAAAAATAATGGCAACAGCATTGGGATTATAGGTTATGGTGCCCAGGCCAATGGTAATGACCAGTCGTGTACGTGAAATTTCAATACCACCAAGATCACCGGCAGCCACGGCCTGAGTTTCAAAATTGGTTTGAGTAAGGCGGGTATTGGAAAATAACTCTGAACCGCGTACATTGAATGCAATATGTCCGTCGGGGCCAATACCGCCCAAAAAGAAGCCAATTCCACCTTTGTCTCTGATTTTTTGCTCATATTGTGAGCACCAGTTATCAATTTGAAATATGGCTGCCTTCTTTAGTCCCTCCTCCTCGTTTTTGGCTGCGCGGTATCGCAGAGAGAGGTCTATCTCATGATCAGGAAAGATATCATGATAACTTTTACCATCTACCAGTTCAATTTCATCCGGATTAATCAGTAAAGCACGGGAGGGGTCAAGCCCAAATCCCTTGATGTAGTATTTTGATACATAATTATAAAATGAATTGTGTTGTTCCGGAGATATTGGATAAAATTCATCAATCTGTACAAATTGAAGTTTGCTCAGGTTGGGTTTTTGCATTTGGCCCAGACCATATTTCTCCATGAGCATACGGGTTTCCGGTTTTTCCCAGCTTTGGAGTAAGTAATGGGTATATTTAATGAAATATTCGGGAGTTTTGCCGGTGGGAAGGCTGACAACACCTTCGGGATTTTCGGAAACCCATTCTAAAAAACGAAGCGAAGTAAGCAAGCCCAGGGTGGGGAAATTTTCGGTAATAATGTATGGCATGCGGGTGCTTATCTTCTCAACCCCTGAGATTTTGAAAAATGCTGATTCAACTTTGGATAATGAGGAATTATTCATAGTGCGGTTTATTTATACTGCAAAGTTAGCCTATGCGCAGATCATATCCCTGAGACTGATAACCTGGAATGAAAGAAAATAAATATCAATACAGAAATCCTGCATTCTGCAAAAGCGAGCGGTGCACCAAAAAGAATCCTTCGTTATTTAATTAGCTTGCGCGTAACGAGCTTGCGCTGTCCTGACATTAAAGTGTAAAAGTAAACGCCCGGTGACAGATCTAAAGTGTTCAGGAGAATTTCTCCGGTCTTTTCCTTTAATACGATTTCGCGCAATACAACACCTCTGCCATCGGTCAGGAGGAGTATACCGCTATCGTCAGTTTGCTTATAAGATATGATACAGTGTGAGGAGACAGGATTTGGCCGTGGGACAGAAAGACTGTAAGTTTCCTCTGTTTCCGGGACAGGTGTTTCTGTGGTGATGTCAATGATGGTAATACTCATATCATCAAAAAAGAAACCATCAGCATTGGTATTGGCATCTGAGAGCAAATTGAAACGCAACATAACCTCCTGTCCTGACCAGGGGCTGAGATCTATTTCTTCACGCACCCAGGTGCCCTGTATGTCATCATACAAAGGTTGACCGAAGGCCTGATGGATGGTGCCGGGGCGCGTATATTTTCCCGTCAGGGCAGTCCAGGTTTGGCCATTATCCGGTGAAATCTTCAACTGTACATAATCATAATCCGCTTCGATGCGCCAACGGGCATAGAAACTCAGTATGGCTACGGAAGCATTGGTCAGGTTTATGGGTTCGTTTGTAGTGAATGACGTGTTGGCATTATTGGCGTACCATCCTAAAGGTGAATCTGCAATTGAATAGGGTGGAGAATAAGGGAAGGCATTGTATATGTCCCATTGTCCGTTCCAGTTGTCGGCATTGGGGAATTCATCATTAAAGATGACTACCGGCTGACCATAAAAACGCTCTATGGTGTCATTTAAAGCATATAAACCATTGTCTACCCGGATAATGTATTTTAGGGTGTCTCCGTTTTGTATTCCCTGTGTTAATTGAAAAGCGATGGAATCTGTACGTTTCTGGAATAGATTAAGCCCATCATAAACCACCGAATTTCCTGTTGACAGGAAATTATCGCTCAGTGGAATCAGGCTAACCGTAAAAGTGGCATCAGATTGTCCCAGACGTTTGATCTCAAATTTTATGTTTCCCTGCTTTTCTGGAATTATGATTGAGGTTAGGTCTGTTACTTCAGCGTATGGGCCTGAAAATCGTGCTGCCAGTATGCTCTGCAGCATGTTTTCCTGGCAAAGCGGAATAATTCGTGAGGCGTTAGGCCAGAAACCATCGTTTTGACTTCCCACTTCGGGGGTATAAGCAAAAATCTTCGCTTTTGTATTCTGTTCACCATACATCCAATCGTCGGAGCCACCATTGGATGGATAGATGGTGGTACTCCCCGGTCCATAGGTGTAGTTATTTTCTGCGGTCATACGTTTGGCATATTCCCGTAAAATATAATCATCGGGGCAAATTTCGGGGATGTACCCCCAGGAATACAACAGTAAATTGCTGTAAGAGTGATAGTTGAGTGCAATTTTAAAATCATGGGCTTCACAAAAAGCTTTGATCATCTGTGTTTCAGGTTCCGAAAAGGCAGCGGGGCCGCGATAGGTATCGCTGTTGGGTAATGGTGAAGACCCTTCGTTGTCATAACCCCAGCCAAAGCCATAATTTCGGTTCAAATCTACACCTCTGGAACCACCGGCATTTGTACGGCGGTTTTTACGCCACATGCCACCTCCGTTGGGATTGGTGGTTATATTGCGGTTGTAGCCGTCGGGGTTTAAGATGGGAATAAAATACATTTCGATGTTGTTCACCAGTTCACGTATTTGCGGATTGGTAGCATAATTTTCAAGCAGATAGTACATATAATACAACAGATGCTGCATGCCAATGGGTTCGCGGGCATGGTGCATTCCGGTATAAAGCACCTGAGGTTCGTTCTCTGCTTCATTCGGATTGTCGGAAATTTTTACATAATATATGGATCGGCCTTCATGAGTAGTGAGATCCGAAACAGGCTCATAAAGGGTAATAAGGTCCGGGTAAAGAGCATGCATATTATCCAGATGAGCGTAGCATTCTTCCATGGTGCTGAACCCACCGCAGGAACCCAGCTCAAAATTAGAGGGAACCGGATAATCAGAGGGTATACGCATAGAATGCTGTTTTATCTCGTTCAGGTTTACGCCCTGGTTTTGAGCAGCATACCAGGCTTCCAGGTCAGTAACCAGTACCTCGGTGGAAAAACCAAGTTCATTAACTTTATTGTAATCAGCCTCGCTTATTTCAGCCTGGTACCAGCCTCCTTTCTGGTTGTAAAAACCAGCATCCATAGGAATTCCGGCTTTCGCCAGACGAGAAATATCGCTGTTTTTAAGCTGGATTTTAACCCGCAGGTATTTCCCGTCCTGGGCAAAGGCAATGGCTGAAACCATCAGCATTAGCGAAAGAATTGCAATGATTTTTTTCATAAAAATAAAGTTACGGATGAGAAGTGCATTACAAACGTACTTAATTTTTGCGAAAACGGATGATTATTATTGCAAAATAATAGAGAAATGTGAAGTCTGCGTTAGGGTAGTAATATCTGCGTTTGTATAGGTTTATAAAGGATTTATTTTAAAACCCTGAGCAATTTCATGGTTAGTTTCACATCGTTGATTTTGTTTTCAATAAGCACAAAACCATAGGTGTGATTGTAATAAAATACAGATTTTCCTTTGCCAATTTTTGAGGTTGAGAAAGTGGAAACTTTTCTACATAGGACAGAATTATTTCCCATAACATCAATTATGCTGTCCTTTTCAATCGTATAAAAGGATTTAACGACCAGGTTTTTTGGATAATTATCCCATCCTTTCATTCCCGTCAATGTTTCCTTCCATCTGTACCCTATTGATTTTTTGAGCTTTATTTCAGGGAAGGGCAAAATTTGGTTTATCTCATTTAGCAATGCCCTTGGCGGATGAAGTGCAAACCATTTTTGGCTTTCTTCCGCCAGTGTTTCTTCCCAATAATAGGAAATGTCTTGTAAAACGGAATCCAGGCTGGAGTAGTATGTATATTTTATCAGCGTTTGATTAAATTTCGGTTCTTCAAAACTCGACAAAACAACGTAGAATTTACTGGATTTCGATGAATCCCGGTAGCATTCTTCATAAAGATATTTTTTGTTGGCTACAAGAATACTATTATCGGCATTGGCATTCTTCCTTTGGGCTAAAGCAGTCCCTGCTGAAAGAAGTATCAGGATAATAAACAAATGAGCTCTAAACATTGCGGTTGGTTTTATATTGAGCATTTTTTTAATCTTTTTCCGGCATTACAAACTCCCTGAAATTCTCGCGGGTTATGCCTTTATTTATTGAATCATAAGCTTCGGTGAAAGTTTTTGGGAATGAAATTTTTCGTTTGGGGTTCCATTTAAATTCCCGTAAAAGTATAACTTTACGGGAATAAGAAACTAAAAAGTTAAAATTTTTCATTCTTAAAAAGAAATGTTTTTCTGAATAAATTAGAAATACATGAAATAAAGGAGTCTAATCCCCAAAATACCTATGATTCGGTGAACGTAATCCCCAAAAAGAGTATTAAATTGGCCAATAGAAAAGTTATAACCGGTGTCAAAAAGTGCTTTCTTAATCTTACCCACATTTGCCGAAGTGCCTATGAAATGACAATGGCATTTTTGTAGGTTACCTTTAAATATGCATGGCTGCGTTTTCACTGAAGTTAAAATAGTTGATTCCATCAGCTAAAAATTGAAGTTTTATTACGTTACCCCAAATTCTTTATGTTGACTCCGGAGACCTTGTGCCACCTTATCAAAATCCTGTTCCTTTTCAAACTCAACCATCAGATGGCTTCCAGTCAAGATTTTGAGGTTTATAGAAAGCCTGAAAATTTCATCATAAACTGCTTTTACAGTTTCTCTGTCATAGTCTTTATTCTTCCTCAGGTTCTTCCTATAGGCTATCAGGTTGGATAGATAAATGAAGGGATAAAGAAACGGCAGCAATAACAGTGAAGTAGATTTTGTTTTTGTCGAGTGGCATCTCTTTATTTTGAATCCTGTCAACTTCGCCAATACCCTTAACTTCTGAATACCAATTAAGAAAATATGACCAAAATAGATTTCATTGGTGATTTCAGTCCTGGTCATCCATATACTATCCAGTTCATTTGGCGGCATGGTTGAATTAAACCGCTCGCTTTCAGATAGTAAGTAGCTTAATCTGGCACGTAGATTTGAATAATTCGGGGTGGTAATCAATAAAGTTCCTTTACTTTTTAACACGCGGTTAAACTCTTGCAACGCCTGGTATTGATCACTAAAATGCTCGATTCCTTCCTGACACACCAAAGCATCGGCTGATTTATCAGCTAAAGGAAGACCTTCACGGATATTTGCCCTTATGCACGATAATCCTTCCACTTCAAAGTACTCAGTAAAAAGATCCAGGGGGATGGGATTGGCTCCAATATTCTTCAGAATATTTGAAGTCACCCCATTTCCGGCAGGGAAATCAACGACCAGCTTATTTTTATAAGAATCACCATGGGTTATAAAATATTTCTTTACATAATATTTTATACTTGATGGGTTATTTTCGTGTTTTACTTTTTCCATGGTTTTTTCTTGTTCAAGATCATTCCAAATTTAAAATAATTATCATTTTTGTTCCCAAAAATTAATCTTTGCACAATATTTTATAACATTACAGCCACATATTTATTGACTCCCCTATAAGTTGGTTTTGCCGAATAATTGGCATGTTTATCCTTTTTTTAATTTGTTAAAGAGAACGTATTTCCAATTTTTGTAGGTAACAATGCTATACCACAAACCTGCTGCCGACAGTACTAAAAATAAAGGAACAAATAAGTACGCCCATTGAAATTTGCTTATGGCGGACAGTAAAAACACACTTCCCATAGAGACGATTACGCCCCAGGTGGAGGTGCTTCCGTTAATCTGAAAGGTAGTTGCTATCTTTTTGGAAGTAATCAATGACCACAAAAACGATAATAGAAGCATTGAAAATGTTGTGGTGAAATAAAAGGTAAGGATAAAAGTCTTGTCATCCCAGCTTAGCAATAGAATTGGGAGAGTGATGACTGCATCAATAATAAGCAGGGGCAGCATCAGAAAAAACGCCTGTATAATCATTGCTTTGTAGTCTCCGATTCTTAGCTGAAGGTTTAGCCATAGATTGAACCAGAAAGCCCAGATATTATTGAAAACATAGGTAAAGTAGATTAAAGGGGGAACAAATAGCCAATAGACAAATTGCCCATTAAACAAATGTACTCCATTTTTGCGGAAGAGAAAAAAATCTAACAATAAAAGCCCGGTTTTTACTGAAAAACCAATCAATAAGGGCAGCTTCACCTTTGGATTGTTAAAAAGAAGCTTCAACTGCAGGTTGGTTTTTAATGATGTGCTCCTGATTTTCCTTAATCTGCTTTCTTTTATTGACCATTCCTGCACCCATCCCATAACAAAGAATAAGCCTGCTGCTGTTAAAATTACGTAGGGCTTAAATATCCAATAATCAATATTATACAATCCAAAAGCCAGTATTAACAATATGATGAATGCCATTAAAACGCCTGACGGTTTCAGGCTAAAATCCAACATATACTGAATACACCGCCTTAACAAGTGTGCACATATCATGAATAAAAACCCGGAAACTAAAAATTGAGAATCAGGCGTGTTTGCAAATAAACTGCCCGAGACGATGAAAAGGGACAAATAGAAAAAGTAAGGAGTCAGAAAATCATTAATAAGAGAAGCTGCATATCTTTGGGTGATGGATAAGGGATAATATTTTGGGAACAGTTGTTTTAATGGCTTGTATCCCGGAAAAATCATTCTTCCAGGTGTGATTACGAAAATTAACAGCAATGTATATTTGATGAAATCATCTTTGGAGATATTTTCAATGGTTCCGGATTCCAGTAATTGTGTAAGCGTCCCAAACAAAAAGCCATAAAATACCGCGTTGATTATCAGGAAAATGGATAGTACCACTCTCCAGGGATTTCCTTCCCGTTTCAAATAGGATTTCAGTTTGTATAAAAGCAGCGCCCCAATCATAACCAATCTATTGTTTTTACATCCGTTTCATTGGGATTTAAAATTTTCAACAAAGCCCTGTCCAGGGCATTTTGTCCATGTTGAGTGAAGCTTTCCAGCGTAGCATCAAATTGTAAATGCGCCTTGTCCAGAACCCCGATATGAGTAGCTATTTTTTCCACATAATTCAGGTCATGAGAAGAGATAAAAATAGTCCTGTCTTTTGTGCTGTACATTTTCAGGAAAGCAATCATCTGATTGGCTACCAATGGGTCAAGTCCTGAAAATGGTTCATCAAGAATAAGTATGTCCGGGGTGTGAAGCACTGTCGCACAAAATGCGATCTTTTTCTTCATTCCGGTTGAATAAGTCGAAATTCCTTTCTTTAAATCAGCAACATCTTCAAAAAAGTAATCAAAAAGATCATGCAGCCTTTTTTCTAAAATGCCCGGGGGGATTTTATAAATCTTTCCGATGAAGGATAAAAATTCATAACCGCTAAATTCTTCAATCAGGGCGAGGTCCTCACCTACCAGACCAATGTTAGCCTTATCATTTCTGCTCAGAGAGTGGTGCGGTTGATTGTTGATTAAAATTGTGCCACTGTCGGGTTGAACCAGATCAACAATTATATTTATCAATGTGGTTTTGCCCGCACCATTTTTCCCCAAAAGCGCATATACCGACCCCTGCTCAATTTTCAGACTGATGTCGTCAAGTACTTTGTGCTTGCCGAATGATTTGCTCAGGTGGTGGATTTCAATCATTGCTTGAGTGTTCAAAATCTTTATATTGATTAAATTAATTCATGTCCGTTTAATCCGTCTAATACAAAATGAACCAGCTATCAGTGAGTTAACCCGGAAATATTTTGGCAATTCAGTCAACCATAAATCGAGCCTCTACTCATCCTCAATCCCCATATTTTTATAGGTTTCGTTTAGAGCTTCCACATCATCCGTAATAATCAACAATTTATCATTCACTTTCAGTTTGGTATTGCCACGTGGAACAAAATAATGATCTCCACGTTTTACCATTACCGCCAGTGTTTTATCGGGCAGGGCCAGGTTCATCATCAGATTTCCATTGGCCAGAGATTTTTCGGTAATGGTGATTTCAGAGGTGACTGATTTGATTTCATCAGAATAATCAATGTCAAAGTCAACCAGGTATTTTGAGGGTTGAGGTTTATCTGCCAGACCCAGCCACTTGGCGATTATGGGCAATGAAGTGCCTTGCACCAGCAGCGAAACCAGGGTACAGAAGAATACAATGTTGAAAATAAGGCGGGCGTGAGGTACATCTGCTGCAAGTATAAAAATGGCAAAAATAATGGGAACAGCACCCCTAAGGCCAACCCAGGAGATGTAGGTTTTGTCTTTGAAAGGCATCTTCCGGAAGGGCAACAGACTGAGAAAAACGCTGAGCGGCCGGGTGATAAAAATCATGGAAAGGCTGATGATGAGGGCCGGTGCCATGATGGGTATAAGTTCCCGCGGATTTACCAGCAATCCCAGCGACAAGAACATCACCAATTGAAACAGCCAGGCCAGCCCGTCAAAAAAATTGAGAGATGAGCGTTTGTGAATGAATTTTGAATTTCCAATGACTAAACCGCCCACATAAACCGCCAGAAAGCCGTTTCCTTTAATGAAATAGGTGAATGAAAAGATGAACATACAAAAGGTAAATACCAGGATAGGGTAAAGGGAGGCATTGTCAATTTTTAAACGGTTAATGATGAGGACCGACGCCTTACCCAGCAAAAAGCCTGCAACTGCGCCTATTCCAAGTTGCAACAGAACCATACCGGCGGCCATCCAATAGTTTGGTGCCGCGCCCATGGTGATGATTTCGATAAGCGTAATCACCAGCACATAAGCCATGGGGTCGTTGCTGCCACTTTCGAGCTCAAGCATGGGGCGGAGGTTGTTTTTAAGCTGCAAACCCCTGGGGCGGAGAATAGAAAACACGGAGGCAGAGTCGGTGGACGACATGGTGGCACCAAGCAGCAAGGCTGTTATTAACCCAATACCGGCTGAGGGAATGGTCATGCCAAGTATCCACCAGATAAGCAGCCCGGTAAAGAGGGCCGTCAACAACACTCCCAAAGTAGCCAGAATAACGCCTTGTGCAATGATGGGTCGTATCTCTGATATCTTGGTATCCAGGCCTCCCGAAAACAAGATAATACTCAGGGCCAGCGTTCCAATGGTGTGGGCTACCTGTATGTTTTCAAAATGAATGCCTACACCGTCGCTACCACTCAACATACCGACCGCCAAAAACAAAAGCAAAGCCGGAACGCCCAACCTGGCACTGGCCTTTCCGGCTATAATGCTGAGCAGAAAGAGTATAGATAATCCCAGTAAAATGATTTCTATCTGAATGACCATGCTGTTTTTCTAATTATTATCTTAAATATCCCGTATTCAGAAATTAATAAATACAACAAATTTTGCCGGACTAAATTAGTGAAATTTTTGGGAAGTGGTGGTTTCTGGCTTTAGATAAGTTTTAGATAAATTTATAACATGTTGAGGATATTGCCTTTAGCACATATTGTAAAATTTTAAAGAAATAAAGGTTCGCCATTCTGTGGGTGTAGCAGCCGGAGGTGAGCACTGGTTCCTTTTTATCCAAAAACCGATATGATTATTCATTATGCTTATCACTTAATTCTTTAACATAAAGACAGGGATAATGTCCAGATACCTATGAAAAAAAGACGAAGATAAAGTGAAAGTAAACCAGATAGCCCATTAAATTACAGCTTCATGCATGAATTAATCAACTGGCATCTGTTTAAACAATTTCAATTCCATGTCGTTGAATTTCGAAGAGGAACCCGCTATCATCATTTTCACTTTCTATGAGGATGGGTTCAATTCTATGATCTATTTGTCGTCGTAGTTTCCATAACAATGGTTGAATTTCAAAAAAGTCCTTATCCATACTACTCACTACAATGGCTACATTAATATCGCTGTCCTCCTGTTGGGTATTTCTGGCATACGAACCAAAAAGATAGATCTTATCAAAAGGAAAGTAATCCTTCAATAATTTGCCGTATTCCCTAACGAGACTTATAGCTTTGCCTTTATCCATTGTTGAAGTAATTTTGTATTGTTTGGGATTTCGATACATTTTTCCCGAGTGAGGCTTTTTAGTAGCCTTTCTTTGTGAGAAGGGTAACGGGCTTCAATATTGAGCAGTTCCAGTTGATCGATAAAATCTTTTTGCTCTTCAGAAAAGTTTTCATAAAAATCACGCTTTTTAGCCAGTAGGGAAAGGTTATGTGTAAAAGGCACAATAGCTGACTTTAGGAATGTAATCGGATAAATCCACCCAATATTCAATCCTTTTATTCATGAATTAATATTTACCCCAAATATACAACTTATCAATCATTGAGCATATAAAATGGGGTCATATTTTAAAAATTACAGGATTGGGCAAGAAGTGGATACTCAATTTTTCCTGAGATATAGGTAACTTACTGGTCGTGCATGTTTTCTACACATCATTTTACCTTTTTAAAGCCTTCAATAAGATGCTCTAAAGACAAGTCCTTTTGTTTCATCATTTCATCAATTTTATTTTCTGCATACGCAGCCTTAAATGCTTCAAGCCCCACTTTTTCAATAATATATGCGATGAAAACGCCTGAAATGCTGTAATTGACCATGTCCTTGAAAAAGCCGACATTTTCGGCAGAAATCAGCGCGGGAGTAAGCAGCTTGCGGTTATCGCCAAAGGCTTTAAGGTCATTGGTATAGGCTGCTTCATTGAAAAAGTAATCGGTGAACTGCCGGAAGCCCTCCATAAAAAATGGCGAAGGATTGAACCCAATTTTGGCACCAATAATGCTATGCCCGGTTTCATGCTTAAATGTTGCCAGATCAAAACCCGTAATGTGGTTGATGTCGCCGAAAGACTTTCCATAGATGGTTTGCCAGAGTGGAGCGGCAATAAAATACTGCAGTTCCTCCCGGGAAGTATAAAAATAGGTATTGATGCGCTGGATGTTCGTGGTATCCATGTTCAGATGATGGCAAAGTTGGTTCACATAATCATCCAATTCAGTGCCCAGGGAATCGTGTACGGAATCCAGCGCGAAAGTGCAGGGGAAATGTAATTTAAAATAACGGCTGTTTATGCTGCGGCAGAAGTAGTTATCACGCAGTTTGTCCATGTCGTTTAGCCGGCTTTCGCCGGATGGCAAAGCATCGTTACCGGAATAGATGATTTCATTTCCATGAAAAACATAGAGTTGATAGGCGCCGGCGAGAAATCCGATGTAAACCAAAGGATGATCCTCGCCATTGCGACAGGTGTAAATCCGTTTCCCGGAAGGGTGCATATAATAAAAGGCGTCCTGAGCCTTACAGAATCTTCGACCCTTAAACTCAAAACCATCTTCAATAATCTGAAATGGGATATCAGAAAATGTTTTTGGACTGAATTTGTACGCCGGCCCAAAAAACTGAATTCTTTTCAGGGTGTCCATGGTTTGCAATTCGGATTCATGCTTGTAAGTGTAAATGGGCTTGTCTTTCCAGAAAACAAAGTTTTCAAGGGCGTGGGTATCGCTTTCCTTAATCATGTAGTCGTCGGGCAAAACCACGAGAATGGTGTCTGCATCGTAGAAATGCAACATAGCTTTCAACGAATCGTCCATGGGGATAAATCCCGGCACCTGGGCGCCTGCCGGAGGGATTATTATGCATAGCATGAAGATGATGGTACATCCTTGTAAAATGGTTAATGGTTTCATGTTTTCCGTTTTGATCGGTTTATTTGAAGCAAAATTAATTGCTGCCAAAGCAGTTTCCCAATCAAACCGGATGGAAGGTGAAAATCAATGGTTGAATATGCTTAATTGCTTGATGAAGGTGAAAAAATATAAGCATAGAGAATGATGGTTAGCACGCGCTGCAAGTGCGCGCAAACAAGGCAAGCTGCACCTAAAAAAGAGCCACAGAGTGGCGAAATATTTGTAGAAAATGCATGGTTAGTAGATTTTGGAGGTGCAGAGCACCGAAATATTAAATGGTTATGAGTTTTTCAGCAAGTCATACCATATGGCGATATTAATAAAAGTCCCACCGCACATAAAGTCCTGAAAGGGTGTAATACCGAATAGAGGGTGGAAAGAGCCCAGTCATTCGATGTTGATGGACTTGGTGACCCAATCCAGTGTAACACCGAATAGAGGTGGAAAGAGCCCAGTCATTCGATGTTGATGGACTTGGTGACCCAATCCAGTGTAAGACCGAATAAAGGTGGAAAGAGCCCTGAAAGGGCGTAATACCATAACGATGGGCGCAGGCCCATCGAAAGAAAACGAGGAATCCACCTAAGCCCTGAAAGGGCGAAATACAATAACCACTTTTTCAGCAGTGCCTGCCTAATGGCAATACTGATAAAAGTCCCACCGCACATAAAGTCCCGAAAGGGTATAAGACCGAATAGAGGGTGGAAAGAGCCCAGTCATTCGATGTTGATGGACTTGGTGACCCAATCCAGTGTAAGACCGAATAAAGGTGGAAAGAGCCCTGAAAGGGCGTAATACCTTAACGATGGGCGCAGGCCCATCTAAAGAAAACGAGGAATCCACCTAAGCCCTGAAAGGGCGAAATAACACAATGACAACTTCATTATCAGCGTATTACTTCAATTTAATAATTTCAAAACAACCCAGTTTTTTGTCTGATTCAAAACTCAGCAGGTCTGAATAGTAATCATTTAGGAAATCCAGAATATCCCTGGTTTTAAGATTTCCCGAACGAATCCAAATGATTTTAGGGGGAAAGCCAAAAAGGGTATTTAAAGCATCAAAATCAGCATCCTGAGTGACTATGATGTAGTTATTGCTTTTGGCAAATTCCCATATCTCCAGATCGTGGGCATTTATCAACCCTTCATTTTTAACAGTGGTTGAACCGGAAAATTGTTCCGGTAACAAGGGAAGAATTCTATGGGATATGTTTTGGTCAAATAGAAGTTTCATCCTGCAATCTGAACTGTTTTATGCTCTCTGTCTGCCGCGTAACTTAATGCCGCGTATATATCTTCTTCTCTTAGTTCGTCATAATCAGATAAAATCTCCTGAATCGTCATTCCCGAAGCCAACCAACTCAGAATATCCCCGACGGTTATTCTCATACCTCTGATACAGGGTTTTCCTCCCCGCTTACCAGGTTCAATGGTGATAATTTTCTTATAATCAGTCATTTCAGGTGAATTTTATACAAAGGTAATAAATTTAGATTATTAGTTCCATGATTCTTTTAGTAGTGCTTACTAAAAATGGTGATTTTTAAAAAAAAATCACATCGCGTAAAGCTCCGAAAGGGCGAAATACAATAACCACTTTTTCAGCAGTGCCTGCCTAATGGCAATACTGATAAAAGTCCCACCGCACATAAAGTCCCGAAAGGGTATAAGACCGAATAGAGGGTGGAAAGAGCCCAGTCATTCGATGTTGATGGACTTGGTGACCCAATCCAGTGTAAGACCGAATAAAGGTGGAAAGAGCCCTGAAAGGGCGTAATACCATAACGATGGGCGCAGGCCCATCGAAAGAAAACGAGGAATCCACCTAAGCCCTGAAAGGGCGAAATACAATAACCACTTTTTCAGCAGTGCCTGCCTAATGGCAATACTGATAAAAGTCCCACCGCACATAAAGTCCCGAAAGGGTATAAGACCGAATAGAGGGTGGAAAGAGCCCAGTCATTCGATGTTGATGGACTTGGTGACCCAATCCAGTGTAAGACCGAATAAAGGTGGAAAGAGCCCTGAAAGGGCGTAATACCATAACGATGGGCGCAGGCCCATC
>ENA-UOOR01000213-UOOR01000213.1-fermentation-metagenome-genome-assembly--contig:-NODE-213-length-88743-cov-20.375879_pt1 | contig 88743 bp, 97 predicted proteins | sample MGYA00245780_ERZ724029 | MGnify/ENA primary metagenome ERZ724029 (study PRJEB28704, sample SAMN03018315) | fermentation metagenome | biome: anthropogenic terrestrial biome; feature: soil; material...
AACTGGTAAAGTTTGGAGTGATTGGTCTGACTCCTATTTGACAACACTCTCAAACAAGTATATGGGAGGCTAATCGCAGTTTCTCGATTGGTCTGACTCCTATTTGACAACACTCTCAAACTTCACTGCTTGTGAAAGTCTGACCTCTGTGGATTGGTCTGACTCCTATTTGACAACACTCTCAAACATAGAATCAAAGCGTTTATCTTCTGGATCTGATTGGTCTGACTCCTATTTGACAACACTCTCAAACCGCAAACAATGATTGTTCCCAACCCTCCTCGATTGGTCTGACTCCTATTTGACAACACTCTCAAACAGATCCACGAAGGTCCCTTCATCACGACATGATTGGTCTGACTCCTATTTGACAACACTCTCAAACATGATATCTGTCTGCTTGAAAACTTCTCTGGATTGGTCTGACTCCTATTTGACAACACTCTCAAACTCCCTCTGATCTTGTGTCATACTCGTCCATGATTGGTCTGACTCCTATTTGACAACACTCTCAAACCTCGAGGCGGGAGGTTATGGCGTCCGGGGAGATTGGTCTGACTCCTATTTGACAACACTCTCAAACCTCAAATAGTTTCTCCAAGGATGAAAAATCAATGATTTATCTCACAAAGGTCCGAATCTATGATTTTAGTCGGATATTTTGAAGGAATATTCGGATTTATGTTTTCTACTAGCAAAATAGGTATTTTGTTGTAAAGTGCAAATTCACAGAACATGTTGATTTCTTTTTCAGACATGAATCTTCGGAGGTTTATGAAAACGAATACCTTTATGTCTGCATATTTAGAACATGTAGAAATATATTGGGACAACCGAGTTAAGATACCGCCCTCTTCATCCTTCTCGAAACCCACACCGAGCATTTTCAGAATATCAAGGATATTCGCTTCTTTGGAGATGGATACTGAAACATCCTGCTCTGATATCAGATCAGAGATATGCTGACATATGGAATTTAATAGACGAGTAGTCTCTACCAGATTTTTCTCACCATGGGCCTCCCGAGAGAGCTCTGAATACAATGCGGAAATATTTGCTCTGAAATTGAGATCTATTCTGAAAGGGTCCAACAGGATCTGCAGGCGTTTAGTCAAATCCAATTCTGAGGCATTCTCTATCAGAACGAAATTTCCTGTTTCTCCTTCAATCTGAGATATCATCTCGAAGATGAACTCTGAAAGAGTTTTCTGATCCTCGATGATCAGATTCTGAACACAGTCAGTATCAAAATCTATGGGGGAATCAAAGAAATAATGTCCCAGCCTCATATGACCACGAACCTGTCCGCAGAATCTATGACTTCCTTTTGGGATTCCCCTACAAGATACTCTATGTTCTGATACTGTCTTTCAGAGACTGTAAGAATCTGCACATTCCCCGAAGGAGGTTTGTTATGTCTCAGGCTTCTAAGAACCGTTTCCATGCCTGTGCGATTCAGTGTTATCTTGGAGTAAACCGATTTCTGAACCATGATGAATCCGAGTTCAAGAAGATATTTTCTGAATATGGTATATTGCCGCCGCTCTTTTTTAGTAAGTATCGGCAGATCAAAGAAAACGATCACACGCATGGCCCTAACTCTCATATTCGCACATTTTTATTACGGACAAATCTCCGGAGCACACAGAATCAAGCACGCTTCTGCAATAGATGCCTATGGCATTTGTCAGGTAGTTCTTCTTGCCGTCAATTGTAACTTCTTTATTCAAAAGGTCTATCAATCTTCGTTTTTCCGTAGATGTAATATCTCCCGGCCCCATCTCAACCACGAGATCGTCCACGAACGGCCTGAAAGGTTCCATCAAATCGCTTCCCAGATTGTATTGGTTGTATGTGTTGTCGTGAAAGATTCCCAACTGAGTGAAATAACCGGCTGACACGATATCTCTATTCACAACGGAAAGAATTACGGAGTATCCGTAATTCAGGCAAGAGTTTATTGGGTCGTTACTGTGTCTTGTGAAATCCTTACCGAATAATGCATTGAAATAGACCTTTGCTGCGTGCCCCTCCCGATTCGTGCTGTCATTGAGCTCTACTTTCGCTGCATACTCATCAAGCATGGAGTATTGTTCGCGCTCATATTTTGACAGGACGTTTCTTTGGTTGATTATCTTGCCTCTTACGATCTCTCTCCAGACGCCCTGTTTATTGTCTGTTTTCCATTTGATCTGCACTCTTAATTTCTCAGTCGAATCATGGCTGCCGTAATAAGGCATGAGCTCGCCGTACGGATTCCTTCTCTCGTCACAGAAAACGACCTTTATCTTTCTTTTATTGAGTTCACACAGCAACGCAGCTGTCAGAGATACAGCAGTGTTCTCTATGACCAGTAAGGATATTTCGGAGAGATGGATCTTGCGTAAGTCCCGTCCTCTTATCACAAGATAATTCAATCTCAAATCCAGCTTTGCGATACCGCTGACCACCACGATTCTCCAGGTCATTTTTCATTCATCGGGACTCTCTTTTCAAAAAGTCCGCTGGGCGATTGGCATATCATGGTCACCTGTTCCCCGTCTGCTTCTGAAAGCACTCCGTTCATAGTGAATCCTCCTGCATTCCTGGCGCCACCCAAAACAGACAAATCGCCTGTCTTTCGATCACAGGAGTATATGTCAAGGATCTGTTGCAGGACCTTCACCTGAGGCCCGAGCTCAAGAGCTTTGAATTTCTCAAAGCCCTCCTCCAGATTCTTTGACAGTTTGCTCAGCTTCACATCATACGGCGGCTTAGCGGCCTTATCCATAAAGCATTTGAACAGTTCTATGTTCATTTCGCTACTGAAACCATAGTTCTGCAGTGGCTTTTCCGATCTCCTCTGACTGTCCTTCTCATTATTCTCGATGCTTTTGCAATAAGCATACAGATTCTCCGGCAGGAGTAGCTGAATCGCACTTGAAATCCAAAACCGCCCTCCGCTGAGGCTACCTGTTACATGGAATCTAAAACCCTTGTATTCAAAAAGGCTCTTCATTCTCACTTTAGGCATCACAACTCTCACATTGGCTAGGCCGCGGGTCTCTGAAAAGAATCTGATGATGTCCTCTTCTTTCGGGCGAGTATTAGCGAAGTATGTCGGCACGATTTCCAAGCTTCGTATGCGCTTCTTCCCTTTGTCGTATTCCAGCAAAGTAAGATATGACGTACTGATATCCGAGTACCCGCCATATTTCTCTGTTTCAAGGCCTTTCTTCCTCTCGAACAGACCTTCTTTTTTCCTGTGCACGGTTTCTTTGAACAGTGCGCCCTTTGACTTTGTGGCGTATCTCGTGAAAAGTATGTTGTTGCGTCTCATGTACTTCCTCACTGTGGCTATGCTCCCGCGGTCTCCGGCAACCCATGCATCAACCCCGAATCTGGAGACGTTCCGATCATACATACGTCCTATGTTGTACTGTTCTCTGTTCTTCAGCACATATGACGGGTTCTTCGTGAATTTGGTATCCAAAACATTACCCACCACGATATTCAGATATGCGTCTTTTGCGTGATGATAATCGTTGACGGACCTGCATTTGATAAAGTTGTATGAGGATCTGAAATCGGAGACGTTGGATCCTTTCACATATACTATGTCCGAATCCTTGAAGGCGTTTTTAAGTACGGTTATGACTGCTTTGGCGGACTGACTTGTCTCCACCAACTGCCTGTTTATGAAAGCTCCGAACTCCTCTTCAGTCAGTTCCCCTCTTCTGGTGAGCCTGCGGTATTTCTCGGATGATATGTATCCCTTGTCCTTTAGCATAGTCCAGAAAGCGTGCATTCTGCTTACCCACTCCTGGGGAAGAGGATAGCGGTCCCCTTTTGCCTGATTGCACCCCCTGCATACCAGAACCAAGTTGTTGCGTATGCTGTCATCCTTTGTTTTCGATTGCGGGTATATATGATCCCTGTCGGCGAGGTCTGTGTTCAATTCTCCGATATCAATATTCTTCCCGCAATACATGCATTTTCCCAGTTGTGTGTAATATAGATACAGGCTGCGGTTTCTGAGACTGGATTCTTCAACACTATCCAGTCTCTTCTCCCATTCGGTCTCCTTGCAGGATTTATAAAGATACATGAGAGCATCTTTTCTGGACTCAGTCCTCTTCTTTTCTCTTTCTTCCCTTGTTGTTTCTACGAAGATCTTCTTCGGAGGGCGCCCAACAGCTTTCAGGATGTCCTTCACCACCGAAAGAGCTCTCCAAACGCCGCGTTTAACAGCAGGCGACAGATACGAGTCTTTCAGAATATCGTATGAGATGCTTCGCGGCCCGGACGTCAGGACCTCATTATACGAATCGATTATCTCGTTGAAAGAATACTTGCTCAGGATTTCCTGAAGGTTGTAGTTCGTATCTTCCAGTATCTCGATTATGCTCATCGACCTGCCATTCACCTCCTGTCTCAGGCCGGTCAGGAATTTTTCTGACAGTCTGCCCCAGCCGTCGAATCTCAAAGATGAAAGCTTTTCGATCTCCTTCTCGGTCAATTTGTCTGAGAACTCCTTCTTCAGCTTAGCTTTGGATCTTCTTCTCTCATCACCGAACACCGTGAGTATCCTCACGATCTCTTCTGCCATTTCACGGTCGGAGATTTTGTCACCGATTATTTTCCTGATCAATATCTCTGACCGGAGGGTCGATTTTATTCCATCATCTATCCCGGATATCTCGTCAGCGTCTGTCAGGACCCCCTCTCCCTTCAGGAAGGCCTTCAATTCTTTCAGAGTCACCTTGCTAGCTGTGGCCCTGTTCGCGAACAGTTCGGAGACCATCTTATTTTTGAGTGCTGCGGGTATCTTCTCTCCGCCGACCCTCAGATTGTTAATCTCATTATAGAGCATAAATCTGGAGTAAAGCAGAGAATTCTTGGGCAGCACCTTCTCCCCGCCCAGATATGTGCACATGCTGGTAAGGTTCCCAATGAATCTCTCCGATGTTTCGTCTTCATCGACTATCTCGTTGAAGTTCCAGGGGGTGATCGCCTCAAAGGAATTCCTTATGAGCCAAGACCTGCTCGAGCGATCGTCCAGAGGTCCGACATAATACGGTATTCTGAATTCTTCAAGCATCAGTATCTTGTCGATGCTAGAAAAGCCGTCTTCACCCTTGCGGGATAGTGAAGGGTAATGTTCGGCAGCATTGTTCAGGATCCCGATCAGTTCCTTTCTGTGCACCGAATAAGGAATGACGCTGTTCTCCCCGGTTCTCTGCTTAGGGCAGAGAATGCCTGCATCAAGCCTCTGGATCAGTGTTTTGAATTCCTCGTCATCGCGAACACCCGAATCATCCAGAATCTTTTTGAGGTATTTTTGGAATTCCTCTGCGCTACACTTTTTATCCGGAAGCCCTTTACCGCAGACGTATACATATGAACAATAATTCCCCGTGTGCTCTTTGGATTTGAATACCTCTGAGTACTTATCCGGCGCATACTTTTTTACGGCTCTCTTAAGCATACGAAGGTCCTCACGATGCTGATCATAATCCTTTATTTTAGCCTCGGATATACTGTCCGAGTCCTTCAGGATGCTTGAGAGTCTTGCCCATTCGAAAATTTGTCTCGAAAGCTCTAAAGTGTGAACTCTTTCCGGGCCCAAAACACCTTCATTCTCTCGAAGCTGGTCTTCAAAACCGGAGTCCCTCAGGGAGAAACTCATTTTGTCCAGAGCTTCATCGTCAAAAAGCTTCTTCATGTTTGTTTTTTTGCCGGAGATGAAATCGACAAGGGCTTTCTCATTCTCGGATTCTGCATTCAAACAGGACGATAACTCACGGGATTTCTCCCTTATTCCGATTGAGAAATCAGAAAGGAGTGCCTTTACAAGATCCCGATCAGACACTTCCAGTTCCATTCCGTATTCGTCCCGTAAGTTATCTATCAGGGAATTCAAAACAATCTCGAAAGAAGGGATCTCCCCATCTCCGATTCCTTTATAAAGAAAATGCCCGCGGAATTTTATTATATGGTGCGCAGCCAGATAGATCAACCGTATGTCCTCTTTCCGGCCCGAGTGCATAAGATGACTTCTGAGGTGATATATGGTGGGGAATTTTTTGTGGAGATCCTTGTCATTGAATTCAGGGTCGTCGAAAAGGCTATTTTTCTGAGAGGTCACCCTGTCTTCTAAATGAAGATCACTTTCATCAAGTCTCTCAAAGAAACCCGGGTCAACCTTGCCGATCTCCTCGGAGAATATGTCCCTGAGCAAGGCGATCCTTTCGGCACGTCTTTTCAACCTTCTTCTGGAGGTTCTGTAAACTCTTGTTTTTTGAGCAGTCGAGCCACCTTCGAAAAGATGGATTCCCCACATGGGCTTTCTTCTGAATTCTAGGATATTGTATTCTTTGTCTGTGACCGCCCACCCCACAGAATCAGTACCTATGTCAAGTCCGAGATAGTAATCTTTGTTTGTGTTTTTCATAAAATCTCCCCCATAACAAATGAACCTTTTTATATGGATAGACAAATGTGTCTTTGACAACACAAGTTCAAATAAGGCGTTGCCGTAATCGTTCTTATGAACCCCGCAGTTGGCGGGAAACCTTCTGTTGTCATTTCTCCTTCTTGTCTGGCCATTTTCTATTTAATACTCTTTTACACGGTATATTAATGTTGCAAAGTTATACTGCCTACTGATACCAGAAACCAAGCTCTTTTCAGACGCTAATCAACCATTTCTCCGATAATCCTGCAGATTTTCAGATTCTTTGCGCCTTCAAAATAATCCCGCGGATGCTCAGCACCGGTCTGTTCATGTAGGGGGCAATCCATATTCTGTGAGAATATTTGAGTTGCCCGAAGTCTCCTAATTTTCATGATGAGCCACCAGGGAAGACGATTCCCGAGAAAGAGTTAAAAGCGGGTTGCCAGTTATGAAGCGTGATAGATATGGCCGATGATCTCGGAAAGAAGCTCGCAGCGGGCATGAAAGCGATGGACGAGGGGGACTTCAAGAAAGCCTACACCCAGTTCAAGAAGTTGTGCGTTGAGAATCCTAATGACGCCGAATGCTGGTACTATAAAGCAGAATGCGGCAGCCTGGCCTCCGGGATGTTCGGTGCCAAGATCTCGAATGAGGAGATAATGGAGGCATATAACAAAGCAATCGAACTGGATCCTGAGAACGCCGATTATTACCAGTCCTACGGCCAGTTCTGCATATCCATCAACAAGTACGATGAGGCCGAGAAGGCCTATTGCGAAGCGGCAGAAGTGGATGAGTCCAGATCCTCCGCGCTATACTCGGAGTTCGCCGTTACGTTCTTCGACAACGTAATGGCGTCATACGGTGAGATAATGGAGGATCCGAAGGCCAGGGCGCCGTACGCGAAGAAAGCTCTCAAGTACATGCTAATGGCGCTGGAACTCGATCCGGCAGAGGCCAAGAGCCTGCTCTAGGCCCTGAGGTCTCCCAGGGTGGCCTTTCTCTCCGCAAATGCGTTGTGTTTGTGAATCGATTCCTCGGATTCGCTGCGAACGGTAACGCCGACGTTGTCCGGCAGATCCGTGCAGTTGTCCACCAAAAGCTTCAGGACATCCCTGACGACGTCCTCCACGAACTTGGGGTTCCTGTGGGCGTTGATAACAACGGCCGCCTCATCATCCCTCTTCAGGAGCTCATAGGTCGGCGACGAGAAGGCGCCCTCCACCAGGTCAATGAGGAGATCCGCTTCTATGTTGATGTCCTCGTCCATCTCCAGGATCACTGTGCAGATGTTCCTCTGGTTGTGGGACATGACGGGCCACTCCCTAGAACAGCTCAGAGATTCGGTGACGGTCTCCTGGGCGCAGGGGCAGGCAGTCATGCCGATGACCTTGACCCCTATGGTCTTACGGACCTTCTCACCGCGTTTGTAAACACTCTCTCCCAGAAGGGAGTACGTCTCCAGGGTCTCTCTCCCGTTGGGTGTACGGCTGCTCTTGAAGTAGTCGGCGACCATCCGAACGTTAGCGGTGCTGGCATATTCATGTCTGTCAAGGAGCTTCTTACACATGTCTGCTGCCAGGTTCTCTATTCCCGACACGGGCTGTCTCACGCTCTCCTCGACTATCTCGCGGAGAACCTCAAGATTCCTCGAGAGGTGGGAGCCCTTCTGCACGGCAGGAAGGTCCACGAAGATATCTATGGTGCAGGAGAGCGTGCCGCTGTGCCCGTTCTCCCTTCCGTTCCTCTTGACAAATACGGGCTTCTTCACTCCGGTAACGCCTACTTTGGTGAGCTTGAATCTGTTATCGGTCTCTCTGCTCTGCACGTCACAGACAGGAATCATGTTGAGGACGTACGCTGAATCTGATTTAAAGTTATCATTTAGCAACAGCGTTTTGGGTAGGTATCCGAAGGACCAATATATGCGCAGGGAGAATGACCCACGATGTTCTGCGGCATCGACGAGGCGGGCAGGGGTTCGGTCATGGGGCCGCTGGTTGTTGGGGCGGTCTTCTGTGAGGACGACAAAGACCTGGTGGCCCTGGGGGTGAGGGACTCCAAGAGGCTGACCCCCAAGGCAAGGGAGAGGATATTCTCGGAGATGGCCGGGGTGGCGGATTACACGATAGTCACGGTCTCGGCCGGCGAGATCGATGCCAGACGTGCCAGGGAGTCATTGAATGAGATAGAGATGAGCATGTTCGCGGAAGCCGCCGGTCACAGGAAGGTCAGCAGGATATACGCTGACTGCCCGGACGTGAATGAATCCGGTTTCTCCAACAGGCTGTCTGTTCTCACAGGCAATGTGAAGGTCATAGGTAGGCACGGGGCCGACGATACGTTCCCCGTGGTCTCTGCTGCTTCCATCGTCGCCAAGGTGACGAGGGACCGCATGGTGGAGGAGATCTCCCAGGAATTCGGGGTGAGTATAGGGAGCGGCTATCCCAGCGATGCCGAGACCATGGACTTCATAGAAAAATGGATTAAAAGGTACGGTGTATCGCCGAAGCACACGAGGAACTCGTGGGAACCCGTGAAGCGCATGCTCTCCGTTTCTGCGAATACAAGGATAACCGATTGGTGAATAACATGAATATGAAATCCAGGATCCAGGAGATGGTGGACAGGTTCCACAAGAGGATGGCGGAGGACCCAGAGGCCAAAGAAGAGGTCATGTCCCTTAAGAAAACGGTGAACATAGATCTGGGAACCGAGTCATACAGCATGAGGCTCGAGGACGCGGAGATCAAGGAATTCAAGGAAGGGCTCCTGGACGGAGCGGATATACTCCTTAAGTCCACACCGGAGAACATGGCCGCCCTGATAGACGGGAGCCTTAGGCCGACGAAGGCCTACATAACGAAAAAGATAATCATCAAGGGCAATATTCAGGATGTTCTGAAACTGAAGCATCTGTTCTGAGCAAATCTGCAAAGTATTTTTATACAAGCTCCCGAGTAGAGGTCAGTATAGCGAGGTAGGGTAGCCAGGATATCCCGTCGGGCTCATAACCCGGAGACCAATCGTTCAAATCGATTCCTCGCTACCATTCCTTTTCAATCTGATGTCCCAGTCCGATCCATTGTGAAGGTCATTCCTTCGGGCAGGGTTTCAGATTCTTCTCCAGAATATCGTAATCTTCGAGGAATATCCCTTTAGGGCACTCCATGTCCTTCAGACAGCCCACCCAATAGATCACGATCCCGGGGCCGAAGATCTCTGTGTAGGGTATGAGCTGCTTCCTCGAGTTGAATCTGAATTCCACATTATCTCCGAAGGAGGCCTTGCTCTCCACCCAGTATATCTTGTGGCCATTGAACATCATGGGCTCGTCCAAAAGGGCGTCCGGGGTCTTCTGGTACTCTCCGCGGATATCGTTCTCTGTACGGTATGTTATGCCCTGGCCGTCAAGCCATTTGTGCAGAAGGTCCTCGCCCCAGATCCCTCTGAGCCTCTGGTCCTCGTTAGCATCCGGGGAGTAGACGTAATCGTTGGCGACCACTTCCTTTATCTCCTCGGCGGTCCGCCTGTTCAGAGAATCAGGGTTCCGGATGTAAGACCAGAATTCCTTCTTCGAGGCTCCGTCCTCTTGGAATATGAACATTGATGTTAGTATGGGAGGGAATTTCCATTTCTCGGAGATTTCCATTAAGCTGTGCCCGCTTTTCCAATCCTTAAGCATCTGCCGGGTGTGGTTCTTGACGACATGGAATCTCTTCTTCACGTCCCTGCTGGTCTTCTGGACATAAAGGGTTTTGACCAGGCGGGGGTCGTACCCCTCTTCCATCATCTTCCTGACGTCCTCCGGTCTGTTAAGGCGGTTGTATATTGCTTTGTACTCGTCGTATTCCATCAAATGACCTTTGTGAATTTATCGCGAAGATCCTCGGCCGCGGACAGAACAACGTCCTTGACCATGGATGTGGGGGGGCAATATGCGTTCTCGGCATATGAAAGGAGGCCCTCCACAGTCTCCCCTCTGGCTATTATGTCGGTGAGCCAGTTGACACGTCCGTTGGCATTCTCGCCCGACAGGACCTGGGCACCTATTATCCTGTGGGAGGACGCATCAGCGGATATCTTCACGGTAAGCGCCTTCCCTCCGGGGTGGTATCTGGCCCTCGTGGATCCGCTGGCCTTCCCCTCTATGCTTCTGATGCCGTACCATTCGGCCAGGCTGTGCGAGAGGCCCGTACCTCCGATCTCCAACCCCCCGATCCTGCTGATCCAGGGGCTGCACACGGGACCCAGGGTCTCGTTGCCGCCTGCGGCGTTCGTACCGGCCACAGCTCCCTGCCTCACGGCCGAAGAACCGAGCTGGCTCATCGTGGGGCCGTTGCCGGGGGCGGACTGGCACTGTATCAGGTCCCCTGCGAGGAAGATATCCTTCTGCAGGCGGCCTCTCACATAGGGCTGCATCGAAGGCGATACCGTCACGGCCCCAAGCTGGCCTATGTCCAGGCCCAGCATCCTGGGTATCTCCAGGTTGGCACGGACGCCCGTGGCGAATACCACCATGTCGCATTCGTAGTCCTTTCCGGCTGCCGTCACACCTTCGACCTTATCCGTTCCGTTAACGCCCTGCACGGGCGCGTTGAGCACGAATCTTACACCTCTGTCCTCAAGGTGCTTCTGGACAGGTGCCGCCATATCCGGGTCCGCTATGCGGGGTATGACCTGGCCCATCATCTCTATGACCGTGACCTTCAGGCCCATATTGCGCATGGCGACCGCCATCTCCAGACCTATGACCCCGGCACCGCAGATGACGGCGCTCTCAGAATCCTTCATGGCCTTCTCTATGGCCATGCCGTCCCTGATCGTCCTGACCACGAAAACGTTCTTGAGGTCCTTGCCGGGAACGGGAGGTACGAACACCGTGCCCCCGGTCGCAATGACAAGGGAATCGTAAATGTATTCTTTGCCGCCGGCGATGACCTTCTTGGCAGCCCCGTCGACGCTCTCCGCCCTCGTCCCTATCAGGACGTCAATGTCCCTCTCCTTCTTGTAGAAGGCGGGATCATGCATTATGATGTCCTTCCATTCGGAAACACCCTCCAGGACCCAAGGTATCGCGCAGGGGGAGTAGGCTATGTGCTCATCCTCGGTTATCACGGTTATCCTTGCGTCCTTGTCCTTCTTCCTAGCCGCGGAAGCGGCAGTAAGCCCGGCCGCTCCAGATCCGATGATGACGATTCTTCTAGCCATTACACTCTGAATCGGTTGATGGTCGGTACACTATTAAACGATTTTCAGAATCCGTCTCGCGTGCGGGGAGATAAAAGATATAACGGGAACAGTTATCGGACATCCATGGAGAAGAGGAGATCCGCATCTCAGCCCGAGGCGGTCTGGAAGGAGAAGGACCTCGTGTCGGGACGAGAGGAGGACGCAATGGTGGCCATATTCCGGACCAGCGGATGTTCTTGGGCCAAGAAGGGCGGCTGCACGATGTGCGGCTACAGCTCGGCGTCCTTATCGGAGGTCACCTCGGAAGACCTGATGAGCCAGATCGATGCGGTGATGGAGAGATACGAAGGTGAGAAGTTCGTGAAGCTCTATACATCAGGCAGCTTTCTTGATGACGGGGAGATACCTCCGGAGGTCAGGGAGAGGATATTCAGGGAGTTCTCCGGCTGCTCCCGCATACTCTTCGAGAGCCGTCCTGAGTACGTTAGTCGCGATACTCTTTCCAAGGTACCGAAGACCGTGACTCTGGCACTTGGTCTGGAGTCATCGGATCCCGAGGTCCTCTCCAAATCTGTGAGGAAAGGGTTCACTCCCGACGATTCCCGAAGGGCCGGGGAGTGCGCCAAGGAGATGGGCCTGAGCGTCAGGACCTATCTGCTCCTGAAGCCCCCCTTCATGACCGAATCGGAATCCATGGAGGACACGCTGAGGTCAATAGCCTTCGCCGATTCGTTCTCGGATGAGATATCCATCAACCCCGTGAACGTTCAGCGCGGAACGTACCTGGAGCATCTGTGGCGCAGAGGCGGTTACAGGCCGCCCTGGATCTGGTCCCTGAGGAAGGTCATCACGGAGGCAGCCCCACTCACGAAGGCGAGGATAATGTCTTCCCCGTCAGGAGGAGGGACGCAGAGAGGAGTCCACAACTGCGGGGTCTGCGACAGAAAGATTTTAGATGCGCTTCACAAATTCTCCATAACGCAAGACCTCGGCTGCATGGACGCTCACTGCGAATGCGAAGAGCAATGGAAAAGGTATCTGGAGTCGGAGAAGATGTTGGGGACGGCAGCCGACATCGAACGCGGCATCAGAGACGAACTTATGTTGGTAGGTAGGTAATCATGGTCGAGTACGATATAAAGAAAGGATGGCACAGCAAGATCGAAGGGGACAAGCTCAGAGAGATGATGGAAAGGATCTTCGGCAATGCAAGGACCGAGGGCAACATGGTCGTCTCCGAATACGGGATATTGTCTCGCATAGAGGCGGAGATTCTTTCCAAGACCTCGATGCACGTGGCCACGGAATCCGCCAAGGACGGCCTTACGGACGAGGCGATCCTGGATGCGAAGAGGAAGCTCAACGTATTCGTGGAAGAGGCCACCGGTTTCGATGTCAAGGCCCGCAAGAAGAGGGCTCAGGACAAGGCCAAGAAAGGCTACTGATCCCCCGGGTCCCTTTTACTAATGTATATAGGGAAATAGGGAACCGTTAAATACAGGTTGTTCATACGACGGAACAGATTAACGCGCGCGGCGTTTGACCAGACGCATCGGGCAATGCGATTGCAACCCATGCTCTCTCCTGCACAAACAGTTCTGGGAGGGATACGGCGTCACGGTCGGAGGTTAGGGCGCGAGAATCGGATGAAAAACGCGAGATTAGCGAAGATACTCTCGCAGGATGTGAAAAATGTCACAGAGGAGACGTCCGAAAAGGGGTTCCCAGGGTTTCGGTCCAAGGAAAAGAGCACAGTCGCAGACCCCCAGACTGGATTCTTGGGCAGAGGGCAGCGGAGCCCCTAAAATCCAGGGATTTGCCGGCTACAAGGCCGGTATGACTCATGCATTCACTATAGACAAGCGTGCCAAAAGCACGACCTCAGGAATGGAGCTTCAGGTGCCGGTAACGGTGCTGGAGGTTCCTCCTATGAGGATAGCCGCAGTAAGGTTCTACACGTCCGGATTGGACGGACTGAAGACCGCCGGCGAGGTTTGGGCCCAGGATCTGGACCCTCTCCTCTCCAAGCGTCTGTCCGTTCCTAAGGCGCACACTGAGGCCTCCTTCTCCAAGTACGACGGGATAGATGTCGAGGACGTTCGCGTTCTGGCATATACCCAGCCTAAGATGGTCAAAGGGGTTCCCAAGAAGGTCCCCGACCTCATGGAGCTCAGGATCGGCGGCGGCACAATCGACGAGAGGATAGCCTACGCCAAGGGCATACTCGGGAAAGAGGTCGGTATCTCCGACTTCGCCGAGGAGGGCGGTTTCGTAGATGTTGTGGCAGTTACCAAAGGAAAAGGATTCCAGGGCGCCACGAAGCGTTTCGGTGTCAGACTGCTCTCTCACAAGAACAGCAAGCACCGCCGCGGAGCAGCCAACTTGGGACCCAAGAGGCCCGGTTACGTGAGGGGCACGGTTCCCATGGCCGGACAGCTCGGATACCACCAGAGGACCGAGTTCAACAAGCAGCTTATGAAGATCGGCGCGGAAGGCGCGGAGATAACCCCGAAGGGCGGTTTCCTGAACTACGGCGTTGTGTCCAACCAGTATGTTCTGGTGCACGGCTCCGTCCCCGGACCCACAAAGAGGCTCATAAGGCTCAGGGACCCCGTGAGGCTCCCGAAGAAAGTGATCAAAGAGGTCAGCGTCACGTATGTCTCGACCGAGTCGAAGCAGGGAGCGTGATTCTAAATGAATAAGACTAATGTTTATTCCGTCAACGGAGAAGTCTCCGGAAATGTGGATGTGCCGGAGGCGTTCAACACGCCCTACAGGCCTGACATAATAAAGAAGGCCGTTCTGGCCGCCGCGGCCAACGGGAGACAGCCTTACGGTCCCTCCCCCAGGTCCGGTATGAGGCACTCCGTAAGCACATGGGGCAAGGGACGCGGAGTGTCCCGTGTCCAGCGTGTGAAAGCAGGCAGCAAGGCCACGGAGTCTCCCAACAACGTTTCCGGCCGCAGAGCTCACCCTCCGCGCCCGGAGAGGAAATGGGCCCAGAAGGTCAACACCAAGGAACTGTCCCTTGCACGCAAGTCCGCCCTCGCCGCAACCGGCAGCAAGGACTGCGTTAAGCAGCGCGGGCACCAGTTCGAGGATGCGCTGACATTCCCCCTCGTGGTGGATGACGCCTTCCAGGACATACAGGCAACTTCCGAGGTCTATGAGGTTCTCAACCGCCTCGGCATAGGATACGATGTGGACCGTGCTAAGGACGGTACGAAGATCCGTGCAGGCAAGGGGAAGATGAGGAACAGAAGATACCGCACGCCGGTCTCCATACTCATAGTCGTCGACAGCAGGGATGCGCCGGTCGCCAAGGGTGCCAACAACCTCCCCGGAGTGGAGGTCGAGGCGGTAAGCAACCTGAACACGTCCACGCTGGCTCCCGGAGGGGACGCCGGCAGGCTTACTGTGTTCACCAGATCCGCCTTCGAGAAGATAGGGGGGTGGACCCAGTGAGGAGGAGCGATGTTCTCATAAAGCCCTTCGTTACGGAGAAGTCCATGAACCACACGTCGGGAACACCGACGCAGAACTTCACGGACGGGAACAGGATCGAGTTCATAGTCCACAGGGACGCCGACAAAGCCCTCATCAAAGAGGTCTTCGAGGAGAGCTTCGAGGTCAAGGTCGAGAAGATATGGACCAGGATCCAGAAGGACGGTAAGCATGCGATAATAAAACTCGCCGACGGCTACTCTGCGGAGGATGTCGGAATGAGAGTCGGAGTATTCTGAGGTGTGTGAAAATGGGAAAAAGACTAAGAACCCAGAGAAGAGGCCGCGGAACCCCCAGGTACCGCTCCCCCAGCCACAGGCATGTGGATGATGTCAGGCTCCCTGCCTTCGCGGAGGGTGCGGGGACCATCACGGACCTCATACACGCGCCCGGAAGGACCAGCCCTCTGGCGGTCGTTGATTTCGGCGGCGACGTCGACTATCAGCTGGCTGCAGAAGGCATGAGCGTGGGACAGACGATAGACGTCGGTTCCGGCAAGGTCTCGATCGGCAACATCATGAAACTTTCCGAGATACCTGAAGGTACCGCGGTGCACAACATCGAGAAATCCCCCGGCGACGGCGGGAAGTTCGTCAAGGTCGCCGGCGTATCGGCCCAGGTGATCAGCAGAGGCAACATAGTCGTCCTCCAGATGCCCTCGGGCGAACTGAAGGATTTCAATCCCGATTGCCGCGCCGCGATAGGCGTGGTAGCGGGAGGCGGAAGGACCGACAAGCCCCTGGCCAAAGCGGGTAAGAAGTACCACGCTCTCAGATCGTCCTCCAAGGACAACTTCCACGTCAGCGGAGTGGCGATGAACCCCGTCGATCATCCGCACGGAGGAGGCAGCCACCCCCACGTGGGAGGCCCAAGCACAGTCAGCAGGAACGCCTGGCCCGGACAGAAGGTAGGACGTCTGTCCCCCCAGAAGAAGAAAAAGAAGAGGTGAGTTGAATGGCAAAAGCAAAGATAATACCAGGCTCGGCAAAGGCTTCCAGGAGAAAGTCCAGGAAGAAGGCCAGCGCGATCCAGGCGAGAAGGAAGAAGGAGTTCCTCTACCGCGGATACACGATGGAGGAGCTTCTTGAGATGCCCTTCGACGAAGTTTTGATGCTCATGCCGTCCAGGTCTAGAAGGACATACCTGCGCGGACTTAACCACGAGCAGCAGATGCTCTTCGACAATCTGATGACGGCAGAGGAGGGACAGATAGTGAGGACCCACCGCAAGGACCTCCCAATAGTCCCCCAGTTCGTCGGGAAGATCGTGAGCGTATACAACGGAAAGGAATTCAAGGAAGTAGAGGTGAAGCCTGAGATGATCGGCCACTTCGTAGGAGAATTCGTATTGACAAGGAAAGTCCCGCAGCACTCCGGCCCCGGTGTCGGTGCTACGAGGTCGTCCAAGTTCATGCCGCTGAAATGAGGTGATGAGATATGGCAGGATACACAATGGAATCTGACCCCGACACGTCCGCGAAAGCGATCGGAAGGGACATACCTATATCTCCCAAGTTCTCCCGCGAGGTCTGCGGGATGATCCGCGGCATGAAAGTGGAGGCAGCGATGAAAGCTCTTGAGGATGTAATAGACCTCAAGAGGGCTGTGCCCCTGAAGAGGTACAACAAGCGCGTCTCCCACAAGAAGGGAACCGGACCCGGCAGATACCCGGTGAAGGCCGCCGAGGCCATACTGAGGGTGATCCAGAGCGCCGTCTCCAATGCGGAGTACAAAGGGCTTGACGCGGACAACATGTTCGTGGCGACCATATCCGCATCCAGGGGACAGACCATACACGGGCGCATGCCCAGAGCGCACGGGAGAGCCACCCAGTGGGACCAGGAGACGGTCAACCTCGAGGTAATACTAGAGGAGGCAGAGTGAATATGGCATCCGAAAGGAAATTCATAGCCGAGAACATACGCAGGGTCCTCCTCAAGGAGTACCTCATGAAAGAGGTCAGCCGCGCCGGCTTCGGCGGGCTGGACGTTCAGAGGACGCCCATGGGAACCAGTATAATACTGACCACGGAGCGCCCCGGTCTTGTCATCGGAAAGAAAGGACAGACGATAAAGAACCTGACCATCGCCGTCGAGGACAAGTTCGGATTCGAGAACCCCAAGATAGAGGTCCTCGAGGTCGCGGACCCCAATCTCAACGCGCAGATAATGGCTGAGAAACTGGCCTTCTCCCTTGAGAGGGGCTGGCACTTCCGCAGGGCAGGGCACTCCACCGTGCGCAGGATCATGGATTCCGGCGCAAAGGGATGCCACATAATGCTGGCGGGGAAGCTCACCGGTCAGAGGCACAGGAGAGAGAAGTTCAAGGAGGGCTACATCAAGTTCTGCGGAGAGCCCAAGCTGCAGTTCATGGAGAGAGGATACGCGACCGCCAAGCTCAAAATGGGCATAATCGGCGTGACCGTTGACATCATGGACTCGAATTCCAGGCTCCCCGATGAGATCAAAGTGCTCACCAAGACGGAAGTGTCCCAGGTCTATCCCGAGCTCCTCGACGAGACGCCGGCACCGATAGTGGACAAGAACCTCTTGGAGGAGAAGCCAGCCGTGGTCGAGCCAAAGGTCGATGAGCCGAAGGCCGATAAGCCCAAGGAAGAGAAGCCTAAGGCCGATAAGCCCAAGGAAGAGAAGCCGAAGGCGGCCAAGCCCAAGGCCGACAAGCCCAAGGCCGACAAGCCTAAGGAAGAGAAGCCGAAGGCGGCCAAGCCCAAGGCCGAGGAAAAGAAGGAGGAAATCTGATGGCGATCAGGGTATCCGAGATAAGGAACATGTCTGCGGAAGAGCGCAACAGCAAGCTCAAAGGGCTTCGCGACGAGCTCATGCACGAGAGGGGGGTCTCCGCCATGGGCGGCGCCCCGACCAATCCCGGAGCGATACGTTCCATTAAGAAAGGAATAGCGCGCATCCTGACTGTGCAGAGGGAGGAGGACGAGATCTGATGGCGGAAATCTGCCCCGTTTGCGGACTCCCCGGAGAGCTGTGCATGTGCGAGGAGATCGCACGTGAGCAGCAGTCCGTTAGAATATCCATGGACAGCCGCCGCTACGGCAAGATGGTGACTGTCATAGACGGTATAGACGAGAACGACATCGATATCAACGATCTTGCGAAGAAGCTCAAGAACAAATGCGCCGCCGGAGGCACTGCCAAAGACGGACGCATAGAGCTTCAGGGAGACCACAAGAAAAAGGTCAAGACCGTTCTCGAAGAGATGGGATTCAAAACGGAAGTAGTCTGAGATGAAGAAGAGTGATTTCATGAGAACTGAACTGATCGGGATGGAGGTCGAGGTGCTTTCCGCACCCTGCTACGCATGGATAGCCGGCAGGATCGTGGATGAGTCCAAGAACACATTCACCATTGCCACGGCCAGATCCGAGAGGATGGTGCCGAAGAGAGGCAACGAGTTCAGGTTCATGGGTCACGATGAGGAGTTCGTAATCGCAGGATCAGAGATACTGCACCGACCAGAAGACAGAATAAAGAAGGTTAGGTGAAAATCATGGCAACAAAGAACATAGGAATCAACGTCACACCCCCCGAGGCAGAGTGCCAGGACCCCAACTGCCCGTTCCACGGCAGCTTGTCGGTAAGGGGACAGACGCTCGACGGGAAGGTCGTATCCATCTCAACAGGAACGGCCATCGTAGAGCGCAAATACATGAAATATCAGCAGAAATACGAAAGATACGAGAAGAGGTCGAAGAAATACCCGGCCCACCTTCCGGCATGCATGAAGCTGGAACCGGGGGACGACGTCACCATAATGGAGTGCCGCCCCCTGAGCAAGACCGTGTCCTTCGTAATACTAGGGAAGAGGGATTGAGATGAAAGGGATTGCTGGAAGACAGACCAGGGGACTCCAGAACGGATCCAGATTGGACGTGGTGGACAACTCCGGGGCCAAGCAGATCGAGATAATAACAGTCCCCAAATACCACGGTGTCGCCAACCGCGTACCCTCCGCAGGGGTAGGCGATCTGGTTATAGCATCCGTTAAGAAGGGAACTCCCCAGATGAGGAGGCAGATTGTATTCGCGGTCATCGTACGTCAGAGACGCCCCATGAGGCGCGCGGACGGAACGATGATCTTCTTCGAGGATAACGCTGCGGTCATAACGACCGACAACGGCGAGACGAAGGGAACCGACATAAAGGGACCCGTTGCCAGGGAGGCTGCCGAGAGGTGGCCCCGTGTATCGGCGACAGCGAACATGATAGTGTGAGGTGGGAAAAATGGTAAGCAGCAAAGCAAGGACCCAGAGGAAAGCGGGAGCGAACGCTCCCCTGCACGTCAAGAGGAAGATGTGCGCGGCCCACCTCAGCGACGATCTCCGCAAGGAGTACGGCGCACGCACGGCCAGAGTCTGCCGCGGCGACACGGTGGCGGTACTGCGCGGCGATGAGGATCACCGCGGCACAGAAGGCAAGGTCGTGGACGTCTTCACGGATACGGGATGCGTCACGATCGAAGGTATAACGGTCAAACAGGCCGACGGAACGGAGACAGCGCGCCCGGTGCACGCATCCAATCTGGTGATAACGAAGCTGAACCTCGAGGATGAGTGGAGGAAGGACTCCCTCAGCAGGAAGGAGGCCAAACAATGAGCAGACACATGAAGAGACTGACCGCGCCCAGGGCGTGGCCCGTGAAGAGGAAGGCGGCAGTATGGGTGACGAAGCAGTCCCCCGGCGCACATTCGAAGGAGCGCAGCGTGCCTGCGGTCCTGGTCCTGAGGGACATGCTCGGGCTGTGCGACACAGCCAGGGAAGCGAAGAGGATAGTCGCGAACAGGGACATCCTGGTGGACGGCAAGGCCCTGAAGGACGCTAAGGCGCCCGTAGGGCTCATGGACGTTGTGTCCGTACCCAAGGCCGATGCGTACTACCGCATGCTTCTGAGCCCCAAGGGCAAACTGACCCTGGAGGCCATATCCAAAGAGGAAGCCGCATGGAAGCTCTGCAGGATCGAGGATAAGGTCCTGGTGAAGGGCGGCAAGATGCAGCTCAACCTCCACGACGGAAGGAACATCCTGATAGACGAGAACGCTTACAGGACCGGCGACGTCCTCAAGATAGAGGTCGCCGGGCAGAAGATCCTCGGTAACTACCCTCTCAAAGAGGGTGCTCCGATACTCATCTGCAGCGGCAAGCACGCCGGGACATCGGCGACGATATCCGAGTACGTGGAATCAAACATCCAGTATGAGAACGTCGTGAAGTTCACGGACGGAAGCGAGACCGTCAAGAGGAACGTGTTCGTGATAGGCGCCAAGGCGCCCGCGGTGAAGCTCCCGGAGGCGGTGTGAGATGACTGACATGAGGCAGCCTCACGTGGAGAAGGTCGTCGTCAACATCGGTGTCGGCGAAGCCGGAGACAGGCTCGTTAAGGCACAGAAGGTCCTGACATCCATTACGGGTCAGACGTCCGTTCAGACGATATCGAAGACGATCAACAGGGACCTGGGCATACGCAAGGGAATGCCGCTGGGATGCAAGGTCACCCTGAGGGGCGAGAAGGCTGAGGATTTCCTCAGGAAGGCCCTCAAGATCAGGGAGGGACGCATTCAGACCTACTCCTTCGACAAGGAAGGCAACATGTCCTTCGGGGTCCCGGATTACACGGATTTCCCCGGTATGAAATACGATCCCGAGATAGGGATATTCGGAATGGATGTCAACGTGGTGCTGAGGAGACCCGGCGCCAGGATCGCCAGGAGAGCGATCCTGAGAAGGCGCATACCTTCCAAGCACCGCCTAGACCGCGATGAAGCGATCCAGTTCATGAAGGACAGGTTCGACATAGAGGTGATCGAGTGAAGCCCAAGAAGGAGTTCGGCAGGCACGTCGGCTGCACAAGGTGCGGCCGCCGCAGAGGAATCATCAGGAGATACGGAATGCATCTCTGCCGCCAGTGCTTCAGGGAGATGGCCCCGCAGCTGGGGTTCAAGAAGTATTCGTGAGGTGTGAAAAATGCAGAGTGATCCATTGAATGATGCAATGTCCGTCATGAAGAACGCCTCCTCCATAGGTAAGAGCGAGTGCATAATCCAACCCTCTTCGAAGCTCATCGGCCGCGTGCTGAAGGTCATGCAGGACCACGGTTACGTGAACCAGTTTGAGTACATCGAGGACGGCAAGGCAGGCAAGTTCCGCGTGATGATGAAAGGAGCGATAAACAATTGCGGCGTCATAAAGCCCAGGTACTCGGTCAAGGTGTCCGATTTCGTGAAGTTCGAGGCGAGGTTCCTACCCGCTCAGGACTTCGGAGTCCTCATCCTGACCACCACCGAAGGAGTCATGACGCACACGGACGCCAAAGAGAAAGGCGTCGGCGGAAAACTTTTAGCGTACGTGTACTGAGGTATAGAGATGACAATAGCAGGGAAAATCGAAAGCACCATCGCCGTGCCCCATGGCGTCACCGTCTTCATGGACGGGACGACCCTCAAGGTCAAAGGACCTAAGGGCGAACTGAGCAGAAACTTCGCGTCCCCTCGCGTTAAAGTTGCCATCGCAGAAGAAGGAGTAACCGTGAGCTGTGAATATCCCCGCACCAAGGAGAAGGCCTTGGTGGGGACGTTCAACGCCCACGTGAACAATATGGTGTACGGTGTGGTCCACGGATTCACATACCACCTCAAAGTCGTGTTCTCCCACTTCCCGATGAAAGTTGCCGTGAAAGGCAACAAGGTTCAGATCGATAACTATATGGGAGGCCGTGCGCCCCGTTTCGCCGACATCGTCGGCGGCTGCACCGTCAAGGTGAACGGAGCGGACGTGACGGTTGAAGGAATCAACATAGAGGCATGCGGTCAGACCGCAGCGAACATCGAGAGAGCAGCTTCCAGGAAAGGATTCGACACGAGGGTGTTCCAGGACGGCATCTACATAGTAGAGAAATCGCACAAGGTAAGGGATGAAGAATGACCGTCAAGAAGCTCATAGAGCTCCCCGGAATGAAGGAAGAGCACATACCCATGCTCGAGAAGATGGGGATCAAATCAGTCCGTGACATGTCCAAGGCCCTCGAGAAAGAGGAGACCGTCAAGGACCTGGTCAAGAACCTCCCGCAGATAGGGCCCAAGACGGTGGCCAAGTGGAAGGACATCCTGGCGGAAGGACCTGCCGAGACGGCAGAGGCCGAGCCCGCCAAGACCGGGAAGAAGAAGGACAAGGCTGTAAAGAAGGAAGAGCCGAAGAAGGAGCCGGAGGTCATCCCCGAGGATGATGAAGGCTACAAACCCAAGGCCAAGCCTGAGCTGAACGAGGAAGAGGTCGACCAGCTGGCCAAGAGAGCCATTATAAGCGGCCGCAGACCCGCCTTCAAGAGGCAGGAATGGCACAGGTACTCCAAGCTCGGAGAGGGCTGGAGGAGACCTAAGGGAATACACTCCAAGATGAAGAGAGGCCTCAAGAGGCGCGGCCCGGTCGTGGACATAGGTTTCCGCGGCCCCGCGAAGGTCAGAGGATATCACCCCTCCGGATTCAGAGAGGTTCTGGTTCACAACGTGGACGGCCTCGAGTCCGTCGACCCCAAGGTGGAGGCGGTCCGCATAGGCGGCACAGTCGGCACCAGGAAGAGGCTCGAGATACAGGACAGGGCTGATGATCTTGGTATCAGGGTATTGAACAGGATGGTGTGATAATGGACCTCAAGAACCAGAAGAGAATGGCGGCGGAGATCCTCAAATGCGGCGTCAACAGGGTCTGGATAGATCCCGAGAGAATGGAAGAGGCATCCGAATGCATAACCCGTGCCGATGTGCGCACCGCGGTGGCATCCGGGCTCATCCGCGCCAAGCCCAAGAACGGAACTTCCTACGGAAGGATAAGGTACGCTCAGGGCCAGAAGGCCAAGGGCAAGAGGAAGGGCCCCGGAAGCAGAGGCGGAAGGCAAAACGCCCGCATAAGGGACAAGACCAGGTGGATATCTGTGATAAGGCCCATACGCGACGAGCTGAAGACTATGCGCGAAGAGGGCAGCATAACCCCGTCTGTATACAGGATGTACTATCGGAGGGCCAAGGGCGGCGTCTACAAGAGCCGCAGGAACCTCAGAACGCACATGATCAGCGCCGGGCATCTTAAGGAGGAGGAGAACTGATGGCAATCGGACCGAGATACAAAGTCGCGTTCCGCAGAAGGAGAGAAGGACGTACTGATTACTACTTCCGCCTCAGGCTCCTGAGGAGCGGGGAGGCGAGGGCAGTGATCAGGAGGTCTTCCAAGAACCTGACCGTGCAATTCGCGGAGTTCAACATGGAGGGCGACAAGATACTGGCGTCCGCCACGTCCAAGAAACTGCGTGAGATGGGCTGGGAGCATTCCTGCTCCAGCATACCCGCTGCATACCTTACCGGCTATATGGCAGGCAAGGCCGCCCTCAAGGCGGGCATCGAGTATGCCGTCGTCGACATGGGGCCCCAGAAGCCCCAGAAGGGCGGCGTGCTGTTCGCGGCCGTGGCAGGACTGTGCGACGCAGGGATGGACATACCCCACGGGGATGTGTTCCCTGCCGAGGACAGGCTGCTCGGCAAGCACATAGACGAAGGTATAGAGGCTGAGATAGAGAGCCTCAAGAAGAAAATGGAGGCTGAGTGACATGGATTGGATCCCTAAGACGAGGCTCGGACAGATGGTTCTCAACGGAGAGATCACCACCATGAGCGACGCCCTGAAGACGAAACTGCCTCTCCGCGAGGCGGAGATCGTGGACATACTGCTCCCTGATCTCCAGGACGAGGTCATCGACCTGAACATGGTTCAGAGGATGACGGACTCCGGGAGAAGGGTCAGGTTCGCGGTCACCTGCATAGTGGGGAACGGGGACGGATTCATAGGAATCGGCAAGGCCAAAGGCAAAGAGGTCGGGCCCTCCATAAGGAAGGCCATAGACAATGCCAAGCTCAATATCATCGAGATAAAGAGAGGATGCGGGTCCTGGGAATGCGGCTGCGGACAGCCCCACTCCCTGCCCTTCGAGGTGCAGGGCGAGTGCGGATCCGTAACGGTAACGTTCAAGCCCGCACCCCGCGGCATATCCCTGGCAGTCGGTGACGTGGCCAAGAGCCTGATGACCCTTGCGGGAATCAAGGACGCATGGGGTTTCGCCAAAGGCAACACGAAGACCAAGGTTAACTACGCCTCGGCAACCTTCGAGGCCCTGAGGATGACCTCCACCATGAGAGTCACCGAGACCCAGGCGCAGAAACAGAACATCGTCAGCGGACCCGTGGGCATAACCCATCAGGAGTCCGACATGGATGCGGAGGAGTGATCATGGTCTACGCAGTCATACGTGTGCGCGGCCAGCCCGACGTGAACTATAACGTCGATCACACCCTGAAGCTCCTCGGGCTTACCCGGGTGAACCACTGTGTCATAGTCCCTGAGGACGATGTCACCAAGGGCATGCTCCAGAAGATCAAGGACTACGTTACGTGGGGCGAGGTCTCCGAGGAGACCATCGCGGACATGATACGTGTTCGCGGCAAGGTCTCTGGAGACGAAGGTCTGACCGACGAGTACATAAAGGAGAACTCCGACTTCCAGGACGCTGAGGGCATGGCAAAGGCCATAGCCGGCGGTGAGTACAGGATGAAGGATGTGGAGGGCGCGAAGCAGGTATTCCGCCTACACCCTCCGGTGAAAGGATACGAGGGCAACAAGCGTTCCTACAGGAACGGAGGAGCACTCGGATACAGGGGAGAGGCGATAAACAACCTGATCGCCAGGATGCTGTGATACCATGCCTAGCAGAACCAGGAAATTGAGGGGCAGCAGGACCCACGGACGCGGCAAGAAGGCCGGAAGGGGCGCAGGCCTCACCGGCGGCCGCGGAATGGCAGGATTCAGTAAATCCAAGAGGATCCTGATGCTCAAGACTGACAGGAACTATTTCGGGCGCCACGGGTTCAAGAGACCCCAGTCCGTAGTAGACGCTGCCGAGAGCAAGGAGACCGTCAATGTTTCCGATCTCGAGGAGAGGATGGGAGAGTACGTAGAGAAGAAGTACGCCACGAAGAAAGGCGATACGTATTCCCTGGACCTGTCCGCAGCGGGCATAAGCAAGCTTCTCGGTGCGGGGAACATAAGCCTCAAGGTGAATGTGACCGTTGAAGAGGCATCCGCCAAGGCCCGTGAGAAGATCGAGGCCGCAGGCGGCTCTGTAACAGGTATCGAGAGTTCCGAAGAGGAATGAGCATAGACGCGATGGGGAGTCAAAATGTCTGAAACAAGGAGCAGCCTGTACAGGATCAAGCCTCTTTCAGACAGACTTCCCGCCGTGACCAGGCCGGAGGGGCATGTCCATTTCAGGACGAAGATGCTGTGGGTCGTAGCGATCCTGGTCATCTACTTCGTCATGACGAACGTGTACATCTACGGCCTGGATCACGAGAGGACCCTGGACCTGTTCGCCCAATACAGGACGATCATGGCCGGGGCCTCAGGCTCCATTCTGCAGTTGGGCATAGCGCCGATAGTCACGGCCTCGATAATAATGCAGCTGTTCGTTGGAGCAAAGATCATCAAGCTGGATCTTACGAACAGCGAGGACAAGGCATGCTATCAGTCAGTTCTGAAGCTGCTTGTCATAGCGATGATACTGTTCGAGGCCATACCCCAGGTGTTCGGATACCTTGTGCCGTCTCAGGCATTCGTCGGTGCGTTCACTCAGAATGGCGCAAAGGCCCTGATAGTGCTGCAGCTGTGCCTCGGATCATACATAGTGTTCCTGATGGACGAAGTCATATCCAAATGGGGGATAGGCAGCGGGATATCCCTTTTCATAGCCGCGGGAGTGGCCGAGTCTCTCTTCACTGGCACATTGAATTGGAATCCCATAAGCGGGTCTGAAGCGATCAGCATGTCCAACCCTCCGGCGGGAACCATACCGAAGGCGATATACATAATATCGAACACGACCCCCGAGCAGATGGCCTCCTTCGGCTATGAGCAGATACTGCTGGCACCTCCCAATCCAATGATAGCTTTGGTGGGGACCATCCTGATATTCCTCCTCGTCGCATACCTGGAGTCCACACGCATAGAGCTGCCTCTGTCCCACGGATCCGCCAGAGGTGCCAGGGGGCGCTATCCTATCAAACTGATATACGCGAGCAACATCCCCGTCATACTGATGTCGGCGCTGCTGGCGAATCTGAGCATGTTCGCTCTGCTGTTCTTCACAAACGATTTCCTGAGCGGGATCCCGTTCCTCGGCAACAATAGCCTGATAGGGCATTTCGAACCGGGACAGACCAGTGCATCCGGGGGATTGGCATGGTATCTGTCCGCCCCCATGGGCATGACGGAATGGCTTCTCCCGATAATCGACCCGGGGACATACGGCAACGGTCATACGCCGCTTCTCAATCTGATGCGTGTGCTCACCTACATGTCCGTAATGGTGCTGGGCTCCATACTGTTCGCGAAGTTCTGGGTAGAGACCACGAATATGGGCCCCAGGTCCGTGGCGTCACAGATCCAGAGGAGCGGGATGCAGATACCCGGATTCAGGCGCGATCCCCGTGTATTGGAACGCGTGCTTGAAAGATACATACCTGCAGTGACCGTCCTGTCCGGAGCTATAGTCGGACTTCTGGCCGCATCCGCGGACCTCATAGGTACCACCGGGAACGCCAGCGGTACCGGTGTTCTGCTGGCGGTAGGCATACTCATTCACTTCTATGAGGCCATGGGTCGCGAGCAGATGATGGAGATGCACCCCGTGATGCGCGGGTTCTTCGGAGATGATTGAAAATGGCAACACAGAAACCCCCTGCAATGCCGGACGCTGAGAACCTTCAGATGCCGAGCATGATGCCGCTGATGGTTATGATGTTCCTGATACTGGCACTCTACATGATAGATGGCAGCAACAATGTTATAGGACGCATCCTGAACTACGGCTTGTTCATACTTGATTTCGACGGGAGATATCCCGTGGCCACTCTGATGCTGGCCGGAGCGATCATGATCTTCCTCAGCACGCTCCTGAGGACGCTGGTCACAGACACCATATCCCAAGCGAAGAACCAGAATAAGATGTCCGCATTCAACAAGGAGCTCAGGCAGGCACGCCTGGAGAACAATCTTTACAAGGTGAAGAAGCTCACTGAGATGCAGCAGTCCATGATGGCCGGGAACATGTCCTCCATGAACAAGACCATGAAGGTCATGCCGTACACCATGCTGATAATAATACCCATCTTCCTGTGGATAAGGTACTTCATCGCCGTTACCGCCAGCGAGGCAGGCACCCTGATAATCAACATCCCCTGGTCTGTGGCAGGCGTAAGCCTGTCCCACACCCTGTGGTTCATGCCCTCATGGATCCTGGTGTACACCCTCATATCGATCCCCCTGGGCCAGATAATAGCCAGGGTGGTCAGGACGTACCAGTTCAAGAAGAGGCTTCTGGAGCTGGAAGAAGAGGAGAGCGCAGAGGCAGCATGAGGATAACCATAAGCGGTCCGCCCGGATCGGGCAAGACCACCGCATGCAGGAATCTGTCTCAGGCACTGGGTCTTAAGGCCGTTGTCTTCGGAACGCTGTTCAGGGAGATGGCCAAGGAGAAGGGCCTGTCGCTTTCAGAGATGGGCGATCTTGCGGAAAGGGACCCATCCATAGATAAGGCGATAGACGAGCGTCTTCTGCAGATAGCCCGGGACAACAAGGACATAATCCTCGAATCCCGACTCTCCGCCCATATGCTCTCCCGTAACGGGATCGAAGCCTTCAAGATATATCTGGATGCCAGCTTGGACATTCGTTGTGCGAGGGTCTGTAGCCGGGAAGGGGAGCCGCTGGACGAAGCGATCTCCGTCACAGAGAAGAGGCAGGCCTCCGAGGCGGTAAGGTACATGAAGTATTACGGCATCGACATAACCGACATGAGCGTCTACGATCTCGTGATAAACACGGATTCCCTGACTCCAGAACAGGTTCTCGAGAAGATGCTGGATGCCATAGAGGGATGGAATTGCTGATCAAGGACCCGGACGCTCTCAAAGACCGATGGGGCAAGAGGCCCTCGGACAGGACCGTGGGGGAATTGCTCTCCGCAGGTGTTGTGGCTCTCGACAAGCCGGAAGGTCCCACGTCCCATCAGGTCACAGCCTGGGCCAGGGACGCTATAAAGGTAATCAGGATAGGTCACGGCGGGACGTTGGATCCCAATGTGAGCGGCGTACTGCCACTCTGCCTGGGCAAATCCGTCAGGCTTACGGATCTGGTGCTGTCCTCCGATAAGGAATATGTTTGTGCCATGTCCCTGCACGGGGACAGGCCCGAGGAGAAGATCAGGGCGGTGACATCAACCTTCGTGGGCAGGATATACCAGACTCCGCCGGTAAGGTCCTCGGTCAAAAGGCAGATGAGGATCAGGAACGTGTCCTCGATAGATATCCTGGAGATAGACGGCAGGGATATGCTGTTCAGGGTCTCATGCGATGCCGGTACGTACATAAGGACGCTGTGCGTCGATATAGGGGAGGCTCTGGGGTGCGGAGCCCATATGGTACAGCTGAGAAGGACGAGGTCCGGGTCAATGGAGGAGTGCAGAGCCGTATCCCTGCAGGACCTCAGAGATGCCTACGTATTCTGGCAGCAACACGGGAGGGAGTCCTGGCTCAGGTCCATCGTGATGCCGATCGAAGTTCTGGCAGAGCCTCTTCCAAAGGTCATAGCCAAGGCCACGGCGGTGGATGCACTGTGCCACGGCGCCGATCTGACCGTTCGCGGCATCCACATGCTCGACGAGGACATAAGGCGCAATGCTCTGGCCGCAGTGATGACGGCCCGGGGGGAGCTTGTGGCCATAGGCCGGATGCAGATGTCCACATCCAAGATAATGGCTTCCGATCAGGGAGTGGCGGTGAAGATAGAGCGCGTCATAATGGATACGGGCCACTACCCGAGAATGTGGAAATACGCCACGGACCTTGAGGACGAACAACCGTTATAACTCGGTAGTCCCTTGTTCCGAAGGGAGACCCATGCTGAAAAGGAAGAAAATACTCCTGGAGGAGACGGAGCTGGAGCTCGGAAGGTTCGATCCCGAAGCAGACGGGATGTACCGGAACATCGAGGCTTACAGGTTCGAGGTCAGATCCCGAAAGGGATTCTACGCCAGGATAGAAGCATCCTCCCCCATAGATGTGGGCATCATCGGTACCGACGGGTACAATCTAAAGTTCCAGCAGGGGGTCACGGATGTGTGCATAGGCCCTCTGCCGATAAAGGAGAAGGGTGAGATGGCACTTGTCCTGGGCACCTATCCCGGCGACAGGTCGAATGTGAGGGTTTCAGCCTGGATGGAATGAAATGAGCGTCTTCAAAGGTGGCAGGACGGCGGATCCCGTGCCTGATAACAGGCCGAGGAACCTGGACATAATGTCCGGTTATGATACGTTCCTGATGATAATCCTCATCCTTTCCGTTGTCGTATGCATCATCCTCTCCGTCTTTTTCCTGAATTTCTGGGACATGGGCTTCATAGATGTTGCGCCCCTGATATCGGCACCTTTGTTGGTGGTAGGTCTGATGGTCTATCTCAATTCCAAGGAAAGATACCTTCTAATAGTGATAGTGGCGGTTTTGGCCGTTCTCTACTTCTTCTTCGATGTCAGCTTCGCCATACTTCTCATAATCGGGTTCGTCCTCGTCGGGTCCCCGGGCGTTGCGGCGATAGTATCCGTACTGCAGAAGAAGATGTTCTACAGCATCATCACTTCCGTGGAGTACATGAATGTGAAAGAGAAGCTGACGGTCAAGGACAAGGTCGTCGCATTCATGTTCAATATCCCCCATGACATGGATTCCAGGGGTCTGACCATGGATTACAACATGAAGCGTGCGTCCTTCCCATGGAATGAGGTCATGGAAACGATATACATGGGCCTCATGGTGGGAACATTCCTTTGGATATACATGTCAATGAACCCCGCCTTCAGAACGGCTACGGACACATCCGCGGCCCCGCTCTATACCTTCCTTCTGCTGTTGTATATGCCGATAGTGGTTATGCCCTGGTCCATATTCAGGTCGCTCAAGGTTCGCATAGAGACCAGATACAGGGATTTCCTGCTCTATGACGGAGTGAAGGAAACACTGAAAAGAATGGCTGTGCCCATACTCGCGGCTGTTGCCTTCATAGCATTGGCGGTAAGCACCACAGGCATAAACTCGGTGCTGATGTTCATAGTCCTGTCCATAGTCGTGAACGTTTTCATAATCGTTCTGACGTCCATAGTCTATTATCGGTTCTTCGAGAGCAAGATCGTCGACGATATCGTATCCAAATGGAGGGTGTTCCGCCCAGTATCCCTGTTAATGAGGATAGACGACGAATCCTCCGGGCTGAAGCAGGAGCTGCCCGGGACCCCCAAGAGGGACAAGAAGGACTACGGGGAACTGGAGTTCTCCGATTAGAACATCCCTTCGTTCGCTCTTCCCGGTTTGCACAAGGATTCTATTATCGGCATGAATATCTTACCGGATCCGTAACCCTCTGTCCTGTTGGAGCCTATGAGCTCCGGTTCCTTTTCGCTGGTGAAGACTACCTGGCACTTCTGATATCCTCCTGCCAGGGATACGAACGGGCGGCCGGTATCCTCCGCCATCTTCAATATCTCGTCCGCAAGGAACTGGAGATCCTTCGGGTCTGTATCCTCGGGGAATTCCACGTTGAAGGAGTGGAGGCCGTTCGTTCCGTTGAAAAGATACAGGACCTCTCTGGGTTCCAGGATCTCACGGAATCTTTCACCGTTCTCTCCTTCGGAGGCGATCTCTATGACACGTCTTTTCCAGACATCCGCGAATTCAACGTAAAGGGCATCCTCGCCCAGAATCTTCCACATGCCCTCCGTATCAATCTTCTGCCATTATTAGTTATTCGCTGAGGCGCCCCAAGGAATGTTTAATAATGCCACAGCCTTGTGGTGACGAGCGCAAATGGCCGAGAGTTTCACAGTGACTCCCTGGGAGGTTACCGGGGACATAGACTACGAAGAGCTCCAGAGGAGGTTCGGCACCACGCCTATAGATGATGCACTCCTCAGGAGGCTGGGAGGTTACGGCGACCTCCATATGATGCTGAGAAGAGGCATATTCTACTCGCACAGGGATATGAACACCCTTCTCGACGAGTACGACAAAGGGAGCAGGTTCGTTCTCTATACAGGCCGCGGCCCTTCAGGGAGCACCCATCTGGGTCATATCATGCCGTGGATACTGAACAAATGGTTGCAGGACGTCTTCGATGTTCCGATGTATTTCCAGATGACCGATGACGAGAAGTTCCTCTTCAAGGACCTTACCCTCGGAGAGACGAGGAGCATGGCATACGATAACGCCCTCGACTTCATCGCCCTAGGTTTCGATCCCGAGAAGACGAAGATCATCCTGGACACAGAGAACATAAAGACCCTCTATCCGATAGCTCTCAAGGTATCCAAGAAGGTCAATTTCTCAACGGCAAGAGCCGTTTTCGGCTTCGAGAACAGCACCAACATAGGATCAATATTCTTTACCGCAGTACAATCGGCTCCCGCATTCCTCGCGACCGAGCTGCAGGGCAGGCAGGTTCCGTGCCTCATACCCTGCGGTATAGATCAGGACCCGCACTTCAGAGTCAGCAGGGATGTGGCTCCCGGTCTCGGGTACCCGAAACCCAGTATGCTGTACTGCAAGATGTTCCCCGGTCTCGGGGGAGGGGACAAGATGTCCTCCTCCGACCCCAATGCGACAATATTCACTACTGACACACCAAAGAAGGTCAAGTCCAAGATAGGGCGCGCCTTCACGGGAGGGCGCGTCTCAGTTGATGAGCAGAGGAAGCTGGGCGGCAACCCGGAAGTCTGTGCTGTTTTCAAGTACAATTTCTATATGTTCGAGAAGGACGACCGTAAGGTGGAGGAGATGTCCGACAGATGCAGGAGGGGGGAGATCCTCTGCGGCGAATGCAAGGCGGCCCTCACAGAGAAGATAAACGTGTTCCTGGAAGGCCACCAGGCCAAGAGGGAGGAGGCCAAGGAGATAATAGGCTCCATGGCCTTTGAAGGATTTGAATGGTGAGTTCATGAATGTCATCGAAAGTCTCAGCTATAACGAGAAGAAGCTTCTGCTGGCACTTGAGGAATCAGGAGGGGTCTCATCTCCGGAGAGGATGATCTCATCAGGGAAGTTCGATCTTGAGGTGGAGGTCATGGGCGCCGCATCGTGGCTCTCCAATAAGGGGCTGGCGACGATAACTGAGGATCAGTCCAAGTTCTATGTTCTTGCAGATGCGGAAGTGGTGGACAGAGGTCTTCCGGAGAGAAGGGCCCTGATCGCCATCAACGAGGCCGGGGGCGAGCTGTCGATGGCCGATCTTGCCGCGGCGCTGCCTGCGGGAGAGGACAAGATAGCCATAGGATGGCTCAAGAGGAAAGGGCTCGCCGCGATAAAGGAAGGCACCCTGTCTCTCACGGAACAGGGGATCATCGCGCTCAAAAACGATATGCCGGACGAGGTTCTGCTCAAGAGGTTGGTCTCCGGGCGCATACCCGAAGGGGATGCGGATCCGAAGCTGGTCAAGGATCTCAAGGGCAGGCAGGGGATGATCTCCGAGGCCGTCGAGACCGACAGGACAATATCCCTGACCGACAGCGGCAGGGAAGCGCTGGCATCGGGAATAGAGCTCAGAGAGGAGATAACCCAGGTGACCGACGTCATAATCCAGAGCGGCGCCTGGAGGAATGCCGAGTTCAGGAAGTACGATATAGGTACATTCGCACCCTCTCTTTATCCGGCCAAGAAGCACCCTCTCTCCCGGCTCGGGGATGAGATAAGGAGGATGTTCACAGACATGGGGTTCACAGAGATAGACGATGAGTACGTACAGCCCGCATTCTGGGACATGGACGTCCTCTTCGTTCCTCAGGACCACCCGGCCAGAGAGTTACAGGATACGTTCTATCTCGAGAGGCCGTCCAGGATATGCATCGAAGATGAGGAATTGGTCAGGAAGGTCAGGGACATACACGAGCACGGCGGCGACACAGGATCGGCCGGTTGGGGCGGGGCATGGTCCCGGGACATGGCTGAACAGGCCATGCTCAGAACGCATACGACCGTCAACACGATATCCTATGTGGCTGCGCACCCGGATGCGCCTGCTAAAGCATTCTCCCTTTCACGCATATTCAGGAAGGAATCCATAGATTCCACGCATCTTCCGGAGTTCACCCAGATAGAGGGCATAATAATAGACGAGAAAGGCAACTTCGACATGTTGGTCTCAGTCATAAGGGAATTCTATTCCAGACTCGGATTTGACCGGATCCGTATAAGGCCGGCCTATTTCCCGTACACCGAGCCGTCCCTGGAGCTGGAGGTATTCTTCAATGGGAAATGGATGGAGCTGGGCGGCGCAGGGATATTCAGGCCCGAGGTCGTGGCGCCCTTCGGAGTGAAGCATCCCGTGCTGGCGTGGGGATTCGGATTCGAGAGGCTGGCCATGCTCAAATGGGGTATAACCGACATAAGGGACCTCTATATATCGGACATAGACGATCTGAAGAACAGCAGGATATTCTAATTCAGTTTGAGCTCCTTCATCATCAGATCTATCTTCTTTTTCTCTTTGTCAGGGGCGGTAGCCCTGGCCTTCATCATCCGAACGACGGCCTGCTGAGGATTGCCCTTCTTGAGATCCAGTTTTGCCATCAATATGAAACGTTCTATGCTGGCACCTATGTCCCCTGAAGGGATCCTGACGTTCTCGACCATCTTCTCCGATTCCTCGAATCGTCCCAATCCGAACAGTATCTTGGCGATGCGCAGATCGGCCACAGCCAGACCTCCCATCTCTTCCAGCAGACCCAATGCGCCGTCCGTGTCCCCTTCCGCCATCTTGATGTCGGAGCCGTAGACCTTGGCCGCCGTCTCATCATATTCTGCAAGCTTCTCCACCGTGTCCCCGGCATCATCAAGATCCCCGGAAGATATGTCCGCCTCTATTCTCACGGAAAGAACATCGACTGCGAATTTGGCAGGCACGTTGTCGAGCTTCACCAAGGTATCGTGAAGGTCATCGTTCGCCGTGGCGATCAGGTCGTATGCATTGATGCTTATCAGTTTGCATGCTTCCCTCGTTCTTCCCGCTTCCACAAGGTGGTAGAGGCGCTCGTGGGTCCTTTCGATATCCGATTCCAGTATCTCCGTGTCCTCCATCCAATAGTCAGCCGCGTAACTGTGCCAGGCAGCCTTTGCGACAGAGTCTGCAGCCCTCATCATATTCGATCTCAGCCTCTCGTCGATCACTGTCATACCCGAGACGTCTGCCGGTATGACAAGCTTCACTGACTTGGGAAGGATCGATACCGGAACGGGCACTCTGAAAGCACAGGCGCATCCCAGAGCATAAGAATCAACAGGATCGAGATTCTCCAGTATTATGTTGGCATCCTGTCTTTTGAGGTCCAGGAGGGCGTCGATATCTATGCCGTTGTTCTCTGCGTAATCCCGGATCCTGGCGGACTCCGACATACCGAAAGGAGTGAGGAGATAGGATTTCCTCTTAACCTTGCCTCCTTTGATATGGGTCTGCTTCTCCTCTACCTTCCCGCATTCTCTGAGCTTCTTCAGTTCTATGGACGCATGGGCCCTGGAGATCCTGATGGAGGTTGCTATCCCGTCCTGGGTAAGATCCCACGGTATGTTGTAGATCTCCGAGGAATCGGTCATCTTGAACCTATCCAAATGCATGATGATTCTTTGGCCTATGCTTAGGGTGACCATATTATCGTTTTTCAAAAATCTTAGCGGGATATAAAGCCCTGCGATTACGTTAACGTTACATCCGTCAACGGATTAAATACGGGACTCCGATTCAGGAGCGATGAGGACTCTGTTGATATGCAGCGAGCCGGACACATCCTCCGTGAACATGAAGTCAGCCCTTCTGAGGAAAGAGGAGTGGGAGAGCGCGGGTTCGGATGACGGTGCATCCTATCTTATTTCTGACAGATTCGTTCTGATGACGGTCCCGGAATTGCACATATATGCGGAAAGCATAGATTCCGTCGCCCGCAGGTCCGTCGATTTCGACAGCATGGTGTTTCTGAGCAGGCACAAAGCATCCAGCGGAATGCCCACTCTGACAGTGCACCCCATAGGCAACTACCGGACAGCCGATTTCGGAGGAATGGACGAGACCCTTTGCCCGGCATCGCCCCATATGATGTCGGCTGCCCTCAGGGCGATGCAGAAACTGAATGACACGGACGTGTATGCCGTTTCATTCGAGGTCACCCATCACGGCCCGTTCACGGAGACACCCGCATTCTTCATCGAGATAGGAAGCGATGAGGGGCGCTGGGGCGATCTCCATGCGGCGGAGATACTGACCGACGCCATTCTGCAGTCGGAGAAGGACGAGTCCAATATTGTGGCCATAGGCATCGGCGGAGGGCATTATGCACCGCGCTTCTCAGAGGCGGCCCTTTCCTATAAGATAGATTTCGGGCATATGATACCGAAGTACCAGATTGACGGTTCTGATGATGACGGGTTCTTGAGGATGCTGAGGCAGGCCTCGGAGATGACAGGAACCAGGATCGCATACATACACAGGAAATCCATGAAGGGTCCTGAGGAGAGAAGAGTAAGGGCTCTTATCGAATCAGAGGGGATGGAAACAGTATCCTCAAAGGACCTGGACCCCATCAGCTCCCGTTGACCCTCGTTCCCTTTATCGGCCTTCCCAGAATGGCATTCTCCAGCTCTTCGAGGTCCCTGCCGTTCACCATGTATATGTCCCTGCAGTCCTCCATGCACATGGAAACGCCCAAAGGGTCGAATACACAGGATCTGCAGGCGCTGTGGTCCTCGTAGACTATCTCTTTGAGCTGGCTTATGGTCATCTCCCCGAACCTCTCCGCGTCCGGATTCTCCCGGGGGTCCTCGGAGTATACGGCATCCACGTTGCTGGCATTGATGATGCGGTCCGCCCCCATCTCTCTGGCTATCATCGCGGCCACGGCATCCGTGGTATGTCCCGGCTCTGTGCCGCCCATAACCGCTACCGCACCGCCTCCCGCCTTATCCGCGCACTCCTTCGGGCTGGCGGCCACGCCCGCAGACGCATCGCCGAGGGCGATGGACAGAAGTCCTGCGTTCACGCGGGTTATGGCGATACCGAGCTCATCAAGCTGATACTCCGTGCCGCCCAGGGAACGTCCTATGCCCGCATAATAGCGGGCGATCCTCCCGCCGCCGCAGACGACTGCTATGTCAACGGTCTCCGCGCATCTTCTCAGAACATCAGCCAGTGCGCATATGTATTCAGAATCATTATTCTCAGGTATCAGAACAGAACCGCCTACGGAAATGACAACCCTTTCCAACAGAATCACCAATATGTTTTATTAGGAAGGGGGCTTACTCATAAAAAACCATGGGTTGATCTAAAATGGAAGAGGTAGTCTCGGCAGAAAGAGCCAGATATGATTTCAAGAAGACGATGCAGGAAATAGTGGACACAAGGGGAAGAGGTACGGAGCTGATATCACTCTATGTCCCGTCATCCAAGCAGGTCTTCGATGCAATGGCTTACCTAAGGGATGAGTATTCCCAGTCTTCCAACATAAAATCGAAGACGACGATGAAGAATGTCCAGAGCGCCATAGACTCGATAATGTCTCGCCTCAAGACATACAAGACCATCCCTCCGAACGGCATCGCCATCTTCTGCGGAGAGATACCCAGGGCCGGCGATCAGACCAGGATGGTCCAATATGTGATCAACCCTCCTGAGGAGATAACCACCTTCCTTTACAGGTGCGATTCCCAGTTCTATCTCGATCCCCTCAAGGGGATGCTGCTGGACAAGAAATCTTACGGCCTGATAGTGATAGACAGGAACGAATGCACAATAGGTCTGCTCACAGGCAGCAGGATAGAGACGCTGAAGCATTTCGATTCTCTTATAATGGGGAAGCACCGCCAGGGAGGTCAGTCCTCAGTGAGGTTCGAGAGGCTCATCGAGATAGCGGCCCATGAGTATTACAAGAAGGTGTCGGATTCAGCTACGGACCTGTTCCTCAACAGGCCGGGTATGGAAGGGATACTGATCGGAGGCCCGGGCTATACGAAGGATTACTTCTTCAGAGAGGGCTATCTGCACCACGAGCTGCAGAAGAAGGTCATAGATACATTCGATACAGGCTACACGGACGAGTATGGACTGAAGGAGCTGGTTGAGAACGCCAAGAGCGCCATACAGGACATGGGGCTCGTCAGGGAGAAGTCGCTGGTCCAGAGGCTCTTCGGCGAGATCAGGAAGCAGGACGGAGGTTTGTCATCATACGGGGAGGAAGAGGTCCGTTCCGCTCTCTCCATGGGTGCCGTTGACACGCTCCTGGTCTCTGAAAGCCTCAACAAGAGGCGAATCGAGGTCGAGTGCCACAACGGTCACACATACGAGATAACGGTTCCCAACGGAAGGGATGAGAACATAGTATGCAGGGAGTGCGGCGAAGGCGCCACGATTCTCAGGAACGAGGACATAGTCGACGATTTCTTCGAGAAGGCAGAAGCGTTCAATACACACGTCGAGATAATCTCCTCTGATTCGGAGGAAGGGCAGATGCTGCTGACCGCCTTCGGCGGCATAGCGGCGATCCTCAGGTACAAGGTGGCATGATGTCCGTTCATGGTGATTTCGAGGAAGAGGTAAGGAAGGCCACAGAGGCCGCCCTTGGGAGGATAGGCGCCGCAGGCGCGGAATACAGGATAGAGAGACCGTCCGCAGGCAATGCCGACCTGGCAGTACCCTGCTTCCAGATGTCCAAATCCCTCAGAAAGGCCCCGAATGCGATCGCCGAGGAGATGGCTGCGGCAACAGAGCCGTCCGGCATGATAGCCTCGGTCGATGCGCTGAACGGCTATCTCAATTTCACAATAGACTCAGATGTGCTGATGCGCAGGACCATTGATGAGATACTGGAATCCGATGAATGCTACGGGGGGCACAGGAGTAACGGCATCAAGGTCAATGTGGAGCACACCTCCACGAATCCGACGGGACCGATACACGTCGGAAGAGCCAGGAACCCGATAATAGGGGACACCTTGGCAAGGGCCATGAGGCTCAGAGGCTACGATGTGACCACAGAGTACTATGTGAACGACGTGGGGAAGCAGGTCGTCATACTCACATGGGGCGTCAACAACATACCGCCCGAGGATGTCGAGAAAGCGGACAGGGAGAAAGCTGACCACGCACTGGTCGCATTCTATCGCGCAGCCAACAGGATGATGGAATCAGACCCGGAGGTCCAAGAGGAGATCGCCGATCTCCTGAGGAGGTTCGAGGCAGGGGATTCAAAAGTGATATCCGATGTGAGGGAGACAGCCCAACGTATGCTCGACGGGCTGAAGGAGACCCTGGAGAGGATAAACGTTGAATTGGACGTGTACACATGGGAATCCAGATTCATAGCGGACGGCACCGCCAAGAGCGTGGTGGAGCAGCTCACCGCTTCAGATTATGCAGGTAAAGAGGAAGACGGTGCATGCTATCTCGATCTGAAGGATTTCGGGATCCAGGGTAAGAACACGAAATTCACATTCACAAGGTCCGACGGTACAACGCTCTATACGACCAGGGATCTGGCGTACCATCTGGACAAATTCAAGAGGGCGGACAGGGTCATAGACGTATTGGGGGAGGACCAGAAGCTGGGGAGCAAGCAATTGTGCTCGGCCCTGGAGATCCTTGGGTGCGAAAGGAAGCCGGAGGCCCTGTTCTATTCCTTCGTCTCACTGCCCGAAGGGAAGATGTCCACCAGGAAAGGCGTGGTCGTCTATCTGGACGATCTGATAGACGAAGCGGTGGCCAGGGCATACGAGGAGATCAGATCCAGGCGCACCGATCTCAGCGAGGAGAGGATGAGGGAGATCGCATCGACCATCGGCGTGGGCGCCATAAGATATAATATCGTAAGGGTCCAGCCGGAGAAGCAGCTGGTCTTCAAGTGGGAGGATGCCCTCAACTTCGACGGCAACAGCGGTCCTTTCCTGCAGTACTCACACACCAGAGCCTGCAGCATGCTCAGGAAGGCAGGGGAATTCAAAGCATCATCCGACGCATCGAAACTCACTGACGAGTATGAGGTAGCTTTGATCAAGGTCCTCTCCAGATTCGGATCCGTGATAGAGGAGGCCGCGGAGGAGGGCAAGGTGCACATGATACCCGCATACGGCCATGAGGTTGCCTCAGCCTTCAACCAATTCTATGCCTCCGTCCCGGTGCTGTCTTCGGATGATGAAAGGGACGAGAGGCTCACCCTTGTGCTGTGCACAAGGATAGTTCTGCGCAATGTGCTGACATGCTTAGGCATGGGCGCCCCGGAGGAGATGTAGATGGAGATAAGGCCGCTTAAGCTGAGGGATTTGGAGAACGTCAGGGAATTGGAGATCTCCTGCATAAGGGAGTATTTCTCCGAGATACTGGAGAACAAATGGGAGGATCTCCCTCAGGAGTGGAAGGACAACCTGGGTTCCACCAGCAAGAAGGCCTTCAAGACCTATCTCTCGTCCGGCCTCAGCTTCGTGGCGGAGGAGGACGGGGAGGTAGTCGGATTCATATTCGCCCAGATGCTCCATAACGTCTACGATGCCGAGAACATGGTATGGATAGACAACATGGGCGTGCACTCATACTTCAGAAGGTTGGGCATAGGGTACAAGCTTTTGAAAGCGGTGATGGACGAGGGGCACAAACAGGGTGCGAACATCGTGCACAGTGCGATACAGCCTCAGAATAAGCCGTCGATAATGCTGCACAAGAAACTGGGCTTCTTCATGGACCGCAGAGAGATCGCTCTCTTCGACATGAACGATTATAACAAGAAGAAGGCACCCTGAGGTCTCATCTCAAGGGAGCCGTCGAAGGACGAGAACCCGACGCTGAGGGCCTCGACGACCTCCTCTCTTCCCGGGATGCGGCCGAGTATCTCCTCAAGGGACGTTGTGGCACTTCTCTTCTTCAGAGGTATCAGTACGGATTCCATGGTCCTCCGGTCGTCTGCGACTATCAGTGTCCCGTGCTGGAGGATGCTCCCTCTGAAGCGCCTCTGAGCGCTGCCGGAGATCTTCCGGCCATCAACAAGCACGTCGTTCACGGGTTTGTACTCCCCGTGTACATTCATATGTGCCAGAGCATGAATTATGCAGTTGCATACCTTCCTGAAAACATCCTCTCTCGCAGCCCCGTCATCACTGAAGACCGCAACATATGTGATCTGGGATCGGTCGGAGAAGATGGCGCTTCCGCCGCTGGTCCTCCTTACTATTGCGATGTCGTTCCTTCGGGCGTAATCAAGATCCACGGATTCTTCTGCGACCGAGGACCTTCCCAGGGATACCGCCGGCCCGGTTCTGGAGTATACGCATACCACATCCGGGATACCGCCGGAAGAATGGGACTTCAGCAGCAATTCGTCGTTTCTGACGCTTTCCTCCGGTTCCAGGTATCCGAGGTCAGAGAACAGCATGGGTCATTTGCGCTTGTCGCCCTTATCGTACTTCTGGCGCTTGGAGCCGCCTGAAGGCGCGATCCCTTTCCCGGCCTTCTTCTCAGCCTCCATCTCGGTGAAGGTCTTAGCGGGCCGGGTCTTCTTGCCGGGGAGACCGCGCATCCTGAGATATGCAACAACGGCGATCACGATGATCACGATTATTATGAGAATGTAGGTGCTGCTGTCCTTCCATATCGAATGGGTGACGGAAACGTTGTATCCGAGAGTCGTCACATCAACCCCGTCGTCCATCTCTATCTGAAGGTATCTGTCGCCCGGGGAGCTGAAGGAGAATCTCAGTTCCTTGCTTGCTTCGCCGGCCTTTCCACCCTCGGATGCAGGCACGGTGACGTCGGCTGTTGCCAGGATCCTGTCCGGATACTCCCTGACTGTGATCGTGACGGTCTGCTCTGCCGCACCGTCATTCAAAAGATGAACGGTCATCCCTCCGGCGTTCATGTCGTTGAAGGGTATGGACACGCTCACGGCCGGATTGCCGAATTCAACCTCAGCATCCGACGCGTCAGAAAGAGCCAGAGGCGTGATCACCAGGGCTATAAGGGCGAAGAGGACAAAGATTTTCTTGGGATTCATGGACTAACACCGGCTTATGTTATTATCTCCTCGATGCGCTCCTGCTCTATGGCCTTCCTGATCTCCATGGAGAGCCTTCTTCCGGTGCTCATCTCCTTGCGCCAGAGGGCATTGCCGTAGGGATGGCCCACGGCCATGTGGACGTTGGTGCCGCCGCCTATGCGCGGAGCCACGTCGTAAATGTAGAAGTCAAGGTCCTTGTCCACACAGGTCTGTAGGCAGAACGGGCCGATCATCCCGGGGTCGTAATGCTTCTTTGTGGCCTCGACGTATTTCTCAGCCATCTCGAATGCCTTATCCAGAAGCGACTCCCTGAGAGTTGCCGAGTTGTGGCCGCATACTGTGTACTCAGGCAGTATCCCGTCATTCTCCAGCTCCACCTGCTGTTTCCCGGTCAGCCTGCAGAATCCGTCCAGGGAGCTCTCGAACCTCCAGTCAACGCCCAGAAGCTCTATCTTCTCGCCCTTCTCTTCCAGCGGAGAGTAGAAGAAGTCCAGGTTGAAGACGGGGCCTATGATGTACTGCTCCATCCTGGCATTCTTAACGAAGTCCGGCTCTATTACGCCCTGTTTGATGAGGTCCTCGGATTTCTCTACGAACTGGTCGTAGCTCTGGGCGGTGAAGAATCCGCGTTCCAGCTTCTTGACCTTGTGATGAACCTTGATTATCGTGAGGCCGTCTATGTCCTCGGGCCTTTCCACTTTCTTGGGGAACGGCAGCCCGGCCCTCTCCAGGATCCAGTAGTAATCCTTCTCATCTCCTCTCTCTTCGGATCTGAGGAGATTCCTGCTTCCTACAAGGGGAACCTGGAAATCATTCTCCACAGCATCGATCCCGGAATAGGATACGAATGAGCGGTTCGGGATGAAGAGCACATTGTTCTTCATGAGCTTCTCCTGAACCTCGGGTCTCATGATGTCCCCGAACTTGTTCAGAAGAACCGTCTCGTCGACGACTCCCCGTATGAGGCTGCCTTTGGCATCCCTCTGTGATTTGTAATATCTGGCGAAGGTATCTTCTCTGCCGTTCTGGCATACTGCGACCGTACGGAAGCCCTCGGATACGGCCCCATCGCACGTGTCCAATGCGGAATGCGAGGCGACAACCCCCACCTTGGCTTTCTTTAGGTCGTACCCATCGAGATTTGATAATATCGTTTCCCTGTCTATCATATGGGCGCTCCCCGTGATGCGAGTGTAATCTGTCAAAGCATAATAAACTTTCAGAGAAGAGTCAGACGTATCAGGGAGATGATGATGGATGCATTGACCACATCCATCGTGGAGGATGTGACGGGTATGCTCTGGTCATCCGGGTCCAGTCCGAATCTTACGGCGGCTGATGCGACGTAGTATGATAGCAGATTTATCACCGTAGCCGACAGCATGCCTGCGGTGAGCACAAGGAGCAGCACCTCATGGAAAGGCATCGTCTGAGGGGACACGAGGAAAGCGGCCACGCCCACATACGCAAAAGTTATGATCCCCAGTACGTAGTTCACGGCGAAGCTGTTGTACGTCTCGATGGGGGGATACTTCCTAACCCCCAGAGTACCCATGTGCATCATGGTGCTGAATCTGGATGTAAGTATCCCGGAAAGGGCATTCCCCTGGTTGAGGAATGCCGGCAAAAGCACCAAAAGCACGGGATAGGCCACAAGGTTCGCCGTCTGCGTTTCCACTATGGTCCCTGCCAATATGCCGATGAATATGCACACGGTCAGCACAGGGAGGGATTCCGTGATGATCCTCTTGGCCTCGTCCTTCTTCCTTCTCCTGTTCTTGCGCATCAGGATGGTCCCCGTCATGATAAGCGTGAGAACTAGGAGCGCCGTCAGGGCGACATAGATCACAATGCCGTCCATATTCAGGCACATCCATGCAGCTAAGAAAATGGTGGGCACGGTGGCGACGTCGCCTGCCGCCGCTATCAATGGAGCGGTTATGTTGTCCACATCCCATTCCCGTTTGAACCCGACATAGGCTATGACCATGTTTATGACAACCACCATGAGCCCGGCCAGCAACGCCCCCATCATGGAGATGAAGATGAACATGTAGATGTCTATCGGAGATTGGTCAGAGAAGAAGGCCACGCCGATGATCCACCCCACTATGCCCACCACCACGGAAGTGATCATGGTCAGGGCCATGGCCCCCTCCACGTTGGACCTCAGAACGGAACCCTTTTTGAAGGATATGCTGAAAGTACCCAGGTGCATGGCGGTACCGATTCGGCTGCCCATGGCGCCGAATACGTTGCCCCTCAGGCCGTTGGCAGAGTATATCAGGATCATCAGCCCGGGTATGATCATGAGGTAGTCGCTCATGCTGACCATGATCAGACCAGCGAAAAGGTCGAAGGTGGCGGCTAACATGAGGGCCGTCAGGCTCAGTGAGAATATGGTGCGGTTCCTAACGAAAAATCCGTTGGCAACCTTCTCCGAGCCCATAAATCAACACCTCAGGACATGTTCGTATCTATTGCGGTAAGGCACCTCAACTATATAGCGTAACCGTCAGAAGACGAACTTCACGACAATAGTGCCAGCAGTGCGCGTTTATTGTCTTCGGGCTGCACCCTCTGAACGAAACGGTTAATATACACGGATTATTATAGGTTTCTTGTAAGGTATCTGCGGATGAACGACGACGAACATTCTGATTCCAATCGTATGGAAGCGACGGTAAGGGAGCTCCTGACCGAGATGAAGGACGCATCCGAGACCATCGTGGATCTCGCTTACGCCTCCCTGATGTACAACAGCAAGGATATGGCGGAGAAGGTCGAGGAGATGGACCGCGACATAGATGACATGAAGTTCGCCATACGCACCAAGATCCTTATGGCGGTGAGGACCAAGGAGGATGCGCGGGAGATGACCGGCGTGCTGCAGGTCGCTTCAGCCGCGGACCGCATATCCGAGGCCGCAGGGGAGATAGTCAAGCTTTTGCATGTTCCCAAGGAAGAGAGGCCGTTCATCAATGAGATCATCAACGAATCCGACGAGAAGATAATGATGACCCGTATCTCTCCGAAATCGGATATGGCCGGCAACACCATCGATCAGTTGGCCGTGGAGGCCTCCACGGGCACCAAGATAATCGCCATGAAGAATCGTTACGGATGGATATACAATCCCGACGGGGATGTGAAGCTCAGGGCCGGAGACGACATAATCGTCAACGGATCCCTGGACGGCTTCAGCAGGCTGAAGAAGTTCGCAAGCGGAGATCTGCCGTGGGAGTTCCCGGAAATGGAATTCGCGGAGGACTGACCATGGACAGGCTCGATTCTATGCTTCTGGAGCTCAAAGACACATCCGAGTTCATGGTGGACCTGGCTTACTCTTCCCTTCTGTACAACAACCGGGACATAGCGGAGGAGGTCATCAACATGGAGGTCAAGATGGATGAGCTCGGCGACGAGATCCAGAAAAGCCTCCTGGACATGGCTCAGAAGAACCCGGAGAGCGTCATGAAGGCCTTCGTCGCCTTCAGACTGCAGATAGCCATAGAGGACATAGCCAATGCGGCCGCGTCCATAGCCGATGTGGTGCTGCGCGGCTATGCCAGCAGCCCCGTCATCCACATGAGCATCAAGGAGTCCGAGTGGACCATCGAGAGGGCCACGGTATCGGAGACATCCGTTCTAAGGGACAAGACATTAGGGGATATGAGGCTGTGGAGCCACTGCGGCATGTTCGTCATGGCCATAAAGCGCGGTGCACAGTACATATTCAGGCCTGATAAGTGGACAGCGCTCAGGGAAGGGGACGTGCTCATCGCCGTCGGCCCGGAGGAGAGCGCCGATTACTTCATAGCTCTGGCAGACGGCAGCAGAAAAGAGTTCTGAGATCCTCATCCTATACTGCAGATGAGCGCAGTTACGTTCATCGTATGAGCGTTCCGCGACGATTCGCAAGTATTTTTCGGGAAGGAATACTCTGGAGCAGAATGTAAGGAAGTGGTAGCCTCGCGCAGATTCGAACTGCGGTCGCAGGATCCAGAGTCCCGCATGATTGACCACTACACTACGAGGCTATGGGGCCTGCCTAACACGCTACTGTTTTAATATTTTTCGTAGGTGCTAGCAGGCCGGGGGCCGTCACTTCAGGGCTTTGGTGACTTTAGTGTATATGTACTCTATGTCCCCGATGCCCTCGATGGTGGCGAGCTTTCCTCTCTCACGGTAGTATTCTATGAGGGGGTACGTGTTATCACGGTAGACCTTCAGCCTGTTGCGCACAGTCTTCTCTGTATCGTCATCCCTCTGGTAGAGCTTGCATCCGCACTTGTCGCAGACGCCCTCTTTCTTCGGTGCTTTGTTTATCAGGTGATAAACGGAATTGCATTCGGGGCAGGAGCGTCTGTTGGTGAGCCTGCTTACTAGCTCCTCATCTTCAACATCGAGGTTTATCGCCACATCGATATCGATCTCCTTAGCCAGGGCGTCCGCCTGCTCCACGGTCCTGGGGAACCCGTCCAGCAGGAAGGTGCCCTTCAGCTCGCGTATCTTATCCTTCATCATGCCTATGATGACATCGTTGGGGACCAGGGCGCCGGCGTCCATGTACTTCTTGGCCTCCCTTCCCAAGGGCGTATCGTTCCTGACGGCCTCCCTGAGCATGTCTCCCGTGGAGAGCCTCACGAAACCGAGTCTGTCACCGAGAAGCTCGGCCTGCGTTCCCTTACCGCATCCCGGAGGTCCCAGGAGTATGATCTTCGTCTTCATGCTCACCGAGAAGATGCAGGCGATTTAAATTAGCTTCGAACAGATTAGAGTGTTGCTACACATATTTTATTAACGATGTTCCATATGGAATGCGAGGTGTGCCCAGTGGACAGTGCAATATGCAAGAGTATAGAGAAGATCGTAGGCAAGGAAGGCTACTCGACCAGAACAGCGGACCTGTATACTTACGGGTTTGATGCATCGATTTACCACAAGACCCCGGACATGGTGGTCCAGCCCAGGACGACCGAGCAGGTCTCAGAGATACTCAAGATAGCCAACGCCGCCAAGATCCCTGTGGTGCCCAGAGGCGCAGGCACGGGCCTGTGCGGCTCTGCGGTGCCCATCATGGGGGGCATAGTCATGGATATGAGCCGTATGAACCGGATCCTCAAGGTCAGCGTTGCCGACCTTTGGGTGGAGGTGGAGGCCGGCTGCATATACGACGATCTCAACAAGGAATTATCCAAGCACGGTTTCTTCTTCCCGGTGGGCCCCGGCTCCGCAGAGGCCTGTCTCATCGGCGGCATGGTCGCCAACAACGCCTCGGGAATGAGGGCGGTCAAGTACGGAGCCACCAGGGATTATGTCCTCGGTGTGACCTTCGTCAAGGCTGACGGGGAGATAGTTCACGCAGGCACTAAGACGATAAAGGATTCCTCCGGATACCAGCTCGCCCGCCTGATGTGCGGCAGCGAGGGCACATTGGCAGTCATCACGGAGGTCACACTGAAGCTGGCCATGAAGCCCAAGACCTCCGCTTACATCCTGGCCGCCTTCGACAACGTGCAGGATGCCGGACGCTGCGTCTCGGCTCTGATAGCCAAGCCGCTGATACCCGCATCCTGTGAGCTCATGGACAGCGTCTCCATCGAAGCGGTCAATAAGGCCAGGGGCAACCCCCTGCCGGATTGCAATGCCCTCTGCATAATCGAGGTCGACGGGGATCCGGAGCCCGTTGAGAGGGATATGAAGACGGTGGAGGAGATAGCACGGAGCGTAGGCGCCATAAGCGTCACTCCCACCAGGGACAAGAAGCTGATAGCCAGCTGGACTGCTGCGAGGAAGGCGGTAATGACCTCCCTCTCCGCCCTTAAGCCCGGGCACTCATCCGTATCCCTGGCGGACGACATGGCACTTCCCGTATCCAGGATACCCGAAGCAGTCACCGCATACCAGGAGATAGCGAAGAAATACAATGTCACGGTGGCCACCTACGGTCATGCTGCGGACGGCAATCTTCACACCAAGATGCTCCTGGACCCCACCAGCAAGGATGACTGGGACAGAGGTGTTGCGGCTGTGCATGAGATCTTCGACGCCACCATAGCCCTCGACGGCACTGTGACGGGTGAGCACGGGGTAGGGATATCCAAGGCCCCGGACTTCATGAAGGAGAGGTCCACCGCGATAAAGACCATGAGGGAGATCAAGAGGGCGATGGACCCCAACAACATCCTGAACCCCGGCAAGATCGACCAGTGGGAGGGTACCATCCTGACCAACCTGAGGTACCCCTGCAAGGAGTACATGTGATCATATCAGGAATGCGAGTGCCAGCACCACGATCCCCCAGCTGAACATGGCAATATAGGCGCCTCTGTTCCATCTGAATATCTTAGATCCGTCCAGAGGCGGTATCGGGAGCATGTTGAACAGTGCCAGGAACGCATTGAAGTAAGCCATCATGAATGCGACATCCGACAGGATCCCTGTGGTGAAGGGCACGAATGCCACCGCACCGGTGGCCAGAAGAAGGTTGACCAAAGGCCCTGCCATGCTTATCCTGCCGTTCATCTCCTCGGTTATCCTGCCGTTTATGTATACAGCCCCGGGTGCAGCGAAGAGGAATCCGAACAGGGACATGACAATGGCAAGCATAAGGCCTCCGGGATACATCCTGAATTCAGCCCATGCGCCGTACTTCTGCGCAGTGAATTTATGAGCAAGCTCATGGAGCAGGAAACTGAACACTATCAGGACGGCAGATATGGCGAGAAGCAGAATGAACATCCCCGGCCCGGTTCTGTACAGTCCTGCGAGCCCGCCGCTGAGCACGATCGCCATCGCTACCGAAAGGAGGGCCACGGCACCGGCGATCTCCCTGATCTCAGTACGACTGAAAACGGGCTTCCTGAACCCGGGATTAACTGCAATGGGGTCGTCATATCCGCGCATATCGGTTCTATAGCAGGCAACCCTTAAAAAATAGACGTTGTGTGAAAACAGGTATATCGTCGGAGGTGATGTAGCGGCATGGACAGGACGAACTTGGCTCACGGAAAGACATCCTTCAGGTGGTGCGATGCATGCGGCACTCTGGTCCTGGGTGCCGGATGCGGCTGCGGTTCCGCGGTCCGATCCTTTGATATCAACAGCCCGGGGGACATCAGGCCCTGCATGGGGGAAGGCGTGGACCTGGTCCTTTCTGTTTTTGAGAGGGAGTTCGGTACATCGGCCCCGCTCAAAGGGAAGGCCATCTTCCTGAATAAGGTCCCCGGAGAGGACAGAGCTGACGAGATCATAGCCCACGGTGCTGTTCTGGCACTTATGCGCTTCGACCTGTCGACAAAGAGTTTCGAGTTGGATCTGAGACAGGCCGGTGCAGAGCTTTTCGCTGATTCTGCGATCAAGAATGTGATCTCATTCTCGGGCATGTCCGGGCACCTCAAGGGAAAGAGCATCCCCGGCGCTAATATACGGGACGTGAGAGGTGATTTCGGAGCGGGGGCCCCGCTCATATTGAAGAAGGGCGGCAAACTGGGTGCCGGAGTGGCACTCGTCCCCTCCAAGGAAATGGATGCGTCAGAGAGAGCCGTGAAGGTCAGGAGCATCGACTCACCTTCGGGCATGCCGTTATCGCCTGACTCAGACAGGGAGAGTTTTGTTGAGGCCAACAAGCAGCACATCTTCGATTTGGAATCCGTGGCGATAAACGAGATGCGCTCTTACCTGAGGAAGAGGAGGTTCCCTGTGACAGTATCCTTTTCGGGGGGCAAGGATTCCCTTGCCGCCTACGGGATAGCATCCAGAGCCGTCAGGGAGCTGGAGCTGATATTCGTTGATACGGGAATAGAATTCCCGGAAACAGTCAGTTACGTTGACGATTTCGCTCGGAAGAATAATCTGACTCTTCACAAGGCAAAGGCCGATGACGCCTTCTTCAAGAATGTAGATGCGTTCGGACCGCCTGCAAAGGATTTCAGATGGTGCTGCAAGACCTGCAAGCTGGGCCCGATAACCGAGCTTATAGCCCGGGAATATCCCGACGGAACGATAACCGTCGAAGGGAACAGGATGCTGGAATCCTTCTCCCGTGCGGATACCCGGTTCGTTTCCAAGAATCCTTTCGTTCCCAATCAGATAACCCTGAATCCTGTCCGGGAGTGGAACTCCTCGGAGATATGGTGCTATATATGGCTCAGGAAGCTGGAGTACAACCCGCTTTATGAGAGGGATTTCGAGAGGATAGGATGCTATCTCTGCGCTTCAAGCCTGGGAAGCGAATGGGAGAACGTCCGGAAGGTTCACGAGGACCTTTACGAAAGATGGAATGACCATCTCCGTGAGTATGCAGCCAAGAGGGGACTGCCGCAGGAGTATGCGGATATGGGCTTCTGGCGCTGGAAGGTCCTGCCGCCTAAGATGGTGAAGCTGGCAGAGGATCTGGATCTCCGCACCGTGCCTAAGAAGGCGGACGGGCCCACGATCAGGATGCTGAAAGGCGCCTCTTCCTGTGCTGCCGGAGGATTCTCAGTGGAGGCCATAGCCAAAATACCCAGATCAAGGGATTTCTCCTCCGTGGCGGAAGCCCTGAGGACGATAGGTGAGGTCAGATACTCGGACGAGTTCGAGATAGCCATGGTCAAGACCAAGGGAGCAACGGCGAAGCTCTTCGGAGGGGGCGAGATATCCGTTGTATCGAACACGCTGGAGGGTGCGGAAACGATGTTCGAGAGGGCGGCAAAGGCCCTTCTCAGAGCCCAGATGTGCACATCCTGCGGCATATGCGCAGAGAAATGCCCCCGCAGGGCAATAGTCATAAAGGACGGACTCCGCATAGATCCGGAGAGATGCAACTCCTGCGGAATGTGCGAGGGATCATGCATGGTCGTCCACTATTACGACAAGATGATCACCACAGACAGTAAAAGTGCGCGCACCTGATCCTTGCCATCATCCTTTACGCGGGATATAGGGAGGATTAAATACAGTACGGTCAATCGGAAACGACATGGACATGATGCTGGCCACCGCAGGGGTTCTGGCTATATTGCCTGCATTCCTGGTGCTCTATTTCTCGCTCAGGAAATACACATATCCTGCGGTGGAGGACCCCTTCTTCAGCGACCCCAAGATGTTCGGGCTCATGGTGGTAGGGATGATAGAGGGCACGGTGATCTTCGTCGCATACACGTATTTCGCGGGCGTGTGGTCCTCCCTTCTGGTAGCGCTCCTCATAGGGATCCTGACCGAAGTGGTGAAGCTGGTGACCCTTAATCTCAAGCGCTTCCACGGCCAGTCGGACACGGTATTCTACGGATTCTCTTTAGGGATCGGCACTGCCATAGCGATGGCAGGCGGCATGACGTTCTATCTTGGTTCCATAGCGTCTGCGGGCGGCGGCATAGATGCGGCCACCTGGTTCATCATAATCGTCTATGTGGTGCAGCAGGTCCTGCTTCACCCGGCCACAGGTGCCACGATAGGTGAAGGGGTCGCAAGGCTCAGGATAGGGGAGTTTCTCATACAGGCAGTGATAGTATCCGCAGTCTATCAGATCCTGATGACCCCGGCATGGGCCGCAGAAGGCGTTTGGATATATCTGTCGGCTCTGGTCGCCCTTGCCGGTGTTCTGTTCTACTTCCTGCGGGTGGTCCTCAGATATATGCCCCGCGTAGTGCAAGATGTATTAAAGATGCAGGGAGATAAGAGGCGCGTTCCGAGGTGACACTGTGGAATCCAAAGGAAAATTCATACTTGGGATCATCGTCCTGGTGCTTGGCTTCGCCATATTGACGGCGTGCTCGTCCCATGCCGTTCATGATGCGATCTGGAGCGCTATAAACGGCGGTTAGGCACGGTATCTTCCGGGCTCCGTTTCCATTATTATGCATTCTGAGGACAGGATCCTTATTATCTCCCTGCTCTTGCCGGGCGCGATCTCCTCTACGTCAGCCGCAGAGAATGACCCGAGTATCTTTGTCAGTTCCTCCGCAAGCATCGTGAGCTTGATCTCCGGATCGGCACAGTGATCGAATCTGTAGGCTAAAGAGGATATGGGGTCGGTATCCTTCCTGACCTTCTTCTCAGGCAAGGCGCCGGACAGGCTCATAAGGGCCTGCCGGACCTCTTCCTGATCCTCGCTCTGGAACTTAACGACGGCCCTCTCGTTCTTTATCCCGGCGCCGCAATAGGGGCAGACCGATGTTTCCGCGGACAGATCCGCTATCCTGTTCATGCGGCATCCTGAGCATGTGATAAGAGCATACATGCCCATCACTCATATTCCGTGAACACAAGAGCCGCAAGGCAGCATCCGTGTTCCCCGTCCGGGACGGTGCCGTCCTCCATAATGTAGGACACTTCTCCAAGCTCCACGCCTCTTATGCGGGCCATTTCACGCATCTTCCATTCCAAGTCCTTCCTGAGGGCGTTTCTGCACCCGTGGAGGTGCCCTTCGGCAACGTAGCCGCCTTCACCGTCCTTCCTGAACGCATATGCTATGCCTGCCGCAATCTGCTCCCCGCCCGATCCCCTCATCTGTGCCAGCACGCAATGCGTGACGGCTCCCATGGGCATATTCTCAGGTTCCGTCCTCACAGCCCCAATGGGTATGACTGAAGAAACAGCGACCAGATTCTGCTCGCTTATGCCCGCTTCCATGAGCGCGACATCGAAAGCATTGAGGCTGGAGACTTTGCTGAAGGAAGATCCGGAGCATACGAAGAATTTCTTCGGTATCAGATGCATGGGCACCCCATGGATGACACGGATTTAACGCTTGCCGCCCTCATCTGTACAGAACGCGGTCCCCCACGGAGCTCGTGGTCTCAGGTATCTGCTGGCTGGCTATTCTCTTCTCCAGTTCGTCCGCTTCCTTGAAAAGGGGCGCAGTATCGATCTTGAGCTCAGGCAGCATCTTGGCCAGGAATTCCATTATCTTTGCCGCACCCTTGGGGTCTGGCACATCTGCCTTTGCGGACCCCAGCATGGCGATCACATCAACGTTCTTCTCTGCGCCTTCCATCAAGAGCAGGGCAGTCATTCCGCGTACCATGCCCTCTTCGAATGATTCTATGCCGTATTCCTTCATCTGAACTCTGGCACTTTCCGTGGACCCGGCTCCCAGAAGTATGTAGTTGTCCTCTCCGAACAGAGGTATCCCGTCAAGGACAAGGACCGTCTTTATGCCATTTTCCTTGAGCCAGTCGATCAGAAGCTCAGACACTCTATAATTCATGCCGTCCTTGGGAACGAACTCGGATGTGATGACAACAATGTCGTCGCATTCTTCCATGCCCCCCACGGCTTTGTCCTCTCTGCAGCCTGCGTACATCCGTATCTGAGGCATCGGCTTGCTGTTCTGTATTATCGTGTATGGCGGGAACTCCTGAGAGGTTATGCCCGCTATCAGGTTCAGCTTCAGTTCCTTCGACATATAACTGGCAGCTATGGAGCTGACCAGTCCGAGGCTGGGGAATCCTATGATCGCCACGGATTTGCTCAGGTCCGTTTTATCATCATAAACGTGGAGTTCGAGTTCGGACATGATTACTGGAATGCAGAACAACTCTTTTAACACATTCCGTCTTAACGCGGGATATGGCGACAAACGGTCTTGGAATCGGAAGGACATCCGGAGGCATAAAGGTCATAGCGGAAAGCGTTCCGGGCGCCGGTTCGTCCGGATACATGGTGGCGGTGGCCACAGGCTCCAGGGACGAGACGCCCGAGATATACGGAATATCACATCTGCTGGAGCACGTCGTTTTCAGGGAAACGGCCAACAGGACATCCTTCCAGATGTCCAAGGAGATAGAGGGGGCCGGAGGGGCCATGAATGCCATGACCGGCAGGGAGGCCACCGCATACTATGCGATATCACTGAAAGAGACCGCCGGCAGGGCCAAGGACCTTGTGGCAGACATAGTCCGCAATCCTCTGATAAAGGACAGCCATGTGGAAATGGAGAAGAAGATAGTTCTCCAGGAGATCAACATGGTGGAGAACAATCCTGACTCATACATACACGACATATTCGCAGGCTCCGTTTGGAAGGGGCACCAATTGGCCAATGAGGAGGGCGGCAATCCTGAGTCGGTCTCTGCCATGACCTCTGAAGATCTGAGAAGGTACTATGACGAGAAGTACGGCATACCCAATATGGCCGTGGTGGCAAGCGGGTCAGTGGACCTTGATGAGGTGGTCTCCTGGGCAGAGGAGAATTTCGACGGCATGTCCGGGAAGAGGAACAGGCGCAAGAGGCCCGGTAAGCCCAGCGGGAATCTCGCAGTGCGTGAATGGCACGGAGACCACAGTTATGCGGGAATGGGATTCAGAGGGCATGCCGCCGATCATCCGGACAGGGATGCCATACGTCTGCTGTGGGTCATCTTGGGATCCGGGACATCCTCAAGGCTTTTCCAGAAGGTAAGGGAGGAGAAGGCGCTTGTGTACTCTGTGTACAGCAGCTTGGGTCAGCATTCGGACTCTTCCTCAGCCGGAGCGTTCTTCTCATGTACGGAGAAGAATCTGGCCGAAACCCTGGACTCCGTGGCCTATGTTTTCCGTGAGATGAGGTCGGACGGTCTCGAGGAGGGGGAGCTGCGTCGTGCCAAGAACCTGGTGAAAGGTGCGAACATAAGAGCCTATGAATCCACCACGGACAGGATGGGCAAGATCATGAAGGACATCCTCCTCACGGGCGAAGCCCAAACGATGGAACAGAGACTGGCCTCTCTGGAGCGTGTAACGGAGGAGGACGTCATAAGAGTGGCCGGGGAGATGCTGTCCCCAGATATGCTGAACATAGCGCTCTACACCTGCGATGCGGAATCGGCGGGGCGCATAGACCCGAGTCATTTCGATTTCTGATATTCCGAGATCAGATGAAGGACCGCATCGACGGCGCTCTGCACGGCCGCCTCCACAGATGGCGACATAGTCTCTGACATGGTCTGTATATCCTCCACCTCTATGGCTACGAACCTCACGGTGTCAGGCATCGTCTCCGGATGGAGTTCCCGTCCTATCTTCATCGCTGTGGCAAGATTAACGTCATGGGCCGGGACATCGGCCACCGTGGATTCGAAATCCTCCGGATCGAATATTATGACGGAACCCGGCCCATAATCCTGGCTCATTATCGCGTCCACGATGATGGCCATCTTATATCCGGAGATCACAGGGAGGATGTCAAGGCCCCCTATGGCCTCTTGCTGCGCATCCACATTATCCAGGCGCATATCTTCGATATTCTGGGAAACCCTCAGACCGACTGCGTCGTCCTTCATTATGGGACTGCCCAATCCTACTACCAGGATCTCATTGGATCTTGAAATGCTCATAACCGCACACCATCCTGCTCTTCCTTCTTTTGATGATCACGCCCAATATCATGAGGAACAGAGTGGGTGCCATGGCCATGAATGCGACCACTCCGAACCCGTTTATCACTGCCTCAATGCCGGAGTACTTGGCGCTTGATATGCTGGTATACAGTGCCATAGTAACGGCCACGGCTATGGGTCCCGTGGCCACTCCTCCCGAGTCGAAGGCTATGCCGATTATATCCTTGTCACTGTAGAACATCAGAATGAGTATGGCCACGTATCCTGGGACCACGAATATGAGAATTGAGAGGTCGAAGGATATCTTCACCATGGCGAGAGCCACGAAGCCTCCCACGGCGACGGATATGATCAGGCGTATCTTACCCTTCCTTATGGCTCCGTTGGAAGCTCTGTTGACCTGATCCCCGAGAATGCTGACAGCAGGCTCGGCGAAAACGATGAGGAATCCCAGTACGAGGCCTATAAGGACCATCCATATGGGATGCAGACCCAGGAGAGCGGCCCCTGATTCGGAGACCACGGGTATGAATGCGCAGTATACTCCGAACAGGAACAATATCAAACCTATCCCTGTGTACGTGAGCCCTATGCTCATGGATCTTACCGCATCCCAGGTATAGGTCAGGAATCTCCGCTGGAAGAATATGAAGAATATGGTGAGGGGGATAAGAGCAGCCAGGATATTCTTGGAAACGGTCACAAGCTCGTTCAAGACATATTCTGCGTTGACGACTATCGCTTCACCGCTCCCGCCGCTTCCTGTGCCTCCTCCGTCTATGCCCAGACTTATCAAGAGAAGTGCCAGCACCGGGCCCATGGCGGCAAGGCCGACCATGCCGAAGCTGTCCATTTCGGACCTTCCGGGCGTTCCCAGACATATTCCCAGACTGAGAGCCAGCAACACGGGGACCATCATCGGGCCGGTGGCCACTCCGCCGGAGTCGAAGGCTATGCCGCGGAAGGCCTCAGGAGCTATGAAGGCGATGATGATTATGGCACCCCAACCCAGGAGGAATATGTATCTCAGAGGGAGGTCGTAGACGATCTTGATGGCCGCTATCAGCAGTACGAAGGCTATGCCTGCGGATATCCCGTACACGATCGTATTACTGCTCACAGACGGGTAGATATCCATCACCTGCTGTCCAAAGATGGAGACGTTGGGTTCTGCCACCGTCACGAGGAACGAGATCGCGAAGATCACCAATATCATGAACAGTCTGGACTTTCTCTTCGGTATCTCTGACCCTATGGCATTGCCGACGGGGTTGACACCCATGTCGACTCCGTGCAGGAAGAAAGTGAGCCCGGCAAGGACGAAGACCGAGAACCCCCAGAAGAACATGTAATCTGTGTACGTGCTCTTCGTGAGGAACATCTGCATCATGAAAACGACGATGATGACAGGCATAGTGGAGGTGAAAACCTCTTTGAATTTGTCCTTAAGAGCTCCCATTCGTTCCCTTATGGCACACATCACATAATAAAATAACCCGGCTTGAAACAATAAAAGGTTTTACCCAGTAAGGTAATGCCATCATTATGGAAATGAAGGCCAGCATCCATCTGTCCGTCAACGGGCGAAACATGACTGCCAGGCAGATAGAGATCCTGGATGAGGTGAAGAGGACCGGAAGCAAGACGGCGGCTGCCAACAAGCTCGGCATCTCGGTGCCTGTGGTGCACAGGTACTTGGAGGGGCTGGAGAAGACATTGGGCTTCAAGCTCATATCCTCCACCCCCACGGGAACGAAGCTCACCGAGGAAGGCCTGAGGATATTGGAGGTGGCGGAATTCCTGCGTCTCAGATGCAGATTGGACAGGCCCTTCACGGTGTCATGCTCTCCGGTGACGGAGGACCTGCTGATGTCGGCGCTCTCATCGGTTAAGATCAAGGCGAACCTTGTGGTATCCGATGATCCCAGCAATCTCCGGTCACTCAAGGAGGGGCTTACGGACATAATCATCCTGGATGATCCGGAGTTCCTCTTCAACGCCGAGGAGTTCGAATGGGCGGAGATAGGGAATATGGATATGGTCCACGTGAACAAAGGTCCGTCGTACATAAGGTACAAGTACGGTGCCCAGAGGATAGCATACGCCTATCTGGACACCACGGGCGAAGATTACTCGGTGGATGCGGAGACATACCTGCTGTCAGACCTCCTCTCCTCCGGGAAGAGCTTCTTCGTGGATGAGATGCTCCTGATTCGCAAGGGGATCAGGATCAAGAGCGATACGGATAAGAGGATGCTGAGGCACACCATCAACGCGGTGTATCGCAGGGAGACCACCCAGACAGTGAAATTGCTGCGGGCGATACAGAGCAAACAGGTCCAATAATAGTATTACCTCTAAAGATAATACATTATCCCGGTTGACATCTCAGATTAAATACAATGACTTGAGTTCAGTCTCCCAGGTAATAATAATGGCATCCCCGAATACAGAATTTATGGATGAGGTCGCCGCCTACGGCGGTGGCGATGTCAAAATGTGCTTCCAGTGCGGTACATGCACTGCGAGCTGCCCGTCCGGGAAGCTGACCTCCTACAGAACGAGGAAGCTCATGAGGATGGCTCAGCTCGGACTGAAAGAAGAGGCAATCGGCAGCGAGGACCTCTGGATGTGCACCACCTGCTACGCATGCCAGGAGAGGTGCCCCCGCGGCGTTCCGATAGTGGATGTCGTGATTGCTCTGAGGAACATAGCGGTTGCGGAAGGCCACATGTACGAGGCCCACAAGAAGACCGCGGACGCCCTTGCCAAGTACGGCCACGCAGTGTCCGTCAACGACAGCGTCAAGAAGATGAGGACAGACCTCGGGCTTCCTGAGATACCCCCCACGGTATTGGCGAACCCGAAGGCGAAGAAGGACCTGGACAAGATATTGACCGTCACAGGCTTCGACAAGATCACGGGGTGATTCAAAATGGCAAAATCAAACAAGAAATACGTGTTCTTCCTGGGCTGCATAGCGCCTCTCAGGTATCCCGGCATAGAGAAATCCACGAGAGTGGTCTTTGAAGCTCTCGGTGTCGAGCTCGTTGAGATGGAGGATGCAAGCTGCTGCCCCGCCCCCGGTGTGATAAGGGCCTTCAACAAGAAGACCTGGCTCGCCGCGGCCGCAAGGAACCTTGCGCTGGCAGAGAAGAAGGGCCTTGACGTTCTGACCATCTGCAACGGATGCTACGGCTCCCTGTTCGACGCAGCTCACGAGCTCAACCACGACAAGAAGCTCCTGGCTGAGGTCAACGAGGTTCTCGCCGAGATAGGGATGGAGTACAAGGGCACCACCAACGTCAGGCACTTCGCCGAGGTCCTGTACAAGGACATAGGCATCGAGGCCATAAAGGCCAAGATCACGAAGCCTCTGGATTACAAGATCGCAACCTTCTACGGATGCCACTTCCTGAAGCCCAGCAAGATAAAGGAGCTGGACGACCCGGAGAACCCCCACATGCTGGACGAGCTAGTGGAGGCCACCGGTGCGAAGAGCATGCCCAGGAAGCAGAGGACCATGTGCTGCGGAGCCGGAGGAGGCCTCAGGGCCGGATTCCCGGAGACCGCGACGAAGTACACAGTCAACAACCTGGAGAACATCAAAGCCTCCGGAGCGGAGTACATCGTGGATGTCTGCCCCTTCTGCCACCTGCAGTTCGATGCGGGTCAGAAGGGAACGGGATTCGCGATACCTGTTCTCCACCTCTCCCAGCTCTACGGGATCGCGATGGGCATGGATGCCAAATCCCTCGGCATCGCTACCCACGTTACGCCTGTGAAGCTGTAAACCCCAAAAAGGGGGGCACGACCCCCCTTTCACTTATTTTTCTGTTCTGTCCGATGCCTGTCCGCGCTTGTTTTCAGCTATCGAAATTCGGGCAATCAATATATACAGGCGGTACTGCACTTCAAGGAATTAATATTACAAATGTGTTAAATCAAAACATGCTGGCTATCCTTTTCTGAAAGGAGGTCGGTGCGTAGCCGTACGAACAAAGCATTTTATACGACCACGGAATCCCGCTGTATATCGTAATGGAGGGTCCTGATGGCAGCAAAGAAATCGAAAGGCACGTCCCGCAAGATCAAGGATAAGTGGAAGGCAAAAGAGTGGTACAAGGTACATGCATCCCGCATGTTCAACGAGGCCGAGATCGGCGAGACGCCGGCAGCGGATCCCGCGACACTTATCGGCAGGACCGCAGAGGTCACTGTTCAGGAGCTCACGGGCGATTTCTCCAAGATGCATATCAAGGTAAAATTCAAGATCAACTCCGTGGACGGCTACAACGCCAAATCCGTCTTCGTCGGCCACAGCCTTACGAGCGAATACGTCAGGAGACTGACCAGAAGGAAGAAGACCAAGACCGACCACGTCGTGGACGTGAAGACGAAGGACGGTTTCGTCATCAGGATAAAGCCCATGTCCATCGCAGAGAAGCGCATACAGGCGTCCCAGGAGGATGCTATGAGGCGCATAATGCACGATGTCCTCATGCAGATGGGTGTTGAGAACAATCTCTCCGACATAATCAAGGCGATAATATCAGGAGATATGGCCAGGGACCTTGCCAAAGCCTGCCGCACCATAATGCCCATGAAGCGCATAGAGATCCGCAAGTCCGAGATACTCGAGTTCGCGGAAGAGAACGATTCTGCCATAGAAGCCCCCAAGGAGGAAGCTCCGGAAGAGGACGGGCCTGAGGAGGGATCCGCCGAGGAGACCTCTGAGGAAAAGGAGTCGGAAGAGGAATCCGAAGAGTGATCCTCCTCCAGAAACCCCTTAACCAAACGAATTAAATGCCGAGGTGGCTCAGCCTGGTGGAGCGTCGGACTCATAGGGTTCCGGTCTAATAACGGCCTCTTCCAGGGAAATCCGAAGGTCCTGGGTTCGAACCCCAGCCTCGGCACCAATATTCCATACTGAGCAATGCTCTTTTATTCTCTAATACTTACTTGGGCTGATGAGGCTCATAATCTACACAGGGAAAGGCGGAGTGGGGAAGACATCTGTTTCTGCAGCGACCGCCCGTCTGCTTGCCAAGAAAGGGTACAGAACCATCATCATGAGCACAGACTCCGCCCATTCTCTGGGCGATTCGCTCGGTATAACCCTTCCGAATGACATCCAGACGGTAGATGAGAACCTGGATGCGCTGGAGATAGACATAATCCATGAGATGCGCACCCGGTGGGCTGACATAAGCCGGTACATATCCGCGCTGATGATCTCTCAGGGGATGGGGGAGATAACCGCGGAGGAAATGGCGATAATCCCCGGCATGGAGATGGTGGCCGCGCTGTTCTACGTTCTCTCCTTTGAAGAGGAGGACAAGTATGACGTGGTCGTTATGGACACTCCCCCCACAGGAGAGACCCTGCGGCTTCTCAGCTTCCCGGACATGTCCAATTGGTACATCGACAAGGTGTATGCTCTCATGAAGAGGTTCATAGGGCTCGCAAGGGTGACGGTGGGCAAGTTCATGGATTTCCCTCTGCCGGACAAGGCTGTCATGAACAGCATAGAGGAGATGAAGAACAGGATGAACAAAGTCAAGGCCGTGCTGGAGGATCCTCAGAAGACCACCGTGCGCCTCGTCATGAATCCGGAGCGCATGGTCATAAGCGAGACCATGCGCGCTTACACCTACATATGCCTCTACAACAAGAACGTGGAATGTCTCATAATAAACAAGATCTATCCCAAGGAGGACCTCTCAGGTTCAGAATTCTTCAGGGAGAAGCTTGAGGAGCAGGACAAGCACCTGAAGCAGATAGATGACGCATTCAGCGAGCTAAAGATCATGAAGGCATATCAGATGTCCACCGAGCTCGTGGGCCCGGAGAAGCTGGATCTCATGGCGCAGATGATCTTCGGCGACTCCGATCCCATAGAGGTTTATGCGAAAGAGAGCCCCATGCGCTTCCTCACCGTGGACGGCATAGATGAGATGAGGCTGAAAATGCCCTTCGTGAAGAAGAGCAGCATAGAGCTGTTCAAGGGAGAGAGCGGCACCCTGGTAGTGCACGTTGGCAGTCAGAAGAGAACGGTCTCCCTCCCGGCGACCCTGGTGGATGCCGAGGTCTTGGGAGCCGAGCTTGCCGACGGGGAGCTGATAGTTAAACTAAAACGGAAGAATGCGGATACTAAGAGCAAGAGGAAGGTGTGAGATATGGCAGAGGATACAACCAAGGGCGGTTTCACGGATCCGGAGCTGGAGAGCTTCGTCAAAGAGAACAGGGAGATGCTGGAGAGGATGATGCGCCAGGAGAAGGAGATGGCAAGCAGATTCTACCAAAGCGGGGCCTCAAGAGCTGAGGAGCTTAAGAGCAGGGCCGAGGAGAAGACCATCGAGCTCATAGCGGCGGTCACGGACCCGGAGATACACAGGCATTTCATGATGGCAGGTTTTGAATTCCTGATGGGAGTGAATGCCATGATGAAGGCCATGCCGATGCCTGAGGTCGTCAAGACCACCATGGAATTGGCAAAGGAGACGCGGGAAAAGACCTTCGAGGAGGCAAAGGAGAACTATTCGAAGAAGAAGGCTGCTTCCGAGAGCAGCGGACCCGTTTCCCAGAAGATAGAGATCGTTGAGAAGCAGGACAGAGAGGAAGCAGCTCCGAAGAAGAAGACCTATGCCCGGAAGACCGCTGTGAAGAAGATACCTTTGAAGGACGAAACCGAGTCATCATGAACGGCGAGGTTGCCGTTAGGCTTGCCAGAAGGGCAGTGGATGCGGAAGCCGCAGGGAGAGCCATATCGAAAGAGGAGATCCCCGCAGGGATGGAGTCCCCGAAGGGTGTGTTCGTTACACTGAAGACATATCCCGAGGGCAGACTGAGAGGATGCATAGGGTATCCTGAGCCGGTACTTCCCCAGGGAGAGGCCATAATCGCTTCTGCGGTGTCAGCGGCAAGCAGGGACCCGAGATTCAGTCCGGTCTCAGAGAAGGAGACGGATTCTATAACGGTCGAGGTCACGATACTCACCGTTCCCGAGACGATCAAAGGCCCGAAGAGCGAACTGCCGTCAAGGATAGTCATAGGCAGGGACGGGCTCATAATAAGCTGCAGAGGTCGCAGAGGCCTGCTCCTGCCTCAGGTCCCGGAGGAGTGGGGATGGGATCAGAAGGAGTATCTGGCACAGCTTTCTGTGAAGGCAGGTCTTCCTCCGGACGCATGGATGCGCCCGGATGCGGAGATACAATGGTTCAGAGGAAAGGTTTTCACAGAGGAGACACCTCGCGGCAATGTCGTAGAGGTGATCTCACGGACTTAGTGATAGAGGGCAGATTCTTCATAAACGGGGAGCTCAAGAGCACAGCCGTAGGCATCGAGGACGGGAGGATCGCAACGATAGGCAATCTTGTCCGCGGAGGCGATGAGAGGATCGACCTCGGGGACCGCATAGTCCTGCCGGGATTCATGGACCCCCATGTTCACTTCAGGGACCCGGGAATGACCGGTAAGGAGGATTTCGGCACAGGAACGATGTCGGCGCTGAATGCGGGAGTGACCTGTATCCTGGATATGCCAAACACCAAACCGCCTGTGACGGGCATCAAGACGCTGGAGAGCAAGAAGAGGGCGGTCAGTTCCAAAGCGTATGTGGATTACGGTCTGTTCGCCGCAATCACCAAGAATCTGGATGTGGCCGCAGTCGCGGACCGTGTGGCCGGTTTCAAGCTTTTCATGGGTTCGACCACAGGCAGGATCCTGATGAATGACGATGCCCTGATAGAACGTGCCATGGCGGCGATAGCTCCCACCGGCAAGAGGATAAGCGTTCATGCGGAGGATGACAACCTCATACGCCGGGACGGGGAGAGGAACGACAGGGATCATATGCGCAACCGCCCACCTGAGGCGGAGCACAGCGCCATAAGGCGGTTGGGAAGGTACAGGGGAATGCCGCTTAACATATGCCACGTTACGAACGCGGAATCCCTGGCTCTCGCATCATCCTTCGGATTTGCGACGGAGGTAACCCCCCACCATCTGCTTCTGGATTCCTCAGGGGAGGACGGTGCGCTGCTGAAGGTGAACCCTCCTCTGAGGGACCGGTCCACAAGAGAGAAGCTCTTCGCCGCATTCATAAGAGGCAAGGCGACCATGATCGGGACAGATCACGCCCCCCATACGCTTACGGACAAATCCTCTGATTACGATCGGGCGCCCAGCGGGGTGCCCGGGGTGGAGACGGCAGTGCCGATGTTCATGGCCATGGTGAAGAAAGGCGAGATGAACCTCGGAGAGCTGGTGCGCATGGGATCAACGAACCCGGCCAAGGCGTTCTCTGTGAGGAAAGGGAAGATCGCCAAGGGGTATGATGCGGACTTCGCCGTGTTCGACCCCAGGAAGATGGCGCCCATAGATGCGAATGTTCTACATAGCAAGGCAGGTTACACCCCCTACGAGGGGAAGGACGCGATCATGGCGGACACAGTGATAGTCAGGGGCAATGTGCAGATGAGGGGAGGGGAGTTCTGCGGCTCCCGCTGCGGAGAGGATCTCTTTGATTGATATCGACTACTCCGGTTTGAGCGGCAGGAAGGCGGAATGCCTCCCGGGATGCGGTATGTGCTGTCTGTGCCAGCCTGAAATATTGCCGCAAGAGCGCTCATATTTTAGAACATCCCATCCGAAGGCCATGGTGCGGAACGGCTCGGGCGGATTCTCCATAGCGCTGAAGAAAGGACAGGGATCCTGTGTGTTCCTGAATAACAGGAAGTGCGACATTTACGGCAAAAGGCCGACCTTCTGCAGGCAGTATCCTTTCCATTTCTATGCGGGGGACAGGATATCCGCAGAGCTCGATCTTTCGTGCAGGGGTGTCTGGACGGGCAGGGGTGCGGATGCGGAATCAGAGGCCAGGCAGATAGCATCCGAGTCCCAGGACCGCATGGTGAAGGCTCTCAGGGAGTCCAAGGCTGTTTACGAGGAGTTCTATTCGATATGCACAGATGCCGGTGTGATGGGGGACACGCAGTCAATAAGGGCAGATATCAGCTCGAACATCCAGAGATTCGCGGACCCGATGAGCATAGCCGAGATCCTGGCGGCGGCCCTTGATGATGACCCCCTTTCCGTATCCGGAATAGATTTCCGCGGTGAAGCGGACCTGGAGGAGCTGAGGGCGGAGGCCATGGAAGCCTCCCTGTCATCGATGTCCTCGGAGGACCCTCTGAATCTTCCTGTGTATTGTGGCCAGGACTTCGGGTGGAACATGTTCCAGGCATCCGGGGACAGGGTCACATGGTACCTCCTGACGGACGCAGGGGATCTGGAGGAAGTGGACTCCGTAAGGCCGGAATCGATACAGCTGGGGAAGCCGGATGCGGAAGGCATGCGGGTTCTGACCGATTACATAGGGTTGTTGAACTCCCGGGAGAGCTTCCTAGGCAGCGTATTCTACAAGATGGACGACCTGGGATATGAGGACCCGATGGAGAACGTTTACGCAGGATCGTTGGCGGCATCGGTTGCCGATCTCATGTGGAGGGCATCCATGCTGGATGCCTTCATGGGGACAGGCTTCGGCGCAGACGGCATCCGGGAAACGATAATATTCTATGACATGGACAGGCTGGACGCTCCCGCCGTGGGCGCATTCATATAAGGGCGCGCACGGCAACGTTAAAATAGTCAATCATTTATGGTCGTGCCGGTGGCTATGATGATGAAACCCCTGTCTGTTATCCAGTCCTCGGTCGGCAAGAATGTGATCGTTGAGATGAAGGGCAAGAGAGAGTACAGGGGAGTCCTTGACGGCTACGACCCTCATATGAACGTCGTGCTGAAGAACGCCGAGGAGAGGGTGGACGGCGTTGCGAAAAGGAAACTCAGCATAGCCATAGTCCGCGGGGACAACGTAATTTACATTTCACCTTAAGGGGAGAGGAACATGGGAAAAGGTACACCATCACAGGGAAGGCACAACAGCCATAAGGTTCACATTCCGTGCCGCAGGTGCGGAAAGCACGCCTATCATGCCAGAAGGGGCGAATGCGCCTCCTGCGGATACGGCAAGACCGCTAAGCTGAGATCATACACCTGGGCAAAAGCTCACGATTGAGACGGTGCACTCATGACCGGGCCGAAGCACAGCTGCGGCGTCGTGGGAATGAGCGCTGCACACGATGTGGTAAATCATATCCACAAGGCTTTGAATATTATACAGCACCGCGGGCAGGAGTCTGCGGGCATAGCTGTATTCCGTAACGGTTCCATAACCACAGTCAAGAACGGCGGTCTTGTCAATGTCGCTCTGACAAAGGAATCCATGGCCGGCCTGTCCGGCGAATCCGGCATAGGGCATGTAAGGTATTCTAAACTGGACACCAAGGGTGTAGTCAACGCACAGCCCCTTTCCCTTGAGACCACCCACGGTTCCATAGCCATAGCTCACAACGGTGACATAACCAATTTCGAGGAGCTTAAGAAGAAGTATCTTGCCCAGGGCTGGTCCTTCCTCACAGATTCGGATTCCGAGATACTCGCCCTTCTGTTCTCAAAGAACATGAGCCAGACCGACGATCCGATAAAGGCTCTCAGGATGATGATGGGTGAGGTCGACGGCGCATATTCGCTGGCGGTCATGGTCAACGAGCGTGTGTTCGGCGTCAGGGACCCCTACGGCTTCCGCCCCCTCTGTCTCGGGGAGTTGGAGGACGGCTATATCATAGTCTCGGAGAGCGCTGCCCTGGATTCCATGAAGGGCAAATTCATCAGGGACATAATGCCCGGCGAGATCATCGAGATCATGCCGGACCGTTTCAAATCGTATCCTCCTGCGAACAATCATCCGAAAGCGCACTGCATGTTCGAGTGGATATACTTCGCAAGGCCCGATTCCATCATAGACGGGAAAGAGGTATACGATGTAAGGAAACGCGTGGGGATGATCCTTGCCAGGGAGTCTCCGGCGGATGCGGACATAGTCATGCCGGTGCCGGACTCGGGAAGAGCCCACGCTTTGGGATTCAGCATAGGTTCCGGTCTGCAGTACGAGGAAGGGTTCATGAAGAATCGCTTCGTTGAGCGCACTTTCATACTGCCGGATCAGAAGCAGAGGGAGCGCGCGGTCTCCATGAAGATGAATCCTATACGATCCACAGTCAAGGACCGTCGCGTAGTGATCGTTGATGACAGCATAGTGAGGGGTACCACTCTGAAGAGGCTCGTCAGGATCCTGAAGGATGCCGGGGCCAAAGAGGTCCACGTCCGCATAGGATGCCCTCCGGTGATAGCCCCCTGCTATTACGGCGTGGATATGAGGACCAGGGATCAGTTCATCGCGAACTCGTATTCTGTGTCTGAGATCAGGGACATAATCGGCGCGGACAGTTTGGCATACATAAGCATCGACGGGCTCGTTGAGGCCGTAGGCTATCCCGAGAACGATCTCTGCCTTGCATGCGTGAACAGCAAATATCCCACCAACATCCCGGGGGAGAAGCACAGGTTCCAGTCCACCCTCAGAACCGACTTCGCCCAGTGAGCCCGTTCCGAGCATCTGGGCCTGCGTAAGGTTTAATACAACCTAGTGATTCCCATGCGATATCGGGCAGGTAGATCAGTTGGAAGATCGCTACATTGGCATTGTAGAGGTCGCGAGTTCGAATCTCGCCCTGTCCACCTCTTTTCAATTCTCAATTAAGATTTGAAGTTCTCTGGATATTTCTGAGCGTTCGCCAGGGTTCTGAAATCGATATCTGGGAATGAGAGAAAGTGTTTGATCGCGGGCCTGCAGGCCCGGCAACGGACTCACTGCATCTTGCGGCAGATGAGCACAGGGCAGGCAGCCATCCTTGCCACCTTCTCCGCTACGCTGCCCAAGAGGATCCTGGAGACATTGGTGCGTCCCACAGATCCGCAGACCACAAGGCTGTGTTTCGCGGATTCCTCGATGATAGTCTCGGCGGGGTGCCCTATAATGACTTTGGGATTCACCTCTATGCCTCTTGCCGCGGCTTCCCGGAGCACATAATCCATAGCGCTCTTGGAAACCACGTTGCTCAGGTTCTTTATGGCCTCCGCAGAGGGGACGCTCCCGGTGGCTGCGGCGTAGTACTCTGTGTCGAAAACGTACAGGACGGTCACTTCGGAGCTGTTGTTCTTTGCTATCTCCAGACCGTTCCTGACGGCGAGATTGCTTGTCTCACTGCCATCCGTCGCAATGAGGATGCTGTCGTAAAGGGATATGAGATCACCATCAGCTTCCCGTGTAACTGCCTGTTTCCCTTCTGCGATGATCTTCAATCTCTCGGCCGTCGCCGATATAGTGAAAAGGGCGCAGAGGGCAAGGGCGAAGATGCCGATATAGAGGAACGCATCGTAATAGGATCCAGATACAGATATCAAAGGCGCTATTATGATTGATGACGAGAAGGTCCCCAGGTTCATGGATACGGAGTAGCCGCCCATGATCTTCCCGGAGCCTCCGGCCTGAGAATAGTAGGACAGGCTTCCGATGACAGTCATGGTTATGAGTCCCATGCCTATGCCAACCAGGACCATCGCGGCGATAACGGCTACAATGTGAGACATGTTTAGTAGGCAGTAAGCGCATCCTATCATCAGAAGGGCCGATGCGTAGGCGCCCCCGTCCCCGATCTTGTTGGATGTGCGGGAGTACAGAAGGCTGAAGGCAGCCTGGGATACACCCAGTATCCCGAGCATCAGGCCGCAGATGAAAAGATTGTAGCCCATATCCGTTATGTGGTAAGGCATGTTCGTCGGGAGTATGAACATAAGGAACATCGCCACGAATATCATGGAATAGCAGAGAGCAACCTTGGGACCTTTGTTTATTATTTCTACCTCAGGCAGGATACCCTCCTCCTGCCTCATCTTCACAGGTTCGCGTATGGATATGAGTGCCAGAATCAGGACGGGGAAGCCTATGAGATAGATGAGGAAAGGTTCCTGCCATCCTATGTCGGCAAGGGATCCGCCGATCGTCTCAAGGAAAAGGACACCAACACCCATAGCTGCGGACTGATAGCTTATGACCTTGCCCCTCTCGGCTCCGTGATAGTATTCCGCGGTAAGGGCCGTTGTGGCCGTGGATATGCCGGCTATGCCTATTCCCAGGATGAAACGTCCTATGAGCACCGATTCCAGGGTGTTAAGGAAGTATCCGGACAGCCCCGCAAAGGTGAAGATCGCCAAAGACAAGATGAACGTCTTCGCCTTTCCGTAGCGGTCTGCCAGATACCCGATGCCCAGGCCTGTTATCGCCACAGCGAGGGCGGGAAGGGTGACCACAAGCGATATCACTACGGCGGAGTGTTCCGGGAAAGCCTCGCTCAGCGGTTTCAGGGCGGGGGCCACGGCCGCTGCGCCCATGAGGATTATCATCGAAGAGAGAAGAAGCGTGACAAGTGTCAGCCTGTTGGGTTTCACATGACCTTTATTGTTTGTCATGTCAAGCTCAAAGTTGATTCATATTTAAGATTATCCAAAATACTGTTTTTGACCTAAGATGCGATCTTGCGCATTTCAGATGCCTTGTTGAATCCAATATAGACCTTGTCGAATCCTCTTTATTTCAGCCTTTCTGCCTGGAGCTCCATAACTTTTTTATTGCAATTGTATCTGGAGCAGTGCCCTAGAATCAGTATTCCATTCATCTCTATGCACCCAGGAGCTTTTTCAGTTTCAATAGGAAAAAATTCCTGCGGAGATTTACACTCCGGATCACAGAGCAACTAAAACATTATCGTGTATTGCTATTCAGACAGGTTCGGATCATTCACGTACGCCCACATGATGCAGGTTATGCGTGTCCAGAGAGGCCATTGTGAGTCTCCCTCTGTGCATACCGCGCACAGTCATGATTTCGTTGGCCATTTTTTTAAGGTCCCTGAGAATTCCCCGGGCGGCGATGATCATCATTCGGTCATCTCCGAGTGTGAATTCAGTATTGAACATGATCATGCTCTCTTTCTCAGAGATAAATTCCGATATCCTGTCGTTCACTCCCAAAATCTTTGGATCATAAACAACCACAAGAACGCCTTTGACCAAAGCTTCCTCATTCTTCCATTCGTTCTCTGCAAGGGAATCTCTGACCAGAGCTCTGAGCGCCTCCGATCTGCTGGCATATCCTTTAGCGGCAATCTGTTTGTCGAATTCCTCTAATAATTTCGGCTCTAGGGATACACCTATCCGTGCCACTGTGTCCATGCACAATGTAACGCATCATACAGTATATTTATCTGTCACGGGTCGGAGACAGAAGATCTTTTATGTCCGATAAATCATTAGTGTTACTAAATATTAAAATAGTATTATTGAATATATATGTGTGATGGCTGTGTTCTCAGACGAAGGATATTGCGCAGGAAAGTATGGCTGGAGGTGCTTGAAAGAGCTTAAGTGCAGGTCTAGTTATTTTGTCGTTTTGCCTCCGGCGGGCATACAATGCCCGCCATTTTTAATAGATGCATAAGAATCAGAAATTCATCATCAAATAGTAACACGAAATATCATAAAGTTATTATAAAGTCATCTGAATGATGCCCCGTGAGACGGATAGCGATATACGGTAAGGGAGGAATAGGCAAGTCCACTACGGCAGCCAACGTGACTGCCGCACTTTGTGAAAGCGGTTTGAAGGTCCTGCAAGTGGGTTGCGATCCGAAATCCGATTCCACCAAGTTACTTCTCGGAGGCAGGCGTATTGAAACCGTACTGAGTATGTACCGCAGAGATTCCGATATAGATCTGAACTCTGTTGTTCATGAAGGTTATGGAAACTCTCTATGCGTGGAATGCGGAGGTCCGAAACCCGGGAAGGGGTGTGCCGGTAAAGGGATCATAATGGCATTTGAGCTTCTTGAAAAACATGATGTAATAAGAGAGTTCGAGCCCGACGTGATTTTGTACGATGTTCTCGGAGACGTGGTCTGCGGAGGTTTCGCAATGCCCATACGCAATGGGTATGCCAGAGACGTGTTCGTCGTCACTTCCGGGGAGATGATGTCTCTGTATGCTGCATCGAATATTGCGGAAGCGGTCAGAGGATTCGAGGGAGACGGTTATGCCAGACTCAGAGGGTTGATACAAAACTCCCGGAATGTGGCAGACGAGAGTGAACTGATAGACAGGGCTGCTGCAGAGATGTCACTGGATGTGATCTTCAGGCTTAAACGGGATCCAGTTGTGCAGGAATGCGAAGCGAAAGGCATGACTGTGGTGGAAGGTGCCCCGGATTCGGAAATGGCTGCTGCATATCGCAGACTGTCAGATAAGTTCCTGTCCCTGACAGAAGATGCAGACGGGGGGATGAGATTCTGAACAGAGAGGTCCTGATCCTGGATCTGGTCCACGGAGGAGAGCTGCTGGCCGAACGTTTCCTGGCTAATGGAGACGGAGTATGGTGCGTTGATGTATACGGCACGGCATCCGAGGATCTCAAAGAGGGAATCAGAAAGAAAGGCGCGACTGTTACGGAGAAGGTGATTCCCAGGAAATATGACCTTCTGGTATCTCCGGTTCACTGCCCCGACAGCTTCCTGGGCGATGCCAGTTTTTGTGAGCGTATGACCTTTCATGAGGCGGTATCCCTTTTCATCGGCGCCACTCCGTTCAGAATAGAGGTCACGGGCGTCAAAGGGAAGACAAGCCTTTGCTATCTTCTGGCTCATATATTGTCGTTATGCGGCAGGAAGGTCTTTCTTCACACATCTCGCGGCCAGGGGCCATATCATGACGGAAAGCATGATATAACGGATCTGAGGAGCATAGCTCCAACATCATTACTGGCGCTTCCGGAAGGGGATTATGATACCATTATCGCAGAGGTCTCTCTGGGCGGGACAGGTAAAGCGGACATAGGCATCATAACCAACATAGCGGAGGATTACGGAATAGCTTCTGATACGAGGAAGGCATCTGACGCAAAGGCATCTGTGCTTTCAGCCACCGGGATCAATATTGTTCGGAAAGATGAACTGAGCGCATGGCGTTCCCGCGGAGAATTCAAAATCATCCCATACGGGGATTCTGTGAAAATCGTCGGTACGCCGGAGCTGGGCAGACCTCTGACTTTGAAGGTAGAATACTCGGGGAAGAGAACAGTATCGCTCAAAGAATCGTATCTGGCACTTCAGTATGTAAATGCCGTGGAATGTGCCTTGACCGTCTGCAGTCAGATGAATGTGCCCACGGAAGATCTGATCGAAGGGCTCAGTTCTTTCCAAGGGGTTCCCGGGCGCGGAGAGCTGTGTTTCGAAGATGATATTTGGATAGTTACGGAGAGGAACCCGGGGATATCCCATATGTCGATAGCAGGTACTTTGTCTTGCCTGAAAGAGGCCAAGGTTCTGGAAGGGGCGGTGGCAGTCATAGATCCGATAAACAGGAAGGTCTGCGACAAGCTCAAGATGAACAAGATCTCCGAGGTATTCGACAGCTACGGTGTAAAGTATTTCCTTAGAAAAGATTCAGAGGAGGCGGTATCCATCCCCGCAGATGCGAAGGTAATTATTGAATTCATAAAGGAGGGATATCAATGAGGCCTGTGCATCCGAGGCCGAATCCGATCGTGGCGGCCATGTACACCCTCCGGGATATGGAAGTGGACGTTATTGTGGTACACGGTCCATCGGGATGCGGATTCATGGCATCGCGCATGTTGGAGGAGGCAGGGGTCAGGGTACTGACTTCAGGTATGACAGATAACGATCTGGTGTTCGGGGGCGCGGATACTTTAGTAGGAACGCTCAAGGCAGTCAAGGAGAGATTCGGTCCGCGGACAGTCGCCATAGTCGGCACATGTGTCAGTTCTGTGATCGGAGAGGACACCGATATGTGCATAAAACGTGCGGACATAGGTTGTAACGTGTTCTCTGTCTTCAGTCACGGATGCATGGGAGACAACACAGAAGGGGCGATCAAAGCAGTGGAGGCCGGTCGCAATGCCGGCATCATAAGTCCTGAGGAAGCAGAAAGGCAGATCACGGTCATGAGGGCCGCAACCGCATTGGAGAGAGAACGGGGCATGGCCGCCAGACAATATCTCGAACCTGTCCGCGGTCCGACCAAACTCAATATCGCAAAGAGGATAAACAAAACCCTGGCCTCAGGCGGCAGGATAGGCGTTGCGATGATTGCCAAGAAGGAGCTGGCATACAGATTCGCTGACATATTCCTGGCATTGAAGGAAGCTTCTGATGTTCTCGGCGGAGAGGTGTTCACGGTTGCGAATCTGGATAAAAACAAAGGGTTGCCCAGAATCAGACGATATGCGGAAGACATAAGTTCTGAGTTGGAATCCAAGGGCGTCGTAATCGATAAGGTGGTGGGAGGTCTCGATGAGTATGCTCTGATCGGGGAAGAGGTCAAAACCATCCTCGAAGCCTCCGATCCAGACCTGATGATCTTATGCGGAATACCCCACGCCTACCCGAATCCGCCTCCTGAAGCGATATTGATAACAGATCAGCCTCGTCAGCTGGCGAATTACCTGGATCAGGGCTATGAGGCTGTTGGGGAGATATCTTCCCATTCAATGGTCATGGGAACCAGAAAGATAGTGCCTTTAGAGACCGGGGATACGATCAGAGATCTGCTGAGGGATACCGGATGAAGGGAGTGGTCATAGCCGGTGTCGGCAGCGGTGTCGGTAAAACATCGATATCCACAGGATTGATGGCGCTCTTCTCAGAGGAGATGCACGTTCAGGGGTATAAAATCGGTCCGGATTTCATAGATCCGATGTATCATACGATGGCAACCGGCCGTCAGTCCAGGAATATAGACACGTTCATGATGGATGCCGGAACCGCGAAGAGTCTGGTAGCTCATTCTTCCAAGGGTGCCGATCTTTGCATAGTGGAGGGGGTCCGCGGGCTTTATGAAGGACTGTCCGGTACGAGCGAGGAATGCTCCACGGCGGAGATGGCCAAGATACTGGGCTTCCCCGTGGTTCTGGTCATAGATGCGAAGTCCCTGACCAGAAGCGCCGCTGCCATAATAAACGGATTCAAATCCTTTGATCCGGACGTCAACATCTCGGGCGTAATACTCAATAATGTTTCCGGCAGGCATCACGAACAGAAACTTCGTGAGGCCATAGAGTCCAGATGCGACGTCGAGATCGTCGGTTTCGTTCCGAGCAATAAGGCCGATAAGGTACCGCAGAGACATCTGGGTCTCAAGACTCCCTCTGATATGGATTATGTGAATTCCATGAAGGATCTGGTTTCTTCCTTGGACAAAGACCGACTGATGGATATGACGGAATCATCAGACGCAGATTTGGGAAGCTCCGATCTGTATTTCAGAAGGAATATCAGCGCCAAAGTCGCTGTTCCGTACGATGAGGCATTCTGCTTCTATTATTCAGAGAACATAGAGTGCCTGGAAGCCTCCGGATTCAGAGTTGAGAAGTTCAGTCCTCTGAAAGGAGATGCTCTTCCGGAATCCGACATGTACTATTTGGGGGGAGGCTACCCGGAGCTCTATGCCGGGCAACTTTCCGAGAATGGCGATTTCATGGAAGGGCTGAATGCTGCAGCGGAGGAAGGTAAACCTATCATGGGTGAGTGCGGAGGTCTGATGACAATGTGCTCATTCATATTCTGGAATGGAGAGCGGTATCTCATGTCAGGGATATTTTCTGGGGAGGCAACAGAATCCTGTCGCCATGGGCCGAAGTATACAAATGCCGTATCCACTGGGAAGAATCCTTTGTTTAAAGGCAAGGTCAGAGGGCATGAGTTCCATTATTCCGAGATAAAGGGGTACAGAGAGGATTTCGGTTTCAGACTCGACAGGGGCCTGGGCATAAACTCGGGAAATGATGGGCTGGTCAAGGGAAACTGCTTGGGAACATATATGCATCAGCATGCTCTCTCTTCAGAAGACTGGGCACAAGGCTTGACAGAAGCGATCAGATAGTCGTCATGCTGCGCACCTTCCTGTCATCGCAGACGGGTAAAGACGAAGCCTGACGTCCTACAACATATCCGTTCAGATCCCAAGACCCGATTGCCGCATCCGATCTCAATAACATGGTGTTTCTCAGAAGAGACGCCCTGAATGCGCAGATCTCTGTTTCGCACATCATATTAATCCGTATGACAATCCCGCCGGTGTGCTCATAGACGCTCATGCCCACATGTGGAACAGGAGAATGTTACCTGATCTGGCGGTCAGGAATTACATGTCGCCTGTTTTGGATATCCCGGAAGAGGAGAGGAAGAAATACGGGAGCCTTCTGGATTTCGACCTGGAATCGAATGTGCCATTCGCAGATTATGATGTTAAGGTGGAAGAGCCGTTGGAAACCATTCGCGATAACGACATGGATTACATGGTGATCCTGGGGACGGATTTCGAACTGATAGGCCCGGGAAGGATGACCAACGAGGAGTACATGGAATGGATGTTCGAGAGGTGCACTGTGGACGACCGTTTCCTGCCGTTCATATCCGTAGATCCCAACAGGGGAAAGGAGTCCATAGACATGATCGAGCGTCTGGTCAAGAGGTACGACCCCAAAGGGATCAAGGTATACCCGGCCACAGGATTCCTGCCGTCGGATGTGAAGCTCAAAGGATATTGGGATAAAATAGACGATCTGGGTCTTACCGTGGTCACCCATGCAGGAATGGCATTGCCGCCGCTGGATGAGAAGTATTGCCACCCCTCGGATTTCAGCAAGGTGGCCGAGGACCATCCGGAAATGAATATAATCATAGCTCATCTGGGAGGGAAGTTCCACAGCGAACTGCTGCCGCTCATGGAGAAGCACGGGAACATATACACGGACTGCTCCGCACTGCAGGGATGGGCCCATGATGACCGGAGCATGATATGCAAGCGGATAAAGGCGGTCTCGTCAAGGTTCCCGGACAGGATAGTCTTCGGGACAGATTTCCCGCTGTATGAGTCGACCTTCTCCGCCATGCAGTTCATAAGGGAGATCCGGGATGGCGACTGGGGCACCGAATATCAGAAGAGCGCGTTGCTGGGTAAAAACATGGCAAGACTCCTGGGATTGTAGATAAACCCTTATAATCGGAGAAGCCAATCACGTCAGGATGGCCACAGTCACAGTCAATTGGGACAGCATAGGCAGCGCCCTCGACACATACTACGTTCCGGAGCTGGTTCTGGCGGTAATGGGTGTTTTGGCACTTCTAATAGTGAGACAGCATCTTAAAGACAAAGAGAGCCAGACATACAATATACTCGTGCTTCTCGGCGTGATCCTGGGCGCGGTCATGGTGGCGCTCACGGTAACATATCGTGAAGGCTGGGCCACATATACGCTGATAATCGTGGCCGTGGCATCCTTTGCGCTCATAATAAGACCATTCAGAGATGTGCACTTCGCCGCCCTCTTCGGTCTGATGGCGGCAGTGGTCGCTTACATCTACGTAGGCAGCCTGACAGGCGACTTCGAGGTCCTGGCCACAGGATGGCCCAGGATAATAGTGGCTTTTGTCGCAGGTGCTATCGTGTTCATGCTCCTGAATTTCCTGGAGCAGCTTGTGCAATTCTTCGGTAAATTCCTCAACGCATGGCCTATCCTGCTCATTCTGGGGCTGATATGCATAGCTGAGGCCTTCGCCGTGCTCTTGGGGTATGGGTCGGTCATAAATTTACTGTCCAACATCCCCACCGAGGCTATTCTGGCCAACTCTTGGGTAAACCTTTAAATGGCAAGAGGCAATCGGAGAGGCGCGTGGGCCCGTGGCTTAGCCAGGATATAGCGCTGGCCTTCTAAGCCAGACGCCTCGGGTTCGAAAGTTCCGTAAAATGGAGCCGAAAGTCCCGACGGGCCCGCCATAGGGTGTGTCGGTAGCGCGCTATCAAAGAAAAGGAGAAATGTAATGAAGAGAAGCTCACGTGCCTGGAAGAAACGCGGTAACCAGCGTTGGAAATGGCGCAAGAAGAAGATGAGGAGAAGAAAGAGAGCACAGAAGATGCGCAAGAAGTGATCCTGAATTCCATTCAGTTTACAAGGGGGTATAGGCTAACCTGGTAGACTGGCGGGCTCCAGTTATAGAGCGTGATTGGAAATGGGTTTGCTGACAGTTGATGAATAACTGGAGCGATGACTCATAATTTCGCGGAGGGTAGCTCCCTCTGTGGTGGAAACCCGCTGACGGGAGTTCAAATCTCCCTGCCCCCACCTCTTGCGTAAACTTCTTCCCTCGAACCCTTTACATGGCCCGTGAGCGCGTTTCTCCCGGATTTTTATATTTCTCAATGAACCTGAAAGAGCAGCACTGCCGTCGCAGATCCGGCCCTTTTCTTCTTGGGCCTCAGTTCTTGAAGCTGTGTACCGGCGCCGGTATCCTGCCGCCTCTGTTGACGAAGTCGCTGCAACCGAACCTGCTGACAGGCATTATCGGGGATGCGCCCAGAAGGCCTCCGAACTCAGCTCTGTCACCGACATCCTTTCCGATGACCGGGATTATCCTGACGGCGGTCGTCTTCTGGTTGACCATCCCGATGGCCATCTCATCGGCTATTATCCCCGCCAGGGTCTCTGGCGTCGTGTTGCCGGGAATGGCTATCATATCGAGTCCCACAGAGCATACGCAGGTCATGGCCTCTAATTTCTCAAGGGTGAGGGCTCCGGCGGTCACGGCCTCGGCCATGCTGCTGTCCTCGCTGACGGGTATGAAGGCGCCGCTGAGGCCGCCTACGTATGAAGAGGCCATTATCCCTCCCTTCTTCACCTGATCGTTGAGAATCGCCAGTGCGGCGGTGGTTCCCGGGGCCCCGACCATCTCCAGCCCCATCTCATGAAGTATGTCCGCGATGCTGTCCCCCACTGCGGGGGTGGGTGCCAGGGACAGGTCCACTATCCCGAAGGGCACGCCGAGTCTCCTGGAAGCCTCCTTGGCGACCAATTGGCCGACCCTTGTAACCTTGAAAGAGGTCTTCTTTATCGTTTCGCACAGGGTCTCGAAATCCCCGCCCTTGACCTGAGAGACCGCGGTCTTCACGACTCCCGGCCCGCTTACGCCGACATTTATGACGGCGTCCGTTTCGGTAACGCCGTGGAACGCCCCCGCCATGAAGGGGTTGTCGTCAGGCGGATTGCAGAATATCACAAGCTTCGTGCATCCTATGGAGTCCCTGTCCGACGTTCTCTCCGCCGTACGTTTTATGACATCGCCCATGAGCCTCACGGCGTCCATGTTTATCCCTATCTTCGTTGTGGCGACCTCGACGGAACCGCAAACCCGCTCCGTGCTTCCCAAAGCCTCAGGTATGGAGTCTATCAGCATCCGGTCCGACCGGGTCATGCCCTTCGCCACCAGTGCCGAGTACCCGCCTATGAAATTGATACCTATCTTCTTCGCAGCCCTTTCCAGAGTATGTGCTATGGCGATGAAATCATCGGGCGTTCTGCAAGCAGAGGACCCGACGATGCTTATCGGGGTGACGGAGACCCTCTTGTTGACTATGGGGATCCCGTACTCCAGGCTGATGTCCTCTGCAACGGGGATCAGGTCCCGTGCGGTGCTTACGATCTTGTCGTATATCTTCTCATTAAGGGAATCCAGATCCGGGTCGCAGCATTCCATGAGGCTTATGCCCATGGTGACCGTTCTTACGTCCAGATTCTCCCTCTCGATCATCTTGTTGGTCTCGAGGACCTCGTCCAGATCTATCATGCGCATTAGGATCAGACTCTGTGCATCATGTTGAATATCTCTTCGTGCTGTGCCTTTATGGTGCAGCCGATCCTCTCGCCTATCTCATCCAGCTCATCAGTCATCTGAGAGAAGCTCTTGTCTGTCTTCGACGTATCGACGATCATCATCATGTTGATGTAATCCTGGACTGTCGTCTGGGAGATATCCAGGATGTTGATGTTGTTCTCTGCGAAGTAGGTGCATACCTTGGCTATTATGCCGACCATGTCCTTGCCCACGAGCGTGACTATAGTTCTGTTCATTCCGATCCCTTCCCGCCGGTCTCCTTTCTGAATATGGCGAACTCTATCGAATCAGACAGCGCGATGAGCGAGGCCTCTATAACGTTGTCGGACACGCCTATGGTGGTCCAGCTCTCCTTCCCGTCAGAGGATGTTATCAAGACCCGTACAGGTGCAGCGGTGGCCGCCTTCTCGTCCAGGACCCTGACCTTATAATCCACCAGTCTTATCTCGCTCAGGAACGGGTAGAACTTGGTCAGCGCCTTCCTCAGAGCGCTGTCCAGAGCGTCCACGGGACCATTTCCGTCGGATGCTGTGTGCTCCACATTGCCGAGACGGTCCACCACCTTGACGCTGGCTTCGGATGTGAGCTTATTATCCCCCACTTCGTCTATGAACAGCCTGAATCCTGCTATGTCGAAGGGATCGTTGAAGTTCCCGGAGCTCTTTCTGACCATCAGCTCGAAGCTGGCGTCCGCCCCGTCGAACTGGTAGCCTTTGGACTCCAGTTCCTTCACGGTGTTGAGTATTGAACCTATGTTCTTGTCCGTGGCAGGTATGCCGAGGATCCTCATCTTCTCCTCTATGCTGGCCCTTCCGGAGACCTCAGATACCAGTATCCTCCTGATATTGCCCACCGTCTCCGGCCTCACGTGCTCGTACGTCCTTGTGTCCTTCCTCAGGGCGCTTATATGCATCCCGCCCTTGTGGGCGAAGGCCTTATCTCCCACATAAGGGAGATGAGGTATGTTCCTGGTGTTCGCCACCTCGGAGACCTTCTTGCTCAGGTGGGTCAGTCCCTCAAGGCCGACGCCGGTCTTGCATCCCATCTTCAGCATGAGATTCGGTATTATGGAGCAGAGGTTTGCGTTCCCGCATCTCTCCCCCAGGCCGTTCACGGTCCCCTGGACCATGGTGGCCCCGCTCCTTACGGCGGCCAGGCTGCACGCTACTGCCAGGTCGGAGTCGTTATGGCAGTGTATGCCCACCGGGACGCTGATGCCCCTCACTACCTTGGATGTGATCTCAGCAACCGATTCCACGAGCGTACCGCCGTTGGTATCGCAGAGAACGATCCATTTCGCTCCCGCGGCCGCGGCTGTCTCGGCCACCCTCATCGCGTATTCCGTGTTGTCGGTATAGCCGTCGAAGAAATGCTCCGCGTCGAATATGACTTCCTTCCCTTTGGATCTCAGGAATCTCACGCTGTCGTCTATCATCCTGAGATTCTCTTCCAGAGTGGTCCTGAGGGCATCAGTGACATGGAAGTCCCAGGCCTTACCGAATATGCACACTGTATCCGCGGAAGAATCCGCCAGCATCCTCAGCTGCGGGTCCTTCTCCGCGCTTGTCTCGGGACGGCAGGTGCTTCCGAAAGCAACCACTCTAGTGCCGGTTCTCCTTCCTCTCAGGGATTCGAAGAGCTCCGCATCCTTAGGATTCGAGGCAGGCATACCGCATTCGACGAAATCCGCGCCGAACTCATCCAGAGCGCTCAGTATCTCTTGCTTGTCCTTCAGAGAGAAAGATATGCCCTCTGTCTGGGCACCGTCCCTGAGAGTCGTGTCGTATATGTAGATTCTGGGCATTTCCTACGCATTCCGTCTGTCCATTATCCATATGAGGTCACTGAGGATGGCCGAGGCTGTCTCGCCCTTGCCGGCACCGCGGCCGGAAACGGTTATCGGCCCCGCCATGTCCGTCAGGATCTGTGCCTTGTTGAGGGATCCGGGCACGCTTAGAGGGTGATTCTTCGGTATGAGCCGGGGAGCGACCTCCAGCCTGTCCTTGGATATCTCGCCGATGTGCCTTATGACCATTCCCTTCTCGGCAGCCATCTCCACGGCTTCCGCCGTAACGGTATCTATGCCCGTGACGGAGACATCCGAGAAGCTCACCTTCCTCTTGAAGATCGAGTTCGCCAGTATCGCGACCTTGCATGCGGAGTCTATGCCCTTTATGTCATAGGTCGGGTCAGTCTCGGCATATCCGAGCTGCTGGGCCTCCCTGAGTGCCTGTTCGAAAGGTATTCCGCTGTCCATCCTGCTGAGTATGAGGTTGCACGTCCCGTTGAATATTCCCTGTATGGAGTTTATCCTCTGCCCAACAAGTGCTTCGTTGCACAGATTTATCATCGGCATACCGCCCCCCACGGATCCTTCGAAGCGAAGGTAGCAGCCGTTCTCCTTTGCCAGTTCATCGAGTTCCGAATACGCAAGTGCCAGCGGCCCTTTGTTGACTGTGATGACGTCCTTCCCCTTCCTGAGGGCGTGCCTTATGTTCTTAAGCCCCTCTCCGCCGTCGGTTATGTTCGTGGGGGAGGCCTCTATCAGGAGATCGAAGTCAACCATATCCATTATCTCGGTGCAGGACAAACCGTTCCTGTCCGTGTGCAGCTTCCCGGTATTGTTCTTGCCGCCGAGGGTGCAGAAACCGCAGATCTTGTATGTGCCGTCGTTGATCTCATAGCTCTTCGAATCGACTATGCCCACCACGGTTATCAGTTCATCATATCTGCTCTTGAGGTAGGCATCCTTGATGATCAAAGTCTCGAAGAAGCCGCGGCCTATGTTGCCGAATCCGGATATGAAGACCCTCATGCTGTCAGCCCCCTTATGCAGGTGAGCTTATTCTTCTCACAGGAATCGACCATGAAAGCATCCAGCTTCTTGGCGTCCTCCTTCGTCTCCAGTTTGGCGGATATTCTTACGGTCCGTCCTTCGCCGTCAGTCTGAGAGGAGGTGTTTATCTCGTAAGAGGAGAAGGCCACGGTCTCGGCGGCCTTTTTCATAAGATTCTCGGTGAAGGCGCAGTCCGCATTGCCGATCAGTATGTAGTCCATGGGCACGGTGCCTGTTACGGACCCCATCTTCGCTATGACCACGTCCCTGCTCTTCCATATGGATTTGAGGGTCTCCAGCTTATCAGACTCTACGTTGAATGTCAGGTTCACACTTATCATGCCGTCTATGACCTGCTCGCGGTTGTGAACAACCCCCACGATGTTGCCGTCCACAGCGGATACCGGTTCCAATGATCTGACAAGGCTTCCGGGTATGTCCTTTACGTAAATATCTGCGTTAACTAGCATCTGATCTCCTCTCGCCACTTTATTAGGTGCGCGCTTATATAAGGTATCCCGTCAGCTACTGTGTGTAGAAGGTGTTCGCCACCTTCTCACCCAGCTGTGTTATCCTGTAGGTCTTGCCATTCTTCTCGACCCAACCCCTATCCATCCAAGGCTTTAGATAATGCCTGCCGAAGTACATCTTCTCCTTCTGCTTCTCGTCGGTCTTGCCCTTCCTATCGTCGGGAGCGAAGCTCCAAAGACCCAGATCCTTCAGATGGTTAATGCACAGGAGACGAGGCGGGATGCTCTTCTTGGATATCATGAGTATTCCCCTGAGGCATCTTACCAAGTCCTCATCGGGGATATCTATCTTATATGTGCTCATAGGCTTCAGGTCATAGGTCTCTGCCGTAAGGCCCAGGGGCCTCCCCTCCCGGTAGTAGAGCTTCCTTATGTCCTTCTCGGAAGTGGTATATGCCTTTGTGCCAACGGTGAAAGGGACTGTGCCAGGCACCATCATGGCCGCTACGGTTGATGCGGCCGAGTATTCCGGTGTCCCGGAGGATACATTGATCAGAATATCGGATCCTGCCCTGCTCTCGGAGAGAAGTATGTTGAAAACGGTTCTCAGCATCTCCTGGTAGTCATAGACCTTGGCTTTGTGCTCCACTATCTCCGTATCGGGAGCGGATGAGATCATCAACCTGCAGACCTCGTCATAGAATTCCTGATAGACTTTCAGAGAGGGATCGTTGGGGTCTTTGACATAATGTATCAGATGAACTCTGTCAGGGCGCTCCTTCAGGAAGGGGTCCACGATCATGACGGTTTCGAAGGTCACGCATGCGACCATGACCTTGGCGCGTCCTCTTACTGGCATCATAAGAGGATTCTCCTTCAGGATATATGATTGTGCCGAAACCCAGGGCCGATCGGATCAGCGTTCGCGTGATCAGAATGTGATAATTAGGCGCCGAGAGGGAGATTCGAACTCCCGAGGAGAAACCTCCACGAGCTTTCCAGGCTCGCGCCTTACCGGGCTGGGCCATCTCGGCTCTCAGTCGACAAACTGGTACTTGCATTAAAAGGTTTTCATGTGCCGGAGGGCATTTCGTATGCGGGCCGGGGATGCTAGCCTTCGCATTCTGCGGTTGTGAGCATCATGTTTTTAGTCCCTATCAGCAATGCAGTACCTGAACGATATGGCTGCCAAGATCCCCCCGATAACGAGAGAAGACGTCGACGAGACGATAGGTTTCATAAGAAGCTCCGTAGAGGAGGTAGGATGCGAAGGTCTGGTCATAGGTCTAAGCGGAGGTTTGGATTCCGCAGTGACCACCAAGCTCTGCGTCGAGGCAATAGGCGCCGATAAAATACTGAATGTGTTCATGCCCTCAAGAGGAACGCCTGCTGAGGATTACAAGGTCACCTATTCGCTGAGCAGGGAGTGGGGCACGGAATATCGGGTCATAGACATACAGCCTGCCGTGGATGCGTTGACGGCAGTCCTGCTATCGGATACGGAGGCGCCGATGGAGAGGGGCAACATATCCGCCCGTTGCAGGATGATCGTCATGTATAACCTGGCGAAGAAGCGCAATTATATCGTCGTCGGGACCTCCAATCAAAGCGAGATCATGATGGGTTATTTCACCAAGTTCGGAGACGGGGCATGCGACATAACGCCTCTCGCGAACATGTACAAGACTGAGGTCAGACAGATGGCCGCGTTCCTGGACATACCTCAGCCGATATTGGACAGACCTCCGTCGGCAGGGTTCTGGGTGGGACAGACGGACGAAGACGAGATGGGCATTGTGTACGAGAAGCTGGATGTCATCCTTTATGGATTGGAGCAGGGCCGGTCCGATAAGGCAATATCCGCAGACACGGACGTACCGATAGAGAAGGTCAGGGAGATCAGGGAAGAGGTTCGCAGGATGGAGCATAAGAGATTGCTGCCCATGAGACCCTCTATACAGGGATAAGCACAGTTTTGCACGATAGCGAGCCAGCATATAGGGGCGCCAATGGTGTTTCCTCAAAAAACTATATTAACATCTTCGCAATCTCCTGCTTACTTCAGCTCCTGTAGTGTAGCGGCCAATCATGGAGCCCTCTCGAGGCTCCGACCCGGGTTCAAATCCCGGCGGGAGCACTTTTCCTACACCTCAGCCGTCTGGCTGGTCCGCAGACGTTACCGAACCGTATTCTCTGCAGAGATAAACCGAATCGGTCTGCTCATGTCTGTGAATTTCATACTGCAGGTTTGGTCGCAACGAGCTTCAGGCTCTCTACGGGCAATCCCGCGTATTGTCTCTCACTGATATCCTTATCCTCGTTGGCCCCTTCGATCCTGAATCCTGCAGTGATCACATATCCAATGTATTCTGTCTTCAGAACAGCGCCGCCGACACAGCCGGATATCAGGTCCTCGTCCGCCCTCTGCTCTGCCGTGAGCTCATCGAGGAGCACAATGTCCGAGATATACATCCTTCCGCCCGGCTTAAGCACCCTGAACGCCTCCCTGAACGCCTTCGCCTTATCGGGCACCAGGTTGATGACGCAGTTGCTCATGACCAAGTCCACGGTGCCGCTGTCTATGGGCAGGTCCTCTATGTCCCCGAGCCTGAATTCAACGTTTGAGAAGCCGTTATCCTTCGCATTCTTCCTCGCTTTCCGGATCATCTCTTCGGTGAAGTCCACCCCGATCACTTTGCCCTTAGGCCCGACCCTGTTGGCTGCCAGGAATGCGTCCATGCCCGCTCCGCTGCCCAGGTCCAATACGGTCTCGCCTTCCCTCATGCTGCCCAGTGCCCCGGGATTACCGCATCCCAAGCCCAGATTCGCCTCCGGAACCCCGTTCATGTCCTCCTCTGAGTAGCCGAGGGAGGAAGAGATCTGAATAGGATCGTGGCCATTGCCGCAGCATCCGCTGCCGCAGCCGCAACCGCCGCCCTCCAGGGCGATCTTGCTGTATTTCTTCCTGACCGTCTGCTTTATTTCGTTGCCGGAGGGCATCCGGGGCTCGCAGCAGTTCTCCTTCTCCTCTATTTTCATAGCTCTGAGACTTTCCAGCATCTCGTCATTCGCAATGCTGTAGACAATGTTCCGACCATTCTTCTTGAATTTCACTATCCCCGCTTCTGTCAGGACCTTGAGGTGTCGTGAAACAGTCGTTTGGTCCTTTTTAGTTCCGGAGAAGTCGCATGCGCAATGCTCATTCCTTAGAAGGTAACCGACAATGGTGAGCCGGGTATCGTTACCGAGGGCTTTGAAGATCCTTGCCTTTTCTGACAGCACGGTATATGCATATATGTACACATATACATATATTATTGTAATAAAGAGTTGCCGCAATGCCAGATCCGACGTAGCTGATCCCGTCCCGAACGCCTGTCCGGCTCAGTTTCAAAAGGAACCCCGGGGCGGGCGTACCGCCGGGATGCTGTGATGGCCGACACATGTGCCAAAGCTTCACAGAAAGGCGTCTGACGATTATTCCGTATCAGGTTCGGTACCGGTCTTTCCCGATCTTATTTTCCCATCCGGCCCATAATACCTGGTGCGGAAGTACAATGACAGATTGACCAGGCCGATCAGGACAGGTACCTCGACCAAAGGACCTATCACCGCCGCGAAGGCGACGCCTGAACCGATACCGAAAACCCCGATGGCCACTGCGATTGCCAGTTCGAAGTTGTTGCTGGCCGCAGTGAAGGACTGTGAGGCTGTATGCGGATAATCGAAGCCCAGGCGCATGGAGACCCAGAAGGACAGCAGGAACATTATCAGGAAGTAGATCAGAAGAGGTACGGCAACCCTGACGACATCGAACGGGAGCTGGACTATGTACTCTCCCTTAAGAGAGAACATAACCACGATGGTAAACAGGAGGGCGAGCAGGGATATCTTGCTCATCACCGGCATGAACCTGTTATCATACCATTCCTCTCCCTTTCGTGGAAGAAGTGTGTATCTTGTGATGATGCCGGCGAAGAAAGGTATTCCGAGGTAAACGATCACACTGACGGCCACAGATGCTATTGAGATGTTGACGGCCACACCAGATCCCGGGGACACGTCATCCGAAAGCACTGTTATCAGGAAATACGCATAGAAGGAGTACAGAACTATCTGGAATATCGAATTCAGGGCCACCAATATCGCCGCGTATTCCGTATCCCCTTTGGCCAACTGATTCCATACAAGCACCATTGCGATACAGCGCGCCACCCCTGTCAGGATAAGCCCGATACGATATTCCGGCTGATCGGGAAGGAATATCCAGGCCAGGGCGAACATGAGCATCGGCCCGACGATGTAGTTCAGGAACAGGGATGTGCCGAGCATCCTCTTCATTTCCTTCTGACCCTTCAATTTTCCCAACTGCTCGTATTTCACCTTGGCCAAGGGAGGGTACATCATAAGGATCAGGCCGACGGCAATCGGTATGGAGGTGGTACCTATGCTCAGACCTTCGAGATATGAGGCGAGATCGGGTACCAGATAGCCCAACGATATTCCCAGAAACATGGCTAAGAAAATCCAGACTGTAAGATATTTGTTCAAGAAGCCGAGCCCCTGGGAGGCATGCATTTCTCCATCCGAACCAACGTCACTCATCAGGTTAACCTTCCGGATCATGCCGGTATCGATCTTGGAATGAGGTGATAGTATATTGATGAGTATATATCTATTCTGTAATCGCAGTCATGTGATATTCAACACAACCTGCACGGTCATCTGAATCGGGACGCCTTGATCCGGCCGACTGCCCTCACAGATAGGTGCCGTGCTCTATAGTGCACTCCTTAAGAGCCAGAATATTCTCCCGGGGCGTTTTGTAGGGGAACTCGCATCCTGGACCGATGATCAATCCCGGGTCGCCGTCCCATGCGGCCATCGTCTCTCTGACGCTTTTATCGATATCTTCCCGCGTTCCGTTCAGAAGGAGATCGGTGTGATCTATTCCCGCGATGAATGCCACATTGCTCTTCAGATCGCTTGTGATCTCCTCCATTCTCACGAATCTGAGATTCAGATGGATCGCCGTAGGTCCGATCTCCGATTGCGACTTCCAGAATGGTTCGGCAGAGCAGTTATGGATGATCGTCCGGAGTCCCTTCTGACGGAACGAGTCTGCCCCGATCCTGAGATATTTCCTGTCGAACCGCTCATACGTATCCAGGTCCATGAGCTCGTTCCCCGCTGTACCGTTCTCGATGAACACATCCTCCAATCCGATATCGGATATCCTCTCCCCGTAGGCCTCGGAGGATTCTGTCACGGCAGAGAGCACATGATCCACGGCCGAAGGTTCTGTCAGGCATCCCATCAGCAGATGTTCCAGACCGATGATCTCGGAAGCGATGAGCATCGGAGCGTTGATGCATCCTATCACCGGCACTTCCCCCCGATAACGTTTCGTCATGATCTCCGCCGCTTCTATGGGGACTGACCAGAACCTGTCATCCATCGGGTCCACTGCATGGATCTTGTCGATGTCGGACATGGGGACGTATTCGTCCACTCTCGGATAGAAGTCCCTCTCCGGGAACCTCCATGTCATGCCGTGGGCCTGCGCTTCCACCATTATGTCCCCCCAGCCAGCCATCACATTGTCGAATCCGTAGAGGTCGTATGCGGCCATGGAGATCCTCGAGAAGATCTCGGGATCATGGAATCCGTCGTGCATTCTCAGCCCGGTTGACTGCAAAACCCATTTGGCGGCACCCAAATGCTGATAGAACAAAGGAACGCGGTCAGGGAGGCTTAGGTCAAGGGCAGAATGGAAACGGTCTGCAGAGATCATATGTTTCGAAGCGCGCTGTCCTTATTTATAAAGAACCGCACGCGGCATCAGACGGCCATTCTTCTGTGACGGTTTATTGCCAAAGATGCCACGATGGTTATCGTAAGGACTGCCAATATGAATATCAGCGATAACAGTACCGGCACATGGTAGAATCCGGATATCATCATCTTCACTCCGACAAAGATGAGTATCACCCCTATTCCGTACTTGAAGTAGGAGAATTTGGATATCACTCCCTTCAGAGCGAAGTACAGGGACCTAAGACCCAGTATCGCGAATATGTTGGAGGTGTAAGCTATGAACGGGTCCGAGGTCACAGCCAGGACCGCGGGCACGGAATCTATCGCGAACACTATGTCCGTGAATTCCAAGGCCAATATGGCGAGGAAGATCGGAGTAACATAAAGCAACCCGTTCTTTTTTACGAATATCTTGCCGTCTTCCATGCAATCCGTGGTCCTCATGTGCTTGGCGGCGAATCTTATTATGAAATTCTCGTTCGGGTCTTTGATGGTGTCCTTCTTCACCATTGTCTTTATGGCAACCAATATCAGAAGCGCTCCGAAGAAGTACATCATGAAATCGAAGCGATGTAGCAGCTCGGCTCCTGCGAATATGAACGCCAGGCGGAATGCCATAGCACCTATGATCCCGTAGAACAGCGCTTCGTGCTGATACTCATCAGGTATGGCGAAGGCCTGGAATATGAGCAGGAAGACGAACATATTGTCCACGCTCAGGGTCTCCTCGATCACATAGGCGGCGTAGTATTCCATCGCAGAATCGGCGCCCATGTTCAGATAAACGAATATTCCGAAGATGATGGCCAGGGAGATCCAGAAACCGGTAAGCAGCAACGCCTTCTTGAGAGGAACGGCCTCCTTCTTACGGTTGAACACGAACAGGTCAAGGCAAAGCAGGAACAGGATCAGCAAGAAGAACAGTATCCAGTCCGTGACGCCTTCTACCATGGTCGGAGATTGGCAGAACCGATATAAATCTTATTGACGGAGCAATCTCTTTTGCCGTCGGTCCCGTCTCGAATGAACGATTATTTTTGTATTGATAACCTTATAGCATCCCGGACATGGCAGTCGTAAGCATATCCTTGGATGAAGAGAGCGCCCTCGCCCTCGAGAATATAATGAGGTCTCTGGGTATAAAGAGCCGCAGCGAGGCTGTGCGATTCGCCATAAGCACGACCGACGCATCGCTGAAGGACATGGAGAGCATATCGGGCGATGTTGAAGGCGTTCTCATCATAGTGCATCCGGACCATAATGATTCGTGGCTGAGCATGATCCAGCACAGATATGACAGATGCATAAAGACCCAGCTGCACTCGCATCTGCATAACAGGAGATGCTTGGATGTTATGATCATATCTGCGGATGCTGGCTCATTCAGGTCCATGATGAGGGACATATATTCCGCAGGAAAATCAAGCTATACTCAGTTCGTGCACAGCTAGTCATGCGTACGTGACATTTATTAACGTTGAAAGCGTAAACAAATGCGGATGGGATAGCATGGGTTCTAAGAACCGATACATGAGCTGTAGCTTCGGCTCTAGAGTATGGATGAAGCTTAAGCGGGAGGTGGGACGTGTAACAGACGATGTCATGTCTCTGTCCCGCGATTTCAAATATGATTTCCTCAAGGTGAGGCCGGACGTATTCGAGCCCAGAGTGGTGGATCGTCAGACCTTCAAGAAGGAGGTATCCTGCAAGGACACTCCCCGACCAAAGCATAAGCCCACAGCCGTCCCCATGCAGGATGTATATGCAGACGCCCCTCCTTCGGCAAACAACGGACAGATTCCCCTGACGATGATGTGGCCTGCGGATGAGGAGTTCGTCCCTCCGGGAGTCATGCCGGCAGCGGATTTGGGCGATATGGGGGAGCACTCACCGGCGACGGCAGTTCAGACGACGGATGCCAGAGGTCCTGCGGACAGGATGCCAAAGTCTCCGACGATGGAGTTCGCAGAGGAGATAACAATGGTGAGCTCGGGACCGGAGCCTATGGGCACAACATCAGTACCTATCGGCTACGAGAGCCCGTACATAAGGGCTCTGATGGCGGACACGTCGACAGAGGCGATAAGGTCCGACGGCTACGTATTCGATTTCGACTACCTCTGGGACGAGGAAGAGGAAGAGGTTGCCGCAAAGCAGACTGAGAGAACCGGAGAATACAACTTCGTCATCTTCGATCTCTCTGAGCCTGCGGAGGTCAAGGAACCGAATCTTGTGATCTTCGATCTCTCTGAGCCTGCGGAGGTCAAGGAACCGAATCTTGTGATCTTCG
>ENA-UOOR01000216-UOOR01000216.1-fermentation-metagenome-genome-assembly--contig:-NODE-216-length-88150-cov-17.680708_pt1 | contig 88150 bp, 75 predicted proteins | sample MGYA00245780_ERZ724029 | MGnify/ENA primary metagenome ERZ724029 (study PRJEB28704, sample SAMN03018315) | fermentation metagenome | biome: anthropogenic terrestrial biome; feature: soil; material...
CATCTTTAAAGTCTTTAGTGTCAGAACCTTAAAGATAATAAAAATGATTCGATTACACTAGCTTTTTGCCATTTATTTACCTGTATATCAGCATAATAAGTCTGTTTTTTTTATGCGATTTAAGAACTGCTATTTTGCACCAAATTTGACGAAGAACCGGTTTTATATTAATATATACACTAAATTCTTCAAATCTATTATACCCATAATATTAAATTCATATATATATACTGCAATATGCCTAAATATCTGCATGTTAGTAATAAAGATTGGTGATTATTCAAAGTGGAAAATATGTATATTGATACTACATAATCTTAATCCTCCTCATTAAATTATGATGTTGATATGAAGAGATAATGAAGAGGATATGTAGTGGATTTGGACTAGGTACGGCTGATAAGCATTGTATGTAGTGCATTATCGGGGAAAATCATCTGATTATTTGTTAAAAACTATTTTATTGTTTAAATGTATTAAATATGTCTAAATGGAGGCAAGATGAGAAAGTAAATAAGTAACTTCGACAATAAACACCTGATTAACTGGCAATAGTGTACGAAGTGAGGGAGTGTTTTAGAAGTGAAATAAATTCATGACTTATTTAGACCATTATATAAAAGAAAAGAAAACCATAGATATTTATAAGGCAAGCAAGTTGGCTGTTATTCTATTTATTGTTTCGTTGATTCTGTTTGGGTTACCATTCTATTTTATTTGGCAACCTGAAACAGTGTTCTCCTGGTATAGCATACTGATATTCACGATGCTTTTTATAGTCGGCATTGTGCTCCATGAACTGATACACGGACTGATATTCGGACTGTTTGCAGAAGGTGGATTCAGGAGTATTAGTTTTGGAGTTTTGTGGGAATATCTTACTCCATACTGTCATTGCAATGAGCCTCTTAAGTTGAGGCATTACATGATTGGTGCAGTTATGCCAGCTATTTTAATTGGCATTATTCCGGCTATAGTGTCTTTATTCAACGGGAGTTTGATGTTACTTGTTTTAGGTGTAATATTTATAAGTGCTGCTGCAGGTGATTTCATGGTGATTTGGATACTGCGCAAAGAAAATATGGAAAGCTATATAGAGGACCATCCAAGTGAACCGGGGTGTTTTATCTATCGTGTCCCGAACCAGGAGAAATATGCTGACATTCGCTGATAGAGTAATTGAATTTAACAGGGGGTTGGTTTATACCGGCAATCTGCCTGATAATTTTCAGGTAATGAATCCCTTTATGGATAATCCTGAGACCATGGTTGTTATGAGTGAGTTTTATCACAAATATTATAGTGACAACAGGCAGAGAAGGTTTATAATCGGTATAAATCCAAGCAGAAATGGAGCAGGGGTAACGGGAGTGCCTTTTACAGATACTAAAAGACTTGAGAGTGACTGTGGCATTGCAATGAAATCGGCTCGGACTCACGAGGTGTCATCTGTTTTTATCTATGATATGATTGAAGCCTACGGCGGAACTGAACAGTTCTACAGTGAGTTTTATATCAACTCACCATTTCCTTTGGCAATAATCAGAGAAACGAAAAGCGGTAACTGGCTGAATGCTAATTATTACGACGACCCTCAACTGTTTGAGATGGTAAAAGACTTTATGATTGAGTCGTTAAAGAAACATATCAATCTTGGTTTGAATACCTCAGAAGTTTTTGTGCTGGGGAAAAAGAATGCTGTTTTTGTTGAGAAACTCAACAAAACAGAAAAGATGTTTGATAAACTGACAGTTTTGGAACACCCACGTTATATTCAGCAGTATAAGTCGAAGGAAAAGGAGCTTTATATTGATAAGTATCTGATCGCGTTAAGTTAGTAGCCATTTCCATTATTGTTTTATGCACAAAACAAAAACAGGCATTTATTGTTTTGTGGACAATATATGCACGAATAGATATTGAATAGTTTTTGAAATTTTGATTGAACTATTATTGCGAGATTACGTTTTTAGAATAACCTAAACTATTAGTTCCATTTATTATTCACCCTTTTAAAATCATTAATTATGTCTGTATTAAAAGTCGTGGAACTTCTTTCTTCCTCAACTGAGAGCTGGGAAGATGCAGCAAAGAAAGCAGTTGAAAAAGCAAACGAAAGCCTTAAAGGTATTCGTTCTGTTTATATCAAAGAACAATCTGCTACCGTAAAGGATGGTAAGATTCAGGAATTTCGTGTAAACGTGAAATTAACATTCGAAGTACTTGGTTAAAGTATTAAATTAAATTTACATGGTGAAATCGGGTTAGCAGTCAGACACAAGTTGTCTGATTTAGATAGGGACTAAAGAAAAAAGGTAAACAGTTTATTTACAACCGTTTACCTTTTTTTTATGTGGTGCCACCAGGAATCGAACCGGGGACACACGGATTTTCAGTCCGTTGCTCTACCGACTGAGCTATGGCACCAACATTGCTTTAATTGCGAGTGCAAAGATAATCGCATTTTCAGTATTTACAAAATTTGAAACGATTATTTGTAAAAAAAATATTATTAGTCCAGGGGATTCCATCCCTGAGCCTTTAATTCTATCTCTGCTCCATCACGTGTTACCATGTAACAACCATTCTCGGGTTTAGTGATATGTCCCACAAGTCGGACTCCGGGGATGCTTATCATCTTGTCGTGAAGAGTTAGTGGAACAGTAAACAGGAGCTCATAATCCTCACCGCCATTTAATGCTGCTGTTATAACGTTCATGTTGAAAGTCTCTGCCATTGCTGCTGTCTGGTAGTCAATAGGTATTCTTTCTTCAAAAAGCTGACATCCAACATTGCTTTGTTTGCATATATGAAGCAAATCAGAAGATAATCCGTCAGACACATCAATCATTGAAGTAGGCACAATTTCATTTTCTGCTAACAGTTCCACTATATCTTTACGGGCTTCAGGTTTTAGCTGGCGCTCCAGGATATACTCCCTTCCACCAAAGTCAGGCTGAAACCCTTTGTCAGGATCACTTTCAAAAACCGTTTTTTCTCTTTCGAGCAGTTGCAGACCCATGTAAGAAGCACCAAGGTCACCCGACACAAATATCAGATCAGTATCCTTTGCACCGCTCCTATAAACTATCTTGTCCTCATCAGCTATACCGATGCAGGTGATGCTTATAGTGAAGCCGGTATAAGAGGAGGTTGTATCACCACCTACAATATCAACTCCATATATTTCACAAGCCATCTTAATGCCGCTATAAAATGCTTCCAGATCCTCTACTGACATTCTTTTTGCAATACCCAGAGAGACAGTAATCTGCTGAGGCTTGCCATTCATCGCGTAGATATCCGAAAAGTTAGTTACAGCAGCCTTATATCCAAGGTGCTTCAAAGGGGTATAAATCAGATTGAAGTGAATACCCTCCAGCAAAAGGTCGGTAGTAATCAGAGTGCGTTTACCTGCATTGTCCACTATCGCTGCATCATCACCAACACCCTTAATTGTTGTTTCCTGCGTAAGCTTAATATCTTTAGTGAGATGGTCGATTAGTCCGAACTCACCCAATGTTGCTATTTCTGTTCTTTTCATATAGTCCAGTATCTGACATCCCCTATTATAATTTGATAATTAAGTAATTCAGACTCTCTGAATAATTGTGCGCATAATTTCAGCCATCATTGGTTGTGCAATTTTTGCAGCCTCCTGTACCTCTTCATGTGAAACTTCAACTATTTTACCTAATACACCAAGGTCAGTTATAATAGAGAATGCTAGTACTTTCATTTTCGCATGATTAGCTACTATTACTTCAGGAACTGTTGACATGCCAACTGCATCGCCTCCCATAATACGGAAGAAATTGTATTCGGCAGGTGTTTCAAATGTGGGTCCTTGCAGACCGACATATACACCATGCTGCAGTTTGATGTTTTTCTCTTTTGCTATCTCCATAGCCATAAGACGAAGTTTCTTGTCATAAGCCTCACTCATATCAGGGAAACGTGTGCCCAGCTCTTCAAAGTTTTTGCCGCGAAGCGGATGTTCGGGGAAGAAGTTGATATGATCTTCAATAAGCATAATATCACCTACATCAAAGCTTGAGTTCATTCCTCCTGCAGCATTCGATACAAACAGATACTCAATACCCAGTGCCTGGAATACGCGTATAGGGAAAGTCACCTGTTGCATATTATAACCCTCGTAGTAGTGGAATCGTCCCTGCATTGCAAGTACTTTTTTGCCACCCAAAGTGCCGACAATCAGTTTCCCGCTATGGCCTTCAACCGTTGAAACGGGGAAGTTGGGTATCTCTGTATAAGGAATTTCGTTCTTGTCCTCAATTTCATTGGCAAGTTCACCAAGTCCTGTTCCCAGGATAATAGCTGTATTTGGAATTTCTCCAATCTTACCTTTAAGATAATCAGCTGTTTGTTTTATAGTTTCTAACATGTTCTACAATTTTTTTATTAAATGAAAATCTCTCTTTGTTATTTAAAAATGTAACCCTCACCGGCAGGTAGTACATCATATTTTTTATTTTATTCGTCAAATCAGGTAATGCGCGGAATCTGACAGCGTCCTTTTCAGTTGTTACAATAATCTTATTATCATCATCTATTGAATCAATCATATCAACAATTGATTGAATATCTTTTTTAGTGAAGTTGTGATGATCAGAAAAGAACTTAGTGTACAAGTTGTAGGTTTTATGCTCCAGTTTTCTTACAAGCGGTTCGGGTGATGCAATACCTGTAATCAGAAAAAGATGCTTTTTTCTTAAGTCATTAATTAATACCTCATCAATTTCCAGTTCAGGGAAAACAGGCTTAAGCTTATCATAATCGAATGATGTGAAGAATAAATCCTGATATGCGAAAAGATTCAGTCCGTTTGTATAAATTCTGAAATCAATCGGCTGCATGTCAGGATTGCATTTTGTAACCAATACAACAGACGCTCTGTCAATGCTTCTTAACGGTTCACGTAAAAGACCCGCAGGCAGTAGTTTGTCTTCAAATACAGGGCGGTTGCTGTCTGCTAAAACAATTGACAGAGATGGCAGTACATAGCGATGCTGGAATCCGTCATCAAGAAGAATAACATCAGGTCGTTCTTCCTTATCAATCGAGATGATCTTTTCAATTGCGTTAACCCTGTTTTTGTCAACTACAACTAACACTTCGGGAAACTTCTTTTTTATTTGCAACGGCTCATCGCCAACATCGCGTACTCTGGAGTCGGTGTCAACAATAAGAAAACCTTTAGTTTTTCGTTTGTACCCCCTACTTAAAACTGCTACTCTGAACTTAGGTGAAAGCAGTCGTATCAGATATTCGATATGAGGGGTTTTGCCTGTCCCTCCCGCTGTTATGTTGCCTACACAAATTACAGGGATATCGAATTTGCGCTGTTTTAGTACTTTTTTGTTGAACAACCAGTTCCTGAAATTCACTCCAGTCCCGTACAGCCATGATAAGGGCAGCAAGGAATTGCGGATTTCAACCTTTGGTAATTCCATGAAAAATTAATTAATATTCAAATCAAACGGTATGCGTGCCTGTATATAATCCTGTTCCTTAATATCTTTTAGTAGCATAAATAATTCGTAGCTCTCTCCCAGGTATTCTTTAATTGTTTTAGCAGCAAGCTCTTCTTTAGCAGGATCGAGCAGCTCCTCAAATGGAGAACGAAGTTTAGGGTATTCGAATACCACATAGCTTTTGCCCAGATTTGACATTTCTGCAGCAATCTCAATAGCTCTTTCTATTCCTCCCAGTTCATCAACTAAACCAATCTCGAGAGCCTGATTGCCTGTCCATACTCGTCCTTCGGCATATTGTGCAAGTGTATCTTTAGGTATACCTCTGCCTTCAGCACAGCGAGTTAGGAAAAGATCATAACCATTTTCAACATAATTCTGCATGATCTGCTGTTCACTTTCATTCAGAGGACGGGTTAAATTACCGAAGTCGGCATATTCGTTAGTCTTAACAACTTCTGTGTGAACTCCGATTTTATCTGTTGTACCTTCTAAATTAGGGAACATTCCGAATATTCCTATTGATCCTGTTATGGTTGTAGGCTGTGCAACTATTCTATCAGCATTACAAGAGATATAGTAGCCTCCTGATGCTGCCATGTCGCCCATAGATACCACTACGGGTTTCTCTGCTTTAAGATCCTCTATGGCTTTCCAGATTTGTTCTGAGGCATACGCACTTCCTCCACCAGAGTTTACTCTGAAGACAACAGCCTTAATATCCTTATCTTTTCTCAGTTTCTCTATTTCACTAACAAAATATTTATCCTGAATATTGGAAGAGCCGTTACCTGAAACAATATTTCCCTGAGCATATAAAATAGCAATTGTATTGTTTGTCTTTTCTATCGATTTAGTCTTTACCGACTTCATGTCCTTAACTGTTGCAGATGGTATTTTTTTACCCTCATCAATATCAAGCAGTGAGCGCAAGTAATCTTTCACCTCAGTTTCATAAAGAAGTGTATCCACTAGATTGGCAGAAAGAAGAAAATCCGGCTTTTGCATAAGTGTCAGAGTGTTTGCAAGAGAATCAACTTCTTCAGTTGTGAGTGAACGTGCTTCAGCAAAATCTTTTCTTAAAAAGCTCCAGGCATCGTTGAGATATGAATTCACCTGCTCTCTGTTGGCAGCACTCATCTCGTTTTGAGTGAATGGTTCCACGGCTGACTTATATGTTCCAACCTTAAATATTTGCATCTCTATTCCTAACTTATCAAGTGCATCCTTGAAGAAAATAGGGGTAGAGGCTAAACCGTGCATATCTAGCATTCCCTGCGGATTAAGTACAACTTTATCTGCAGTCGTAGAAAGGTAATATCCACCCTGAGTATATGTGTCTGCGTAAGAAACAATAAACTTTCCACTCTCTTTAAAGCTTTCAAGTTCACTTCTTATTTCTTGAAGAGTTGCCATAGAAGCCGATAACATGCGTGAGTCAAGATATATTCCTTTAATTTTGTCTTCGTTCTTAGCTTTACGAATTGCACTTACGATATCATTTAGTCCCATCGTGGTTTGGTATTCTGAACCTATCAATGAGGTGAACGGATCATCTTCAGGTGTACGGTCTACAATAGGTCCGTTTAATCTTAAATTAAGTACTGAGTTTTCCTGAAGAATAAATTTTTCAGAGGTCATTGAGCCCATAAATGAGCTTGCTGCTCCGAAAAACATTATCATTGCAATAAAGAAGATTAGAATTTGTGCTATGAGGAATCCCAAAGCAGAAGCAAGCATGATTTTTAGAAAATCTTTCATAACAAGGGTTATTTTTTGAATTATAATTTGGCGTATAAACAGAACAAAAATATACAAAAAACACAGCTTCTGCAATTTAAATTTACATATTCTTATATATTTTCACTTGCAGGATTTTCCCTTGAATAGTATATTTGAAGAATAAAAAGAGATTCGATCTGTTTTCAAATACTCCTCTTTCTTAAAAAATGATAAATATTAGATAAAAAAGAGTTGTTAATGCAGCGTTTTTTCTTTTAGTTCATCTATACAGTAACTGCGATAAGAATGGATAATTCGCAACTAATATCAGCGTGTAAGAAACAGAACCGCAATGCACAGAAGGCTTTATATGAGAAGTATGCTCCTATAATGATGGCTGTATGCATGCGTTACTGTGGTGATGAAGAGACTGCACGTGATTTGTTGCATGACGGATTTATTCGTGTTTTTACACAGATAGGCTCTTTTACGGGCAAGGGCTCTTTTGAAGGCTGGCTGAGGCGAATATTTGTAAATCTGGCGCTGGAGAATTACAGAAAAGAGAAGAGAAAGAATCTTTTTCTGGAAGAATATGGATATATGTATACAAATGAAACAGATGATCCTGCCGATGATTTACTTGATATAGAGGATATTCCCAAGGAAGTAGTATTTGAGTTGATCAATAAACTTCCTCCCGGATATAGGACAGTGTTTAATTTGTTCATTTTTGAGGACATGTCGCACAGGGAAATTGCTGAAGAGCTGGGCATAAATGAGGCAGCCTCCAGGTCACAGTTTTACCGTGCTAAAAGTCTGTTAAAGAAGAAGATTTCAGCCCTCCTTGAAAAAAACCATCAAAGAAAGTACAATGAGTTCAGAAGATAAAATAAGAAAACAGTTTCAATCGAAATTCAACGATTTTAAAGTACCTGTTCCTGCCGATGGGTGGGCGAGGTTGGAGGAATCGTTGAATAATGCCTCTGTGGTAAGAAAGATGGTAGTTCATCGCAGATGGCAATACGCAGGTTCTGCAGCAGCAGTGCTGGTGTTATTAGTCGTGAGTCTGTTTTTTCTAAATAAGCCAACTGTAACTGAAGGACCTTTTATGTCTGAAACTATGCCACCGGCAAATGATGTAATAACTGAACCGGAAATTGAATCAAAAATAGACATAAGGGTGGCTGAGCCTGCATTATTTGCGGAAAGAAAAGTTGCTAGCAGTGTTTCAAAACAACCTTCAAATGTGTCGGCCATTTTTACTGAATTGATTGAACAAGAGAAACAACAAGTATCTGATGATTTAATAGGTTTAAGTAATGAAGTTACCTCAATTAATGATGATATCATGTTTGATGTTGCTGATAATTCAGGTAATTACAATATGACAGAGGAACAGATTATAATAGAAGGAGATGAGATTGTACTGTTAGCTGAAAATGAGTCTGGAAGTGATAAAGAGGATTATATTTTATCATTTGGCAGTAAAGGCGGTTTAACCTCTTTTCATCAAACTGTAAACTCTCCAATGGCTTTAAGAAGTGCTGCACTGGCAGAAGAGAATCAATTGATTGAACAGCCTGGTAAGGTTTTATTTCAATCAGCAGCAAGCACTGATAATACTTTGGAAATGGAGCATAATCAACCAGTATCTTTTGGTATTACAGTTTCTAAATTGCTTTTTGATGATCTGTATATAGAAACCGGACTTATATACTCCTATCTCTATTCTAAAAGAAAAAATACAAGCGCGAACTCTTTTGTTGAGCGGAAACAGCAGTTTCATTATTTAGGTATTCCATTAAATGTTAACTATAACCTATTTTCTCTGGGCAAATTAAATGTATATACTTCTATAGGGGGAATGATTGAAAAGGATGTTTATGGAAGACTAACAGAACAGAGTGAAATTCAGCTGATTGGTGACAATGCGGAGTCGGAAGATTTAATGGATAAGACAATTTCTCAGCATAACCCACAAATATCAGTCAACGCCGGAATAGGTTTATCATATCCTATATATCAAAACTTTAAACTGTATGGTAAAATTGGAGGAGCATACTATTTTGATGCAAATAATCAATACCCTACCATATACTCAGACAGCAAAATCGTCATGGATTTGAATCTTGGAATCAGATATGAATTTTAATAACTACTAAATATAAATAAACAAAATGAGGAAATCTTTTTTATTTTTAATTATAGTCGCATCAGGACTTATTTTGAGTTCATGTTTAGGTGATACAAGCAGGCATTATACACAACCGCTGGATTATGTTTATATTACTAATGAGGGTGGTCTCACTTATGGAAGAACTTTATCTAACAGGCTAATAACTTCTAATGAGTTTTTAATGATGATGCCGGGTACCTTTCAATCGATGAGTTATTCTTATGAAGAGGTAAACGGTGTTACGCCTTTACAGATTGGAGGTCAAACATTTCAACTTGATAATATTGACCTAAATGGCACACCAGTCGAGATTCATAAGTATGGTTTCAGCTCAATGCCATACGATTTAGAAACTTCAGATGAGTTTTTACAAATTATACCTTATGCAATAGATGATCCGATTTATTTTAATGACCACTGGTTTATAGAGTATGTGTATGCAATAAAAAAGGGGGAAAGAGTAGAGGACATATCATTTTATATAAATGAGGAATCAAATTCGCCTATAAACGAGATAATAATTGATGTAATGCTGGAGATCTCCGGAACTCCTGACGACCCAAACGCTAATGCTACTAATGAGGTTGGTGTTGTAGCTTTAAATATGGCACAGATCCGTAGTCAGTTTGAAGGAACAAATGATACAAATAAAAAGCAGTTGAGGATCAAATTCAATTATAAAAAGAATGCGAGCAACAATACTACTGATCAGTTTTATAATCTGACTGTAAAAGGTAATTAATTATAAAACTTAATTATCGATTAATATAGACAGCAGTACTTTATGTGAGTGCTGCTGTTTTTTGATTGAAAATAACTACCTTTGCTCTCCAAAATTGTTGAGAAATGTGGAGAGATATTTTTGTTACTATCACACAACTTATTGTCGCTTCTCCAAAAGCATGGAAGGAAATAAATAGGGAAAAGAGGACTCATAACGAGTTTCTTAACCGTTTTCTGCATCCTCTTTTTGGTATTATCGCGCTGACTTCATTCATTGGAGGATTGTGGATAATAAGCGATGGAAGTGTGGAAAGTGCATTAAAAAAATCTATTATAAGTGTTGTGGCAGTATATGGTGGTTATTTTATTGCATCTTATGCTTTAAACGATTTAGCACCAAAGTTTGGTTTGAGAAAGAATCTGCCAATGTATCAGAAGTTTGTAGGATTTGCTTCAGGAGTAATTTATTTGTTGTATATTATTATCCCCTTTTTTCCGGGTTTCATCATATTATGGCTGTGTGCATTTTACACAATTCATCTTGTGTATACCGGAGCTCAGAATTTCATAACAGTAAAAGAGGATGATCTTATGAATTTTACTCTTCTGGCATCAGCATTGATAATTCTTGCTCCGGCAACTATTCATCAGCTTTTTTCTATAACAATTAATTAATGAATCAGCCTCAGATAAATATAAAGAATAAACGTGCCACATTCGATTATGAATTGCTGGAAGTTTTTACTGCAGGAATTGTTCTTACGGGTACGGAGATTAAGTCGATACGTCTCGGAAAAGCAAGTCTGGTAGATACATACTGTCAGTTTGAAGGTAGTGGCTTGTGGGTTCGTAACATGAATATATCGCCATACTTTTATGGTACATATAACAATCATGACTCACGCAGGGATCGCAAGCTTCTGCTTAATAAAAATGAACTGAGGAAAATAAGGAGGCTCACTAAAGAAACAGGTTACACTATTATACCTGTCAGGTTGTTTATAAATGAAAAGGGATTGGCTAAGATAGTCATTGCTGTAGCCAGAGGAAAAAAACAGTATGATAAGCGTCAGTCATTAAGGGAAAAGGAGGATAAGCGCGCGATGGACAGAATGTTTAAAAAGTAAATCACTCCACAATAGGTTATCTTTTAGTAAAATTATTCGTTTTTATTATTTATGCAATTTAAAAAGTATATTCTTATACCGGCTCTAAAGAAGTCGGGTACTACAGCATTATGGCTGATTAAAATGATTCTGCCGATTTCACTTGCTGTAAGGTTCTTAGATTATTTCGGAATACTCACATACATAGCAGGGTTTCTTGATCCGGTTTTTATGAATCTGGGACTTCCCGGTAGTACTGCAATCATTTTTATAACATCCATTTTTCTTCCACTATACGCACCTCTGGCGATAATAACATCCATGAGCCTAACATTAAGAGAGCTTACTATTCTTGCTTTAATGTGCCAAATTGCTCATAACCTTCCGGTGGAGAGTGCTATACAGGCAAAAACAGGTACAACATTCTGGGGAATGACAACATTGCGTATAGTAGTGAGTATCTTAACAGCTTTTTTACTAAATCTTATTTTACCCGCTGAAATGGGTATGCCACTATTTGTACAGACAGATGTTGTAGTAATTTCTTCAATTGGTGAATTGTTGTTAGCTTGGTTGCAAGGCTCACTAAAAATTGCATTACTGATATTTGTTATTATCTTTTCTCTGAATCTGTTATACAATATTCTCAATGCTTTTCACCTGATCTCTAAGCTGAGTAAAGGTGTTGAGCCGCTTCTTAAGTTTTTTGGACTTTCAGCAAATACCGGTTTCCTTTGGCTGATAGGGTATATTGTTGGTTTGGCTTATGGAGGCGCACTTATGATGGATCAGTTGAAAGAAGGTAAGGTTACACGTGCAGAAGCAAACCTGCTTAATCATCATCTTGCTGTATCACATTCTGTTATTGAGGATAATCTGCTTTTTGCTGCACTTGGTGTTTCAATTTGGTGGATTTTGGGAGTAAGGTTTGTAATGTCATGGATTGTTGTTTGGTTTCGCAGATTGATATTAAGGTTGTCAAGTAAAGGAAAAGTCAATTATAATGTTTATTTTTGACTTGATATACTCTTATTAAACAGGCATAAGACTGTTTTTACATTAAATATTCTGCCAGGATATTTAATGATCGGGTAATAAAATAAAAGTAAAGAGAATAAAGATGAAATTGGAAAAACTTTTATCCGATCGCATCCTGATTTTGGATGGTGCGATGGGAACTATGATACAGAGATACAAGCTTACTGAAGAGGATTTCAGAGGTGAGCGATTCAAGGATTTTGATGTACTGCTTAAAGGTAATAATGACCTGTTATCTTTAACAAGACCGGATGTGATAAGTGAGATACATCGAGAGTATCTTGCTGCAGGTGCTGATATAATAGAAACCAATACATTCAATTCTACCTCAATCTCAATGCAGGATTACAAGATGAGTCATCTTGCAGGTGAGATAAACAGGGCTGCTGTAAAACTGGCTCGTGAAGCAGCAGACGAGTATACAAAGCTGACACCGGATAAGCCGCGTTTTGTGGCAGGGTCGATTGGACCTACTAATAAAACTGCTTCTATGAGTCCGAGGGTTGAAGAGCCAATGTATCGTGCAGCTACTTTTGATGACTTTAAATTAGCGTACAAAGAGCAAATAAAAGCACTAGTAGAGGGTGGGGCAGATTTGCTTCTGATTGAAACAATATTTGATACCCTTAATGCTAAGGCTGCTATTTTTGCAGCAGAGGAGGTTGCAGCTGAGACAGGTATAAACACTCCACTTATGCTTTCTGTTACGCTGTCAGATAAAGCAGGCAGGACCTTATCAGGTCAGACGCTTACTGCTTTTGTTGCTTCTGTAAGTCATGCAAAGCCACTGATAATTGGTCTGAACTGTTCTCTGGGTGCTGCTGAGTTAAAGCCTTACGTGAAAGAGTTGGGTAAAGCTGCTCCATTCTATATTTCAACATATCCAAATGCCGGCTTACCTAATCAACTCGGTGAATATGATGAGACACCAGAAAAAATGGCTTCTCAGATTAAGGAATTTATTGATGAAGAACTGGTAAATATTGTTGGTGGATGTTGTGGTACCACACCTGAACATATTTCAAAATATGTGGAAATGGTAAAAGATGCTGTACCACACAAGAAAACTAATCAACCCGAATATATGCAGTTATCCGGATTAGAGCTGCTTGAGGTTTCGCCTCAAATTAATTTTCTTAATATCGGTGAGAGATGTAATGTAGCAGGTTCCCGAAAATTCTTAAGGTTAATTAAGGAACAAAAATATGAGGAAGCGCTTGATATAGCACGTAAGCAAGTTGAGGATGGAGCTCAGGTTCTGGATATTAACATGGATGAAGGTCTTCTGGATGGTGTTCAGGAGATGACCAATTTCCTTAATATGCTTGCTTCAGATCCTGATGTGTCAAGAGTACCTATTATGATTGACTCTTCGGACTGGAACGTTCTGGAGGCTGGTTTGAAATGTGTGCAGGGTAAACCAATTCTTAATTCTATCTCATTAAAAAACGGTGAAGAAGAATTTCTGAAACAGGCAAAACTTGCACAGATGTATGGTGCAGCAGTAGTTGTAATGGCTTTTGATGAAACAGGTCAGGCGGCAAGTTATGAACGACGTATTGAAATTTGTGAGCGTGCTTACAGATTACTCATAGAAAGTGGTTTTGATCCCAAGGATATTATCTTTGACCCTAATATTCTGGCTATTGCAACCGGCATGGATGAACATAAGAATTATGCCGTCGATTTTATAAGATCAGTTGCTTGGATAAAAGAAAACCTGCCGCAGGCGAAAGTTAGCGGGGGTGTGAGCAATCTTTCTTTTTCATTCAGAGGAAATGATTATATACGAGAACTGATGCACTCAGCATTTCTTTATCATGCTATAAATGCGGGACTCGACATGGGGATTGTGAATCCTGCTCAATCTGTTATCTATGAAGATATTCCTACAGAAGAAAAGGAGCTTGTGGAGGATGTTATTTTCAACAGGAAAGATGATGCTACTGAACTATTAATGGCTTATGGTGAAAAGATTAAAACGGGAAAAACACCGGAGTCTGAGCAAGTGAAAGCTGAGGAATGGCGTAATCATGCACTTGATGAAAGATTAAGTTACGCACTCGTTAAAGGTATCAGTGACTACATGGAGGAGGATCTTTCTGAAGCTCTTGAAAAATATCCGCGTGCAGTGGATATTATTGATCAACCGCTGATGGAAGGTATGAATCGTGTAGGCGACCTGTTTGGAGCAGGTAAAATGTTTCTTCCTCAGGTAGTGAAAGCTGCAAGGGCTATGAAAAAGGCGGTTGCTATTTTACAGCCTGTACTTGAAGCTGAGAAATCATCTGAAGAGTCTAATAAAGCAGGTAAGATTTTACTTGCCACGGTTAAAGGGGATGTGCATGACATAGGGAAAAATATTGTGTCAATCGTATTATCATGTAACAACTATGATATTATTGACCTTGGTGTGATGGTTCCACCTGAGAAAATTATTGAGACGATTATTAAAGAGCAACCGGATATAGTTGGCTTGAGCGGATTAATCACTCCTTCGCTGAGCGAAATGGGTGTAGTGGCTGAAGAGATGCAAAAAGCAGGGCTTAATATCCCGTTGCTGATTGGTGGTGCCACAACTTCAAAATTGCATACAGCACTCAAGATTGAGCCGAAATATAATAACGGACCTGTTGTATACGTTAAGGATGCTTCACAGGCTCCATCTGCTGTTGCTAACCTGATGAACAAAGATAACAGAGCGGATTATATTGAAAAAGTAAAAGAGGAATATGAGCGCCTCAGGGAAAATTATTCGCAGAAGGAAGTAGAATTGGTCAGTATCAAAGAAGCAAGAGAAAATGCTTATAAAATAGATTGGGACTCATTTGAATCTTATAAACCAAATCAACTCGGTCGCATAAAACTGGATAAAATACAAGTCTCAGAAATCATCCCCTGGCTGGATTGGAAGTTCTTGTTTCCTGCATGGAACTTATCAGCTCGTTTTCATACAATTACCAAGATTGGAAAAAGTGATATAGAGAGAGCTGAATGGCTGGAAGGTTTTAGAGAAGATGATCGAGAAAAAGGTATAGAGGCAATCAAACTATATGATGATGCTGTAGAGATGTTGAATAAATTTGTGTCTGACGATGTGGATTACATTAAGGCTGTTTACGGCATCTATGAAGCTTATGGTGAAAAAGATACGATTTTCATTAAGAATGATACAGGTACAAATTACACCGCATTTCCTTTCCTGCGTCAGCAGAAAAAATCCAAGAAAAATGAATATTACTGCCTGAGCGATTTTACTGCACCACTTGAATCCGGCAAGAAAGATTATATTGGAGCATTTGCTGTAACAGCAGGCTATGGTGCTGATGAGCAATTGGATAAATACAGTGCTGAGGGTGATGAATATAACGGATTATTGATGAAGTCGCTGCTGGACAGGCTGGCTGAAGCCGCTACAGAATGGCTGCATGCAAAAGTACGTCGAGAATATTGGGGTTACGCTTCGGATGAGAATCTTACTGTAGATGAAATGCTGGCAGTGAGATTTCAGGGCATTCGTCCTGCAGTTGGTTATCCGTCAATCCCTGATCAGACAATCAATTTTACATTGCATGACCTTTTATCTACTGAAGAAATTGGTATTACTTTAACTGAAAATGGAGTAATGTACCCTAATGCTTCGGTGAGCGGATTGTTTTTTGCACATCCTCAATCCAAATATTTCGGAATTGGTGAAATTGATGAGGCTCAGATGCAAGATTATGCAAAAAGAAAAGGACAGAAACCCGAAGATATAAGAAAATTTCTTCTTGCTAATTTAGGATAGATAAAAGTATTCCGAAATTAAGTATCTTTGTAAATAAAAGTTACTTAAATGAGAAGTTTTGGCAGTGACAATAATTCGGGAGTACATCCTCGAATAATGAAGGCTTTATCAGAAGCAAATGTCGATCACACAATAGCTTATGGTGATGATAAATGGACAGCAGAAGCCGCTGGTCTGATTAGCGAATTACTTGGAAACAGAGAAATTGATCCCTATTTTATGTTCAACGGTACAGGTGCTAATGTTGTTGCACTCGAAGCTTGCACTTTACCTTTTCATTCAATATTGTGTGCTACAACTGCACATATAGCCGTAGATGAGTGCGGTGCTCCGGTGAAAATGACCGGTGCTTCATTAAAGGAGATTCCGACTCCTGACGGTAAGCTTACTCCTGAACTTATCATACCTCATCTTCATGGCTTCGGATTTGAGCATCATTCTCAGCCTAAAGTAATCGCAATTTCCCAGACAACAGAACTTGGAACGGCATACACAACCGAGGAGTTGAAAGCATTAGTTCAATTGGCGCATAAGCATGATATGTATCTTTTTGTTGACGGTACACGAATCGCAAACGCTTGCGCCTTTTTGAATGTTAGTCTCAAAGAGATGACGGTTGACTGTGGTGTTGATATCTTTACTCTAGGTGGTACAAAAAACGGTTTAATGTTCGGCGAAGCATTAGTGCCTTTACGCAAAGAGCTGTCTGAGAATATCAAGTACTACAGAAAACAAACTACACAGCTGTATTCAAAGATGAGGTATATTTCCGCACAGTTTATTCCTTATCTGAATGAGAACATCTGGATGCTGAATGCAGAAAAGTCTAATAAAGCAGCACAAAAGTTGTATTCCGAGATGGTTAATATAAAAGGTATTGAGATTACACAGCCAGTTGAGTCGAACGCACTCTTTTTTATTCTTCCCAAAGAAATTACAGACAAGCTTCGTGAGCGATATTTTTTCTATGACTGGGATGAAAGTCGCAACGAAATGCGTTTGGTATGCTCGTGGGATACAACAGAAGAAGATATTTATAATTTCATTGATTACCTTAAAAGAATAACCGAAAGCAATTGACTAATAACTAATATTTATTCATTATATACTCTATGTTTGATTTTTTAGATGTTTACCCCTGGATGCTACCGGTTTTGATATTTTTTGGTCGCGTAGTTGACGTTTCCTTAGGTACCCTGCGTATTATATTTGTTTCAAAAGGTGAGAAGTATAAAGCTCCAATAATAGGATTTGTTGAGGTCTTTATATGGGTAGTGGTAATTTCACAAATTCTCTCACGAGCAAATGACTTAGTCTCATATCTGTCTTATGCAGCAGGATATGCTACCGGAAACTATGTCGGTATTCTACTTGAAAACAGGATAGCTTATGGTATTGTTCTTTGCAGAATATATACTCAAAAGGATGGTAATGTGTTAATACAGGCACTTAATAAGTTGAACTTCGGGGCTACCGTTACACATGGAAGAGGTTCAACAAATGAGGTGGATATAATTGAAACCGTTGTTGACAGGAAAGAGATGAAAACCTTAGAAATGACAATTAACAACTTCGACAAGAATAGTTTCTACGTTGTTGAGGATGTACGTACAAAGCAGAACGGCATATTCCCGAAACGTAAAACAATACTCAATCGCTGGAGAATAGGGAAGTAGGCTACTTCTTCTCGGTCAGTTTTGCTTCCTGCCATATCTCTTCCAGTTCTTCAAGTGTAAGCTGATTCAATAGCTTACCCTGCTCCTTTACCTTTTTCTCCATATAGTTAAAACGATAAATAAACTTTTGGTTAGTACGCTCCAGGGCATTGTCCGGATTCACTTTGTAAAGACGTGCCGCATTAATGATGCTGAATATTAAATCACCGAACTCTGCTTCGGTTTTATCTGCATCCATTTTATCTATTTCAGCCTTAAGCTCAAGCATTTCCTCTTTAACCTTATCCCATACATCTTGACGTTGTTGCCAGTCGAATCCCGAGTTTCGTGCTTTATCCTGTATCCTGTATGCTTTTACAAGAGAGGGCAATGCTGTGGGCACACCCTCGAGTACTGTTTTATTACCCCCTTTTTCTTTAAGTTTGATCTGTTCCCACGACTGCTCTACCTTGCTTGCTGAATCAATCTTTTTGTCTCCGAAAACATGAGGATGCCTGAAAATCAGTTTGTCAGAGATAGCATTACACACATCAGCCACATCAAAAGCCTCTTTTTCTTCCCCAATTTTTGAGTAGAATACTATATGAAGCAGCAGATCACCCAGCTCTTTTTTTATTTCATTATTGTCATCATTAATGATTGCTTCAGCCAGCTCATAAGTTTCCTCTATAGTATTGGCGCGAAGGCTTTCATTGGTCTGTTTATGATCCCACGGGCATTTCTCGCGAAGTTCATCCATTATATCAAGTAATCGCCCGAAAGCCTCCAGTTTCTCTTGTCTGCTGTTCATTATAAGTAATAGGTTTATCTGAGTAATTTATATTATTAAACTGAGCTTATCTTAAAAAGAGAAGAGACGGAAATAAACCGTCTCTTATGTATGATAGTTAATTTTTGAAATTCCTTAATCCAGTTTGAAGGAATTCCACATAGTTATCCACACTCTCATCATAAGCGTGTGCAGGAGAGAGAGGTTTACCCTGATGATCCAGTACTACATAGTATGGTTGCGATTGTATTCCAAATTTATGACGTTGCAGGTAACTCCATTTATCACCTACAGTCCTCAGGCGAGTAGTTTTACCGGCGTCGTCTACTTCTAATATCTCCGGTAGTTTGGTTCTTTCATCCACCATCAAAACAATAAATACAAATTCCTCTTCTATTAGGTTTTTTACCCTATCTTCTGCAAGCACTGTAGCATCCATCTTATGACAATTTACGCAACCATGTCCTCCAAACTCAAGAAGCACCGGCTTACCTTCACGTGCTGCATAAGCCATACCAGTTTCATAATCATCAAATACCAGTCCCTTTGATTCACCGTTAAGATTAAAATCAAGAGTAGATAACGGCGGAGCAATTGCACTAAGCGGTTTAAGCGGTGCTCCCCATAAGCCGGGCACCATATATATAGCAAAAGCAAAAGATAGCATCGCCAGAACCAGTCTTGTCAGCGATACATGTTTCATTTCGCTGTCACCTTTAAGCTTGATCTTTCCAAGTAAATATATTCCAAGTACCACAAAAAGTACAATCCATAAAGCAAGGAAAATATCTCTGTCCAGTATACCCCAACCACTTGAAAGATCGGCTACAGAAAGGAATTTTAGAGATACAGCAAGTACAATGAATCCCAGTACAACTTTAACGGTATTAAGCCAGCTACCTGATTTAGGGAGAGTCTTTAGCCAAGATGGGAAAATAGCGAACAGAGTGAACGGAATAGATAGTGCCAATGCAAATCCAAACATGCCAACAGTAGGCGCCATGAAGTTGCCGTGTGTTGCAGCATCTACAAGCAGCCATCCGATTATTGGTCCGGTACATGAGAATGATACCAGAGCAAGCGTGAATGCCATGAAAAAGAGGCTTAGCCAACCCTTAGAGCTATCTACTTTACTATCCATTTTATTTGTCCATGAAGCGGGCAATACCATTTCAAAAGCTCCCATAAATGAGAAGGCAAAAGTGATCAGGAGAGCAAAGAAAATCAAATTAAACACCGGGCTGGTTGCCAGATTATTTAAAGCACTTGCACCAAATATAGCTGTGATAATCAGTCCCAGTGTCACATAAATCACGATAATTGAAAGTCCGTACACACTGGCATCCTGTATAGCTTTTTTGCGGCTTTTCTTATTTCTGTTAAGGAAGAAACTTACTGTGATAGGTATCATAGGCCAAACACAGGGAGTCAGAAGAGCAGCAAATCCCCAAATAAGACCTTTTAAAAAAATGCTTACCAAGGATGCATCTGCCAGATCGTCGCCATCGCTAAGCGATTTTAACTCCTCGATTACAGGTGTCCATAGGACATCGCTGTTAACAGGTGCTAAAGTCGAATTTGATAAATTTGAATCAGTTTGCGCAGCAGATACAACCTCAGTTAAAGCTGCCGTATCTGTACCCGGAATAACATCGGTTGCCGACCCGGTCACAACCAATGATGCCGGCAGGTTTGAGCCGCTGAATGAGAATTCTACCGGTAGCGGGGGAGTACATGTCTGATCGTTACATGCCTGAGCACGTACATTGCCTATTACTGAAAACGCTGACTTATCGGTTACTTTCAATCGTTGTGCAAAAGTAACACTGTTTGTAAATGAACCTATTTCCATTTGGAATATCTCATCAAACTTTACTTTTGCCTCTTTGTCTACGGATTTGAAATCTCCTACAGCTACAGCACCTCTGATCTCATCAAACTCAATCATAGTAGGATTAGGTCCCCCTTCGGGAATATTGGTGTCGTACATATACCAGCCCTGTTCCACAGTAGCAGTTGCTAATATATTAACTTCTCCATTTCCTGCATCAGAAAGTTTGAAATCCCAGGAGATCGGATTTTGTGCATTTAGAGTTACAGATACAAGGAATAATAAAACTCCAATGCCGAATTGTCTGCGTGCTATTTTTTTCATAACTGTTTTATGATTGTTTTATATTCGAACTTACAAAGTTAACGAACCAATGTTAATATCCTTAGTTAATATCAGTTATAAAGAATGTTGTTGAGTTAAAGTGAAGAGGGATAGGGACTTAATGCTGATAGAAATTATTTATTAATTAAAATATCCAGTACAACCTTATCAGTCTCAGCCATTCCGTTGTTACCTATCAGTGCCAGATTCCTGATAGATTGGTCGATATCCTGATCAATAATACCTTCCTGAGAAGTAACCACCTCATCTTCAATTGCCATTAGTGCAGAAAGTGTAGCTGTTGAAACACCGCTTGCAATTTTTAAGGCACAACTCGGTTTTGCTCCGTCGCAAATCATACCTGTTATATTTGCAATCATGTTTTTAGCTGAGTATGTAATCTGATCATAATTGCCACCCATTAGATAGGTAATACCGCAACTCGAACCGGTTGATGCTACAACACATCCGCAAAGAGCTGATAATCTTCCAATGTGCTGTTTAATATAAATCATTGACAGGTTACTTAATATAAGAGCCCTTATAAGCTGATCTTCAGAAGCACCGATGTTCTCCGCAAAAGTGAGTACGGGCAAAGTTGCAGCTATCCCCTGGTTGCCGCTACCACTGTTACTCATTATAGGTACCATTGCTCCTGCCATCCTGACGTCACACGCGCCGGCTGTTGCGGATACCATCCTGCTGTGAAGGTTGTCCCCAAAAATTCTCTGTCCTGTTTCACCCTTAATGTTTTTAGATACATTATGACCGAAATGTCCATAGTTTGATTTTTCAGCAGCCTTTTTATTCATTTTTGCTGCCTCAAGGATGAAATCCAGTTCTTCTATCGGAGATTCTGTTGCATACTGATATATTTTACTGAAAGTGAGCTGAGCTTTATTGTTTATTTCCTGTTTGGCAGATTCACTGTTTTCGTATAGCTTCGTTCCGTTTAGTTCAATAAGTGAGAATGATGTGTGACTGCCGCTTATAATTGCTATGGATTTATTTCCTTTTTTCGTACATTGAACCTCAATGTATAACTTCTCAGAAATATTTTCCTTTATATTTATGTTGATTATTTTATCTCTTATAAATCTCTTGCCTTGATCTAATTCTAAGGGAGACAGATTATCAAGCAGCTCCAAACCCTTTTCTGATTTCCCTCTTGTAGCACCCAAGGCAATAGCAATAAGCAATCCATTCATTCCTGTGCCGGGAATACCCACTCCCATCGCGTTCTTTAATATGTTTGTGCTTAAGTAAACGTCAACTTTATCAGGGATTTCGCCTAAAACTTCTGTCGCTCTGGCTGTACATAGGGATACCGCTATTGGTTCAGTGCAACCAACTGCCGGAATTATCTCCTGCTGCATAAGTGATCTTATTTCTTTTCTGTCTTTGGCTGTTAACACTTTATCGCATTTAAAAAAATGAAAAAACAAAGATACATAAAATTTAGCGCACAAAAACCCGGTCTCTTCAATGTTTGTATGAGAGACCGGGTTTTATCAAAACACAAAATTGATATTATCTGTTTTTATTGAATACCTGCTTTGTCGTAAGATATACCTAAAGCATCTGCTACACCTCTGCCATAAGCGGGGTCAGCTTTGTAACAATTGCCGATATGACGTATTTTGATAATCTCATCACTGTCGCCCATATTACGGGCAGTGTTTTCAAACAACCTTTGTTGTTCATCCGGTTTCATCAAACGGAACAATTTACCCGGCTGTTCGTAATAGTTATCATCATCTGCGCGGAAATCCCAACGCTTGATATCACCGTTAACTTTTTGTACCGGTTCATCATGTTCAGGCTGTTCCTGCCATACATTATAGCTGTTTGGTTCATAATGCAGAGTTGCGCCATGGTTGCCATCTACACGCATTTGTCCGTCACGATGATATGAGTTATAACCCTCTTTTACACCCTTAGGCTGATTCACAGGAATCTGATGATGATTCACTCCAAGTCTGTATCGTTGTGCATCACCATACGAAAACAGTCTGCCCTGAAGCATTTTGTCAGGAGAAAAACTAATACCCGGAACAACATTAGCCGGATTAAAAGCAGCCTGTTCAACATCTTGGAAATAATTATCAGGGTTGCGGTTAAGTTCAAATTCTCCTACCGGAATTAGAGGAAAATCACCCTTATACCACACTTTTGTTAAATCAAAAGGATTATAAGGCATATTTTCAGCCTGCTCTTCAGTCATTATCTGAATATACATTTTCCATTTCGGGAAATTGCCATTCCCAATTGCTTCAAACAGATCACGCTGATTACTTTCGCGGTCTTTTCCTATAACTTCTTCTGCTTCGGCATCTGTAAGGTACTCTATTCCCTGTTGAGTAACAAAGTGAAATTTCACCCAGTGACGTACATTATCTGCGTTAAGGAAGCTGAATGTATGGCTTCCGAAACCGTGCATGTGTCGAAAACTGCGAGGGATACCCCTGTCGCTCATAGTAATAGTTACCTGATGGAGGGCTTCAGGCAGACTTGACCAGAAGTCCCAGTTGTTATTCGGACTTCTCAGATTTGTATGAGGATCACGTTTTACAGCATGATTCAAATCAGGGAATTTAAGAGGATCCCTGAAAAAGAAAACAGGAGTATTATTCCCTACCAAATCCCAGTTGCCTTCTTCGGTATAAAATTTCATTGCAAAACCGCGGATATCTCTTTCTGCATCAGCTGCACCTCTTTCACCCGCTACTGTAGAGAATCTAACAAACATTTCTGTCTGTTTACCTATCTCTGAAAATATTTTTGCCTTTGTGTACTGTGTAATATCGTGTGTAACGGTAAATGTTCCAAATGCACCTGATCCCTTAGCATGCATTCTTCTTTCAGGAATTACTTCCCTGTCAAAATGCGCCAATTTTTCAAGAAACCACACATCCTGCAGCATCATAGGGCCACGCGGACCAGCTGTCATAGAATCCTGATTATTTCCTACCGGTGCCCCTGCAACAGTAGTCATTTTCATCTGGTTTTTCTTGTCTTTCTGTTTTTTTAGTTCTTCTGCATTCATATAATCTAATTTTAGTGTTGATAAATTCCTCTGATCTTTCTTTAAAAGTTTCATTCTTGAATATACTTTCCATTTATGTGAACTTTAACCGACTTAATTTCAAACCCGGGGATTCTGTTTTTTGTGAAAAAGTCTTCAAGTAGTAAGTTTAACTCATCATTTATATAGTCAACTATTTGATTGTCATCTTCAACATATAAATGATGATGATTTTCAACACGCCAGTCATATCTTAAAGATTCATCTATATGGCGTACTTTGACTATTACACCGATTTCAACAAAAGTATCCAGTGTTTTGTATATTGTGCCTACAGATATATTAGGGTTCTTTTTATGAACCGCATCAATAATCTGCTGAGCGTTAGGGTGATTATTTAGTGAAAAAATTGTTTCGAGAATATTTACTCTCTGTGGCGTAATTTTTAAGTTTTTATCTTTTAAAATTTCCCTTATTTGATTTGTGACCATTGAATTATAATAAAAATAAAAATGTTAAGTAAGATAAATTATCAGATAGGAATCACTGCTATTTAATAACAAGTCAAACGTTATAAAGTTCATTTTTTATACATAATATATTTTGTTGTCATCTTAGGCTTTTATATTTGTTATCTTTGTACTTAAATATTTTGAGAGTTTGACTGTAATTGGTTTCTCGTAAGTTTTCAACACTCTTTTGTTAATAACTTATGAGAAACATTAGTAATTAAAATTCCTTTAGGTGAAAATTACTCCCTAACTTTACATACTTTTTTAAGCAAAACCCTATATAAATGGAGAAACAAAAACGTAAACCATCAGTTAAAGTAGTCGAAAAAACAGTTGTAGCACCCGATATTGGTAAATTACCTCCGCAAGCCAGAGAACTTGAAGAGGCTGTGTTGGGTGCCTTGATGCTTGAGAAGGATGCATATTCAATTGTAGGAGAAATACTCAAACCTGAAAGTTTTTATGATCCTACCCATCAGCTAATATATGGAGCTGTTCAGGGTTTATCAATGCAGCAAAAACCTGTTGACGTGCTTACGGTTGTAGAAGAACTCAAGCGTCGCGGTGAGCTTGAAGCAGCAGGCGGTCCTGTTTATATTGCAGAGTTATCAGAGAAAGTTGCATCAGCAGCACATATTGAGTATCATGCACGTATTATTGCCCAAAAGTATCTTGCACGGGAACTTATCTCATTCTCCTCTGAGATATCACAAAATGCATTCGATGAAACCGTTGATGTGGATGATCTAATGCAGGAGACTGAAGGGAAACTGTTCGAGATCTCACAGCGTAACGTTAAGAAAGATGTAATTCAGATCAATCCGGTAATAAAAGAGGCAATGGATAATATCCAGATTGCTGCAAATCGCAAGGATGGTATGAGTGGTCTCCCAACCGGGTTTAAAGAATTGGATAATCTTACTTCCGGATGGCAAAATTCTGATTTAGTTATTATTGCTGCACGTCCCGCAATGGGTAAGACTGCTCTAGTGCTCTCTATGGCAAAAAATATAGCACTTGATTATGAACAGCCAATAGCGATTTTCTCACTTGAGATGTCTAATGTTCAGCTGGTAAACAGGTTGATTGTTAACGTTTGCCAGATTAAAGGAGAGAGTATAAAAAGTGGAAGACTGTCTGATGATGAGTGGGAAAGGTTGGATAAAAACCATAAACTACTTTACAATGCACCTATTTATATAGATGATACTCCTAGTCTCTCTGTATTTGAACTGCGCACAAAAGCCAGGCGACTTGTTCGTGAACACAAAATCAGAGCAATTATTATTGACTACCTTCAGCTGATGAATGCCAGCGGAATGAATTTTGGCAGCCGTGAACAGGAGGTGAGTATGATTTCGCGATCACTTAAAGGGTTGGCAAAAGAGCTAAATATACCTATTCTTGCACTTTCGCAGCTCAACCGTGGTGTGGAATCCAGAGTGGGTACAGAAGGTAAGCGTCCTCAACTGTCAGACCTCCGCGAATCGGGTGCAATTGAGCAGGATGCTGATATTGTTTGTTTTATTCACCGTCCTGAATATTATCGTATAACAGAAGATGAGATGGGTAACTCACTTGTTGGTATAGCTGAAATCATTGTTGCAAAACACCGTAACGGTCCCACCGGTATTGCAAGTATGCGATTCGATGCCGAATATGCACGCTTCCAGAATCTTGATGATTACGCAGTAGGTAAAAACTATGTTGAACTGCCGTCCAAAATGAACAGGTCGTATAAGTCTAACGATAAGTATAGTTCAGATAATTCAACGGAAGTGATTCCTGAGGATAAAGATGCACTTCCATTCAGACCCGGTTCTTTGTCTGTCCCGTAACTGATACACCTACATGTCTGATAAATAGGAATATAATTGTGTTAAAATAGTTCTAATTACTGTAAAACAACTGTAACACAGGGTGAAATAATCTATGTTTTGAATAATATTAGTATTTTTGCAGGGAAATATTTTCAGAACAGTTCCTTTAAAGATAGATAAATAATGAGTAATTCTCTTCTGTTTAGCAAGATATTGGCAATAGTTCTTTTGTTTTTCTTAGGAATACAATCTCTGAATGCTCAGGGTAAGCCATACGAAACCATAAACGTTGACGGTAAATCATATTACAGATATAAAGTACAACCCGGAGAAGGTCTTTATTCCGTTTCACGAACTTTTTCCGTCACTGTAGCCGATATTCTTAGAAGTAATCCCGGTGCAAACCAGGGGCTGCAAAATGGTCAGGAACTTCTTATTCCAATAACACAAGAAAACTCACAAACTGAAACAAGTGCACCGACAGTTTATCAGAGTCCTCAAGTAGATCAAAACCAGAACTTCAAACATACTGTTGTTAAGGGAGAAACCGTTTTTAGTATATCTCAGATGTACAATACTACGGTGGAAGATATCTATCGTTTAAATCCTGACACAAGAGAATCAATCTCAATAGGGCAGGTTTTGACAATTCCTCAAAGACGTGTGATAAGTGAAGTGAAAGAGGAAAATTATCGTTATCACACAATTCTTCCAAAAGAAACACTCTACTCAGTTTCAAAAACATATTCACTAAAGCCTGAGGATGTAATGGCTGCTAATCCGGGTCTATCCGCAGAAACGTTTCAAATCGGGCGAACAATACGTATTCCTTTTTTCGAATCATATCAGGTTGTCAAGCCTTATGAACTGCAGACAACAGATCTGACACACAGGGTTAGCAGAGGTGAAACGCTCTACAGTATCTCAAGGAAGTATAATGTGCCGGTAGGGGAAATAGAGGCCAAAAATCCCATGCTTGCTGGGGGACTCAAGACAAATATGGAGCTCATAATTCCGGTTAGCAGCAGCTCTCTGGAAGGTACTACCCAAAGATTGGAAAATGATGTAAACCGTTTACTAATTCAGCGACAGGGTCCTCAAAGAGTGGATATCATTAAAGTAGGACTACTTCTGCCTTTTCTTGATGAAAGCGGAGGTGCTAATTATCGTCTGCAAGAATATTATGAGGGTTTTCTGATGGCGGTTGAAGATTTGAAAAATAAAGGAACAGATCTTGAACTATATGTTTTTGAGATTGGTAAAGGAAATGACACGAAAAAGCTTGAGAGCCTTCTGCAGACACTTGAAATGCAGTCATTGAATCTGATTATTGGTGGAGTAAGCGATGCACAAATCAGAACGATTTCAGACTTTTCAAAAGCTCATAACATTAAGTATGTTGTTCCTTTTTCTCACAGTAATGGTGAGGTGCTTAATAACGGCAATATATTTCAAGTTAATCCATTGCCTAAATCACTGAACGATAATGTCTCTGAGATTTTCTTGCAAACATACCGCAACTCAAATATAATATTTGTAAGCGGGGGCCAGAATGATAAAATGGAGTTGCTTTCACAAATACAAAACAATCTTCGCAGAAACAATATAAGATACGAAACAATAAGCATTACAAGTACTTTAGATACTGCAATATTGTCGCTTTTGAGTTTAGAGAAAGAGAATGTTATTATTCCAACAAGTGGTGATTCTAACACTCTTAAGCGAGTTATTGACGAGTTGAAAAAAGTTCAGGAGTCTAATTCTGATTATGTGCTCAGGCTTTTTGGATATCCAGAATGGCAGACTTATTCTTCTTTAATTAATGACTATCACCATTTTGGTACACATATTTACAGTCCGTTCTTTGTGGACAACAGCAGTCCTGCCTCTAAAGCATTCAAAGATAGATTTCATAAATGGTATGGCAGGAATCTGCTTGACACCAACCCCGGTTACGGAATGTGGGGCTACGATACTGCAATGTTTTTCCTTACAGCTCTTGATAGTTATGGCGTAAACTTTGAAGAACAGATAGATAGAGTTAGGATCAACTCGCTGCAATTCCCATTTAATTTTCAAAGGTTAAATAATTGGGGCGGATTTATAAATTCGGGCATGTACTTTATCTATTACGATACTAACGGAAGAATAGTTAAAATGGATAAAAGCAGATGAAACGATTAAAATTAGCCTTACTGGCATTAACATTTCTAATCACCAATAATCTTTTTGCACAAAGAGAACTTTTTACCGGTGAATTCTATTTTGGCGCTGGAGCAGGTGCATCTGCTGCAAGTATCGATTTTTTACCTTCTGTACCTCAGACCAAAAAGATTGGATTTTTCGGCGGTGTTGCAGCAAAGTATGTGTCACAAAATCATTTAGGTGTAATTGTTGAGGCTAATTATTCACAGCGCGGATGGGAAGAGGATTTTGATCCAGAGTCAGGTTTTTCATACAACAGAACTCTGAATTACCTCGAAATTCCTTTTATGACCCATGTCTATTTCGGTAATAAAACAAGATTTATTTTCAACGCAGGTCCTCAGTTAAGCATACTTCTCAACGATAGTCAGGAAATGAGTCAGGCTCTTGCTGATGATCTGGAAGCTCGAAGAGAAGCCAATCCCGATCTTCCGATAGGATTCCAGTATAACCCTATAAGTGAAATGCAAAGAGTGGATTATGGATTAGTCGGTGGTGTGGGCATGGAAGTTCAAACAGGTATCGGATCATTTGACCTTGAAGGACGATATTATTTTGGTCTTGGAGATATTTTCACCAGCCGAAGAAGTGAGAACGCCTATTTTGGGCGATCTGCACACCGACTTATTGAAGCAAAACTTACCTATTACATTAAAATTAAGTAGAAATTTCATTTCATATTAAAAATATTTTTGTTTACTTTGAACAAAAATACATGAATGAATGTTCATATATCAATACAATTAAAAATATTATTTACACAATATGGAAATAGAAGCTATTAAGAAAATAAAGAAAAGTAAAATTGATCGCAAACAATTTGAGGATGCGGCTTATCTTCTTAAAGCCCTGGCACATGAAACCCGCCTCTGTGTTGTTATGCAGTTATCCCTTACCGAAGAATTGTCGGTAAGCGAACTGCGCGAAAATATGGAATGCGAGCAGTCATTACTTTCACATCATCTCACCGATATGCGTGCTAAAGGTATTTTAAATTGTCGGAGAGAAGGAAAAAACAGTTTCTACTCACTCAAAGAGAAGCGTATTACAAATATTTTAAAGTGTATAATGAATTGCGATAATACTGATTTAAGTTCAGATTTATCAGTAATAAGTAAGAGAAAACTGAATTAAAATATTGATAAAGAGATAACAAACCGGTTAATAAACAAAGAATTAATTAATGAAAAACTTTTTTTTAAAACACTGGCTTAAGATTGCAGGCTTAGCTACCGGAGCACTGGGCGGATACCTGTACTATTATTACGTGGGTTGCGTAAGCGGCACTTGTCCTATTACTTCCAATCCATATAGAATGATGATTTATGGTGCGGTATTAGGTTTCCTGCTTTTTGATATGTTTTCTGGCGATAAAGATCAGAAAAAGGTTATAGAGAGTACTGAGAAAATAGATAATAATGATAAAGATCAGGAGCTATGAAAATTAAACGAAAAAGTGCTCTATTAATGGCAGTTGCATTAGCTTTTACACTGGCAGCATGCAATAGTCAGAGTCAACAAAATAAAACAAATTCAACAAAAACAAACACAATTAAAACAAATAATAATATGACAACAACAACAGCATCAAAAACAATTCATTTAACAAGAGCAGACTTTTTAAAAAAGGTGGCAAATTTCGAAGAAAATCCCGAAAAATGGGTATATCTTGGTGATAAACCGGCAATTATTGACTTTTATGCCGACTGGTGTGGACCATGTAAGATGATTGCACCTATCCTGGAAGAACTGGCCGATGAATATGACGGACAGATTTATATCTACAAAGTTGACACAGAAGCAGAGCAGCAACTGGCAGCCGAATTTGGTATTCGCAGTATACCATCACTTCTTTTCGTTCCGATGGGCGAAGCACCGCAAATGGCACAGGGCGCATTGCCAAAAGATGCTTTCAAGCAGGCTATTGAAGAGGTTTTATTAAAAAATTCATAAATAGATAATTATGGAACAGATGTTCTATGAAAACAAGAGCAAATATGGTTTCGGTGAAACTGTTGACAAGCTTTCCGAAATTATTGTAGAAGGCGGCTGGAGAGTGATACAAGTACTCGATTTGCAGGAAATAATGAAAAAGAACGGAAAAGAAATACTCTCTGTGAAGGTGATTGAACTCTGCAAACCTGATTACGCCTATCGAATGTTGTCGGATGACGGTCTTCGCATCTATTCCAATATGCTTCCTTGCCGAATATCTGTTTACGAAAAAACAGATGGCAGCACTTATGTTTCGCGGATGAATGCAGCAATGTTTGCTGCTCAATTAGGCGGAGTTGCGCAGGAAGTAATGACGGGTGCTTTTACCGATGCAGAGGAATTTATAAAAAAGGTTTCAGTAGATTAATTACAAATAGCTTTTACTATAACTTGTGTAAAAAGGGGTGAGCTCGCAAAGAGCCACCCCCTTTTTTGTGTATCAGTCTGACATTGAATACATATAGTATATTACCCGTTTATAAAAAGCTTATATTCGGTATATATAAATATAAGGAGGATATATAGATGATATAAGCCGATAATAAGCGGGTAATATACGGATAGCGGCTGAAGTCTTACTGAGTGATGTCCTGAATTGAGTTTATATAGATTTTAATTTAACCAGGAGAATCAAAATGACTGATCATGATTACAATATGAATATTGGCTCATTTTTTGTACTTTTGTGTTTTAAAATCAGAGCTAAATAATGAAATCCAGAAAAGATTACGAAATAATGTCACCGGCAGGTTCTTATGAATCGCTGATGGCAGCCATACAGGGTGGGGCAGATTCAATATATTTTGGTATTGAAGGTTTGAATATGCGCTCCAAATCTTCCAACAACTTCACAATAGACGACCTTCACAATATCGCTAAAATATGCCGCGAGAATAATCTGAAGAGTTATCTGACAGTAAACACAATCATTTATAACAACGATATGGCGCTGATGCGCAAGATTGTTGATGCGGCAAAGGAGGCGAATCTTTCTGCAATTATTGCAGCAGATGTGGCGGTACTTATGTATGCCCGTTCGATTGGGGTTGAAGTACATTTATCAACTCAACTGAATATCACTAATACCGAGTCGCTGAAGTTTTATGCACAATATGCTGATGTTGTTGTGCTCGCAAGGGAACTGAACCTAGATCAGGTAGCTGCTATACATAAAGATATAGTGGAACAGCAAATAAAGGGTCCCGGTGGTGAACTGATTCAGATAGAGATGTTTGCCCATGGAGCACTGTGCATGGCTGTTTCAGGTAAATGTTATCTCAGTTTACACGAAAAAGATCTTTCAGCCAACAGAGGTCAGTGTAATCAAATTTGTAGAAGGTCTTATATTGTTAAAGACAAAACAAGCGATATAGAGCTGGAGATCGATAACGAGTATATCATGTCTCCTAAGGACCTTAAGACTATTCACTTTATGAATAAGATGCTGGATGCAGGTGTGCGGGTATTTAAGATTGAAGGACGGGCAAGGGGGCCTGAATATGTGCGTATAGTGACAACCTGCTACAGAGAGGCTATTGAGTCATATTGCAACGATACATTTACACAAGAGAAGATAGATGTTTGGAATGAAAAACTTTCCACTGTTTTCAATCGCGGGTTCTGGGATGGATATTATCTGGGTCAGCGTCTGGGCGAATGGACACACCGCTACGGTTCGGGTGCCACGAAGAGGAAGGTATATGTTGGCAAGGCTGTAAAACATTTCGGCAACCTTGGTGTGACAGAGTTCCTGATAGAGACCCAATCAGTGAAAACGGGTGATGAGCTGCTTATCACCGGACCAACAACAGGTGCCGTTTTTGTTACAGCTGAAGATATCCGTGTTGATCTGGAAACTACAGAAGAGGCTGTTAAAGGTGATCACTTCTCTATTAAAACAAACGAGAAAATCCGCCCAAATGATCAGCTGTATAAGATGGTTGCTGCTAATCGAAGAGGGACGGCTCACGAAAGATAAAACATTGTTTGTTAAATATTTTGATAAATATCTGTTATTTAATCGTTAGGATTTGTGAAAATAAGTCTATCTTTGCTTAATACATTTACTTAACAAAATCAATATGCGTCATCAATCTATTTTCATGAAATCTGCTGCACTAATATTAGCAGTTTCAGTATTGTTTGCAAGCTGCTCAAGCTCAACATTGATACAATCTAGTCCCAGTGGTGCGAAAGTTTATATGAATGAAGAGTTTTTGGGTGTAACTCCTTTTTCTTATTCTGACACAAAAATTGTAGGTAGCACCACCTCTTTACGCCTCGAAAAAGAGGGCTTTGAACCACTATACACTTATCTCTCAAGAAACGAAGAGGTTGATGTGGGTGCAATAATAGGTGGAATCTTCGTTTGGGTGCCTTTCCTTTGGACTATGAAGTATAAGCCGGTTCATAATTACGAACTGAGACCTATAGGAACAAATAAATTCGCTGAAACCGGTTATCATACAGTTTCAATTGATTCTGAAGGTAATGAGTATATATCAGGAGTGTTGAAAAATTAGGAGAAACAAATAATTAGCAATTTATTTTTTGTTCAAATTACTGGAAGTTTTCTATTATTTCTTAGAATCCTCCTCCTTAAACCACCCTGAATACATCAAATAATTATTCGCTATTTTCTGGTTCATCTCCTTTGATTGAGCAGGATCAACCTTCTTTACAAATTTAGCAGGTACACCGGCATAAATACTTCCGGGTTCCACTATAGTTTCGCTGAGCACAACTGCGCCGGCGGCAATTATTGCTCCTTCTCCTATTACGGCATGGTCCAGAACAATAGCACCCATCCCGATAAGTGCACCGGCTTTTATGTCGGCACCATGGATGACAACGTTGTGTCCTATTGATACATCGTCGCCAATGGTGGAGACTGATTTTTGATAAAGTGTATGTATCACCGTGCCATCCTGTACATTTACACGGTCGCCAATACGTATTGAGTTTACATCGCCACGCAGCACAGCATTAAACCATATACTGCAATCACGACCGATTTCAACATCACCAATGATTGTTGCATTGTCGGCAAGATATGTGTTGTCTCCAATTTTGGGAGTAAAGCCTCTAACTGATTTTACTAAAGCCATAATTTTAAAATAAAAAAGTCGGGTCTGTTTATATTAAACTGAGACCCCGACCTTTAATAATATATTAATTTAAACTAAATAGGTGCTGTTTTGTTTTTGAGCCATGCTTTTTCATCCTTGTTAAGATGTTTTTTCAGCTTGCTGTAAACCATTTTGTGATATTTATTAAGCCATTTCTTCTCACTTTTAGTAAGAAGTTTCTTTGATATTGGATTGGTATCAATCGGACAAAGGGTGATTGTCTCAAAGTTGTAGAAAGTACCAAACTCTTCTGTTTTCTGATACTCCTGTGCCACTATCAGATTCTCAATCCTTACACCATATTGATTTGCACGGTAAAGTCCCGGTTCGTTTGAAGTGACCATACCCGGTTTGATGAGAGTGGGATTTTCTTCTAGTCGTATGCTCTGCGGACCTTCATGAACATTAAGGAAGTGACCGATTCCGTGACCGGTGCCGTGCCAGTAAGTGAGACAGTTTTCCCATAAAGCCTTACGGGCAAGTATATCCAGTTGCGAGCCTCTTGTACCCTCGGGGAAGATAGCTGTAGATAGGGCGATATGTCCCTTCAGCACATTTGTATAGTCCGCTTTCATCTGTTTGGTGAGTTTGCCAACAGCAACTGTACGTGTAATATCCGTAGTGCCGTCTTTATACTGTCCACCTGAGTCAATCAACAGCAAACCTTCTGGTTTCACAGTAAGGCAGGTATCCGGAGCCGCATGATAATGAATGACTGCGCCGTTGCTTGCATAGCCGGCTATTGTTCCAAAGCTGTCACCTACAAAATCCTCCTGCTGAGAGCGGAATTCATGCAGTTTCTCTTCTATAGTTACTTCAGTTACTTCACCTGTGGGTATTGCTTTCTCAAGCCACATATAGAACTTTACGAGTGCAACGCCATCCTTAACCATAGCATTACGGAAACCAAGTAGTTCGGTTTCGTTTTTGATACTTTTCATCATGTCCACAGGAGAGGGAATATCGAGTATCTTGCATGATCCGGGGATTGTCTGAAGAAGCTTCCAGTTGATCTTACTTCCGTTAACACAAATAGTACTGTTTCCCGGTAGATTTGCAATGTATTCAAATATTTCGTTATAGTCACCTATCTTGATCCCTTGTTCCTTATATGCATAAGCTGTCTCTTCGTTTATTTTATCAGGATCAATAAACAACACTGTCTCTTTTTCTGAAACATAAGCATAAGCCACAGCCACAGGGTTATATTCAACATCATTACCTCTCATGTTGAACGTCCATGCTACGGCATCAAGAGTAACAATTATTATTCCATCAGCTTCAACTTTTTTCAGCTCGGCATTGATTCGGTCAATTTTACTTTTCACCGACTCACCGGCCACTTCAACCGGGAGTGTGAAGATTTGGTTCTTGGGTATTTCAGGTCTGTCGCTTCTGATTATTGCAAATGGGTCGAAATCAGTGTTGAGCATAATATTTTTAGACTCCAGTCTGTTTTTTAAAGATTTAGCATCAGAAGAGGCATAAACTAAACCATCTATACCTACTGTGCCCCCATTTCCTACTTGCTCGATAATCCATTCGGTCATGTCAGGGGTATCCGGTTGTCCCATTTTAAAGAGATCGAATCCTGTATCTTTAAGTTCATCTGCAGCCTGTATAAAATATCGGGAATCTGTCCAAACGCCTGCTTTTTCCTTGGTAACAACAGCAGTTCCCGCCGACCCGGTAAAGCCGCTTATCCATTTTCTGGATTCCCAATGTTTGGGAGGATATTCACTAAGATGGGCATCGGTACTCGGGATGATAAATGCATCCAGATTGTTCTCACCCATGAATTTACGCATGGCTTCAAGTCTTTCGGGGATTTCGTTTGCTTTCATATTTTTTGATTTAACTCTTAAAACAACAAATATACTAAATTGTTCTTATATTTGATATTGAAATAATGGCTGAAAAGCTACGCTGAATAATATAAAGGAAGATAAATTGTTTGAGAATGAAAACTAAAATAAGACTCACTAATATGAAATTCCATTCTTTCCATGGGGTTTTATCACAGGAGAAAATAATTGGAGGTGATTTCCTCGTGAATCTGCTTCTGGAGGCAGACCTGACCGAAGCCTGCAATACTGATAATGTTGAAGATACGATAAGTTATGCGGATATTTATGATCTGATTAAAAAAGAGATGCAAACCCCTTCAGAACTGTTGGAGCATATTGCAGGTCGTATTTATAAGAAAATCATGGAGGCATATCCGGAGATTAAATCACTGGAAGTAACTGTTTCTAAATTAAATCCGCCTGTTAATGGTGAGATGGATAGAGCAGAGATTGTGATTAGTAATTAACCGCTAACTGCGAACTTTTTCATATCTTTGTACAAAATTTCGGAAAATGGATGATGTCTTCGAAAATATAGATGAAAGTTTGATGCTGCGCACAGAAAATCTGGTAAAAAAGTACGGCAAAAGAACAGTGGTAAGTCATGTTTCAATCAATGTGAAACAGGGTGAAATTGTAGGTCTTCTCGGTCCAAACGGTGCAGGGAAAACTACTACATTTTATATGACTGTGGGGTTGATTGTTCCTAACGAAGGTGAGATCTATATCGGCAATGATAATATCACAAAATTCCCTGTATATAAGCGTGCACAGAAAGGTATAGGGTATCTGGCACAGGAGGCTTCCATATTCCGTAAAATGACTGTTGAGGACAATATAAAATCAGTTCTCGAGTTCACAGATAAAACTCCTCAGGAACAGGAAGAAAAACTGGAGAGCCTGATTTCTGAATTTGGTTTGGAAAAGGTGCGCAAGAATCAAGGGGACAGGCTTTCGGGGGGTGAGCGACGAAGGGCTGAGATTGCCCGCTGTCTTGCTATCGACCCGAAGTTTATTATGCTTGACGAACCATTTGCAGGTATCGACCCGATTGCTGTACAGGATATTCAGTCTATAGTTGCTCAACTAAAATATAAGAATATAGGTATTTTGATAACCGACCATAATGTTGATGAAACGTTGAGTATAACCGACAGGGCTTACCTGCTGTTTGAAGGAAAGGTATTGTTTCAGGGTACTGCTGAGGAATTGGCGGAAAATCCCGTTGTAAGGGAAAAGTATCTGGGTCGCGACTTCGAGCTGCGTAAAAGAGTTTTTGGTACTCCTTAACTGTCTATGGCAAGATTGTTATCAATAGATTACGGTAAAAAAAGAACAGGCATTGCTGTGAGCGATCCGTTGCAGATAATTGCAAATGGTCTCACTACTGTAGAAACTGCCAAACTGTTTGAATTCCTTGAAGAGTATACAAGAAAGGAGGAGGTTGAGCGTATTATCGTGGGACTTCCAAAGCAGATGAATAATGAGCCGTCTGAGAATATGAAAAGGGTTGAACCGTTTGTAAATCGTTTGAGAAAACTATATCCCGCAATTCCTGTGGAGTACTACGATGAGCGTTTTTCTTCTAAACTGGCTCATCAGGCAATGATTCAGGGAGGATTAAAAAAGCGGGACAGACAAAATAAAGAATTAGTAGATGAAATAAGTGCTACCATTATCCTTCAGGGATACATGGAAAGTAAAAGGTTATAGAAAAAGTATTTAATTATGATATTACCAATATATATTTACGGACATCATGTTCTCCGAAAGGTGACTCAGGACATTGATCCGGAAACATACCCCAATCTGAATGAGCTGATTGATAACATGTTTGAGACTATGTATCATGCTGAAGGGGTAGGGCTGGCAGGTCCGCAGGTTGGACTGGAAGACAGAATTTTTGTAGTGGATTTGTCACCTCTTGCTGATGATGATCATCCGGAGTTTAAGGATTTCAAGAAAGTTTTCATAAATGCACATATCACAGAACGTACGGGTGATATGGAGATAGTTGAAGAAGGTTGTCTGAGTATTCCGGGTATTCATGAGAAAGTAGCCCGGGAAGATGAAATCAGGATTAAATATCTTGATGAAAACCTGCAGCCTCATGATGAAGTATACAAAGGCTATATGGCACGAGTTATTCAGCATGAGTATGACCATCTCGACGGTATCCTTTTTACCGATAAGATATCTTTGCTTCGCAGAAGAATGATAAAGGGAAAGCTGTCCAATCTTGAAAAGGGAAAAGTTAACTGCGATTACAGAGTGAAGACAGTAAGGTGAGCTTTTAGGAAATTTAACCGTCTCCCACAATCTCATCTGCGGCTTTTTTATCAAGGAACCAAAAGAGATTACCTGATTCCGGTTGTACCAGTGCAGCCGGATATTTTTTTTCTGACTCAAGGGGGTGTTCAATTATTTTTCTTACTTTATCTGATTTACTTTCTCCGGTAACTAAAAATGCTACGTTATCAGCGGCATTGATAACTTTCCCGGTTATACTGACACGCTTTTGACCTGTCTCGGGGTGTGTTGCAACCACGCAGTTTTCATTACTGTTCCAGAGTTCTATTTCGTGAGGGAAGATGGATGCGGTATGACCATCATCACCCAAACCCAATATTATTATGTCAAAAGCCGGTATACCATTCACAACATTAACTTCATCATTAAGCAGATTCCCATAGACCTTCGCTTCATTTGACGGATTGTTTTCTCCCCTGATGCGGAAGATGTTCTCCTGAGGCACGGAAATATTATCAAACAGGTGATCTTTGGTCATCTTAAAGTTGCTTTCTTCGTCAGACGGAGGCACACAACGCTCATCACCCCAAAAGAACTTTATTTTAGTCCAGTCTATCTCTCCCTCAGGTAATTGTGACCAGTAGCCGAACAATGATTTTGGAGTAGATCCTCCCGATAAAGCAATAGTAATTTTACCCTTCTCATCGAGTATATCCATTAACCACTCTGTAAAAGAGCGGTTTAAATCATTCAATGTTTTAAAGATCTGTATTTCCATTATTAAGTTTTTTTTCAATCAAGCATTATAATTCACAATAAACACCATCTTCAGCCAGATTCTTGCAGGGATATCGCCAAGTGTTTTCTTCACCCTCGATTAGTCCATCTGCCACGTCTGGTCCCCACGAACCTGATGGATATCCGTGCAGTGGAGCTTCGGGATCGTTTTCCCAGTAGTCAAGTATTGGCTGAACGAACTTCCATGTCTCTTCAACTGCCTCTCCCTGCATGTAGAGCATGTTGTCGCCTGACATACAGTCGAGTATCAAGCGCTCGTAAGCACTAGGGAAATAGTGATCGTTTAGTTCAGAGTAATGGAAATCCATATTTACTGATTTTACCTCGTAGCCATTACCGGGTACTTTCATTCCTGTTTTCAATAGGATGCCTTCATCAGGTTGTATTCTAAGGATCAGCTGATTGTCGGAGTGAGTTGACTCATCTACCTGCTTAAACAGTTTTTGTGGAGATGGCCTGAAATGAATCACAACTTCCGACACGTTTGTTGGTAAGCGTTTGCCGGTACGTATATAGAAAGGGACACCCTCCCAGCGCCAGTTGTCAATATAGATCTTCATGGCGGCATAGGTTTCTGTCCTTGATTGAGGATCAACATTAGGCTCTTCTCTGTAACTTTTGTAATGCTTACCTCTAACAGTTGCATCAGTATATTGTCCGCGTATCACATTCTTTTTCATATCACTTTTGCTAAAAGGGCGTAATGAGCGAAAAACTTTCATTTTCTCATATCTGATATCTTCCGGCGTTATCTTAGCAGGAGGCTCCATAGCAACAAGAGAAAGCACCTGGAGCAAATGGTTTTGTATCATATCACGCAATGCGCCTGCTCCGTCGTAATATCCGCCCCTGGCTTCTACTCCAAGACTTTCAGATGCTGTTATTTCCACATGCTTGATAAAATTTCTGTTCCATAGAGGCTCATATATTCCGTTGGCAAAACGTGTAACCATAAGGTTTTGCACAGTTTCCTTTCCCAGATAATGGTCAATGCGATAAATCTGATCCTCATTAAAAAACTCTAAGAGCTGCCTGTTTAATTCTACAGCCGACTGAAGATCATGACCAAAAGGTTTCTCAATTATGAGTCTGCGAAAACCTTTCTGTTGAATTGTAAGACCCTGTCCATACAGAAACTTTGGGATAGTGCTGTATAAAGCTGGGGGTGTTGACAGATAAAATATATAGTTTTGACCCAGATTGAATTTTTTATTCAACTTGTCAAGTTTGTCTTTTACACGACCATATTCTTCACCTTTGTCGGTATCTATGCTTAGGTAGAACAGTTTTGACAGGAATTCCTCCAGTTTTTCATTTGCAGCATCCTTATAACTGGCAAATTGGCGGATACCTTCTTTCATTTTCTTCCGGAATTTGTCATCGGTGAATTGCGAGCGGCTAACCCCCAACACAGCATATCCTTCCGGCAGTGAATCATTCATGTATAAGTCGAAAACTGCAGGAATTAACTTTCGATATGTCAGGTCGCCCGAAGCACCGAAGATTACGAGTGCCTGGTTGATTTTTTTCTTCATTCTTTTAATTGTACTTGGATATATAGAAACAACAAATGTAACAGGAAAAAGTTGATTAACTGTTTTTTTAGAAAAAACATCTTTACATCATAAAGGTTTCAGAATTATATCTTTGAGGGTAAGATATTTTATTGTATCTTTGCCGCTCGAAAAATAGATTTATTATTTAAAACATTAACAGTTAATTAAGTATGAATAATTACGAAACCGTTTTCATTTTAACTCCCGTTTTGTCTGATGCTCAGATGAAGGAGACGGTTGAAAAATTTAAGAACCTCCTTACAGATCAAGGAGCCGAGATTGTAAACGAAGAAGATTGGGGCTTGAGAAAACTTGCCTACAACATCGACAAAAAAACAACCGGATTTTACACTTTTCTTGAATTTAAAGCTGACCCTTCAGTTATCGATACACTGGAAGTAAATTTCCGTCGCGATGAGCGCGTAGTTCGTTTCCTTACTGTGAAACAAGACAAGTTTGCTTATGAGTATGCACTCAAAAGAAGAAACAATAAAAGCGGAAAGAAAAAGGAGGCTGACCCTTCTTCAGCAGATAGCAAAAAAAGAAAAGAGAATGTTCGGGTTACTGAGTCAGAGCAACCAGAATTAAACACTAATGAAAAGGAGGATTAAGAAATGGCTAAACAATCAGAAATTAGATATTTAACACCACTTTCAGTGGATGTAAAGAAAAAGAAATATTGCCGTTTCAAAAAGAACGGTATTAAGTATATCGATTATAAAGATCCTGAGTTTCTGAAGAAATTCCTGAACGAACAGGGTAAGATATTACCAAGAAGGATTACAGGAACATCTTTAAAGTTCCAGCGTCGTATAGCTCAAGCAGTGAAGAGAGCTCGTCACATTGCTCTTCTTCCTTATGTAACCGATTTAATGAAATAAAGGAGGAATTAGAGATGGAAGTAATATTAAAAGAAGATATACAGAATCTGGGATATAAAGATGATTTAGTGAATGTGAGAAAAGGGTATGCACGCAACTACCTTATTCCACAGGGAAAAGCTATAATCGCCAGCGAATCAGCAAAGAAAGTTTTAGCTGAAAACCAGAAACAACGTGCTCATAAATTAGCACAAATTAAAGCAGATGCTCAGGCAATTGCTGACAAAATGGAAGGTGTTTCACTGACTATTGGTGCTAAGACCAGCTCTACCGGTACAATCTTCGGATCTGTAACAAATATTCAGATTGCTGAAGCTCTTAATGAAAAAGGGTTTGAGATTGACCGCAAACTTATTCAGATTAAGGATCAGGTAAAAGAGGTGGGTAAATACACTGCAGTAGTTAAACTACATAAAGAGGTATCTGTTGAAGTTCCATTCGAAGTGGTGGCAGAGTAATAGCAGAACTATATAAGATTATTTAAAAAGGGGTTGTTCCAAAAGAACAGCTCCTTTTTTTTGGAGTGCGCTATTCATTAGATCACACGCTATTCTTAACTTAACTTATAAGCGAGCACACAAGAGAACCTTACGTACAGTGCTGTGAGAGGTCGGGAAATGAGAGTTCAGGAAACAAAAAAAAGGAGGAAAACTATTATATTTTCCTCCTAATCAATTTCGTCGGGGTGGCGGGATTCGAACTCGCGACCCCCTGGTCCCAAACCAGGTACACTAACCGGACTGTGCTACACCCCGAAATATTAAAACAATAAATCGCATAAGGAATCATCCAAATGCGGTTGCAAAAGTACAACTTATTATTTTAATATCAAATTTTTTAGAAATATTTATTCTAAAACGGTTGAATTCTTATGTCATCATTTTAATTTTCTAAGAAATAGGAGGGGGGAGAGTCTGATAATCTCAACAGATGCCTCCTGAAGCAATATCTCATACTCTCTGTTGCCTTTCCTCGTAAAGTTTCTTAGTAGCCGTGTAAACCTCTCTAATCACTGCCAGGCGGTTAGTAATCGAGTCGACTTCATTTGCAAATCAAGCAACTCCGTTCAAAGAGTAATTATGTAAGAGATCAATTATTTAATCAGATTTAATCTATTTTCCAGTAATGATGTGTACTTTTCCTGATACCCGTAAGTGGCACACCTGCTATATAAGGAATTATGTTTAAAAGCATATAATAAGGGTGGTTTATTTGAATTTATATGTGATTGGATATAATATAATTACATACGTTCCTTAACAAAAGCACTAACAGTGAGTCTGTGAACACCAAGAATACGCCCAATTGCACTGTAAGAAACACGTTTGTCCAGTAATTCCTGAATCTTTTTCTCCTGACCAGAAAGTTTTGTTTTCGAAGATTTACTGCCTTTAGGTCGACCAAGAATCACACCCTCAGCACGCTTCCTAGCCAAAGCTTCTTTTGTACGCTGACTTATTAGATTCCTTTCAATTTCAGCAGACAAACCAAAGGCAAAAGCTAAAACCTTACTGTTTATATCACTGCCAAGCCTATAGTTATCTTTTATTGTCCACACTTGAATGTCACGATTCATACACTCATTCAGAATACCCATTATCATAAGTAGATTCCTGCCTAAACGAGAGAGTTCAGAACAAATTAGTATATCATCTTTTTTCATACGCTTTAGTAATTTACCAAGTTTACGATCTTCTAAATTTTTAGTACCCGAAATAGTTTCTTCTATCCACTTATCCACTACAAATAAATTTTTCTGGCTAAATTGATTTATTTCAAATCTTTGATTCTCTACTGTCTGACGATCTGTGCTCACACGGATATAACCATAAATCATAATATTATTAATATTTAAAAATGAACTTCAAAAATAATATTTTTTAATCCAACAAAGTCGAATTGAAAAATATGCTAAAACATTTTTTATCTAGTGAGCGATTATTTTAAACATAATGCAACAACTTTTTTTTTAAAATAATGAAAGTAAGGTTATACTTATTCCAACAGAAAAATATATAAAAGAAAAAGTTGAATAAATTGGCAGTTCTTTAAAAGACTGGGACATTCAAATAATTGAGGAATACAAACAGGGTTTAATGAAGCATTTATTATTGATGGAAATAAACGAAAAAAATAATTGTGTAAGACTCTAAAAGTGCTGAAATTATATGACCGATATTGAGAGGACGTGATATTAAGCGTTATTCTTATGAGTTTGCTGATTTATATCTGATAACCACTTTCCCTAGTTTGAAAATCGACATTGAGCAATACCCTGCTGTAAAACAACACCTTTTGAGCTTTGGCTACGACAGATTAAAACAAACAGGCGATAAAGGTTCACGCAAAAAGACTAATAACAAGTGGTTTGAAACACAAGATAGTATAAGCTATTGGGAGGATTTTTATAAACAGAAAGTCGTATACCCCGAAACGACACAAGGAGCATATTTCGCTTTTGATGATAAGCAAATGTTTATTGATAAAACGTGCTTTATGCTAATCTCAAAGCATGCTATCTATATCCAGAAGACTTTGTCTTCAAAATTATTTGAATTTGCCTATAAGTGTATTTTTTCGAGTATTGAATTAGGTACAAATGGTTATCAATACAATAAACACGCATTAGTAAAATTACCAATAAGTTCAAACAACAAAGCAATCATAACAATTGAAAATTTATCAGATGATTTGAAAATTAATCAAGTTATCTATAATCTCTATGAACTTACAAATGAAGAAATTCAATTTATTGAAAATAGACAGGGTTAATCACCCTCTATTTTCAATATTTCTATTTTGTTTAAACCATATAATTGATAAATTAGCTTATTGATATTATCATTTTTTAAATTTGGTTTTTCATTTATTAACTTTATCAATTCATTTTGAATTGAGGTGTTTGTAAATTTTGGAATAGGTAATTTTTCAAGAAAAGCTTTTTTGTATCGATAACCACTTTCTCCTAAACCACCACCGGCATAAAAGGTTTTGAAAAAATAAGTTAATGGCTGAGAATGAAGTAATATGTAAAGATATTCTAAACTATCTCCAATCAATAAAAAAGTGGTTGCTTCTGGAAAAAATCTGCCTGTATTATCTAAATAAAACTGTGGCTCTCTAACAATTTCACTATATACAATTTTTGGTTTATAAAAATCGTCGATATAAGCGCAGTTCCTTAAATTGTAAGGCGTATCTCCTTTGTCTTGTCGTTTTTCTAGTTGTGGATAGTAGTTATCCAAATGTTCCTTGACGGCCGGATAATCATTTATGTCAATGGGTCTTATGCCTTTGTCTTTTACGCCATTATGTGTATTTATTAGCCACAAATCTGCAAAATCGTAACCATATCTTTTTATGTCTCTGCCACGTAAAATCGGTCGTATTAATTCGTCAGTTCTGGTTCTTTCATCTTCACTTTTACAGTTTGCTAATATTTCCTCTTTTTTTGCACCACTTATGATAAATGCCTCATTGAATCCAGTCAATACACCTCTGTAAATATTAATATCCCAGTCCTTCAACGGAGTACCAACTGCTTCAATTTTGTCTTTAATTCTCTTTTCAATATCTGTTAAAATTACCCAGCTATCATTACTTTTAAAAGAGGAGATTGATGCGTTCTGTTTAAGATAATCGCTCAAATTATTTATCTCTCCATTTTTTATCAAACAAGCTTGTGTGGAAAAGGTGTTATTTTCTTTGGCAAATAAAAGTATATTAGTGTCTACAGTAGCAGATTCAAAGATTTTAGTGCCACCAAAGTCTATTAATTTAATGGGGTTTGTTTTTTTAGTAAAAAACTTCCGTGTTTCTTCACCATATCCGGCACGCATCCACTTATTGGAGGTTATATAGCAGAGATGACCGCCTTCTTTCAGTAATTGCCAGCCTCGTTCATAGAAAAGACAGTAAATATCACCTGTGCGCTTGAAAGTTTTATATGATTCATTTTCATAGAGTTTTGCTAATTCACCGCCGTTGTTTTGTAATTGAACATAAGGGGGATTACCAATTACTATATCAAAACCCGTTGTCAAGCCAAACATCCATTCGGGATCAAAAAAATCAGAGTGGTGATTTTGGTCATATGGGTTCCAGGAGGTTAATTGTTGTGCAAGCCTTACAACTGAATTCAAACGAGAATAATCACTTCCTTTTTCAATTACTGATTTAAGGTTTTTGATACGATTATTCAGCTCATTTCTTTTTTGTTGTGTTGTATTAATTTTCAAACCAGTTTTATTTCCAAAGAGGTCCAAACTCTCTGCAATCTGATCTTGTCGGGCATTCAATATTTCGAGCTCTTTCTTAGTTTTAAAAAGCTCTTTTTTGTAGTTTCCTAAATTCTCATCGGCGTGGTATTTATACAATCTAGTTACCTCATTTACAATGTCCTTTCTTACTTCTTTGTCATCTTCTCTTAATTTGTTTTTTTGTTTTACATTTGTTACAGAGAACTGTCTACTTCGAATATCCTGTAATCTATCAGTTAACTTCTTTATTGTATCATCTTTCAAATACTTAAAATCATCTTCTTCTTTTTCTATACTTTTTAAAGTATCAGCAGCAACAAATTTTGTTTCTAAATTCGGTAATGGTCTAATTCCAAGGTTTTTAGTATAATCCTTGTTGGGTTTTTGCTCGCACAGTAAAGATATAAAGAATCTAAGTTTGCTTATCTGCACAGCAATACTTTGTTTATCCACTCCATATATGCAGTTTTCAATTAAATATAATTTACGTGCATAGTCCGGATTATTGAATTTTTTATCAAAAATACTATCTATTTCGTTTTGTTTCTGCTCCAAATCATCACCATCAACAAGTTTGCCTATTTCATCAACTGCCTGATCAAGTATCAATTGATACCAATAATCATTTTTATAATCAAGTTTGCCTAATATATGAACCATCTGTTGGAGTATACCCATTGGAAAAGCTCCTGAACCACAGGCAGGGTCTAATATTTTTGATTTAAACGTATATTCTATTATTGATTTACGTTGCTCATCACTAATAATAACCTCATTGTCGTCATAACTCAATAGGTTTCTCAGGACTTCTTCTTCAATATCAGGAATATTCTTTAGATAATAAGCTATCAGACTCTCATTTACCATGAAATTTACAACTTCACGAGGTGTATAAAAAGAGCCTGTTTGATTTCTTGCTGTTTCTTGAGTTTCCGGATTATAAGAGCCCAAGAGATTTTCAAACACCTTGCCTAATAATTCAGGGTCAAGAGCAACTTCAATTTCAATTGGAGTATTCTCTTCAACAGTAAAATTGTATTTTTTTAAAATCTCAATAATACCCGTTACCTGAACTGATGACATTTTTTTATCATTATACTCTTGGCTTAAATCTACTACTTTCCCTTTCTCAAAGAAAAGGTTATTTGGAATACGAGCTTGATGTTTTTTATTTCTACTGAAACCGTCCCAGTAGTAAGTTCTTCCATCTTTTATTTTTCTATCTAAGCATTCAAATAAACCGCCATTGAGGAATGGAATCTGTTTGAACAGATCCATTATGTGTTCAGTATTCTCATCTTTAAAATCTTTTTCGTAGCGATAAAGGCTTTTAATTGAAAAATTATTACGATTTATCAGATATCCTTCGTCTGCAGCAAAACCACGCTGATCAACTTCTTGGTTTAATGTTGCAAAAAATAGATTTTGCAAAACTGCTCTATAATAATTATCCTGTTCTGTACTTGTAGAATTAAATTTTTTGAGAATTCCTACTAAAAAATCTTCATCAAACAAGTCATTATGAATTAGTTTTTTCTCTTTTAAAAACCATACAAATATTAAGCGCGTAATTAGTCTAATTACATTTTCCTCATTATAGTCTTCATTATCCGTATCATCGTCAATATCATTAGGGAATGAAACGTTTTTAATCGCCCAAAAGTACCAGTTAGATAACTCTTTATAAAATTGTTTTGTCAGTACTTCTACCGAGAATCTATCTTGTAAATCCTTGAAAATATCGTCTTTTACAGGTTTTAATTTTCCTTTTCCCAGTAAAAATTGTTCTGGCGTTTTAACATGAGCTCCTTCACCTAATTGAAAAGAGTAACGACGAGGGTTTGAGAAACTCCGTGTTATGCGGGATGTGTTGTCTTTGACTTCTGCCTCTATCTGCAAAAGAGAAAATCGGTATTTTTTTCTGTTTAAGGGCTTGAAAATAACCAGCGCTCTATTATAGTAGCTTTTGTATAACATAAGTCTGAAAGCGTCCTGAGCTATGCCTACTCGTGCGTCGTGAGTTGATGCGTGTGTTATTTCATATACATCTAATTTGAGACTTTCGCATGTGCCCAACTTGGTTACATCTTCAGTATATTTGACAGTAAAATTAAGGTCGGTTATTTTTTCTTTTGTTACTTTAAAATCATCTGGGAGGAACCATTCCAGGAAAGGTAAAAATTCATCTCTGCTATAAGGATTATTAAAATTAATTTCAGGTGTCATGTCTTATTTAAGTTTAAATATTTTCTATTTCTTCGGCTAATATGAGTGTTTCAACTCCTTGGTTTATATTATCATAAGTTCTGAGAGCTTTGTTAATGTATTCTATGCTTATTAATTCTGGTAACAGGTGATACTCTTTTGGTTTTAAGCGGTTTATAGATCGTATTGCATAACCTGATATTGCATCGTATTCAATTACTGTCATAAGATCTTTCAAATATTCCGGATCGCATGCTTTTGCTTGAATTATAATTCTGATTTTGTCTAAAGCATCTCTTCTCAATTTCTCACTGTCTGAATTGTTGTTCTCGCTAAATAGTGCTTTTTTAGCAGAATTATAGACTTCTTCAAAATTGTCAGATACTTCAAATCCTTTTACAGTATCATCACACTCCAATAATTTGAAAGCATCCTGAGGGGGTATGTCTGTTGCATTATCTTTGTCTGTAGCAAACTTGAATACAAAGTCATTTCCTTTTTTTGCAAAAAGTAATATTCCTTCGGGTAGCTCTTCTTCGGTTTTCCTTCTTGTTTTGGAACGCAGTGGTAGTTTCAGGGCTTCTTTCATAGCATCACTGCCTATTAACTGGTTTAATTGTGCCCTGTAATCAGTATCCCATGATTTTTGTTCGTTTTCACCATACGCTTTTTCGTATTCTTCAACGAAATAGCTTCTTAGCTCTTCATCTGATGTCAGGACTTTAGTATCTTCACCCATGATAGCGTGTATCATATCCATTTTTAAAGTAGATATTTGTTTGGTGCGGGTTTCGGCTTCACCAATATCAGTGGGGAAGTAATTAAAGATGTGGAGTTCATCAAACATCTTCTTGTTAATACGATTGATACGGCCAATTCTCTGTATTACTCTGGTGGGGTTGTATGGTATGTCGTAATTAAAAATAGTGCCTGCTCTGTGCAGGTTATAACCTTCTGAAATAGCGTCTGTAGCTACCAGCACCTTGTAGTCGTTTAATTGCTCTGACTCTTTTATACCTGCATCAAAATTGTCTCTGATTGTTTCTTTGTTTTTGGTTGTAGCATTTGCAGCTGTGTAAGAAAAGACCGGAAGTCCTATCTTTTTCAGTTTTTTGCCTAAATAGTCAACTGTGTCAGCATATTGGCTAAATACAACTATTTTTCTATCAGGGTCTTTTTCTAATTGTTCTGATAAAATTTCAACAAATGTTTCAAGCTTTGGATCATGGGTCACTTTTTCCCACTTGTCTTTTAGATCTTGAAGCAGTGTGATATCCGAATTAAGATCTTCAAAGAAGGATGGTTTGAGATATTCTACTTTAATTTCAAACATTCCTCTTGCTTCCAGTTTTTCTATCGCGGCTTCTAATTCTGTGTCTGCTGTTTCCGGAATTACATCATTTGTTGTTTCATATAGTTCTTCGATATCGGGTAGTTTCCCTTTTTTAAATATTGGTACAGTACCTCTTTTCTCAGCCCAGTATATGATGTTATTGCAGTTGTTGAGCATATTGGTCAATGAAATCATAAATGCCTTCTGAGAGCTCTCGAAACGCCTTACAAGGAGTGTTCTCATGAATTTAGCCAAGTTGCGTTGAGCTCCTTTAAAGAGATTATACTCGAATCCTGCATTTTCCACGGTTTTTTTTACTTTTTCTTCAAATTCGGGCAATACATAAATTACGGGTTTGTATCTGGCTGCTTTAAATTCATTTTCTCCCGATTCTTCATCCTGTATGTCATCATAATCTGCAGGTTTTCCATCTTCTCCCTGACGTGAAATTCGTTGCAGTGTGTATGTATATAATTCTCTTAGATCACCTAATTCATAATCTTGTAGTTCTGGTGGATTTACTTTTGAGAACTTAATATCTTGTACTCTCAGGTCTTCTTTATATTCCGGAATAGCGTCTAAGTCTAAACGTGATCTGCGGATAATTAATGGTGTAATGATAACTCTTATTTGATTTGCAATGCTATCAATAGAAAGTTTCAATTCATCTTTAGTGATAACTTTATTTTTGTGCTGTTTTTTTAGTGTTTTGTATGAATTGATTAGCTCACGAAATTTTTGTCCCAGGTTGTCAACTGTTTGAAGGGTTGATTTTGTTGGGATTTGGAACAGCTTAATCATTGAATATATATCGGAAGGCTGATTATTGAAAGGCGTGGCTGTCAATAACATAACCTTATTACCTAAACACAGCTTTTTAAGAATATCGTAGTCTTGAGTGAATTCATTTCGGTAATTATGTGCTTCATCAGCAATTATTAGCCATTGACTATTTTCGCTCTGTCTGGATAGATAAAAATCTAAGGCTTTATCTAATTTCCCGCGACTAAATACATTTGCGGTAAAGTTAAAATCTGCGCGATATTCATTCCATTGTGGAACAAGGTGTGGGGGTGCTATTATGATTGTACGCAGTTTTAAATTGTGCGCAATGGTTGATGCAATAATACTTTTACCTAAACCTACAACATCGGATATTATGACTCCGTTGTGTTTTTTAATGGTATCTATACCCATTCTTACCGCATCTTCCTGGTACTTTAAGTTATAAAATCTACCATCTGTTATATCGTGTGGTGTATAGATATTTTCAGATGTGTCTAATTTGAAGTACTCATATAAAACACGCAGATATAATAGATATGGTGAATATATTTTCTCATACCAGACATGTTTAATTACTTTATCCTCAAACTCTTCAACATGATCTTTGTCGGCTAATACTATGGCTGTCTCCCACATCCTTTCAAAGATGCCCATAGCTTCTTTATATTCGGCTTTATCCTGAAAACGGACGTTTATTTCATTTTGTCCGACCAAACCGCTGTATGTTAAATTGCTGGAGCCTGTTATGACTGAGCCGGGTATTTCGCCACATTCGGTATGTTCATCTTTGTATGAAAAAATGTACATTTTAGCATGAGACGGATCTTTGGTTTTCCTTATTTCGAGTGTGCCATTCTTGATCTTTTCATAGTAGAGTTTAAAAGCTTCCAGTTTCTTCTTACTTTCAAAATGGTCTGTTTGAGTAAATAACTTGATAATTGACTCATAATTATCTAAACGAATATCTAATCTGGAGGATTTACGTTTTTCTACAAAAGCATTGAAATTGTGGGTTAAGTTCTGCAAATCATTCTCCATTTCCAGACCAACGAGTATTCGCATCTTTTTATCCTGTAAATTTTTATACAACTCTTCTATTCCTGAAAAGTAAAAATAACCGACTAGGAAATCTAATGATGCAGTCTTGTTTGGCAGAATGTTATTTATGATAGTAGATAGGGTTCTGTCCCCTTCGTTAGTTATAAAGTATTTACTCATAGCGCGCGAAATATTCTGTGAAGATTCTTTGAATTCACAAATATAAGAAAATTTATTGCGGACAGGTCCAGATAACAATTAAACTGAAAGGGAGCATTTGGAATATCCTGTTGTTTTCACTTGGGACTTTTCTATTTATGCCAAAAATATTTGCACAGTGGTAGTAAATATGCTAAAATTGGAAAGTCAAGCAGATACAAAAGAATATATGGAGAGAATACTAGTAATATAATGTGGGTAGTGATAAATCTCTCACTGGCTTTCATTCCAATTTGAATACGAAATTTGGGAAAACGGTATATTACTTATTACTTTTTGCTGTGCCACTCTTTATTATATTTACTTTCTTTGTTATGTAAAAATCAAGAGTGACATTGCCAGCCTCCACGCCTGAACATGTTTAATGCCTTTATTTTATGGTAGTGCTAAGTCATCAAGCGATACCACTATTCCATTGAAGTGAATTTATCTTTCATAGTCGAAAATATTTTACACATTTTGTCAAGTTCCCTTTTATTTAGGAAATAAAGTCATATTTCTTTCTTAAATAAAAGGAAAGGTGTGATTCAAGAATTTATTACATTAACTAAAAAAGTAGTATAACATCAGGAGACTATCTCTGCAAAATCTTCCAGATTCTCATCCACATATTGGGCAACAATTAATGTTTCTTCTTCTTCGATATAGAAAAATTTCTCTTCGAGCTCATCAAACTGCTCAAACTCTACATACATGGCCATGAACTCCTCTTCGGTGGTTTCGCGTTCCAGCTCTTCGCGGTGGGCATCGTAGATCTCTTTGGCTTTGTAGATCAGCTTGGATAGCCCTTTGGCTCCCATGAGTCGGAGCGACTTGGCAGTGGGGTTGTCAAATATGTAGCCGCCATAGCCGTTTTGTATGAGTTGAACAAAGCCGCCTATATTGATCTCTTCAACAAAAAAGCGCAGGGCAAGTAGGGTGTGCTGATAGCCGTTGAGCTTGTCGATATTGTCGTTGGTGATGTCTCCGCCAAGCTCTTCGAGATATGCATCTGTAAATACTTTAAGGAATTCGTCCATCCCCTTTTCGGCGGCTTCAATGATTTTTGATTCTGCAATTTGTATCATAAGGCTTTGTTGTTCTATAGTAGGGTTTGTTTTTATATGTGGAACAAATGTAACAGTTTATTCAGATAATAATCACTATATTTGTGAAAATAACTTGTTGAATATTTAAACTTATAATTATATCTATAGTATGAAAGTAAAACCTTTCAGGGGGGTGCGTCCGCCCAAAGCTCTTGTTAAGGATGTTGCATCGCGTCCTTATGATGTTCTCAATTCCGAAGAGGCCCGCAAAGAGGCTGAGGGTAACGAGAAGTCGTTGTATCACATCATTAAGCCGGAGATAGATTTCCCGGTGGGGAAGGATGAGCATGATGATGATGTTTATGAAAAGGCTATAGAGAATTTTGGTAAGTTCGTTGATAAAGGATGGTTGGTTCAGGATGATAAGGAGATGTATTATGTTTATGCTCAGACTATGAAGGGCAAAACGCAGTATGGACTTGTGCTTGGCGCCTCTGTGGATGACTATATGACGGGTAAGATAAAAAAGCATGAGCTAACACGCCGTGATAAGGAGGAGGACCGTATGAAGCATGTGAGGGTTACGGATGCTAACGTGGAGCCGGTGTTTTTCTCATATCCTGATAATGAGGAGATCAACGCTATTGTTGAGAAGGTGATTTCGGGAAGGCCTGAGTATGACTTTGTGTCGGTTGACGGGGTGGGGCACCACTTCTGGCTGGTAGAGGATAACAGGGATATTGAACGGATTACTGAGATATTTGCTGAAATCCCTGCTCTTTATATTGCTGACGGGCATCACAGATCGGCTGCTGCAGCGCTTGTGGGTGCTGAGAAGGCTAAGAATAATCCTGATCACAAGGGTGATGAGGAGTATAATTATTTTATGGCGGTGTGTTTTCCGGATAGTCAGCTGACTATTATCGACTATAACCGTGTTGTTAAGGACCTTAACGGGTTGACTCCTGATGAGTTTTTAAAGAAACTGGAGGTGAATTTTGTTGTTGAGCCTACGGGTTCTGAAATTCAGAGACCTAAAAATCTTCATAACTTCTCGGTTTATCTTGATGGAAGATCGTTTAGTGTTACAGTTAAGCCGGGTATTGTTGATGATAATGATCCTATTGAGCAGCTTGATGTCACTATTACCTCTAATCTTATACTTGATGATATATTGGGTATTAAGGATTTGAGGAGTGATAAGAGGGTGGATTTTGTTGGGGGCATACGCGGACTGAATGAACTAAAAGAGAGGGTTGACAGCGGAGACATGTCTCTGGCGCTTGCTCTGTATCCTGTGTCTATGAAGCAGCTGATGGAGATCGCTGATACGGGAAATATAATGCCTCCCAAAACTACCTGGTTCGAGCCTAAGTTGCGTTCTGGACTGGTGATTCATTTATTGGAGGATTGACTTTTGTTCTCATGTTTTTAAATCTTGTCGCTGGTGATTGAGTTAATCACCGGCGACTGTTTTTTTATGCTTAAAAACTATTGGAATAATAAACTTTTGTTTTAATTTTGTAGAGAATAGCCCTTTTTTGTAACAATTTAAAAGTATACTTATGGCGCACCATGATTTAGACGAACTGGATGAGAAGATTCTTAAGATGATAGTAGATAATGCACGTATTCCATTTCTGGAAGTGGCACGTGCGTGTAATGTTTCAGGTGCAGCCATTCACCAGAGGTTTCAGAAGCTTACCAACCTGGGCGTTATTAAAGGCTCTGAGTATCTTATTGATGCTGAGAAGCTGGGATTTGAGACTTGTGCTTTTGTAGGCATATTTTTAACCTCTCCTTCAACTTTCGATTTCGTGGTTGAAGAGCTTATGAAAATACCTGAAGTGGTTGAGTGCTATTATACCACTGGTCAGTATGACTTACTGATAAAGGTTTACGCGAAGAATAACAAGGATCTGTTGCGGATTATTCATAAAGAATTGCAGCCGCTGGGGTTGTCGAGAACTGAGACGCTGATAAGTTTTAAAGATGCTTTCAGGAAAAAATTCCCAATCAAGATTGTCGAAAGGAATGATTGAATTTACCTGACATTGGGCTTGATGTTTTAACATATCAAATCATGAAAAATACAACTTTTACTTTAGCGATTATACTTCTCTCAATTTTTTCAATAGAGAATATTCACGGCAGATCTTATAACGATCCGGTGGATTATGTTAATATACTAATGGGTACTCAGTCAGAGTTTGAGCTCTCAAACGGTAATACGTACCCTGCAATTGCACGGCCATGGGGGATGAACTTCTGGACGCCACAGACAAGGAAGATGGGTAATGGTTGGCAGTATGCTTATACTGATAATAAGCTTAATGGTTTTAAGCAGACACATCAGCCGAGTCCATGGATGAATGACTATGGGCAGTTCTCGATTATGCCGGTTGTGGGGAAAACGGTGTTTAACGAAGATGAACGCGCCAGCTGGTTTTCACACAAGGCTGAAGTAGCCAAACCGTACTACTACAGTGTCTACCTGGCAGATCACGATGTGACGACCGAGATTACTCCTACTGAACGTGCGGCCATTTTCCGTTTTACCTATCCTGAAACCGACAAGGCAAACCTGATAATCGATGCATTCGATAAGGGGTCTTCTGTGGAGGTCCTGCCGGAAAAGAATGCGGTTATCGGTTATACGACCCGTAACAGCGGAGGTGTTCCCGATAATTTCAAAAACTATTTCGTGATTGTCTTCGATAAACCGTTCCGGACATATTTCGACGTGCGAGATGCTGTAGTCGGGAAAAGAAAAGCGGAAAAATCGCTAAGCAATCATTCGGGAGCCATCGTGCAATTCAACACAGCGCGTGGTGAACAGGTTACAGCGCGTGTTGCCTCTTCTTTCATCAGTTACGAACAGGCATGGCAAAACTTGAAAGAGGTTGAGGGCAAGGATTTCGAGACTGTTAAAAAGGAGGGTCGAGACTCGTGGAACGATGTTTTGGGAAAAATTGAGGTTGAGGGTGGGAGTCTTGACCAGAAACGTACTTTCTATTCTACTTTATATCGATCTACACTATTTCCACGCAAGTTTTATGAAATTGATGCTTTTGGTGATGTTGTTCATTATAGTCCGTATAACGGAAAAGTACTGCCGGGCTTTATGTACACTGACACCGGCTTCTGGGATACTTTCCGTGCACTGTTCCCGTTGCTTAATCTTGTGTATCCGTCTGTAAATAAAGAGATACAGGAGGGGCTTGTAAATACCTACAAAGAGAGCGGTTTTCTGCCTGAATGGGCAAGTCCGGGACACAGGGGGATCATGATAGGCAACAATTCTGCGTCAGTTGTTGCGGATGCTTATCTTAAAGGATTGCGGGGTTATGATATTGAAACTCTTTATGAGGCAATGCTTCATGGTACTGAAAACGTGCATCCCAAGGTTTCTTCAACGGGAAGACTCGGTCATGAATATTATAACACCTTGGGTTATGTGCCTTATGATGTAGGGATTAATGAGAATGCTGCAAGAACTTTGGAATATGCTTATGACGACTGGACTATTTATAAGCTTGCTAAAGAGCTTGGTCGCCCGCAGAATGAGATAGATCTGTTTGCTAAACGGAGTCAGAATTACAGGAATCTTTACTCTCCTGAATATAAATTGATGAGGGGGAAAAATGAAGATGATTCTTTCCAGTCACCTTTCAGTCCTACTAAATGGGGTGATGCCTTCACAGAAGGTAACAGCTGGCATTATACCTGGTCGGTTTTTCACGACACTCAAGGATTAATTGATCTGATGGGTGGTAATAGGGAGTTTGTTAAGATGCTGGACTCGGTATTTGTTATGCCGCCTGTTTTTGATGATAGCTATTATGGCGGTGTGATTCACGAGATTCGTGAGATGCAGATAATGAATATGGGTCAGTATGCACATGGTAATCAGCCGATTCAGCATGCTATATATCTTTATAATTATGCAGGGGAGCCATGGAAAGCGCAATATCGGGTTCGTGAAGTAATGGACAAATTATATAGTCCTGCACCTGACGGTTATTGCGGTGATGAGGATAACGGGCAGACTTCAGCATGGTATGTTTTCTCAGCTATGGGATTTTATCCTGTTTGTCCGGGTAGTGATGAGTATGTTGTCGGTTCACCACTGTTCGAAAAAATCACTATACATCTTGAGAACGGAAACGAGATTAAAATAAATGCTCCGGGTAATAGGCATGAAACCAGGTTTATTGAAAATATAAAACTGGATGGAAATGATTACTCTAAGAATTATTTCAACCACTCTTATCTAATGAATGGTGCAAACATTGATATTTTGATGTCTGAAGAGCCTAACAAGGCAAGAGGTACAAAAAAATCTGAAGCGCCATACTCTTTTTCTAACGAGAATTGATGGTTGAAAAGATAGATATAAAAAAAGACCGACTCAATTGAGACGGTCTTTTCGATAGTTGCGGAGGCAGGATTCGAACCCACGACCTTTGGGTTATGAGCCCAACGAGCTACCACTGCTCCACTCCGCGATATAATGTTTGTTCCTTAATGGGAGTGCAAAGATATATGAATATTTTAGAAATACAAAATAAATAAGAATCTTTTTTAATTAGACTGGATTTTACGTTATAAAACAGTACTTTTGATATAAAATTAAAGAAGAATGTCCGATAGTTTAGTAATTATACCTACTTATAACGAGAAAGAGAACATCGAAAGTATTATTCGAACCGTTTTTGAACTTGAAAAAGGTTTTGATATCCTTGTAATTGATGACAATTCGCCTGATGGAACAGCGGGAATTGTGCACCGACTGATCTCCGAAGAGTTTTCTGATAAACTCTTTATAGAAGAGAGGCAAGGAAAATTGGGACTGGGGACGGCCTACATTCACGGTTTTATATGGGCATTAGCCAGAGACTATGAATATATATTTGAGATGGATGCTGACTTTTCGCATAATCCTAAAGATCTTCCCAGATTATATTCGGCATGCCGTGATGATGGGTATGATGTTTCTGTCGGATCGCGCTATTCTACCGGGGTGAACGTTGTGAACTGGCCAATTGGCAGGGTGCTGATGTCCTATTTTGCATCTAAGTATGTAAAGTTTATAACTGGACTGAAGGTGCATGATACTACTGCGGGATTTGTTTGTTACAAGAGAAAAGTGCTTGAAACTATTGATCTTGATAATATTAAATTCAAAGGTTATGCATTTCAGATTGAGATGAAATATACTGCTTCTTTCCTTGGGTTTAAGATTAAGGAGGTGTCTGTGATCTTTGTAAACAGGCGACTCGGGACATCTAAAATGAATACCAGTATTTTTGGAGAAGCATTTTTTGGTGTTATTAATTTGAGATGGCGAAGTCTGACAGGTAAGATAAAACCTAAAGTTAAATTAGTAGGTGATAAGTGAAAACTGACAAGTGATGTTGTTAATTAATAAGGCTACTATAATCAATGAGGGTGAGTCCTTTACCGGGTCAGTAATGATTGAAGGTGAAAGGATTTCTAAAGTTTTCAGGGAAGAGGTGCCTGAAAGAGTTCTGAATGCCTCTAAAAGGGTTATAGATGCTCGCGGGTTGTATCTCATTCCCGGTGTTATTGATGATCAGGTGCATTTCAGGGAACCGGGACTTACGCACAAAGGTGATATTTACTCTGAAAGTAGGGCTGCTGTTGCAGGCGGGGTTACTTCATATATGGAGATGCCTAATACAAACCCACAGACTGTAACAAATGATGCACTAATGAGAAAGCTGGAGATGGCTTATGAAAAGTCAGCTGCTAATTTCTCATTTTACTTGGGGGCTACAAACGATAATATCGCTGAATTAAAGAAAGTGGACAAGAGGTGTGTGTGCGGTGTGAAGGTGTTTATGGGTGCTTCTACGGGTAATATGCTGGTGAATAATGAGAGAGCATTACAGCAAATTTTCGCTGAAGTTGATTCTCTTATAGCAACACATTGCGAAAAGGAGGAGATTATTCGTGATAACGTTGATCTCTATAAAAAAAAGTTCGGAGAAAATGTGCCTATAGACTGTCACCCATTAATAAGGAGTGCCGAAGCTTGTTATCAGTCGTCTGCACAAGCAATTGAGCTTGCTGATAAATATGGTTCGAGGCTGCATGTGTTGCATTTATCCACTGCACGCGAAATGAGTCTGTTTAGTAATGCGCCTCTGGAAGATAAAAAAATAACGGGTGAGGTTTGTGTGCACCATCTCTGGTTTACCGACCGGGATTATGAGCGACTGGGAGCTATGATTAAATGGAACCCGGCGATAAAGAGTGTTGAGGACAGGGATGCTTTGCGTGAGGCTTTGACGGTAGGGAAGCTTGATGTGATTGCTACGGATCATGCTCCTCATTTGCTGAGTGAAAAGGAGGGCGGATGCTTGCAGGCTGCTTCCGGTGGACCATTGGTTCAGCATTCTCTGCAGGTGATGCTGGAGCTTGCTAAAGACGGATTGTATTCGAGGGAGTTTGTGGTTGACAAGATGTGTCATGCTCCGGCAAAACTATTCGGTGTTAAAGATCGCGGCTTTATCCGTGAGGGCTATTTTGCTGATCTGGTTTTGATAAATCCTGCCGAATCGTATAAGGTAAGTACGGAAAATATATTATATAAATGTGGATGGTCTCCTTTTGAAGACGAGACATTCCATAATACAATAAGTAAAACTTTTGTAAACGGAGAGATTGCTTTTGAAGATGGCATTGTTTCTGAAAAGCTATCCGGAAAAGCACTTGAATTTGAAAATAACTAAAACCTTTTTTAAGTGAAATTTTTGTTTACTGTTCAAGGTGAGGGCAGGGGCCATTATACACAGGCATTGTCGCTCTCATCTATTCTCAGAAAGCATGGACATGAAGTTGTAGCTGTTCTGGTAGGCACAAGTGAGACCAGGCAGATACCCTCTTTTTTCAGAGATAAGATTCAGGCTCCTCTGTATGAGTACAGCAGTCCTAATTTTACTTCTTTCTATAAAGATAGAAAGCCTAGTATTTTTCTTAGTGTAATGAACAACATCTCTCGTCCCTTTATTTACAGGAAAAGTATTCATCTGGTAAGGGATACTATAAGAGAGATTAAGCCTGATGTTGTGATTAACTTTTATGAGATGATAACCGGGATGGTTTATCAGATATACAAGCTGGATAAGAAGTTGGGTGTACCTATGATTTGCCTTGCACATCAGTATGTTTTGCTTAATTCTAACTTTAAAACTTCAACTGAGCAGGATGTAAAATATTCTCTGATAAGGATGCTTTCGATGATAACATCCCGCAGAGCTTCTAAAATTCTGGCACTATCTTTTCGTGATATGCCGGGTTCAGGTAAGATTGTGACTGTGCCGCCGCTTTTACGCAGGGAGGTTTTTGAAATTGAGCCTTCTGAAGGTGATTATATTCATGGATATATGCTGAATACCGGTTTTTATGCAGAAATTTTGAATTGGCATAAAAAGCATCCTGAGATACCTTTACGGTTCTTTTGGGATAAGAAAGATGCTGAAGAGGTGACTAAGATTGATGATAATCTGATACTATATACTCTGAACGACGAAAAGTTTTTACATAGCATGGCCGGTAGCAAGGCTTACGCTACAACTTCAGGATTTGAGTCGGTCTGCGAAGCACTATACTTCAGAAAACCTATTCTGATGATTCCTGTACATGTTGAACAGGAATTTAATGCTTATGATGCGGGACTATCAGGTGCAGGAATTACAGGAAAGAAGTTTAACCTGGGTAAACTGATTAAATTCATACCGGAGTATGCGCCGGATGAGAAATTCCATGATTGGGTGAATCAGGCTGAGGGGATTTTTATTAAAGAGATTACCGGCGAATAGTTGTAGTCCCACAGAATCTTTATAACCCCACAGAATCTCTGTAGAAATCTAAAGCTTCGAAAAACATTTCTTTATCAGTAGTTTGATCTATCTGTACACTTCCTGTGTCGGAGAGGAGTGTGAAGTTGATTATACCTCCCTGATTCTTTTTATCATGTCCGGTTATTTCATACAGCTCTTCATAATGATCACAAGTAATCGCGAATGCCCCATAATTTTGTTGAATAAAGCGAACTGTTTTAAGCAGTTTTTCCTTAGGGAAACCACATAGTCTGTGAGATAAATAGAGTTCAACAATAATTCCCCATGCTACTGCATAACCATGTGGGATTGGTTTGTTTTTGGCCATGGCAAAGCTTTCGAATGCATGTGCTGTGGTATGTCCCAGATTAAGTGCTTTGCGGATATTTTTTTCGAAAGGATCCTTTTTTACAATCTCTCTCTTGATTTCTACTGAACGGTAAACAAGATCATTTAATTGCGTGTAGTCGATATCCTCAAGTGAGAAATTAAGTATCTTTTCCCATTCATCATCAGATTCTATAAGTGCATGTTTAATCATTTCTGCGTAACCTGATAAGATGCCGGTGTGTCCTAATGTGTGAAAAAAGTCAGATGAAATAATGACCTGTTCAGATGGGTAGAATGAGCCTATCTCATTTTTATAACCTTCAAAATTGATGCCTGTCTTTCCGCCTACGGAAGCATCAACGGCTCCTAGAAGGGTTGTAGGGACATTTATATATTTTATGCCTCGCTTGAAAGTAGCGGCAGCAAATCCCCCGAGATCGGTCACCATTCCGCCTCCAAGGTTTATGAGCAATGAGTGACGGGTAGCACCTTTTTCAGTAAGGACCTTCCATACCTTGCTAAGGTTTTCAATAGTTTTGTTATTGTCATCTGCCGGAATAACAATTAGGGTTGATTGCTGAATACCTTGACTGTCTTCGATTAGCGGGTAGCACTTTGAAAGTGTATTTTCGTCTGTAAGCACAAAAAGTTTATCATGACTGATATTCTTAATTGCTTTTCCCAAATCATCTGTCAGGTTATCACTCTTTATTATTTGTTGCATAGTGTTGAAATTGCTCTAATTTAAACTACTGTCCAGGGCTTTATACAGTTCTTCCTGTATTCTTTCTCTGATTTCAAGAGAAGAGAGTCTGTTGGGTGATCTTGACGGATTAACCCTGTTGGAAAGAAATATATAAATCATATTGTTGGTGGGGTCTACCCAAAAGGATGTTCCTGTGTAACCCACATGTCCAAATACTTCTAATGGTGTGCCCGGACTAACGGGGTTTGATCTTGAGTTTCTGGGGTCAGGTTTATCGAAACCCAGACCTCTGCGACTGATGCTGCTTTTGGTTGTGGTAAACAGTTGAACAGTTTCCTTACTTAAAAAACGCTCACCACCATATTCTCCGTCATTTAACCACATTTGATAAAGTTTGGCAAGATCGTTGGCATTTGAAAACAGACCTGCATTACCTGAAATGCCTCCAAAGAGTGCTGCACCCTCATCATGAACATAGCCACGCAGATGTTGTTTGCGGAAAAAAGGGTCGTTTTCTGTTGGAGATATTTTTTCTGCCGGCATATATTTGAGTGGTTGAAAAGTTGTAGTAGTAGATCCCAGTTTTTCAAATATATTAGTTTGAACAAAACTGTTGAGGTCGACTCCTGAAATATTTTCAATAGCTTCTTTTAATAACATAAAATTCAGACAGCTGTATCTGTAGCGACCAGATCCTTGTATAGGGGTGTCTATTACTGCCTTAAGTAAAGCGGAATGCATTTCATCACTTGCATACATGTTTTTGGCTACCGGCATATAAAACTCTTCTGATGCGTTTGAAGATATCATATTTGGATGGAACTTGTAATCTGTGCGACCCCAAGCTCCTGCATAACGTGCGTGAAAAGTGTGTGAGCGTGATCCGAAAAGGGAGCCTGAATAGCTGTTCTCATTTATTGCTGTGACGTAATAGGGTATGAATGATACAATGCCCGATTCATGCAAAAGAAGTGAGCGAATACGGATATTCTCCTTGTTAGTGCCTTTGGTCTCTTTTACAAACTTGCCAATATTATCCTGTAGTCTTATTTTTTTATCATCATATAGTTTCATTACTGCGGGAAGTGTAGCTGATGCTTTAGTAACAGAAGCCAGATCATATACCGTTTCATTTGTGACTTCAGGACTTTCTCCGTAATCTAATTTGCCAAAAGATCTTTCGTAAATTACAACACCATCTTTAGCTACAAGAATCTGGCATCCGGGGTATGCTCTCTGCCGAACGCCCTCTAATGCTATATTTTCGATATTATCTAATTGTGAAGTATTAATACCCACCTCTTCCGGTAAAGAGTAGCTCAAGCGGGTTTTTTCGGTATCAATACCTGTTCCTTCTATAAATTTTTCGGAGGATACAGGCAATTTCCCGGACATACCTATTCCCCCAAATATTCCTTGGGCTGCACTTATTTGTGCAAACTCTGTATTGTCATAAGCAACAACCACAGCTTGTGAGGTGCCGGTAGTCATACTGAATTTGTTGAGTGTGTAAGGGGATGAGAACAGTACGAATATTGTTGTTTTTTCTGAGGCAAGCTTTTGAAGTGATGCTATATCACTTAGCTTGTCTGTGTGAACAGAAACAATTATAAGATCATGATTATTCAAATCACTTATCTGTGATACTCCCGCAGTTGTCTGTGATTGATAAGCAGATACGTTGGCATATTTTCTCAGATACTTCTGGAATGTGTTTGAGGCAGGTGCACCAATTGCAACGGATGCTATATTTTTATTATCTAATCCTTTTAATGGTATAAGATTACTGTCGTTTTTAATAAGTGTGACTGCTCCGTCATAAATTTTCCTTTGTATTAATTCAGCTGACGGTGAGTTTACTCTATTGTGAACGTTGGTTGTGTTTATGGTTTTGAAATTGTGTGCGCCCAGAATGTATTTGTATGTGAGGATCTTGCGGACTTTCTCTTCGAGGAGGGAAGCAGAAATCCTACCTTCTGCAACTGCTTTTTTTACCGATTCAAACTCCTTGCTCTGATTTACTACGCCTAGAATAATATCATTACCGGAAAGCAAAGCCTTAACGCTCGCATCATCTTGCCCTGAGACTCCTTTCATTGCCATGGCGTCTGTAAAGGATAATCCTGTGAATCCCATATCTTCCCTGAGAAGTTTGATACCTACCTCGGGTGATAAGGTTGCCGGTAATCCTTTGGTCTGTAAAACAGGAATGTTGAGGTGTCCTGTCATAATTCCCGAGAGTCCTGCATTAACATATTGCCTGAAAGGGTAAAGTTCTACCTTCTCTATTCTCTCGCTGTTATGAATTACTGTCGGCAATGTTAAATGGGAATCCTCTGATGTGTCACCATGACCGGGGAAATGCTTAGCAACAGCCATCACGCCGTTATTTTCCAATCCTTTTGCGTATGCTATTCCTTTTTTTGCTACATTTTCTGGATTTTCACCAAAAGAGCGGGTCCCAATAACAGGATTGTCAGGATTACTGTGTACATCTATCACCGGTGCAAAATTTATATGTATTCCCATCTCTTTACATTGACGGGCAACTTCTGCACTGTAAAGTTCAATAATTTCCTCATTCTGAATTGCACCAATAATTAAATTTCTTGGATATGCCGGGGCGTCCTGAAGGCGCATGGATAGACCCCATTCACCATCAAGTGATATAAATAAAGGAACATTGCTCAGTTCCTGTGCATAGTTTGTAATGCTTGCTTGTTGCGAGAGAGTGCCTTTTGAGAATAATAGTCCCCCCACTTTCTGTTTTTGAATATATCCTGCTATCCTGGATTTCCAGTCGTTGCGCGACTCAACAACAGGCATGAAGAGCTGTCCTACTTTCTCATCTAATGACATGGATGAGTATACTGAATCAACCCAACGCTCCAGTGATTGTTTGTCGGACTGCTTATACAGGTTTGTTGTGACTTGTGCCTGAGTGATTAATGCGCACAAGCTTATAATAAATAATAGTAATGTTCTTTTCATCTTATTCTAACGGGCTTTTTCCAGTTCGATATCCATTCTGCCGACAAAAACACCCCTTCCGTTTGTCTGGAATATCTTAACATCTTTATTCTCTAAGTTTTGCCTTACAGCCGGCTCTTTCAGGTAGGTGTGACTGTGACCTCCTATGATGATGTCGATACCCTTTGTTGATTCTGCGAGATTCAGATCAGAAAGATAACCCAGGTGAGAAAGACAGACAATGATATCACATTTGTATTTTGATCTGAGTAGATTTGCCGTTTCGTTGGCTGTTTTTATCGGTTCATGGAATTTCATGCCTTCGTAGTTATTTGTTGCAATCAATCCCCTTGGTTGAATATTAATTCCTATAACACCAATCCGCAGGCCTCCTCTTTTTAGTATTACATACTGTTCAATAAGGTTTTTAAGCGGGGTTTGTGAGAAATCGTAATTACTTGAAACTATTGGGAAGTCGGCTTCACGGGCAACTTTTTCCAGTATCTCCAAACCATAATCAAATTCGTGATTACCTAATGTTACCGCGTCATAGCCCATCAGATTCATAGATTTAATCTCAACTTCACCCTTGAAAAGGTTGAAGTAGGGCGTTCCCTGGAGAAAATCACCTGCATCAAACAGAAGCACATTTTTGTTTTCCTTTCTTATCTGATCTATTAGAATGGCACGCCTCTCAACGCCACCTCTTCCCGGAAATGTTCTGTCGGTTTCAGGTAATGGCTCTATCCTGCTGTGAGTATCATTTGTGTGGAGTATGACCAGGCTTTTTTGAGGAAAAGCGGAAAAGCTGACGGTTAACAAAAAGAAAATTATATAATAGTGTAAAGTTGTTTTCATAATTCAACGTTTATTCTTATTCCATGTTTTATTCTTATTCCGTGATTTATTTTATCACCTCAATTCGTCCATCGAGAACTGATTTAATTTCATTTCCCTGCCTTGTTTGTTCTCTCACCCAATCAATCATAATATCTCGTAATGTTATACCCGTATCAGTTACTGATACTGCATTAAGGAATGCATTCATATTATCATTTCCTCCGGCAAGATAATCAAGTGTTACTATTTGATAAATTTTATCATCATCAATATGTTTGCCATCAATAGTCACACTTTTTACTTTTCCATCTTCAATTACAAGTTTGACATTTGACGATATGCCGGCTCCTCCAATACGTGCATAAGCATCAAACATTTTCTTAAGATCTGTTCCTTTTAACTCAAGAAATGTTATCGTGTTATCGAATGAGTATATCTCATAGAGGTTGCCCACTGTAACTGGTCCTTTCGGCATGGTTGCACGATGTCCGTGAACATTCATCACGCCGATATCAGCTCCGTTTGGAAGGTGTTCGTCGCCATATTCCTTCATAACATCAGATGTGAGATTTGTCAGAAGACTTTCCGGTCGTTTGTACTCCATCAGTTCAACAGAATTGCCGATAATCTCATTCATCTCATTATCCAGATCCACTTTGTATGAGTGTATAAGATTATGCATTTTTGTGTGTGACTGAGTGTCAAAGGTAGAGTCAACCTCAATAATGGTTCCATTAATATCTGCTATCCGGTATTGTGATTTGCATGATAGCAGAGAGATTGCTAGTATTACAATCCATATTGTCCTGATTTTCATTCGATTTATTTTCTATTGTGGTGTAAGAAATTTCAAAAATACATTATTTTCTCTAGTGAATCAAGGGTCAAAATAGAATAAACATTAAATAATGTTTTGAGTGGAAATTAAAATAATAATTACTATCTTTGCAACCGCTTTGCTCAATCTCTGTCGGAAAAGCTCCGTTATATTGGGTTCAAACAAGGTTAATTATTAACATAAAGCATTGTATAAGATGGACTTAATCAAAGTTGCGGAACAGGCTTTCGCAGGTGAAAAGAAAGAATTCCCAAAATTTAAAAGTGGTGATACGATAACAGTGGCCTACCGCATTGCCGAAGGTAACAAGGAGCGTATCCAGCAGTATCGTGGTGTAGTAATCAAAATATCAGGACAGGGTGATAGCAAACGCTTCACAGTTAGAAAAATGTCTGATAATATCGGTGTAGAACGTATATTCCCGATGAACTCACCTTTTATTGACAGTATAACACTAAACAGTGAAGGAAAAGTTCGCAGAACCAAACTTTATTACCTTCGCAGCAGACGTGGTAAAGCTGCACGTATTAAGAAAAAAGGATTTTAATACTCAGCAGTTGAATGAAGTAAATGCTCCGGTTTCCCGGGGCTTTTTTTATGCTTTATTTTTACATTAGATATTTTATTGTTTAACTTTGCTATGCTCACAGAATAATAAATTAATCATAATAAATCAATCAAAACGAATTAATCAAAACAGACTATGCTCTATAAAACTGAGGGTATAGTACTTGGCTCTTCCAGGTATAGCGACCGATATTCAATAGTTAAGATTTTTACACGCAACTTTGGAACAGCCTCTTACCTCTTACCTATATCACATAGTAAAAAGGCGAAGATTAAAACATCGCTTTTCTTTCCTCTTTCAGTACTTAATCTGGAGGTTGAGCATATTCCGCTTCGTGATGTTCACAAACTTAAAGATGCGGAGAGGCAGTTTCCTTTGTATAATGTTTGTAATAACATGACAAAAGTATCACTGGCATTTTTCTTGTCAGAGTTTCTACTTCGGGTGCTCAGAGAATCTGATAATAATGAGTTAACTTATGATTTTGTGAAGAATTCAGTGGAGATGCTTGAAGCGGCTGATAAAGGGTTGGCGAATTTTCATATTGCATTTATTATAGGCTTGACACGATTTACAGGTATTTATCCTAATTGGGATAATGTACATAATCAAGGTTATTTTGATCTGCTCAATGGTGAATTCAGAGGTAATGTGCCTTCTCATTCACATTACCTTAACAGGCAGTATAGTGCTTATCTGGCTAATTTGAATAGAATAAACTATGGAAATATGCATCTTTTTAGGTTATCACGTGAGAATAGGAATGTTATTTTGGATTATCTGATTGAATATTACAGGCTGCATCTATATGATTTTCCAAAGCTTAAATCGCTGGAAGTCTTGCGTGATATGGTATAAATTAATCTCGGAATATGCATCTACCTGAATGCTTGGTAAACTATTGTTCTGCCAGTAGTGTGAATTTCAAAACAATCTGCGAGTGATACGTTTAACGATCCTTCCCACCAATTATTCAGAGCTCTGTCGTTGAGAGGGTATTTGAGATTTTTGGTGGTTAATCTGACCTTATCAATAGAGAAAATTGATACTTTCTCCCCTTTGTAGCTTTTAAACTTTGTGGTGGATAATATTGGAGTGAAAATCCCCCAGTTTGTAACCATTATCACATTTACGTCAGAAATATACTCTGCCAGTAAAGAAATATTGCCTAAGGTGTGATCCTCACGTTTGCCCGTTCCTCCAACAATCACTATCTCTTTTTTACCCCTTTCAATACAAAACTTAACTGATTTGGTGAGGTCGTTAGTCTCTTGATCACTATTTGGATATAATATATCAGAATAAAGCTTTTTGTTTTCTTTTGAGATTGAGTCGCAGTCACCAACAATAGCGTCAGGTCTTCCGCCCTTTTTTATAAATTCATTTGCTGCCCCATCACTGCAAACAATATATTCAGCTTTTTCTATATATGAAAGAGGTGTAGGATGAGAGGGAAATCGTCCGTTTGCAATTATTACAGTAGAAGCTCTGCTTAATAGACTTGTCATTAGAGAATCTTTAATATGCAAAGATAATCACCTTCTTAATATAAATGAAAAAGAGAGACTCTAAATGAGCCCCTCTTAAGTGTTATTTGTAAGTTACACCAATTTTGTTAATCTGTCATTGCTTCAGTTAAGGCAATTGCTTTTGGGAAAAGAATATTATTCTCAAGATGAATATGACGATGCAGGTCCTCTTCAAACTCCTGAAGCAAGCTTAATGTGACTCTGTAGGTATTGCATGCGTCAGAGGGAGGGGTGTAATCATCTGTAAGTTCGCTGATATTTCTGAATCTTTCTCCTTCCGTTTCGTGCTCATCCTCCATCAAAGCAATATATTCAGCTGCATCACCTATTTTTGTAACAGGCTTTTTTTCTCCTGATATTTGCTCTTTAACCAGTTGTCTGATATATGGGAATAACATTAACTCTTCTTTTCTGAGATGAGCCGTAAGGTCTCCCGCTGATTCTTTAAATAACCGTTCTACCTCATAGAGCTCAGGATGATTGTCGCCATGTACACTAACAATTTTATCGAGATAGGGGGTAATCTCCGGTATTTTAGAATCAATATAACGATGATGGGTTTTCTCTATATAATCAACCAGCAAATCAAGAGGAAAAGATTTAAAATCAATTTCACCCTGATTCTTTTCGCCTGTTGCCTCTTTAAGTTCGTTTATAAGAGTATCTTCGTCCATCTGCTTTTTTCTGCTTGCATCAGCAATTGATCTGTTTCCGTTGCAGCAGAAATCTATTTTGTATTTCTTGAAAACTGAAGCTGCTTTGTAGTTTTCAGCAACAATCTTTCCAATTATACTTTGGTTGTTAATTTCCATTTAGCTTGATCTTTAATTTGTTAATATTGTAATGATCTCTAAAAACTGAGATCATTTTTCAATGTTTTCTGCAGGATTCCTTTCTGTAGGTTTTCTTTTCTTCATTATGGTCAGTTGATACACAAACAGGAAAAGTGTGATACTTCCTATTGCAAAAATAGTGTCGCCAACAGTACGGAGCCATTTAAATACATTTAAAAGAGGCTGCTGCATAAACTCTGCCGATCTTGCCCACCACATTCCCTCTTTAACACTGGCTACAGTTTGCATAAGTCCTACAGGGAGCAGGCTTAACACAACCATCAACAGTAATCCAATATTCAGTGTCCAGAAAGTGAACGAAATAAGCTTGTCATTCCATTTATGTTTACGGTACATACTACGTAATACAAAGAGTATTAATCCTATTCCTAACATTCCATAAACACCGAACAGTGCTGCGTGACCGTGAACAGGAGTAGTATTTAATCCTTGCATATAATACAATGCAATTGGTGGATTTATGATAAATCCAAAAATACCGGCACCTAAGAAGTTCCAGAAAGCTACGGACAATAAGAAGTATATAGGCCATTTGTAGTCTTTGAGCCATTCAGTTGCTTTGCTTAGTCTGTAATTATGATATGCCTCAAATCCTATAATTACGAGGGGAACCACTTCAAGTGCACTGAATGTTGCACCTATAGCCATTACGGCAGTTGGCGTTCCTGTGAAATAAAGGTGATGGAATGTTCCTAGAATACCTCCTGATAAAAATATAACAGTTGCAAATAGCACATTATTTGTTGCTGATTTTATTCCCAGAAGTCCGAGGCGTACAAAAAGGAATGCAGCAACTACGGTAGCGAATACTTCAAAAAATCCTTCTACCCAGAGGTGAACTACCCACCAGCGCCAGTATTCTGCAACGGCTAAGTTCGTGGTGCGGCCCCACATAAGACCTGCTGCATAAAAAAGAGCAATTGCTGCACACGATATCAGGAATAGTATGAGTAATCCCTTTTCCGAAGTGCCCTTTTTAATTATCGGCAATACCGGTCTCATCATCAGCCCTAACCATAGGAACAGGCCCACGACGAGTAATATTTGCCAGAAGCGCCCAAGATCTACATATTCATATCCTTGATGGCCGAACCAGAAATTGTTAACCAGATCGAGGCGTTGCATAACTCCAAACCACTGTCCGATTAATGATCCGGCAACTACGATCAGTAATGCAACAAACAATACATTGACTCCTGTCTTTTGATATTTAGGATCTCTGCCACTTAATGATGGAGCTATGTAAAGTCCGGTAGCCAGCCATGATGTTGCAATCCAGAAAATTGCCAGTTGTACATGCCAAGTGCGGGTAATCGAGTAGGGGATAAAGCTTGCGATATCAATGCCGTAGAATCCATCTCCCTCTACTGAATAATGGGCAGTGATAACTCCAAGTAGTACTTGTGCCAAAATCAGCAGGTTTACTACCCAGAAGTATTTTTTTACAGCCCACATTGAAGGAGTGATGGTTTGGTTCATAAGTGGATCGTTAACCGGTCGCAGAATTTCCGTCTCTCGTGTGCGTGCCTGTAAGAAAATCATTATTCCGATACCAATTAAAAGCATAATGATACTGAAGCCGGTCCACAGGATCAGATCACTTGTAGGTACATTGCCAATTTGCTCATCCGGCGGCCAGTTGTGAGTATAAGTAATATCTTCACCGGGTCGGTTAGTGACACATGCCCATGAAGCCCAGAAAAAGAAGGTTGACATTTTATGCATCCTGTCCTCACTTTTAATTGTGTTCTTAGCTATAGCATAAGATGAACGCAGTTTGTCCAGTTCGGGATTATCCATAAACAGGCCGGAGTAGTGATCACTGAGATGCTGAAATGCTTCATATCTTTCATTATCTATAATAAGATTCCCTGATGCTTCATCATAAGTGTTCTCTCTCAAAAATGTTTGCAATCTGCTTTCCATAGATGCCTTTTCATCTGCTGTTAGTGTTTCGAAATCAACACCATGATTTTCCTGTGACCATTTATTTAAGAGAAACTGAGCCTCTCTGTGCAGATAGTCTGCTGTCCAGTCGGGTGCAACATAAGCACCATGCCCCCAAACGGTACCAATTTCTTGTCCGCCTATACTCTGCCAAATATTTTGTCCATCTTTAATGTCCTGACCGGTGAAAAGTACAGTACCTGATGAGTTTACAACATTTTCAGGAACCGGTGGTGCTTTTTGATAGATTTGATTTCCATAATACAGCAGTACTGCAAACGAAAAAAGAATAACCGCTGAGAGTGCAATCCAAAGCTTTTTCTGTGACATACTGATTGATTTTTAAAAGTTAGAAATTATTTTCTTTTAATTAAGCTATGATATGTTATATGTGATTAGTGATAAATCTCAAGTTTAATTCTTAAAAATAAACGTTATATCTTATTTAAGACAAAAACATCGGCAAATAAAACAGAAGAATTCCAAATAAATACTCGAAATAATAAGCAAAATTTTGTTTAACGCGCAAGCATGAACTCTTTGTTTCCAATACCTGTTGCAAGTTCAAAGAGAGTAGTTGTTTGCAACACTTCTCTCATTTCATTTCTTATAGATGTTACTGTGTTATGCATCGGACATGGTTGGTTCTCATTACAATGGCTTAATCCAAGTGCACATCCTTTAAAAAAACTCTCTCCATCTATAGCTCTGACTATATCAGCAATTGTAATTATATGCAGATTTTCCTGTGAGATTTCAAATCCTCCGTTGGGACCTGTGTAGGAGTCCACTATTCTACTCTTTGAAAGAACTCCCAGAATTTTTCCTGTAAAGGCCTCCGGAGAATCTATATTACGTACAATATCACCAATTTTCACTCTTCTCTTTTCGAGAGATTGAGAAGCGATATACAACGCTGCTTTGATTCCATATTCACAAGACTTTGAAAACATATATTCCAATTAACAATAGCAATTCCTATTTACAAGAGCAAAGATATGTTTATTTTTTAATTTCCGACAAATTAGTAGTTAATTTTTTTGTTGAGTTTCAATTTGATAGTAAAGTAGTTCAGTAAGTGCATTTATGCAAATTGGCGCAAATGTTTAATAAAATATAAAAAGAAGTCTCCATCAAACAATAGGTAAGAAAAACTGTTCTTAAGTAGATTCATTCTAATTTATTAAAACAAACAAAAAGAATATATTAAAGGAGCTAATATGGCAAAGACTAATGCTAAAGATAAGACTAAATTGTCTAAGGATAAGTTGCTGGAAATGCACAGAATGATGCTGGATATCCGCAATTTTGATAATAAAGTTAACCGCTTGGTAAAAAGAGGTGTAGTACCTGGTATGACACATTTCTCGGTGGGTGAAGAGGCTGCTAATGTTGGTGCAGTTGCTGCTATAAATATTGGATCAGACCTTATCACATCAAATCATCGTGGACATGGACAGAGTATAGCTTTGGGGATTGATCTCAACGAAATGATGGCTGAGATTATGGGGAAAGCGACGGGTACTTGTAAAGGTAAAGGTGGTTCAATGCACATTGCTGACCTTGACGGCGGAAATTTAGGAGCTAACGGTATTGTTGGTGGTGGTATGGGAATGGCCATAGGTGCTGCACTGACACAGAAGATGAAAAAAACCGGTAAGATTGTTGTTTGCTTTTTTGGAGATGGTGCAGTTAACGAAGGAACATTTCACGAAACGTTAAATATGGCCTCTATTTGGAAGTTACCTGTTATTTTTTATTCAATTAACAATATGTACGGAATTAGCACTCCAATTAGCAGTGTTATTAATATCGATTATAATTATAGACGTGCTGCTTCTTATGGAATTCCCGGACATTTTATTGAAGATGGAAATGATTTGATGGCGGTATATAATAAGTTTGAAGAACTTGTTAAATATGTACGTGATGGTAATGGTCCCGTTTTGGTTGAATCAATTACATATCGTTATCTAGGTCACTCTACTTCTGACCCAGGTAAATACCGTACTAAAGAAGAGGTTGATGAATGGAAAAAGAAAGATCCGATTCCCCGCTTCAAGAAATATCTGTTAGATAATAAACTTGCTACTGATAAAGATATAGAAGCCGTTGAGAAAGCTTCAGAAGACGCAGTAGAAGAGTCGGTTAAGTTTGCATTAAGTAGTCCTGAGCCAACATTAGAGTCTGCCTTTGAGGACGTTTACGCACCTTGATACTTACTTACATCAAAAAAGAGAATGACCTTAATGGTCTATCACAAAAATATAAAACAGCTCAGTAAAAAATAAATGGAAAAAGAAACTAAATTAATGTCTGTCCGTGATGCAATAATCATGGCAATGTCTGAGGAGATGCGTCGTGACGAGAACGTTTTCCTGATGGGAGAAGATGTGGGAATTTTTGGAGGTGATTTCGGTACATCTGTCGGTATGCTTGAAGAGTTTGGAAAAGAGAGAGTACGTGATACGCCAATATCTGAAAATGCAATATCAGGTGCCGCTATCGGTGCTGCTATGACCGGTATGCGTCCTATAGTGGATGTCACTTTCATGGATTTCATCGTTTACATGATGGATAATATAGTTAACCAGGCTGCTAAAACCAGATACATGTATGGCGGAAAAGGTCAGATACCTGTTGTATTCCGTGCAGCTGCCGGCGGAGGAGTAGGTTCAGCAGCTCAGCACTCACAATCACTTGAAGCCTGGTTTACACATATTCCGGGATTAAAAGTAATTGCTCCCGGTACACCAGCCGACGTAAAGGGCCTGCTTAAAGCTGCCATCCGTGATAATAATCCGATAATTTTCCTTGAGTACAAGGCTCAGTATAATATGAAGGGAGAGGTTCCTCTGGACCCTGATTTCGTTTTACCAATTGGTAAGGCAGATATCAAAAGAGAGGGAAAAGATGTAACGGTAGTAACTTATGGCCGTATGCTTGAAAGAGTAATGCAAGCTGCCGAAGAGGTTCATGATGCCGAGGGAGTAGAAGTTGAAGTGGTTGATTTAAGAACCCTGTCTCCCCTTGATAAAGATACCGTTATACAGTCAGTAAAGAAAACCGGTAAAGTTCTTTTGGTTAATGATGCACATAAACAAAGTGGATTTATTGGAGAAGTAGCTGCATCGATTGCAGAAAGTGAAGCTTTTGATTATCTGGATGGCAGAATCCTTCGATTAGCAGGAGAAGATGTCCCAATTCCGTACAATCAGACTCTTGAGTCTGCAATGATTCCAAGTGTTGAACGTATCAAGAAATATATCCTCAAGCTAGTAAATAACAGGTAAAAAGCTGATTTGATGGAAAATAGAAAATTAAGAGCAACACCTGCAGCAAGAACCCTGGCAAAACGTCTGGGTGTGGACCTGTTTAATGTAATCGGTACTGGTTACAAAGGACGAATTCACAGAGAAGATGTTGCAGGTTTCAATTACGAAGATAAAATACATGTTTCACCCCTTGCTCAAAGGATTGCTGATGAGCACAATATAGATCTTAAAGGAGTTGTAGGTACAGGTTATGGCAATAAGATCATGAAAGATGATGTTCTCAAACTGATAAGTGATCCTGCAATTATATCGCGCTTTGAGCTTGATGATTTCGGATATCATACAGTGCCTGCAACAACTATGGCTTCAAAGCAGCCGAAAGTGCAAGAGTCTGCTTCAGCAGGCAAGCCGCAGCCGGTTCAGGCATCAACACTCGAGGGGGAATCAGAAACAGTTCCGATGACGCAGATGCGAAAGATCATTGCAAAACGCATGTCGGAGAGCTATTTCGGTGCACCTACTTTTATTCAAACCTGGGAGATTGATATGACAGAGCTCTTGGCTTTGCGCAAGAAGCTGATCAATCCAATTATGGAAAAGACAGGGAAGAAACTTACTGTGACCGACTTAATCTCTATGGCGGTTGTGAAAACTTTGTTGAAGCATAAATATATAAATGCAAGTCTGAACAAAGAGGGTACCGAGCTTACTTTCCATAACTATGTAAATCTTGGAATGGCCGTAGGTTTGGAAGAAGGACTGCTTGTGCCTGTAGTTAAAGGTGCAGATAAGATGTCGTTGAGTGAATTTGTTGTTGCAATGAAGGATTTAACCGAACGCACATTCGCTAAGAAACTACTGCCTGATGAGCAAAGCGGAAGTACATTCACTATAAGTAATCTAGGTATGTATGGAGTGGATGAATTTACTGCAATTATAAATCAGCCAAATTCAGCTATTTTAAGTGTTTCATCAACTCAGCAAAGAGCAGTACCCCGTGATGGTGAGATAGTTATTCGTCCAATAATGAAGATTAGTCTAACTGCAGATCACAGAGTAATAGACGGGTTAACCGGGGCTAAGTTTATGACCGATCTTAAAGCGGCTCTTGAAGATCCGTTGATATTATTTGTTTAGCAGATTAAATATATAAGAGCCTGATATAAAAATGTCGGGCACTAATGGCAATAGAAATTAAAAAATAAAATATGGCTTTTGAAATAATAATGCCCAAAGCAGGTATCGACATGACCGAAGGGCAAATTGTAAAATGGTTAAAGAAAGAGGGTGATCCTGTAAAAGAGGGTGAGATCATTCTTGAGATTATGACAGATAAAACAAGTATGGAGATAGAGGCTGAGGCTTCAGGCATACTTTTAAAAATTGTTCATAAAGATGATGAGACTGTACCGGTTACAACTGTAATTGGTTACATCGGTGATGAAAACGAGTCTGTTGATACTCTTATGCCTGAAGAATTTGAAGAAACAGGTGCTGAGGAGAGTCAGGAAGAAAAACGTATGATTCGTTTGGAAGACAATTACAATGTAGCTGTTATCGGTGGAGGTCCTGCCGGTTATGTGGCAGCCATCAGAGCCGCTCAGCTGGGAGCTAAAGTAGCCATTGTTGAGAAGGGTGTATTTGGCGGAACTTGTCTGAATGTTGGTTGTATTCCATCAAAAGCTTATTTGAAAAATGTAGAAATAGTTGAACATATCAAGAATGCTGCATCAAGGGGTATCATAATTGAGAATCCTGAGATAAAGATTGATATGGAAAAAGTTGTTGAATTTAAAAACGGGGTTGTCAGAAAACTCACCAGTGGAGTTGAGGCTCTCCTTAAATCCAATGGAGTAGATATCTATAAAGGATTCGGCAAGATCAATAAAAACAAGGATGTTGTTGTTGATGATAAACAGATTATTAAAGCCGACAAAATCATACTTGCAGGTGGTTCAAAAGTGTTCATGATAGATATTCCCGGGATAAAGAATGATAAAGTTCTTACAAGCGACGATCTCCTGGGTATCAAAGAGGTACCTGAAACAATGGTCGTTTTGGGTGGTGGCGTTATTGGTGCTGAAATGGGACTTTCATTTGCAGGTCTCGGTTCTAAAGTAATTATCGTTGAGATGCAGGATCAAATTGTATCTATGTTTGATGATGATGTTACTAATGAACTGACCAAACTGATAAAGAAAAAAGGAATTGAAGTAGTAACTTCAGCAAAGATTACCGAAGTGGTTGATAAAGGCAATAAGCTTGAGATAAAGATTGAAGGTCGTGAGTCTGTATTTGCTGATAAAGCCTTACTTGCTATTGGCAGGGTGCCAGATCTCGAGTCTCTGGGTGAAGTTAAATTTGAAACAGAAAGAGGCAGAATAAAAGTTGACCAGTATATGGAGACCAGCGTCAAAGGTATTTATGCACCTGGTGATATAAACGGTATTAAAATGCTGGCTCACGTTGCATTCCGTATGGGTGAGGTGGCAGCTGAGAATGCAGTAAAAGGAAATCACAGGTCAGTGAAACTATTATCCGCACCTTCAGTTGTATACACACTTCCTGAAGTAGCCATGGTAGGCCTGACAGAAGCGCAAGCCCGCGAAAAGTATGGAGATGATATTCGTATTGGCAGGTTTAACTTCTCTGCCAATGGCAGAGCGCTTGCATCGAGTGAAGCCGACGGTTTTGTTAAAGTTATTGCTGATAACCGTTATGGAGAAGTTCTCGGTGTTCATATCATCGGTCCTGCCGCAGCTGAACTGATAACACAAGCATCATTAATAATGGAAATGGAGATTACTGTGGATGAGGTGGTTAATACTATTTATGGTCACCCGACATATTCTGAGGCAATCTTTGAGGCGTTTGCTGATGTGCTTGATGAAGCAGTTCATATTCCTAAAAAGAAGAAAAAGTAGTCATATTACAAAAACCTTAACATACGTTCTTTAATCTTAAAGAAGATCAGTTCAGACTTTAATAAAAAGTTCAGGGCTGATCTTCCTTACTTTTTTTGTAATTTCGTTGAAGCTAACATCTTATACTTTATTTAAAAAGTATAGTAAGAAAAATTTTAACATTATGATATATATAGTAAACAAATCAAATAAACCTGATTATAATATTTCTCTTGAGGAGTACTGTTTTAAAAATCTTACCAAATACGAGAAAATATTTATTCTTTGGATAAATGAGCCCTCGATTATTGTAGGTAAAAATCAAAATACGCAAGCAGAGATTAATGAAAAATATGTGCAGGAAAACGGAATACATGTTGTACGCCGAATATCGGGAGGTGGCGCAGTATATCATGATCTGAACAATCTTAATTATACTATAATTTCAAATGAAAACAACGGGAGTCGCACCTTCGATTTCAAGGCATTTTCCGAGCCGGTAATTAAAACATTAGAAGAGTTGGGTGTCAAGGCAGAATTCTCAGGAAGGAATGATATCACAATTGACAGGAAAAAAATAAGTGGAAATGCCCAGGCTTATATCGAGGGCAGGGTTATGCATCATGGGTGTATACTCTTTGATGTAGATCTGTCAGTTCTGCAAAAAGCTCTTGAAACATCAACAGAAGTGGTTGAAGCAAAAGGGGTAAAATCGGTACGCAGCAGAGTGGATAATATTCTTCCGAACCTCCCGGAGAAGATCACAGTTACAGAATTTGCCGATAAAATTCTTGAGCAGATGAAGAAAAAGTATCCCGAGATGACGGAATATGAGTTTAGTGAGGATGAACTACAAGCAATAGAAAAAACAAGAAAAGAGAAATTCGGTAACTGGAATTGGAACTATGGTTCTAACCCTGTTGCTGAGATTGTACGAAATCGTCGATATCCTGCAGGTAAAACACAAGTATTTATAAATACAAAAAAAGGAGTTATCGAAGAGATTACCTTTTTTGGTACATTCTTTGGTGTAATTAGCGATCTTACAGAGGTGCAGAATCATCTTAAAGGAGTAAAGTATGATCAGTCTGAAATTAGTAAAGCCCTTACCACGATTGATATATCTCCCTATTTTGCAGGGTTCTCTGTTGAAGAGCTTACAGATGCTATTGTGGGTTGAGACTGATTATGCATCATCTTCTTCCATTTAAAGTAGCCAAACACAGAAATTACTGAATAAATAGCAAAAAGAATTGATGTAGTGTGCAGACCTTTCCAAATATACAGTCCACACGATACAATATTTATGGCAAACCAGAACCACCATTGCTCTACATATTTTTGAGCAAGAAGCCACATGCCTAGTATGCTTAGTGCCGTTGTGAGGCTGTCACCATAAGGAACAGGGCTATCCGTAAAACGGGCTAATATAAAAGCAATAAATGCAAACAGTAAAATGCCAAAAACTGTGAGTGGCAGAATATACTTTTTTGGTGTATGTGTAATTGGAAGTTCTTCTAATTCGCTTTTTTTATGTCTGTTCCAATGTATCCATCCATAAATACTGGCAAATAAGTAGTAGATATTTACTCCCATATCGGCATAAAACTTGCTTTGAAAGAAAATCCATATATAAACAACCGGCATTACGACGCCAACCGGCCAAAGCCATTTACTGGCTTTGAATTCTAGATACAGGTACACTAATCCGATAATGGCTCCTATGATTTCTACTGTTTGCATTTCTACTGTTTTGTTTTATTCAAATATACTAAGTTAATTTTCTTATTCTGTGAACAAGTATTTATTGTTTTTCCAATTTACACATATTCTTTCACCCGTTATCTGTTTGCTCACTATTTGATTTGAACTTGCAATCTTCGTTACACTTAGATTGCTTCAAACAGCAAATCAAATTTAACGTTCACTTCACAGATCGGGTCCCGAAAGAATAATGTTAGACTTGGAAAAACAACACATACATTGATGGTGTCACAGAATAAAAAAATTACCCCGCCTTATTAAAATGAAAGTGTAAGACGCATCATATAATTACGAGCTGCCTGAGGGTAATAGCCAATCCAGTTGATACTACTGCCATCAGAAAATGTATCTGTTGCAGCCCATCCATTTGCCACATACTCTTTATTAAACAAGTTGTTTACATAAACCTGCAGATTGAAAGTACCGATTGAAGTATATTTAAATGTATAACCGGCAGAGATATTGCTGACAAAATATGCATCAATAGATTTAGCATCATTAGATGTGTTGTCCATATATTGCTTGCTTACGTACTTACCCATAAGATTGAGATATAATGCAGTGGAAGGTTGCCATGTAACCGATGCGGCACTCACGACATCAGGAGAAAATGAAATATTGGTAGTACCATATTCCTCAGAGATCTGACCCTCCCAGTTCCAGTTATCCTGATTATCATAATGGTCAAACCAGGCCACATAGTTTTTTATCCTGTTGCGGCTGAAGGTTGCGTTTGCATCTAAACGCAGTTTATTGCTCCATAAAGGTAATGCAGCCTCAAGCTCCAGCCCGGTACGGTAACTGTCTTCCACGTTCTCCATCAACTTGTAGCCAACATCATTAAGTTTACCTGTCTGCACCATCTGATTGTGGTAGTCCATATAATAAAAATTAGCTCCCAATTGCCAACCATTTGTGCCGGTGTATTGGTATCCCAACTCATAATCAATCATTCTCTCAGGCTTTATAGGATTTACAGATTCTCCTTTTATACCATCCTTAAGATCATTACGCAAGGGTTCGCGTTGGCCAACAGCTGCTGAAGCGTATAATCGACTGCTATTATTCAATTTGATATTAATGCCTGCTTTGGGATTGAAGAAATTATACAGGAAATCTCCTGTAAGATCTAGCAAATCATCATCTTCGCCGGTGAAGATATAATTAACTCTTCTATACTGTATATCACCAAACAGAGATAATTTATCATTAAGTTGATAATCAGCCTTTGTGAAAAAGTTGAATTCAGATTTTCTTCCAATATTACGATACCATTCAATTTCAGATTCATCACCTGACCAATGTTTTATCCAGGGTAATCTGCCAAAATGATCGCCGTCATAATAACTGTACATACCTCCAAATGTCAGTTTCAATCTGTTTAATGAATAATCAAGACCAATGTTTGCAACGTAGAAATCATTTTCCATCATCTTCTGACGTACAAAGTCACTTCTGCTATAAGTTACGCCATCAATAGATTGATCTTCAAGACCAAATTCAGAAAACTTTCTGTCCTCTCTGTAGTTCTCATAATAACCGTAGCCATAATTATAACTCAGTCCTGCACTTAATGTCATGAATCTGTTCAATTCTCTGGAAAGAGTAAGCTGAATTATATCTGAGTAATAATTATCGGTTTCATTATCGTAATATAAACGGTTTCCAACCTCATCATAATATTCTCCCGCAGGGTTATATTTACGTCCATATTCAGGGTCTTTCATCTGTTCTTCTGATACACCCTCCCAGGTTATGCCTGTGTGTTGAATCCCTTTAAGGTAGCTTAAGCGTATCAGTTGTTTATCTGTATAATGAGATAATACTGAATAAAAACTGGTGTGATCAACACTGCCGTTTCTTATATAGCCATTGCCAAGGACACGTGAGTAACGTGCATCAAAAGATAGTCCATTGTTCAATACCCCTGTTCCTGCTGCAATATTTGACAAAAATGTACCGTAGCTGCCTACAGCTGTAGATACCTCTCCAAAAGGCTTAGAACGAGCTCCAGCAGTCTGTAGCGAGATGCTTGCCCCGAAAGCGGCAGAGCCATTGGTAGACGTGCCCACACCACGCTGAATTTGTATATTTTGCAGAGAATTTGAGAGGTCAGGCAAGTTAACCCAGAACACCTCCTGAGTTTCCGGATTATTAAGTGGTATACCGTTTAGTGTCACGTTTATACGGGTAGCATCTGTTCCGCGTATTCTGAAATATGTATTTCCAACTCCGAGCCCGTCTTCCGTAAAAGATACCAGCGACGGACTGTTTTGCAATATTGCAGGAATATTTCTTGCCGCATTATCTTTCCTGATATCCGACATAGAAATGTTTGAATAAGATACCGGAGTATTTACTCCTGCTCTTGTGCCTGAGACAACCACTTCCTCCAGTTGAATATGACTCAGACTGTCTTTTGACATTGCAGTCACTTGATAACCTACTGCTGAAAAGAATATCAGCATTAACAATAAAAATACCTTTTTCATTTACATAAAATTTAAAGATGTACAATGTGCATACAATTTTGCATTACACTGTGCATAACGTTTGTTAAATAAAAAAGGGGATTAAAAAAGATATATACCATCGATCACTGAAATGTGATCTTATTTCCCTCCGCCGGCATTATCCGGATCAGGTATTTTGGGTATGATCTCAGCCCGTTATATTGGGCACCCCCGTTGAATACAAACAAAGGTATATACTTTTTGTTCATTATCAAAAATATCTGTATTCATTTATTAATATCTGAATTTATTAGTAATTTCGTTTTTGAAAGCTTGTTAAGGTTTAAACTTATAATAAATTAAAAGGTCTGATACATTTCGATGTAAATGGAATTAATAGAGTGTAATTATTTAATATGATAGATGAGGGAAAATTAAATGATGAAGATCAAATGATTGAAAATGAGTTTCAAGCACTCCTAAACGATTATTTGAATTCTAATCACCGGCGAAAGGTAGATGTGATTACCCGTGCTTTTAACATGGCGAAGGAAGCTCATAAAGGAGCGCGCCGCCGCTCAGGAGAGCCGTATATCATGCATCCGTTGTCGGTTGCCCGCATTGTATCTAAAGAGATCGGCCTTGGCTCTACATCTATCTCTGCATCGCTTCTTCACGATGTGGTAGAAGATACTGAATATACAGTAGAGGATATTCGTGCACTTTTTGGAGATAAGATAGCATCAATTGTAGACGGGTTGACCAAAATATCCAGTGGTATGTTTGGTGAAAACGTTTCAACTCAGGCTGAAAATTTCCGTAAACTGCTTTTAACGATGTCGGATGATATTCGTGTAATCCTGATAAAGATAGCCGACAGGTTACACAATATGCGAACGCTTTCATCTATGTCGTCTACCAAGCAATATAAAATTACAGGTGAAACATTATATATATATGCCCCTTTAGCACATCGTCTCGGACTATTTGCAATTAAAACAGAATTAGAAGAGCTCTGTTTTAAGTATGAGCATCCGGAGATATTTGCTAACCTGACCAGGAAAATTGAGGAGACTGCCCCGGAGAGAAATAAAATCTATGAAAACTTTGCTGTACCTGTTGTAGAGTCGCTTGATAAAATGAATATCGAGTATGAAATGCGTGCACGGGTAAAATCTGTTTATTCTATTTGGAATAAGATGGAGAAGAAAGGCATTGAATTCAACGAGGTATATGACCTGTTTGCTGTTCGCATAATATTCGAAATGACTCCCGGAATTGATGAGAAAAAACAGTGTTGGGACATATATTCTGCAATTACTGATATATATAAGTTGCGTCCCGATCGCATCAGGGATTGGGTGAGCCATCCGAAGGCTAATGGTTATCAGGCACTGCATCTTACTGTGATGGGACCAGACGGAAAATGGATTGAGATACAAATCAGAAGTCGACGGATGGATGATATTGCAGAAAAAGGGTTTGCAGCGCATTGGAAATATAAAGAAAATAGGATAGAAGAAGATAATGAACTTGATAAATGGTTAAAAACTATCCAGGAAATATTGGCAAATCCAAATCCTAATGCGATTGATTTTCTGGACACAGTAAAAATGAATCTTTTCTCTTCCGAAATATTTGTATTCACTCCAAAGGGAGAAATTAAAACCTTACCACAAGGTGCAACAGCATTAGACTTTGCATACTCCATACACACGCGTATTGGTGATCATTGCCTTGGTGCCAAAGTGAATCATACACTTGTGCCACTGAGTCAAAAGCTCAGGAGTGGTGATCAGATTGAGATATTAACATCACAATCAGTTAACCCGCAGCCTGAATGGATTAATTTTGTAACTACAGCCAAAGCGCGTACCAAAATTGAAGCTTCTTTGCGTCGTCAACGTCGCCGTATTGCTGATAAAGGCAAAAATATGCTCGATGAACTTTTCGATCAGGAGCCAATTGATAATACTACTTTCAATAAAATACTTCATAAGTATAAAGCAGAAAATAAGGATGATTTGTATTATATGATAGGTAATAGCGAAGTGGTGCTACCTACTGACAAAAAAGCTTTTATAAAAATCAAGGAGGAACCTGAAAAGAAGGATAATCTTTTTGTGCGTTATGTCAAACAAGCAATGAGCGCAATAAAGAAACCGGCTACTGACCAGAAAACAAAGAAAGGAGAGGATGAAGAGTTAATATTAGATGATAATGAGTTAATTACGCCTATTCCAGTATTACAGACAAATACAAAAATTGACAGAAATGCTGTTTATGATCTAAAGGAGAACAACTTCAAAAAGAATTTTATTGTGCCTTCTTGTTGCAATCCATTGCCGGGAGATGATGTGTTTGGTGTAGTTACGGATAAGGAGGAAGTTGAAGTACATAAACGTTCTTGTCAAACCGGACTTAAATTAAAGTCCAACTTCGGTGACCGGCTTGTTGATGTAACATGGGGTGATTACAGGCAGTATTCATTCCTTGCTTCAATTGTTTTCACCGGAATCGACAGAATAGGAATACTCAGCACAATACTTGCAAAGCTTGCTGAAGATGTAGTCCTTAATATACAAAGCGTTAACGTTTCCTCAAATGATGGTATTTTCGAGGGAGTCTTTAATGTTCATGTTCATAGTGCTGAAGAGGTTAACCAGCTATGCGCTAAAATAGCAAAAGTGAACGGTGTGACCACCGTTCACCGATCTAATCTATAAAAATTAAATATTATTTCTTCCTTTTTCTGCCGAAAAGTATCGATGTTATCTTTCTGGCTCCAAAGGCAATAAGGGCAGGTTTTGCTATATTCCACGTGACGGAACCTATAAGTGGCAGGTTCGACAAAATAATCTGTGTTATAGTATTATTAAGCCATGGATTGCTTACTTTAGTTATAAATGGCGTGACTGAAGTGGAAGAGGACGTTGAAAAGTTATCCATTGTATCTGAAAATTTCGATTTTATGGATGAAGTAACACCCTTTGTAAGCATCGAGCCCCAGTTGTCGTTTAAATACTGAAGCTGATATGATAATCGCTGACTTGCTATCTTACGCTCCTCCCTTTGGCGTTTCTTTTCAAGTCGAAGTTCTTCTAGCGGGTCTAGTTTATACTTACTCATTTGTTACTGTTTTGTTTCATCTTTATCATCTTGTTTCAAGAGGAAACGAATGATTTTGTTGGTGAATTTTTTATTTAATGGCTTTTTAATTATTAATAGTACTATTACTATCAATAAAGCAAAAGCTGCTACTATACCGAATCCTATCCAAAGACTGCCAAGCAACTCTGCCAGATACAGTCCTGCTGCCACCAGTATAAAAAGCAATGCCATGAGGCAGACTCCGGCTAATATCAATCCATATAAAAATGCCGAAGAGCCTAAACTCAACTTCTCATAAGCTTCCAGCTTTCCGAGTTCGAGTGTGCTGTTGATATATTTACCTATATCATCTCTCATTTCCTCGAACAACGTACTTACCTTTTTTTCTTCCATTATTGTACCTTTTTAGAGGATAATATTATTGTTTTGCAAGTTCTTTCTTTGCAATATCTGCAATATCATCAATATCCTCTTTCAAATCCTGAACTTCACTTTTACCTTTATAAACAGCTGATTTTACATTTGCTTTGACTTTATCTGCAAATTCATTTGCTTGCTCCAGCCACTCTTCTCTTTTATCTGTTCCCATGATATAGCCAACTGCTGCACCAAGTGCGATTCCAATACCTAAACCTAATAATAATTTTGCTTCTGATTTCATAATTCTTCGTTTAATAGTTTGTTATTTCTTGATTAATCTCAATGATATTACCTCATGAATTTTCGGCGAACATCCTTGTACAGACGTTTTACGGGTCTACTTAAGTAAAACGCTTTATTAACAAAATTGTTTAAGTAATCAATTATTTAATCAATTTGAATCTATTGTTTCGCCGAAAAGAGTTGCCGAAGTAAAACCGGTTATCTTAACTTTTACAAATTCCCCTATGCGATGGCTATTCTTGTTGAATATAACCACTTTATTCTGCTGATTACGACCAAATAACTGCTCTCTTGAACGCTTGGAGAATCCCTCGATAAGTACTTCGAATTCCTTACCCATATCTTTTTCATTACTGCTGCGTGAAAGCTCTAGTTGTAAATCTATTATTTCCTGTAACCTTCGTGTTTTAATATCTTCAGGTACATTATCCTCAAGTTTTTTAGCTGCATACGTTCCCGGGCGCTCAGAATATTTAAACATGAATGCAGAGTCGAATCCAACCTCTCTCATAAGTGAAAGAGTTTCATTGTGATCCTCTTCGGTTTCTGTATGGAATCCGCACATAATATCTGTGGAAATACCGCAATCAGGGATAATCCTTTTAATGGCTGCAATTCTTTCCATATACCACTCTCTGTTGTATCTCCTGTTCATCAGCTTCATCATTCGTGAGCTTCCTGATTGAACCGGTAAATGAATATAGTTTGCAAGATTTTTGTATTTTGCAATTGTTTCCAATGTTTCATCATTCATATCCCAGGGATGTGAAGTGGTAAATCTAATACGCATTTCCGGCGCTGCTTCTGCCACCATTGCCAGCAGATCGTGAAAGTCAACTTTTGTTTCTCCGTTCCTATATCTGTATGAGTTCACATTTTGACCTAAAAGTATTACTTCCCTAAACCCCTTCTCCTGCATATTCTTAAGCTCATTAAGAATACTTTCAGGCTCTCTGCTTCGCTCGCGTCCTCTGGTATATGGCACTATACAGTAGGTGCAGAATTTGTCGCATCCGCGCATAATTGAGAGATATCCCGATATGTTACTGCCATTCATTTTTAGTGGCATTACATCCTTATATGTTTCGGTTTTGGAAAGCTCCACATTCATGGCTTTTTCACCCTGTTCGGCTGCACCAATAAGATTTGGTAAATCGAGATATGCATCCGGACCAACCACCACATCAACATTATGGTTATCAATCAAGTCTGATTTTGCCCTTTCAGCCATACATCCCAATACTCCAAGAATGAGATTATTCTTTTTCTTTCTTCTTAGTGAATTAAAATATTCGAGCCTCTGGATAACTTTTTGTTCCGCATTTTCTCTTATTGAGCAGGTGTTTACGAAAATAGCATCTGCCTCACTATCCTTGTCTGTAAGGCTGTATCCATCCATTTCCATAATAGATGCAACCACCTCGGTGTCGGCAATATTCATCTGGCAACCGTAGGTCTCTATGTAAAGTTTTTTGTCTTTAATTTCAGAATTCATCTTCACTCTGTTAATTAATAATATACTGTGATTTTTGAACTAATGCTATTAAAATAGCATTTTTGCAGTCTAAGAAAAGTTAAATACAAAGATTAAAAGCATATTATGTTGCATAATAATCATTCTTGTCTTATTTTTGCATTAAGGAAAAAATAAAAATTTTTTCATAGTTAAGGTTTTGGTTAAAGTTTCGAGAGTGACTGTGAAGTTGCTCTCGATTTTTTTTATCACCAAACTCACCTTAATTACATAAAAATAGACTATTTTTGTCTAGTTGCAAAATTAATAAAATTATGGAAATAGGCGACCTTATTTATGTAATCCTTCTGTTACTTTTTATGATATTGGGGTTTTTTAATGATTCCAGGAAGAAAAAAGAACAGCAAAAACAGCAACAGGAACCGAATCCCAACCTCAGACCGGTAAATAGGGATATTACAAAATCTATACCTCCTCTTTTGTCCGAAGATCAACGGAAGATATTTGAGTTTGAAAATGAGAAAAGATTAAAACAAATAAACCGGGAAAAACCAAAACGAGTGAATGAAGGAGAATTTGTTTTTAAGTCCTCAATGGATTTAATGACAGATTTCAAGAAAGAGTCCTCATTAGGAAGTTCAATTTACATAAATGATACCGGTACTTTATATGATATGGAACCGGAAGCTCCCGGAACGCACTACACTGATTTTGATACTCCTGAGATTCCCGAAGTTCCCGGAGATTCTAAATATGGTACACATCCGCTGGTTGAAGATTTACTTGGTGTTAACCGAAGGAGGGAGTTTGTAAAAGGACTTATTTATAGTGAGATCTTGAAAAGAAAGTATTAAAAGGATTACTTCTCAAAATCATTCAGTCATTGTAAAATCAATAAAAACAGAAAACAAAATATCTATTATGGCTTTAAAATTTATTAGTGCTGAAGAGGCTGCATCACTTGTGAAAGATAATGATAATGTCGGTTTCAGCGGATTCACTCATGCAGGTTGCCCAAAAGTTGTACCTGTTGCAATTGCCAAGCAAGCTGAAGAAGAGCATGCTAAAGGCAATTCTTTCAAAATTGGTGTATTTACCGGTGCATCTACAGGTGATTCAATAGACGGATCACTTACACGTGCCAAAGCAATTAAATTTCGCACTCCATATCAAACCAATAAGGATATGCGGTTAGCTCTTAATAACGGAGAGTTTGACTTTTTCGATCTCCATCTTTCCCAATTAGCTCAGGAGATACGTTATGGTTTTCTAGGGAAAATAAATGTAGCCATTGTAGAGGCATGTGATGTGACTGAAAGTGGAGAAATAGTTCCAACGACCGGTGTTGGAATCACACCTACCATCTGTCGTTTGGCTGATATTGTAATTGTAGAACTGAATAAAAAAGTTCCAACCAAATTACGCGGGATTCATGATCTGTATGAGCTGCAAGATCCACCAAAGCGACGTGAAATTCCAATTTATGAAGTTCAAAACCGTGTTGGTCTGGAGTATGTAAAGGTAGATCCATCAAAGATTTATGTGGTTGAAACAGACAAAGAAGCTGAAGGAGGAGGTTTTGCACCTGTTGATGAAGTTACTGCCAGAATAGGTAATAATGTAGCTGACTTTTTTGTTTCAGAACTTAAGGCTGGCAGGATTCCGGCGCATTTTCTGCCCATTCAGTCAGGAGTAGGTAATATAGCAAACGCAGTTCTTGCTTCTATGGGAAGTAACCCGGCAATACCACGTTTTGAAGTCTATACAGAAGTTATTCAGGATGCAGTAATTGATATGATGCAACAAGGTAATATATCATTTGCCAGCGGCTGTTCACTAACAGTGAGTAATAAAGTTTTGAATAAGTTTTATGATGATCTGTCGTTCTTTAAAAATAAACTTGTACTGAGACCTTCAGAAATATCCAATAACCCCGGACTTGCGCGCAGATTAGGAATCATTGCGCTTAATACCGCCATTGAGGTAGATATTTTCGGAAATGTCAACTCAACTCACGTTAACGGTACCAAGATGATGAATGGAATAGGGGGGTCGGGCGACTTTACACGCAACTCTTATCTCTCCATATTTCTCACTCCCTCTACTGCAAAGAACGGTACCATCAGCTGTATAGTGCCAAAAGTTACGCACGAGGATCATAACGAGCACTCTGTAAAGATTGTTGTGTCAGAATATGGAGTAGCTGACCTTAGAGGTAAAGGTCCCAGAAATCGTGCTGAAGAATTGATAGAGAAATGTGCACACCCTGATTATCGTCCGCTATTGCATGATTATCTCAACCGTGGAATAAAAGGGCATATACCGCAGGATCTGTATTCCTGCTTTGCATTTCATCATGCACTTAAGGAAACAGGAAGTATGTTAAATACAGATTTCTCTAAATACAAACAGTTCTGATAGAATAATGATTGTATAAGTAATTAAAGCGTTCCAATTGGAGCGCTTTTTTGTATGTCGGGCATGGTATTAAGCTAACAGGATGAAAGTTCCTGTATGTGCCGAGT
>ENA-UOOR01000218-UOOR01000218.1-fermentation-metagenome-genome-assembly--contig:-NODE-218-length-87381-cov-7.518952_pt1 | contig 87381 bp, 93 predicted proteins | sample MGYA00245780_ERZ724029 | MGnify/ENA primary metagenome ERZ724029 (study PRJEB28704, sample SAMN03018315) | fermentation metagenome | biome: anthropogenic terrestrial biome; feature: soil; material...
CGCTATTTGTTGGTTTTCCTTTATTATTATTTACTGTATACCCAAATATCTTATCTATTGTATCAATTTTACCTCTATTCCATGCTACTTCAATAGCATGCCTGATTGCCCTTTCTACCCTGCTAGGTGTGGTATTAAACTTTTCAGCAACACTTGGGTACAATTCTTTTGTTACAGCACCTAAATAATCCATATCGTCAATAACCATGTGTATAGCTTCTCTCAAATATAAATAACCTTTTATATGTGCCGGTACACCAATTTCCTGTATAATTTTTGTAATTTTGGTCTCCATATTATTTTCATTATTTACATTTTTCTTATAGGTAGCTGCTATATCTAGCTTAGGTTCTAAAATAAGATCATTCTCAACAGTTTGCTTCAATCTTTTTATAAATATTTGGAAATCAAAAGGTTTTACTACATAATAGGAAGCTCCCAATTCAATTGCCCTTTGAGTTATTTTATCCTGTCCAACAGCAGATAATATAATAACCCGTGGAAAGAAATCATCCTCTGATTCATGTAACTTTTCCAATACTCCCAATCCATCTAAGTGTGGCATAATTATATCCAATATCAATATTTGAGGTTTCTCTTTTTTAACAATTTCAAGAGCCTCTATGCCATCTTTTGCAATACCTACAACTTCAAATTCTTCCTGAGCAGATAAAAATTGAGTAATGATTTGACAAAACTCTCTATTATCATCCGCAATAGCAACAGTAATTTTCTTCATAATATACCCCCCTGATTTTTATATCTCTACCTTGTTTTATTTCGACAAAAATTCAAAAACTCCTTCTTTTTTATAAAATTTTTTAAAAAAATCTTCTTTTGCAAAATAATGTATTTAAAAGGCTTCTATTGAATTACCTAATTCAAATAGAAGCCTTCACTTTTATCTACTTTATATTTTCAAGCATCCACTCTATATATATACCATATCCTTTTGTCGGATCATTTACAAAAACATGTGTTATAGCACCAATTAGTTTATCATCCTGTATGATTGGACTACCGCTCATACCTTGTATTATCCCACCTGTTTTATTCAATAGTCTTTCATCAGTAACCTTAATTATCATGCTTTTTTGCTGAGGCTTTTCTTGCGGTTCAACTTTTAATATCTCAATTTCATATTTATCAACTATATTGTCATCTAAAGTGCTTAGTATATAAGCTTTTCCTGGTTTTACCTCTTCTTTATAGCCAATTGGAATTGAATTTTTAATTTTTATATCGTCATTGTCTTTCAAAACTCCATAAATCCCATAATCATTATTATCGTATATTTCGCCTAAGATGTCATCTGTTTTATAAAAAACACCTTTTATTTCTCCAGGTGTTCCTTTTTTACCTTGCTCTATATCTGATATCTTTGCGTTCATTACCAGCCCATTATCCACATTTAAAAGTTTCCCCGTATCCATATCTGATATGCCATGACCTAATGCTCCGAATTTGTTGCTTTTCTTATCGTAAAATGTCATAGTACCAATTCCGGAGGTTTTATCTCTAACCCATATTCCTAATCTATAAGAATTGTCCTGCAGGCATTGAATTGGTGTAGCTGTAATCTTTATTTCCTCTTTATTTCTTAAAACTACAATATTTACTGCTTCTTCTTTTACATTATTTAAAATTCTGACTACTTGTTCTGCACTTGAAATTTTTTCTCCATTTATTTCTATAATACTATCTCCGACCTTCAACCCCGATTCTCTTGCTGGACTTATTCTGTTGCCTTTTATATTTATAACTTCTGTTACCGCCACAACTAAAACTCCTTTGGTATTCATTCTTACGCCAATAGCATTTCCGCCGGGCACCAATTCAGGTCTGTTTACAACATTCACATTGTAGTTTTTAACCGGAATCAAGCCCAAGAGCTTTATCTGCAGATTTGTTTCACCTTCGTCTATTCCATTCAATGTTATAGATTTTTTACCTTCATTAAAGATCGTTTCAACTATTGAGACATCTCTATTATCCAACGAGAATGGGAATGATATATTTAGATTCTTATTTTCACCTTTAATTATTTTAAAGTCTGAGGGATAAAATAAACTTTGACTTAAACTCAATGAATAAAATAATACAAAAATAATTATAAATAATAGTAAATATTTAGTTTTAAGCCTAAATTTCCCCAAATAAAATCACTCTCCTTTTAATTTTCTTTCCTCACCTCCATAAAAATTTATTGCATATATAATTTAGCCTTTTTAAAGAGAATTATTCTAATCAAAATTTATGAAAATTGTAAAGTACATTCTACAATTCCAAAGAAAAAAAGACTTCTATTAAAACATTTCATTTAATAGAAGTCTTTGAAATTTATTAAAAATTTAAATTAAAATTTTTTATTCTCATTTCCTCAATTCAGATTTTATTTTTTTTGACATGCTTAGCATTTCTTTTGCATGATTTACTGTAGTTTCAGTAACGTTCACGCCACCTAATAATCTAGCCATTTCTTGTATTTTTTCATCAAAGGTTAATTTTTTAACTTTAGTTACTGTTGTACCATTTTGTGATTGTTTATAGATCTTAAAATGACTGTCCGCCAAAGCTGTTATTTGAGGCAAATGAGAAATAGATATAATCTGGTGATTTTTTGATATTTTGCATATTTTTTCTCCTACTATCTGAGCAGTCCTGCCGCTAATTCCTGTATCTATTTCATCGAATATTAAGGTGGGTATTTTATCATTATCTGCTAAAATATTTTTAAATCCCAACATTATTCTTGACATTTCTCCGCCCGATATAATCTTGGACAATGATTTCAAAGATTCTCCGGGATTTGTTGCTATTAAAAATTCGATATCATCCAAGCCATTATAGCTTAAATCTTTTTCTTTGAAATTTACCTTAAACACCACATTTGTCATATTTAACTCTTTTAGTTCTTCAGTTAATCTCTTCTCTAATGTTTTTGCAATTTTAATTCTTTTGTCCCTCAGTAATATGGAGTCATTTGTTAACATTTCTTCATATTTTTTTAAATTATTATTAATTTCTTCAATTTTCTTTTCATAATTTATAAGATTTTCATATTCATCAAAAATTTTATTTCTATAATCAAATATTTTTTCTATGGTACCGCCATATTTCTTTTTCAATTTATTTACTAAATCTAACCTATCCCTATAATATATTAATTTTTCCTCATCTATTTCCAGAGACTCTAAATAATAATTTATATCTCTAGCCAAATCCTGTAGTTCATACCTTAATTCATCAAATCTATTTAAATACTTAACAATATCTTCATCAAAGGATTTTATATTGTTAAGAAAACTTATACAATTGCTCAATAAGTTTAAAATGGAATCTTTTTCATAATCTGAACCATCCAAATTTTCTAATACGTTACCTAATCCCATTTGTATGCTCTGTATATTGGAATATTTTTTAAAATTGTTTTCAATTTCAAAGTCATCCTCAGGTGAAAGATTTGCGTTATCTATTTCTTCTATTTGATATTTTAATAGGTCTATTTCCCTTTCTCTCTCTGCTGATGATATCCTCATTTCATCAAGTTTTTTCTTTTCGTCTATATATTTCTCATAATTTGAATCAATTTTCTCCAATAACCCTCGGTGTCCCTTATCACCGAGACTATCTATTAATAACAAATGATTTTGTGTATTTAAAATGGACTGATGCTCATGTTGTCCAAAGATATCAACTAAATTCGGTGTTATCTTGCTCAATATATTTAGTGTAATTGGTCTTCCGTTTAGCCTAGATATGCTGGGATAATTTTCTGATATTTCTCTGGATATAACCAAAATATCTTCTCCGGTATCAAAACCATATTTGGATAGCAAAGACTTAATATTATTATCAATGCAAAATAAAGCTTCAACAAATGCTTTCTCTTGTCCGGTACGTATCAAATCTTTGCTGCTTCTGCCTCCCAAAACAAGTCCCAAAGCTTCAATTATAATCGATTTACCGGAGCCTGTCTCACCAGTTAGTAAATTTAGACCGTAGTCAAATTCTATTTTAAGATCATCAATTATAGCGAAATTTTTAATGCTTAATTCTTTGAGCATAAATAAACCCCCGATTATCTAAGAATATTATGCGCCTCTACTATTGTCTTTAAAATAAAATCATCATTTATATAATCGCCGCTATTTTTTAAATACAAAAGAAATTCTATATTTCCAGTAGTTCCTGTTATAGGCGAAAAAACCAATGAATTTGCTATAAGCCCAATTTCCTTCGAAAATTCGACCACCTTTTTTATTGTATCAAAGTGAGTTTTTTTGTCCCTAACAATTCCTTTTTTTCCTACTCTTTCTCTTCCAGCCTCAAATTGGGGTTTCACTAAAGCAACTATTTTGCCATCATGCGCTAATAATTTTTTTGCTACAGGTAATACAAGTGTCAACGAAATAAATGAAACATCAATCGATATGAAATCAATTTCTTCACCAATATCATCACTTGTTACATTTCTGATATTTGTTCTTTCCATTACTATAACTCTGGGGTCATTTCTCAATTTCCAATCTAATTGCCCATAACCTACATCAACTGCAAATACTTTTTTAGCACCGTTTTTTAACATACAATCAGTAAATCCTCCTGTTGAGGCACCAATATCCATGGCTATTAGATTTGACAAATCTAAATCAAAGGATTCTATGGCCTTTTCAAGTTTCAATCCGCCTCGGCTAACATATATAATCGGATTTGTTTTGATTATAATGTTCTCGGATTCTTCGATATACTCACCGGGTTTGTCAATCCTTCTGGTACCTATATAAACAGAACCTTCCATTATTACTCTTTTCCCCTTTTCCCTTGAATCGACTAACCCTTTTTCAAATAACAATATATCCGCTCTTTTTTTCCCCATTGCAGCTCCTTTTTCTTACTTTTTTTTCTTTTTATTGGGAAACAATTCAACATTAAATTTCACTTCTATAAAATTAAAAAATTTTGCTACCTGAAATATTATTTTTTCATAATTATATAGAGCTATTGATTTACCTATTGCTTTTCCTCCAACAGTCAATGAAGCAGTAATAGCTGTAAGCATTATAGATAATAATGTTCCGTTTTTAAACCCATACGTATTCAATAATTTATAAATTATATTTGTTCCAACAGCTCCGGAAATGATTCCGCTTATATCCCCAATAACATCATTACAGAAGTTTGATACTTCTCCTGCATTTCTGACTAATTTAATAGCTACTTTTGCTTCGCTTATTTTATTTGCTGCCATAGCATGGAAAGGTTTTTCATCGGCCGTAGTAACTGATGTACCAATTATATCAAATATAATCCCTATTAAAATAATAATTAATAGTATTACAAAAGCTATAAGTATATTTAAACTCTTTACTAGGTTTTCAGTAAGTACAGAAATAATAATTGCTAAAAAAAATGTCCAAAGGGAAATTCCTACTACCCATTTAGAATTATACCGTTTGGAAAAATCTTCGCCTTCTTTTTTTGACATAAAATCCTCCTCAAAACTTTCCTATTTTTTATAAAAAAAGCTGATAGCAATAGCTACCAGCGTGAGTAGTGGCAATAAACTAAGTAAATCTTACGGCTTTAGGTCCAGTAGGTTTTCCCTGATAAAAACTGTCTGTCGCCATAACAGTGGTTTCCCTTTAATTTTACCAATACCCTGTTGCCAAAGGTGCAACTGGATTGCCACTTAGTCCGCACTGTAATCCTCAATTTATTTCATAATGAACAGTCTAGGAGTTTTCCTCAACAGCCAGTCTATTCCTTAGCCTCTTTTGCAAAATAGGTTTCGATAACAGAACTTAATTGATACTAGGCCTCTGATCTTATAAGTTGAACTTATCATCCGCACTACCTCGCTCAAGGCAGACTACTTCTGCTTAAAATCTTAAATGCAGGTTTATCATAATATATTATATAAATATACTATGTCTCCACGAAAGTAGGGTCTACGCCCGCATGCCATTGCAGATCGCCCCATCTTTCTTACTCCCTGTGAAAACCCACGACTGGGCGTCGCAAGCCTAACACAAAGAACTTCATCGATATGCCCTTCGACGGATTTTTAGCCCCGCCCTCTAGAATAGCTGTACTGACTAGAATACTGTACCACTTACATGCTGATTTTATTATAACATGAAATTATGTAAATTACAATAATCTTATTCATTCCTATTAATCAAAAATTTGGTTAAATCCTTGAAAAAGTCTATGTCAATACCATTAAAGGAATCAAGAATGTCCATTGCTTTTTTGCTAAGAATTTCAACTTCTTCTTTGCAAGTATTTAAATCAAAATATTTTAGATATGTCATTTTATTTATGGATTCATCTTCAGCATAATCAAGTATATCATCCTTTATTTGATATGCCAATCCCAGATTTAACCCAAATTTCCTAAGTTTTTCGATATATTCATCATTTGCACCGCCAATTATTGCACCTGATACTAAACTTGCCTGAATTAACCCAGCTGTTTTAGTTCTATACATATAAATTAATTTCAGCTCATCCATATTCTCAAATCCACCTAAAACATCCAGCACTTGTCCTCCGATCATTCCATTTGTGCCGGAATAAATACTGATTTCTTCCATAGCCCTCACATAACATTTATACTCATCAATAGAATGGGAATTATTGATAGTATAATTTAACATGGTTTCAAATGCTAGATTTAGAAGTCCATCTCCAGTAAGTATCGCCATTGCTTCACCAAAGACCTTGTGATTAGTCGGCTTACCCCTTCTGAAATCGTCATCATCCATAGATGGTAAATCATCATGTATTAAAGAATATGTATGTATCATCTCTATTGCTGCCGCAAATGGTAAAATTTTTTCAAGATTAGCATCAAATATCTCATATGCTTTAAGCGCAATAATCGGTCTTAATCTCTTCCCACCTGTAAATAAACTATATTCCATTGCTTCGTATATTTTCTTTTGATATGAATTCTTGTGATCCATCGAAGTCTTAAGATAATCGTCTATTAAGTCCATATAACACTTAAGTTCTCTAGTAATACTCATCCTCATCCTCCTTGAAAAAATTGAATTCCGCCAAAGATTCTTCGTCGCCTAACAGTACCTTAACTTCTCCTTCTGCAGCTTTTAATATATTATTGCAATATTTATACAGTTCAATACCTTTTTTAAATTTTTCTATAGACTCTTGAAGAGTACAGTCATCATCTTCCAATTCAACTAATATCTTTTCCAATTCCGACATAGCTTCTTCATAACTTAACTTTTTATTATCTTCCAATTTTTTTATGCCTCCTTTTCCAAATCAATTATTACAGTCCTAATAGTTCCATCCTTAAGCAAAATATTTATTTCATAACCTATTTTTAATTCGTCAATTGATTTCACGATATTACCGTCTACATCATACAATATACCATATCCTTTATCCAAAGAATACCTGGGGTCAAGAAGTCTAAGCCTATTTTCCAGTATGAGAAGTCGTTTCAATTCTTTGGAAATCTTTTTTTCCAATGAATAATTTAAGTCTCTTAACATATTATCAATATCCTGTTGTCTGTTTTTAAGCTTTAAAATCGGATTGTTATAGGACAAGGATTTGTTTAAGAATTTCAATTGATTATCGTTGGCCAATATATATTTATTGAGATGACTTAGAAGAGTCTCATATTTATTTCTTAAATTATTGCTTAAATAGCTAAAATCCGGCACCGCTAACTCTGCCGCTGCTGACGGTGTAGGAGCCCTTAAATCAGAAACAAAGTCCGTTATTGTATAATCAGTCTCATGTCCGACAGCAGATATAATCGGAGTTTTTAATGAGAAAATTATACGAGCTAATTCTTCATCATTAAATGCAAACAATTCCTCATATGAGCCTCCTCCCCTGCCGGTAATTATTAAATCAATATCCCCTCTGTTGTCTAAATACTTTAACCCTTTAGATATTTCTCTCGCGGCATTTGCTCCCTGCACCGATGCCGGATAAATTAAGATTTCACACGGAGGATATCTTCTCTTTAATATAGTTACTATGTCTCTGATAGCAGCTCCGGTTTTCGAAGTTACAACCCCAATTTTTTTAGGTAAAAAGGGCAAATCTTTTTTGTATTTTTCTTGGAATAAGCCTTCCTTTTCTAATTTTCTCTTTAAATCATCAAAAGATTTATATAAATCACCAATTCCTTTATCTCTAATGCTTCTTACATAAAGTTGATAATCGCCGTCTCTGTCATAGACTGATATGTAGCCTGAAGCCACTACCTTCATTCCTTCAGATAATTTTATCGCTCCATTTTCATTATCTCGTTTAAAAAATACACACCGAATTTTACTTTTATCATCTTTTAAAGAAAAATACATATGTCCGCTATTATGGTGTTTAAAATTGGATACTTCTCCTTCAATCTCTAAATTGGATAAAACTATATCTCCTGCAAATACTCTCTTTATATAATTATTAACTTCACTAACCTTTAAAGGCTTCATTCATTCACCTCCATATGCCCTTTTCTAGTCATCCCTAAATAGGCTATTCCTATAGCGTTATCTGTTGATAACTCCCTTTTAGGAAATATTATAATGGCTTCATCAGTAAAAGCATTTATCAAATATTTTCTAATATAATTGTTTGCAGATACTCCGCCGGTAAATAATACTTTGTTTATATTTGTATCCTTTATAAAATTTCTAATCATTTTTTCTATTACCATTGAAACTGTATGAAATAAGGTATGTATAATATCCTCAACAGGGTAATTCTTTGAATAAATTAGCCTTAAAAAATAATTTTCCAGCCCTGATAAATTTGTCCAATATTTATTCTTAATACTTATGGGAATTTTTATATCAATTAGTTTACCTTTGTCAGAGAGCTTTTCCATCTCTTCACCACAAGGGAATTTAAGCCCCAAATACACTCCAATTCTGTCAATAAGTTGTCCAAAGCTTATATCCAGACTGCCTCCCACTATTTCTATTTCCATGTTATAAACTATATTTTTGACATATAATAATTCACTTGTACCCCCTGAAATATGCAATGCCAAAAATTCCTCTTGCTTCCCTATTACTTTTTCATGTTCAAGTAACAGAGACCCTATATGCCCTTCCTGATGACTGAATTCCTTATAATTCTTTTTAAGTATCATAGAGAGGATCAACGCTTGATTTTTTCCAACAATAAAAACAGGCATATACGAATCAATCGAATCCCTTGGTTTTGAGCTTACTGATATAGTATCAATTTTATTTATGTCTATATTTTTAGACAATCTTTCTATAAGAAATGGAATATTGCTAACATGTTGAAATAAGGCTTGTTGTTGTCTAAGTCCTTTTTCTCTGTCCTTAACCTCCAATACCTTCCTTAAGTCCAACAAAATATTGTTATTTTCGTCTATTACCCCCAACGATGTTGTATAGCAACTTGTATCAATACCTAAATAATATCTACTCATAATCTTTATCCAGGGCTCTTACAAAGCCACCTAAAACTCCATTTACAAATTTAAATGAATCTTCCGAACTGAATTTTTTAACGATTTCGATAGCTTCATTAATGGAAACTTCTAGTGGAATATCTTTTCTGTATAAAATCTCGTAAATAGCTATTCTTAAAGCCACTAAATCAACTTTGGCCAATCTCGAAATATTCCAACCCTCCAAATAAGGTTTGATATAATTATCAATCTCTTCAAGATTATCGGTAATTGCATGTACAGCATCTATTATATAAGAAGTTTCTTTATTATCGTATTCAAAATTGCTTAAAAACAATTCAAGTGCTTCATCAGAATAATCATTGGTGCTTTCCATTTGAAATAAAACCATCATCGCGCCTTCTCTTGCTTGCTTTCTACCCATTATAATCCCCCTAAAGCTCATAATTTCATGTTTATCTAAGGATTTTTATAATTTAAAATTACCCCCTGATTATCAGAGGGTATATATTTAAATCTTTTAATCTTGCTTCTTCTCTTCTTTTTTATCTTCCTTTGGCAAACTAACTCCTTGAATATTGACATTGATTTCATTTACATTCAATGCAGTCATATTCTCTATTGAAGCCTTTACATTACTTTGTACTTCTTTACCTACTTTTGCTAAATTTGATCCAAATTCCACTATGATAAATAAATCAACTTTAGCAATATTTTCATTTAACTCAACTTTTACTCCCTTTGACATATTTTTCATACCCAAAAGTTCAGTAATACCGCCGGTAATACCACCACTCATACCTACTACGCCTTTTACTTCTGTTGCAGCTATACCGGCAATAATAGCAATTACATCATCAGAAATCTTTACATTGCCTTTATCTGCATCATTGATTATTGTATCCCCCATTTAAAACACCTCCAAGCTTAAATTCTAAAGCTATTATATCAAAGGAATACAATCATTACAACAATTCTATTGCTTTTTCATTATTTTAATACTTTCTGTGTCAAATTTGGTTTCAGATTTTACTATATCCAATATCTTTACCATATCCTGTTGAGTTAATTCATCTGTGGAAACAACTACCTTTATTTCATCACTTGTAATAAATGCTAATGCATCCTCAAAACCCTTTGCTTTAACCAGCCCTTCTATTTGCAGTTCTTTTTCAGAAGTCTCACCAATCTTCATTATTTCTTCTTGTGCTTTAGTTCTGACATCATCAGTTGTCTGTGTATTTTTAATAATTCCATCAAGCCTATCAACCAATCCAGCTCTCAATTTATCTCTAGAAAGCCTGTATTCAACAAAATAATTTATATTTGAATCGGAAACTGTTTTACTTAATTCACCCAATTCATTATTGCTAGTTGTAATTGCATTTGTTATATTTTCTTCATTTGGAAGAGAGTCCACTATATCAAAATCTTCTTCAGATGACATATATTCATTATTCTCCATTTGCATAACTTCATAATTCTGATAATCCTTTGATACCTTTGTAAGTGCATCTTGTGTTAATCGGTAATTTAAGTATCCGGTAAATACTAAAAGTACTAACAAGATTCCTATGATTGCAGGTCTTTTTATCTTAAACATCAAACCATCCCCCCTATTTACTAGAATATACTTGAACCCTATTTCCACTTATCCCCAATACTGTCTTAACTGCTTCATAGAGTTTTTCCATTATTATGAGGTCATTTGCGCCTTCGGCAACAACTATTACACCTTTGACATTTGGCTTAACTTCTTTTAAAAGAACCAATGACCCATCATTTGACTTACTCACCATTTGCGAAGTAATATCCTCTCTGTTTACTTCCCTTGTCCCCCCTTCTGAATCCAATTCTTTTGTAGTCTCTGTCGTTTTTGTTGTATTGGTTGCAGGTACTTTTTCACTTGAATCCTCCAATGTGATCATCACGCTTATCTCCCCTACGCCATTTAATTTTCCTAAAATATTTTCCAACTTTTTCTCTAAATAAGAACTATAATCATCTTCAAGAATATTTTCACGTATTATTACTTCTTCTTTTTCTACTGCCTTTTTATCCTCAATCAAAAAGTTTACTCCAATTAAAAGTATGATTGATGCGACCAATATTATGAATAAATAATTAATAAACTTTTTATTATTTAAGTTTTCTATATGTTTCTTTATTTTATCAATTATTTCTTCCATATCTTTCCTCCCCCTTTTTAACTGAAATTATTAATCTTTCTTCGTCTATCTGTAAATAGTCTATAATCAAATTTTTTAATTCCTCGAAGTCGTTAGCACTGCTACTAACTGGTATTGATTCATTTCCAAGATTAATTTTCTCTATTTTGATTTCACTATCTTTTGATTGTTTATCCGTATCCAAAATAATATTGATGTATTCTATTAATAAAAGATTCTGATCATCCGGTTTTGTAGATATATATATATCTTTTACTTTATAATCGCTATTCTCCTTTACTATTTTTTTTATTTCACTGGATAGGTTAGTTTTAAAAATCTCTTCTATTTGTTCATTTTGCGTACTGACAACATCTTCCTTCATTGTTATGTCATTTGAGAAAGTTTCGATTTTTTCATCAAGATTTATGTCAAAATTGATTAGTTTTGTGAAAGGGCTTATCACTGTAAACACAATAATTATACCGATTATAAAATCCACATATTTTTTCATATTGCCCTTAGGAATTATCAATTCCACTAAAGATATAATTACGAATAAGACTACAATATCCTTCAACCATTCCCGTATAAAATTAGCTACAATATTTATCACCTACCTTAGCATTATTAAACTGTTACCGGTGTCCACTATAATCGTTATGGTAATAAAAAACATCATTGCTACAGAAACCATACTAATCAATATCAACAAAAGGGTTTTACTTACATCGCTAAAAAAATTTGAAATATTCTTTGAAACTATCGGTTCAATTACCACGCCGACTATTTTGTATATAAGTAATAAAGTCCCAATTTTTATTAATGGCAATATAGTAATAAAAATTATTATAAACAATCCAATAATACCTATCCCATTTTTTAATATTGCCGAAGAACCAATAACTGTTTCCACCGCATCAGACAAAAATCCTCCCACCACAGGAACAAATCTATCAACAGCAAATTTTGCAGTTCTTATTGAAATGCCATCTATTTTTGTTGAAAGCCCATGTATAGTGATAATGCCAACAAATACTGTAAATGCAGCTGATATAATAAATGTAACAATTTGATTCCCAAATTCTGATAGCTTTCTCAGCTCGGCTCTTTCAGATAAATTGGATAAAATACTTATAATAAAAGAAAAGTTTATCAGTGGCAGAATGACACTCTTTACTACGATTCCTATAATATTAACAGTTCCCAATATCATTGGATGGAAAATTAACTTGGTATTAGGTCCACCTGTCAACACTAAAAATGTCAATAATATGGGCAACAATATTTCCATAAACTCAATCATCGAATTAATAGTTATTTTTACAGTTTCCATTAATTGATAAAAACTTCCTATTACTAGTATTGCTATGAGAATATAGGTAACATAGTTTGCAAAGCTAGCTACAGAAGCATTCTCAAATGTACTTTGAATATTTGTAAGCAATGCAGATATCAAGGCTATAATAAGTATTTTTGATAAAAAGCCTAAATTAATTTTGATTTCTTCAATAAATTTATTTGCTATAGACTTAATAAAAGACTTACCATCGATTATCATTTCACCTTTTAAAAACTTGCTTAAATATTCCTTAAAGCTCATTTTCGGCATCAAATTGTTATTTCCCAATACATCTTCAAGCAAAGAATCAAGTTCTTTTGTATTAAATAAATCCAATTGTTCTTCAATAATAAAATCATTTATTTCTTCATTTCCAAAGACAATATTGGGGATAAAAATAATTACAATAAATATTAAAATTGCTTTTTTCATCATCTCACCCTTAGGGTAGTATTTTTACAATTAAATCCATTAGCGCTAGTATAATCGGTATTGCTAAAACCATAATCAATACTTTACCAGCAAATTCAATTTTCATCGCTATAGATGCTTCTCCGGCATCTCTTGATATTTGGGATGCAAATTCCACTATATAAGCCATACCAATAATTTTTAATATGGTATTAAAATAACTTATATTTACATCAACTTTTGATTGCAATGTGCTTATTGTATCTACAACATAAATTAGTTTACTAAGTACTAGAGTGAATATAATCACACCGGTTACTATGGAAACAAGAATTGCGAATTCAGGTCTTAATCCCTTTAGTATAACAACTATTATTGTGGCTAATATCCCTAATCCCACTACTTGAAATATCTCCATAATTGCCTCCTGTTAGAGCCTAAATAATACCTTGACATCATTAAAAAGCTTGCTTATTAAATTAATTACCATTCCCAATACTATGACAACTCCAACTAATGTAGTAAGATAGGCATATTCTTCTTTCCCAAACTTAACAAGTACGGTATGTAATATACCGGCTAAAATTCCTATTCCTGCAATTTTAAAAATTATATCAACATCCATTTTTTTCTCTCCCTATATTAAAATAATAATTATCCCTAATCCCAACAAAAGACCTAAGGATCTGTACATCTTCTCATTTTTTTTTCTATCTTCTTTTGCTTCTGTTATCAAGGTTTCAAGCTCTACTAATAGATAATTAAATTGCTTTTCTTGATCTAATCTATTGGTTTTTCCTATCATCTTACCTAATGATAAAAATAAATCTATATCTTCTTTTCTAAAAAACAAATCCTTCAAATATATCTCGCTGACTAAAAAGCTATAATATATGTCACCGCTATGGTTTTTAAGTAAGCTATCCCTTATTATTAGAAATATTTTCGCGATTTGTTTATTGACTTTATTTGAAGTGTTTTTAAGAGCCTCTGGTAACGGGTTAGAAAATATTATAATTTCTGACTGTAAAATTCTGATGCCTTGTTGCAAAGCTATCAGATTCTCCACACGTTTAGAATACTTTTTCCCATAAAGAAACCCCAAAGATGTTGAAGTTATAAATATTAGAATGAATAAACTCGCCTTTATAAAAAACATATATTATTTTCCTCTCCATAGATTTTGATAGGTTTCTCCGTCAATTATTGCCCTAATAGTCCCAACTCCTAGACTGTTATCTAAAACGATATATCTTTTAAATATTTTTTCTTGAAAAAAATTTTTCAATCCATTCCTCATCCTAATATCTGCTATATTTCGCCCGTGAACTGTTGCTATAAGTTTTATACCTGCTCTTAATGCTTCATCAATTGCTTTTGCATCTTGGGCACTTCCTATTTCATCAACTGCTATAATTTCTGGTGACATTGCTCTTATTAACATCATAATTCCATGGGATTTTAAACAACCATCTAGGATATCCGTTCTTATGCCAACATCTTTTTGAGGAATACCATTATAAATTCCTGCTATTTCTGATCTTTCATCTACTACTCCGATTTTAAAGCCTCTATATTTATTTTCGAAATCTCCATTGCTTAAATTTCTGACAATATCTCTAAGCAATGTTGTTTTTCCGCATTGCGGCGGTGAGATAATGAGAGTATTATAAAAATTACCATCTTTGTCTATTAACTTAGGGATAATATGATTTGATATTCCAATTTTTTGCCTAGCAATTCTAAAATTTAATGAAGATATATCTTTTATCCCTTCAATGTCTGAACTCCCATAGATAATTTTCCCGCCAATGCCAACCCTATGTCCCCCTCTAATTGTGATAAAACCATACTTTATTTCTTCAGAAAGTGCGTAGATAGAATAATTGGTAGTCAATTGAAATATTTTCTCTATTGCATTTAAGGAGATTTGCAACCCTTCTTTTGGATTAAGAGACACTTCTCCTTTGCCGGAAACAAAATAATCCTTGCCGGAATAATATATATTTAAAGGCGAATTGACCCTTAGTCTGATTTCTTCTACTCCCTCCTTATAATCTTTTGGTATCTTTGAGAGGGGTAATCGTATTTCCGGAATAAAATTACTTAATACCAGATTAAAAGCATCTATTCCATCTTTCATATAACCTGTCCTCCTTAATATAAATTGTATGAACAAGCTATATAATTATTACAAAAAAAATTGGTCTAAAGCCAAATGGCTTTAGACCAACTAAAATAATTTTTATTCTTCATCTTCTTCAGCATTACAACAACAATCTTCATCATCACAGCATTCCATAAACTCATCAAAGTCAAAATCATCGTCGTCATAATCATCATATTCATCATCATACTCATAAATCTCATCTTCTAAATCTGCTAAATCTTCGTCGATATAATTTACATACTCTTCTAAATCTGCATGTTCATCAAGTAATTCATCTAAAACATCAGCAAATTCTTCCAGAGTATCAATAATATTGACTAATAGTTTACCTTCTTTTGTAGACTCATCTACATCCAGCCCATCTGCTAAACCTTGTAAATAAGATACCTTCTGAAATAAATAATCCATATTACCCCTCCATTTTTAAATATATTATACTCTGGACATATACTCTCCGGTTCTAGTATCTATCCGAATTTTATCACCTATATTGACGAACAAAGGAACATTTAGAGTTACACCAGTCTCAACAGTTGCAGGCTTTGTTGCACCGGAAGATGTATCTCCTTTTATTCCCGGCTCAGTATGTGTCACTTCAAGTTCTACAAAATTTGGAGCCAATACTTCAAAAGCCTTTCCTTTATAAAATCTTATAGTAGCGATATCATTTTCCCTCAAGTATTTTATCGCTTCTTCAACTGCTTCAATTTCTAAAGGAAGTTGCTCATAAGTTTCCACATCCATAAAATAGTATAATTCTCCGTCACTATAAAGATATTGCATTTCCTTAGTTTCAATGATTGCAAGTTCAAATCTTTCAGTAGGATTAAAAGTAACTTCCTTACTTCCTCCTGATAAAACGCTCTTTATTTTTGTTCTTACAAATGCTGCTCCTTTTCCTGGTTTAACATGTTGAAAATCTATAACTTGAAACACATCGCCATCCATTTCAAAGGTAATGCCTTTTCTAAACTCTCCTGCCGAAATCAAATTATTACCTCCCTACATTATTTCCCTCTTTATATTGTTCAATTCTTTGGTAAATATAAATAATCCAATCAAATAGGTATACCCTATTATACCAATATCTATTATTTACCACAAGCTCTAAGTTTACTATAAATAATAAAATTTTAGCGGATAGCTTTATAAAGTTAAAATTATCAATTTCACGATTCAGAATTAATATATATTTTCCCAAATATAGGATAATATATCCTTTTTCAAACTTTATTCAATTAATATTGTCTTTTACAAGCTTATTATAATTCTTTATAAAGTTCTAACCTAGGATGTATAAATCCCGGAATATAGACTCCATATCTATATATATAAGATCTTTTATAAAATATAGAGGGGCCATCCTCTATAGTCCCATTGGTCAATACAATACCTTCAATTTTGGACTCTTTAATGATATCAGGATTTAGATATGTATTTCCATTTACTATTACTATCCCCTTAAAATCTATATTGGAATTTATATATAAATCTCCGTCAATATATAATAATCCTTCAAACTCAATTTTTGCATCATTATTCTTATCCCCAATTTGTAAATTAATTGACCTGTTTAGCTTATTTTCAATTATAAAAATATTTTTTTTCTTCATAAAATCTTCTTTTATTTTTATATTATTACGATATAATTCTATTTTTTTATCATTAGTAATAATTATTTTATCATTATCAAATGTTCTCAGCACTTTAAAATCTGGCCCTGACGGAAGCTCGTCTATGGAAATATTATTGCTTATATAATTTATCAAATCATCTATTTCCTGACATGTATTATTGTCTAAGACGGGTATTCCCTGTTCATATAGATCATTCACCAAGGGTCCATATGCTTTTAAAGATGTTTCTATCCCATTGTATATTGATTTTGACTCTATGAATATATTTCTCTTATATGCTGTGCTATAATTTGTAAAACCGATCGTTACAGTAGTATATTTATCATTTTCATCTAAATCAAAGCTGTCCAAATCTATCCTATAACTTGGAATAGTCATATCCTGTAATTTATTTTTAATAACAGGATATATATGATTTAAATAATACTTATCATCATAAAGTACTTTATTTATCTTTGATTCTGCTAGATAGTAGGATTGAACCTTATTTATTGAGGATACTGTAATTAGACTTTGAAATTTTGTAATATAAATTAAATAAGTAGAAAATATCATAATTATGCTCATAATTAGTAAAGCAAATACCGTCATAAAACCTTTTTTACTATTTATGTGTCCGTCTTTAATAATCAACGGGACACCTTACCGCTATTGTAGATCTAAACCTGTGATATGCATTATTATTTCCTACAACTATATTTAAATCTATGATACCACTTTCAAAATCTATATTTATATCCTCGATTGATATTACATTATCGCATACAATATTATATCCGGGTATATCTTTTTTATTTGGATAGGATGGATCATTTTTATTATAGGCAACTCTATTAATGCTTTTGTCTCCAAGATAATATGCAATATATCTATACTCTACATTTCCCATTTCAGTAGTATTTTCTTGCATGATAACAAAACCCATATTATCACGGTGATTATTCTCTATTACACTTATATTGTGAACAGATATGATTTTATCAGCTTTCTTGATTTCTTCTTTTATAAATTCAATCCCATATCTTCCGTTTAATAATATCTCGTCATATGTTTCTCCAAGAACAGAAGAATTTATGGCAAAAGTTAACATAGAAAATAAACTTACAACTAAAATAGAAGATATACCTATGGATAATAAAAGTTCAATCAAGGTAAATCCATTATTCTTTAGGTATTGACGCTTTGAAGTCCACATTGAAACCATTCTCCTGATCTTTTAAAGATACATTCACTCTTAAGTCAATTAGTTTTTCTTCAGAATTTACTTTGTATAAAATGCAATCATATCTTTCACTATCTATTTCATTTTCTATAAGTATATCATTTAAATCTATTGAATCGAACTTTTCAATTAAAGGTATTACTTCCATTGAAAAATCCTTGTCTGCCTTTAACCTTTCTACCACCATCTCTCCAAGATACATCATCTCTGATCTGTCTTTTATCTTATTAAAATTATTAAAAGATGAAACTATAATTGGAAAACAGGTTACTGAAATCAACCCTAATAAAAAAAATCCTACTATTACATCAATTAATATATATCCATTTTTGATCATATTCTACCTCAATCTATTGATCTTATAGTGACTTTACCAGTATTAACAGCAACGGTTAATACATAGGTCCTGTCCTTACTATCTTTTATATAAAATGAATCTGCAACACTTGCTGTTCCTGAACCTGTAAATGATATTTTATTATGCTCGGAATTTTTTATCAATTCTATTCCGTATTCAAATTTATATTTTTTAACTGTTTCCCATTTATTTACTGTGATATTACATTTAATCATGTAACTGTTGTCATTGTAATTTAGATAAACTGTGTATCTCTTATTATCAACTATTGCCCTATTTCTAGCATATAAAATGTCCTTTCTAAATTCCCTTAATTCTTGTTGCTCTTTTATCCTGTTTAAGATAGTTATCTTAGGTGCTGCAATTGAAAGAATGATTGCAAAAATGGCTAATATGGCTAGCAATTCTATAATCGTATAGCCCTTATGACTATTAGTATTTATCATCATTTAAATGATAGAGCATATATACCACTTCCGCTCTCGTTATTTTATTATCCATATTAATAAAACTGTTCGATTTTACTAATCTTTCATGCAGCATTTTTATAGCCATATCATTCCATTTAAAACCGTAATTATTTTCTACATTCCTCATTATCTTTTCTACTTCTCTGTATGATATAGGGTTATTGGAATAATCCTTAAATTCCACTGAATCCCAGTTATATACTCTACTTAAAATAGTTAAGAATTCTACTTTAGAGATATTATTTTCAGGTTTAAAAGTTTTATCTCCATACCCATAAATAAATCCCCTCCTAATATAAGAATTTATTTCATCCCTCGCCCAATGACCTCTTGTATCCGGAAACACAGAGGCATTTTTATCTACAAATACGCTAAATATTCCGTCATTTTTTAAGCTCATAGGTCTTATATAGGTTTTTATTACGCCTTCTTCAATTACCGAAGGAAGATACAACCATTTATTGTCAACATATCTGTAAATTCCACCCTTGACCTTATCGCCATAATATTCAAAAATTATCTCAATCAATTTATTGTCGTCCATATTGGAAGATGTATTTAATATACTTACATTATAGCTTTCACTTGCCTTAGTGAAATAAGTAGAATTAAATTTGGTATTATTATATAAGGTATCAATAGTTACAGTTACAGGATTAAAATATGTACCGCTAGTTATGCTAATTCCAAAGGCATTGTCAAAACTATTTAAACTTCCGCCTTTTATTGGAATTAATGCTGAAATTCTTTTATTTATTGCACTTTCTTGACTAAAATTCTTAAACTTCGCTTGATAACCTTCTGAATATCCATCAAAAAATCCCGCAATAAATCCATCCCTATAATTAGAGCTTTGTAAGCTTAAATTATAATCATCTATTATTTGTAAATTATCAGGAACAGATCTCTTCCAATCATTGTTTAGATATTTTAGATAATCTTCTGTTGCAATAATTTCTCCCTGTATTAATCCGACTTCCTTTCCATGAATATATGCCTCTCCTTCATCTCTTACGGTTTCATTTATATTAGCCTCTCTGAATACTTTATTGTACTCTATTTCATAAGCATCTTTAAACCCGGATAAAAATCCATCCATGTACTCTTTATTATCGCTTCTTAATGAATAATCCGAAATAATATCTCTATCAGATGGCAAATTCCTTGTAAAGTCATTATCTCTATTTTCATAATAACCCTTTACCCCAAAGGTTCCTCCGAACAATGCTCCCAATTTTTCTCCATCTTCTACTCCCTGTTCTAAGGAAGTCAATATAGGCTTAATTATAGCCTTCTCATAAGACTTTTTGTACCATTCTTCAAAGAATGTTGTAAATTGTGATAAGAATTCATCAACATATTCTCTGCTTTCCATATTTAAATTAAACATTCTTTTTAATGTTCTTTCATTAGGCAGAGCTTTCTTCCAATTGGCTTTAACACCATTTTGAAAATCACGGTATCCATATATACTCCCTAATGCCTTTCCTAACTCAAATGGAAAATCTAATTCCGTTTTCTCCTCAGATATATGCTCTCTATACCCATCAAAAAATCCTGAGCGATATGATGATTCATCCTCTATTAAATCAATAGGATAATCATCGGATGAATAATGCTTTCTCCAAGCAGATTCTGCAGAAACACCTTTACCCTTATTTTCTCTAGCCAGTTCTTCACCGGTATCATATCCTAAATCATAATCTCTTTTTGCTGCATAGACTACTAGTGAATTTGAAATCAACAATAAAATTATAAAGAATATAAGGACTTTTCCTATTTTCTTTTTCATCTACTCACCCCTTCGTGTTTTACTAATACAAGGACTTTTCCAACAGGCAATGCTTCCCCTGAGGCTATTCCATTATTTTCCATTATTTCATTTTTATATTTGTTACTACCATAAAAATGTTGTGCAATGCCTGACACAGTATCTCCGGCTTTAACAATATAAAACTCATATGCTAAGTCATTATTTGCATTTTCGTATTCATTATGCGGGTAAAAGGCTTCTAATTTATCAATCAACATAACACCATAATCATCACGATTATAAGGTAATTCATAATAAATATGCGTTAATTCTAAAGGATATAGGTTTAAATCCTGTGGTGGACTTACATTTATATTTGACCATCCTACCCATGATATTCCTTCTGACATGCTCACATCAATATTTTTACCGTCTTGAGTTCTGAATCTCATGCCCAAAATTCCCGGTGAATACCCAAAAGAGTTAACCCACAAGCTTATTGTCTCAGGAGGATATTTAAATACCAGATTATTGCCCAGCAAATCTATATATGCCCTATTTTCATCACCAAGAGCTATGATGTTGTATTCAAACCTCAATGAATATTTCCCCGATTTTCTTATGGTTGAAGGAATTACATCGCCTTTTATATATTCATTCGATGGTATAAAGGTATAATTTATACTTTCAAAGTCAGTTAATAATTGTACCTTTTTTAAATTCTCATCTCCTGTTGAACTGTATGTTGGACTATATAACTCATCCGTGTCTTCAGAACTTTCATTTGATATTTCAACATAATCCTCAAATGATCCAAATAGGGATCCTTCCTCCAGATTATCAACTGTGGCTACTTGTATTATATTTGGGTTTGTCTCCGCAAGTCCTTCTAAACCATAGATTTTCAAATACATATTTCCACTTATTTCATTATCATCTTTTCTGTCTATAGAAATATTATCAACTAATATTCGCCTGGGGCTTGTCCCTATTGAACGGATAACATCAACAATTCCATCATAGCTACCGCTAAATGGAATTGAAATTCCCATTTGTTTAACTTCCATATCCCCCAAATTCTCTATAGAAGGTCTATCAAAATTATAGTCTTTAAATGCCACTCTATCATCTTTCATTAAATCATTAAGCAAATAAATAATCTGGGATTGATCTAAAATCGGAAAATAGCGTGAAAGGATTTGCTCTCTTTCCACATCCAATATATCATTTTCTTTCTTTATCTTTTTTCCCTTTTCTAAAGTGTTATTCATATCCGTTATTTTAGTATCCAATTCCATTTTCTCATTTTTTAAGCTAAATATCCTTTCTCTCTGCGGAGCAATGATGAATCTAAAGGAACCCCATAGAATAAGTATAAAACCTAGAGTAATAAGCAAGAATTTTTCATTTTTTGTTAATGGACGAATTTTTTTACTCTTCAGGCTCATTTCCACCATTACTCACATCCTTTAAAGCTATATTTAGATTGAAATTATAATAATCCTCAATTTGACTTATATTTGATATAAAGACTTCATTATATTCTTCTATTGATGAAAGTCCCTTTGCAAATTCAGCTATTGCATACTTATCCTTAGATATACCGATAATTTGTATTTCTCCGTCGTATACGCTAAACGTAGTCAAAAACATATCTTCTGGCATTTTATTCTCCACAAGCCTTAAAAGTTCATCATCAATTACGTCCTTCGATTCTATTATTTCATCTAATCCCTTAATTTTCGTGACTTCTTCTCTGAACACAGTCAATTCGTCTTCCAGCATTTTAATTTCATTTACTTTTTTGATGGTTTTAGAATTTTGACTAATTCCTGTTCTATAGTCTATATCCGATTCAAGTTTCCTTATAGTAAAATAATTATATACACTATAAGCTACAACACCTATTATAGTGAAAAAGAGCAAAATATATAAAATTAAGACTTTATCAAATTTAAAAGAACGCTTTTCAATATATGGTTCAAAGAAATTTAAATCTCTCATGCTTTCACCCCTAGGCGAATTAGACCACCAACGGCATTAGCATATAATGACAAATCTCCATCGAATTTAAGCTTATTTAAAGATTTTAACTTATAACTGGGCCTATTAAAATATTCGGAAAATATCTTTTCAATACCTTCAATTTTAGTCAAGTCTCCATGCAATAATATCAAATCAATATTGTTCCCAATCTCTCTGGTTCTATAATATTTAAAAATCATTTCTACATTATCCATAATATCGTTGATGTTTCTCTTAATTCCATTTATAAAATAATAATCATCATTGGATTGAGAAATATCGGCGTCTAGATAATTAAAAGATTCAATCTTTCTAAAGATATGTTCATATGTACAATCAAATTTATCCTTAGATTCATCTAGAAATTTAGAAAAATTATGCTCAACAACCCTTGATACTTTTATATTTTCATCTTTGAAAATAGATAGTCCAATATTATCATAATTTATATCTAAAAAGGCAATAGTATTATCTGTATATTGCTGATTGTTTATATTAGTGCAAAAGCTTAAAAGTTTACATATAGAATTTCCTTTGTAGTCCAGTACTGAAGGTTTTAAACCTATATTTTTCAACAATTTAAGATGACTTTCCACCATATTGATAGGTACACCAATAATCAGTAAATTAAGTTTTTCTACACCATTATCCAATTGACTGCCCATGTTTATGTATTTAACTATATAATCCTCTGGTTGAATTGGAATATAATCCCCCAGCTGATATTTTATAAGGTTTTCAATATCATTTGTATCAACTTTTGGGAATAAAACTTCTCTAAGAACAATTTCAGATGAATTGATTACTGCATGTGTATTAACTAGTGGTATATCATTGCTAAGTAATCCATTTCTAATGATGTATCCCAATTGCTCTATGTCGTTTATGATTCCATCTTCATATATACCGTTCGGAATACTAATGGAGCAATATCTGTTGATTTGTATTCCTTTTTTAGAAAACTTTCCCTCAACAATCCTAACCTCATTTGAATTAAAGTCAATTGATATGGTTTTTTGTGTACTGATTAAACTCAAAATAAACCCTCCCATTATTTCTCAATCCATTAAGAATGTTTGTAATATAAATTTTAGGACAAAAAATTACTCTTCTAAATGAAAGTTTTGAAATACCATCTCATTATGCTATCCCCCCAGAGTACGGTGAAGAAAAAGGCTAACACAATAAAGGGTCCAAAGGGAATTGGATCTTTACTGGTTTTTATTCCTGTAATGAGTAAAATCAGTGAAATGATTGCACCTAGTATAAAGGATAAAAACATATTGAATATAATGTATTTAGTCCCTAAAATAAACCCTAAAGAAGATATAAGAATTACATCTCCATCACCCATACCTCCTTTTGACAATATAACTATTACTAAAAATACTCCTCCCCCTAATACCAACCCTCCAAGACTATCTAATATTTCAAAAGAGTCATATATATAATAATTTAATAATTTATATAAAACGGACAGTATAAATATAATAATCACTAAAATATCAGGAATAATCATTTCTTTTAAATCAATAAAAGATATTGCAATTAAGACTGAAGCCACCATTGTATAAAATATAAAATCTAATGACAATCCGTAAAAATAAAAAAAAGCTAAATAAACAATTGCATTTAAAAATTCAACGATTGGATATCGATTTGATATCGGAGCTTTACAATATCTGCATTTACCTCGAAGAGCTATAAATGAAAACAAAGGTATATTATCATACCACCTTAGGTTTATACCACATTTAGGACAGTGTGATGATGGATAAACTATGCTTTCATTTCTAGGAATACGATATATACATACATTTAAAAATGACCCAATAATCAATCCATATATAAAGATTAAGATTTTCATGCAAACCTCCTAAATACAATTCACAATTGAAAAGGCAATTCACAATTCACAATGCACAGTTCACAATTGAAAAGATAGTGAAGAGTGAAGAACTAAGAACTAAGAGCTGTTGAGGTCATCTTTTCGAGTCATTAAAATCGGAGATCTCTAACATTGATTTGTTTTTAAGGATAGAATTCCGGATAACAAAACGATTACGATTTTTGTGGCAGGGAAAGCTATGCTTTCCCGCCTGAACATTTAGCTATATTTTATGTCTTTTTAGATACTATTAATCTCCTTTTTATGGATTCTCTGGTAAATCAGCAGTTTCATCATCTGAAATTTTATCAGGTGTTACTGTGATTTCACCTTCTTTATCAATTGTTACTGTATAGGATTTTATTTCACCTTCTTCATAATTTACTCCCTTTGGAGGAGACGGCCATGTATCAAAATAATTTGTTGCACTGTATGGACTATCCCCACCACCCGAAGGTTTCCCATCCTCATCTGCTGTCCAAGTAATTGGATCTGTCGGATTGCCATTTTCCGCTATAGCAAGATTAGCGGCACTTTTTAGCATAGTTACATTTGCATTATGGGCAGTTATTGCAGCTTTCTTTCTAGCTCCTGATACTCTCGGCACAGCCATAGCTGCTAAAATCCCAAGTATTGCGATAACCACTACAAGTTCAATAAGCGTGAAACCCTTTCTTTTTCTTCTTTTGTCAATCCAAGTTAACACTTTATTTCCCCCCTTATTTCGATACTCATCTGATCAATTCACAATTAAAGCCGGAGGTTCCTCTACTAAATCGTATTTACCACATCAAACATAGGCATTGCCATTGCTATTACAATAAACCCTATAATCAATGCCATACCTACTATAAGTATCGGCTCAATAAGAGTTGTCAGCCTTTGAAGGTTCGTCTCAACTTCTTCATCATAAAAATCAGCAGTTTTATATAATATATCATCCAATGCCCCTGATTCTTCCCCTACTTTTATCATTGAATCCACCATAGGAGGAAAAATACCTATATCTTTGATAGTCCTGGAAAGAGGTATGCCTTTTCTTATATTCTCTATACCATCATTTATCCCTTTCTCAACAACAACATTGTTTACAACTCTCCCCACCACTTCCAAGGCTTGTATCAAAGGTATGCCTGAGGATATAAGTGTTGAAAGAGTGCGAGTAAACCTTGATGTGATAATCTTAGAAGTTGTAGTATTTATAATAGGTATTTTTAATTTTAGACTATCTAAAAATCTCTTGCCACTATTGGTCTTCTTATAAACATGCGTGCCGATAATTAGGCTTAATAAAACAACTCCGTATATATACCAATGTGTATTTAGGGATTCGCTTAAGGACAACATAATCCTAGTAGGTCCCGGCAGCGGAGAATCACTGCTTTCAAACATCCCAATAAAAGTAGGTAATACAAAGACAAGCATAAAAATAACTACTGCTACAGAAACTATGATAAGAATCATCGGATAAATAAGAGATGATTTTATTTTGTTTTCCAATTTATTTTCTTTTTCAAAATGTATAGCCATTCTCTCCATGATGGTATCCAAATTCCCACTTATTTCTCCGGCTTCCACCATACTGGTCAAAATCGTGGGAAATATATTTTTATGTTTTTTCATGGCCTCTGAGAGCACAAGACCTTTTTGAACATCCTCATTAATGGATATTATCGCTTTACATAAGGTTTTATTTTCTGCTTGAACAGCTAATATATCCAAACATTTGACAATCCCCAATCCTGCATCTATCATAGTGTAAAATTGTCTGCAAAATACAGCCAAATCCTTTTTCTTGACCTTTGGAGTAAATAACTCAACCTTGGCATCTGCCTTGATATCTCTTTCTACCAACAATGGCATATGGTTCTTATCCTTAATCATAGAGACAACATCTGATTCATCATTTGCTTCAAAAAATCCCTCAATGATTTGACCAGTTTGACTTACCGACTTGTACTTAAATACCATAATATTACCTCTATATTAAATATTTCTTGATATCTTCCTGATTAAATGCTTGCATCAATACTGTCTCTTTCCTTATGAACCCTTTTTTGTATAAATCTATCAAATAGGAATCCATAGTTTGCATATTATATTTGCTACCTGTTTGAATTACCGTGTCAATCTGATATATTTTATCTTCTCTAATTAGATTCCTAATTGCCTGTGTAGCTACCATTATTTCAAATGCAGCAACTCTACCATTACCTTCATAATTTATTAAGAGCTGTTGAGAAATAATTGCTTGTATTACCGAAGAAAGTTGGATTCTTATCTGTTGCTGCTGATGGGGCGGAAATACATCTATTATTCTATCAATTGTTTTAGCAGCCCCTAATGTATGCAGAGTGGATAAAACCAGATGCCCTGTTTCAGCAGCAGTAATTGCAATACTCATAGTCTCTAAATCTCTCATTTCACCGACAAGTATTACATCCGGATCTTCTCTCAATGCGCCACGCAATGCATTTGCAAAAGATTGGGTATCACTTCCTATCTCCCTTTGATTTACAATGGCTTTATTGTGTTTATGAAGATATTCTATAGGATCTTCAAGAGTTAATATATGACAATTTCTCTCATTATTTATTTGATTAATAATTGAAGCCAATGTAGTTGATTTACCGCTTCCTGTAGGCCCTGTAACCAAAATTAGACCTCTTTTCAATCTAGATAAATCTTTTATAACCGGGGGCAATCCCAAACTTTCCATAGTAGGTACCTCAATAGGTATTATCCTAAGTGCCATGCCGAAGCTCCCTCTTTGCTTATAAACATTGACCCTATATCTACCCACTCCCGGATTCGAATATGAAAAATCTATCTCTCCTATCTCTTCTAATATCTTAAATTGTTTTTCATTTAATGCTTGCATAGTAAGTTCCTTTGTATCATTTGCTGATAAAGCCTTATCCCCTATATTCACCAGCTCTCCGGATATCCTAAAAGTAGGCGGAATACCAACTGTTAAATGAATATCGGATGCTTTCATTGAAGTACCTAAATTTACAATCTCTGTTAAGTCCATTAAACCACTCCTATCATAAAGTAAATCCTACTCTCATAACTTCTGAAAAAGTTGTCTTTCCCTGCAGTGCTAAATCCAATGCTGATTGAAACAATGTAGTCATTCCCTCTTCTATTGCCTTTTCTCTAATGTTATCAGTTGTAGCATTGGAATCTATCAATCTTCTGATGCTCTCATCAATAGGCATGATTTCATGTACAGCTGTTCTGCCTCTAAAACCTTGATTACATGAATTACATCCAGTGGGTCTAAATAATGTTATTTTTTCATCTATCGGCATCCCCAACATTCTCTTTTCCGTATAATCAATCTCATATGGCATTTTACATTTATCACAAAGCACTTTCACCAGTCTCTGAGATACTACGCCTATTACAGCTGAAGATACTAAATACGGCTCTATACCCATATCTATTAACCTTGCAATGGTTGAAGGACTGTCATTGGTATGAAGAGTAGATAATACCAAATGACCTGTAATAGCAGCCCTCACAGCTATCTCAGCGGTTTCATTATCCCTTATTTCTCCAACCATAATAATATCCGGATCTTGTCTTAAGATGGATCTGAGACCTGTTGCAAAAGTTAATCCGGTTTTTTTATTTACATTTACCTGATTTACGCCATTCAATTTATATTCTACAGGATCTTCAACTGTGATGACATTTTTTTCTGTTACATTCAATTCCTTTAACACCGTATAAAGTGTTGTAGTCTTTCCACTACCGGTAGGACCTGTTGCCAATATCATGCCATAAGGTTGGGAAAGAATATTATTAAAAATCGACAAATTTTTTTTACTTAAGCCCAAACCTTCCTTTGAAAAATTGAAATTGCTTTTGTCTAAAAGCCTTATAACCATTTTTTCCCCATAAACTGTAGGCAATGAAGAAATCCTCATATCTATTTCTTTATCCCCAATTTTACTTTCTATTCTTCCATCTTGAGGAATTCTTTTTTCCGCAATATCCATTTTCCCTATGATTTTTATTCTAGTAACAATAGCTGAAAGATTTGCTCTTGGAAGAGTCATGATTTCTCTTAAATCACCATCAATGCGAAATCTAACCCTAATTTCATCTTGATATGGCTCTATATGAATATCAGAAGCGCGAGTTCGTACTGCTTGTTCGATTATGGAGTTTATGAGCCTTACAATCGGTGCAGTAGCTACTTCCGATACTTCTTCCTCTTCTATATCGCCATTATCTATAAATCCGATCTCAGATTCTGAAAATTCTTCCAAGACCTTTTTTGTACTAACACCGCTATAAAATTTGTCAATTATCTTATTTATTTCTTCCGCAGTTGCCATCATAGGTTCTATATCCATCTTGGTAAATAATTTTACATCATCTTTTGCAAAAATATTTAATGGGTCAACCATAGCAACTATTAAAACATTATCTTTAATATCTATACCTACAAGTTTATACTTTCTTGCTATATTTTCAGGTATCGAAATAACAGCTTCTTGATTGATATCGTATTTATCTAAATCAACCCTTTTCATTATATCATCCTCTTAAAAAACTTAAATTATCTGGTAATATTCGACATAAATGTCAAAAATCCCTTCTTTTTATTACATATTTTTCAAATATTTAATTTTATTTTTATAACGAATAGGAAAGTTCTATAATTCCTTTAATTTGATAGAACTTTTCGTTAACATAATTCGCCATATCAACTATGATAATATCTATTAAGATATTAAATGGATAGTTTATGCAAAAGAACAAAAACTTAGCCTTAATAAATTTAACCTTAAGTGTAAAACTATCATTAGGAGGTGGAATATTTGAAAACAAAAAAAATAATGTTAATAGCTTTAGGTTTAATGATCCTTATCGCAATTTCTGGCTGCCAACCAAACGATACTGGGTATAATACAAGACTTGGTACCCAAACTAGAAATGGCAACGGTGGTTTATTTAACAATACAGGTACAAATACACCATCAGGAAATGGTGCTTGGCCAGATGGCACAAATCAAGACCGTAATTTAACAGGTCAAGATAAAGTGCTTTATAGAAATAACACTAATTTAGGACTTAACAACGGCTTCAACGATGGATTTAACAATGGAGTAAATGATGGATTATACGGCAATAGATTAAACGCAGGATTAAATGATGGGTATAACACTGGATTAGACAACAATGGAGTAAATAATAATCTATCGACTAATTCAGGTAATATGAATATAAATGCTAATGAATTAGCAAGAAAAATTACTACATTACCTGAAGTATCCAGCTGCTCTGTTGCAACTCATAATAATAATGCAGTCGTTGGTCTAAAATTGAGCAACAATCAAAGTTTAGGTGCATCATTAAGACAAAGAATTGAAACCATGATTAGAGATACTAATAGCAATATAAATAATGTTTCAATAACTACCGATCCTAATCTATTTACAAGGATTCAAAATATGTCAAATGGAATGACAAATGGAAATGTAACAAATACCATTAAAAATGATTTTGAAGACCTTATGAGAAGTATAACGCCCAATACAAACAATATTACTAGATAACATAAAGGAGACTCTAATTATGAGTCTCTTTTACATCTTCGATTTTACACATTGCTTTATTAAGTTTTTCAATTGCTCTTGATTCAATTCTTGATACATATGATCTGGAAATCCCAAGGATTGCTGCTATTTCTCGTTGAGTTTTTAAATCTCCATCTATTAGTCCGTATCTTAATTCAATTATAACTTTTTCACGAGGTTTTAAGACTTCATTTATCGCTCTATATAGTTTTTTGGTTTGAATTCTAAGTTCTACTTCATCCAATATTTGATCCACGTCCGATCCCAATATATCGAGAAGGTTTATTTCGTTTCCTTCTTTGTCCGTTCCAATGGGTTCATGTAATGATAATTCGATTTTTAATTTTTTTGATGATCTAATAGTCATTAAAATTTCATTTTCGATACATCGTGCCGCATATGTTGCAAGCCTTGTACCCTTACCAGGATCAAATGTTGAAATTGCCTTAATAAGTCCAATCGTGCCGATTGAGATCAAATCATCTAAATCTTTTCCCGTATTATTATACTTTTTTACTATATGAGCAACTAATCTTAAATTTCTTTCTATAAGGATTTTTTTAGCTTCCTCCGAACCCTCATGGTAAGCCTCTAAATATTTCTCTTCTTCCTCTTTTTCTAAAGGCTTTGGAAAGGAATTTGAATTTATCATATATCCGCAAAGTATAACAAATGGTCTTAAAAATAAATTTAATATAAGAATAAACAATTTATCCATAAATTTACCCCCAATGATTAAGTATATGATTGGAGGTAATTTCTTGTGCTAGTACACAGGATATATTTTATTGATTTCCTTCGCTATTTTTTCAAAAATTGGTGCTGCGGATTTGGAACCTGAATGTCCCCCTTCTACAAGAACTGTTATGACATATTTGGAATTGTCTTTTGGAAAATATCCGGCAAACCATCCGTGTATTGTACTATTTTTATTCATAATTGCTTCGGCAGAACCCGTTTTTCCTCCGCTACCACCAACTTCATATAAATCAAGATCCTTTCCTGTTCCGTTTTCAACGACACTATTTAAGTATTCCATAGCTAATTCGCTTGAAGACTCAGAAAGAACCCTTTTATCATCTTCTCTATTATATTCCTTAATAATTATACCGTCTTTATTTGTTATACCTTCAATCAAAGTTAAATGTTTTTGCAATCCTCTGTTGGCTATAATAGTCATTAAATTGGCTATTTGTAAAGGAGTAACTTCAATTTTCCCCTGACCGATTGATATGTTCCCTATAGCCGGACCTAAGAGATCATTCCCTTTGGGTAGATTTCCGCTTATTTCTTCTAATAAACCTATATTTATCTTTGAACCAAAATTTAACCTTTCAGCCATTTCAATAATTTTTTTCCCACCCAATTCTTTTCCCAATTGTATGAAAACCGAATTACAAGATTTTTCAAATCCCTCTTTTAAGCTTATATCGCCATGCACACTTGTGCACTTTATCCGTACGTTTTTAATATCTTCATAGCCCTTACAATGGTATTCTTTGCCCAATAAATCTTCCTCAATAGCTGTTAATAATACTACAGTCTTAAAAATAGAACCTGGCGGATATCCAACTTGGATTGCCTTATTGTATAATGCCATATCTTTAGTATCTAAATAATATTCGATATTTTCCTGATCATAATTGGGTCTGGATGCTAATGCCATGATTTTGCCGGTATCAACTTCTACAACAATGGCAGCTCCATTTATATTATTTTCATCTAAAATCTTTTCCACACTTTCCTGTATTCTATAATCAATAGTAAGTTTTACACCTGTAGGATCCATTGAATCGGTAATCTCATTTACAAATTCGGAACCTCCCAATATCATAGAGCGATCTTTATCAAATTCTACAAAAAATGACCGTTTCTCACTATTTTTAAGAAACTCATCAAATACCTTTTCAATCCCTGATTCTCCATAGTTATCCTTCTTATTTACATAGCCGATTACGTGGGATAAAATATTTTTGTCTGTATACCTCTCTACAACATCAACTACAAATACATCTTCAGGTTTGTTGTCTATCCTAATATTATCCTTTAATGGAATTTTAATGATTTCATCATCAAGATTTAATAGGTTTAAAATTTCATATCTGCTCAATGTACTATGCTCTAAGACTATGTCAAGCATATGTTTGTTATTCTTTAATATTTTATTAGATAATATTATATTTTGTGTGTTTTTAATATTGGTAAATGGTGTAAGATTTCTGTCATAAATGATCCCTCTTTTAGGATAAAGAGAGATCTCTTTACCCCTTTGTTTTAGTGCCTCTTCTGAATAGACCGGGTTTTTATATATTTGTATGAAATACAGCCTAAAACTTAAAATAAAAAAAAATATAGTAGCTAAACTTCCAAATATAAGCAGCCTCTTTTTTAAAATCTTTTTATTATCAAAATTTTCCATAAAAAACCCCCATAAGTTAGTATTAGCACCCCATGGGGAATATATACGTTCAATTCACAATTCACAATTCACAATTGAATGAAGAACTACTATCACATTTATGGATTTGAAGCAGATTCATTAAGCAACTTTTGGGTAACTGCACTTAAATTACATTTTGTGTTCTATTTACCTATTATTGCATTTATCTTTGCAACTATTATATCTATAGCTACTTTGTTATAGCCGCCCTCTGGAATTATTATATCTGCATATCGTTTTGTGGGTTCAACAAATTGTAAATGAGCAGGTCGTACTGTGCTCATATATTGTAATATAACTGAATCTAAAGTTCTTCCTCTATCTTTTATATCACGAAGTATTCTTCTTATTACTCTGACATCTGAGTCCGTATCTACAAATATCTTTATATCTAATAAGTTTCGGATTTCTTCTTCAAATAGGATTAATATTCCCTCTAAAATAATAATGTCTTTAGGCTCAACCTTTTCTGTTTCTGATTTTCTATTGTGAATCTCAAAGTCATAAATGGGTTTCTCAATTGCTTTACAATTTATTAAATCCTTAAGATGTTTAATCAGTAATTCATTGTCAAAAGCAAAGGGATGATCATAATTGGTTTTGACCCTTTCTTCAAATGATATATTGCTTTGATCTTTATAATATGAATCCTGTTCAATTATAGCTACATTTTTTTCTGTTATCTCCTTTAAAATCTCTTTAGTAACTGTAGATTTGCCTGAGCCTGTCCCACCAGCTATTCCAATAATAATTGGGCTCTTCATGTACTTATTCCCCTCTTTCTTTTCTTATTAGGTAAAATTTCTCTACGTCTTCTTTCATTTTCATTTTTACAATCTGTTGCGGATGGGGCGCCACATCTATTTTATTTCCCTCATCATCCCACATATTTTCGATTTTTTGGGTGAAATGATTTATATTCGGACCAAATATTTCTATCTCATCTCCAACAAAAATTCTATTTCTTTGCTCTATGGTTGCAATTTTATTTTCCTTGTCATAATCTAAAATCATGCCAACAAAATCATATCCTCTAATATACGAACTTGTTTCATAATTTAAAGATTCCTGATCCGGTTTTCCATAATAAAATCCGGTAGTAAAATCCCTATAGCTTACCTTCTTAATTTCCTCAATCCATTTTTTATCATATCTATATTCTTCCGGATCCTTATAATATTCGTCTATTGCCATCTTATATGACCTAATCACAGTGGATACATAATAGGATGATTTCACTCTCCCTTCTATTTTAAAGCTGTTGATTCCTGCTTTTATTAGTTCGGGAATGTGTTCTATCATACAAAGATCTTTTGAATTGAAAATAAATGTGCCATCTTTATGTTCTTCCACCGGAAAGTATTCTCCCGGTCTTTTTTCCTCTACAACATAATATTTGTACCTGCATGGATGAGCACAATCGCCTCTGTTTGCATCTCTACCAGTCATATAGTTGCTTAATAAACATCTTCCTGAATATGACATGCACATAGCTCCATGCACAAATGCCTCTATTGTTAAATCTTCGGGAACCTTCTTTTTTATTTCTTCAATTTCTGCTAAGGACAATTCCCTTGCTAAAACAACTCTCCTTACGCCGAGATTATACCAAAACATAATGGTTTCATAGTTTGTAACACTGGCTTGGGTACTTATATGTATTGGCATATCTGGAACTGTTCTCCTTATAATCGAAAACATTCCGGGATCTGACACTATTACTGCATCAATATTTATATTATTTAAACTTGTTACATAATCCTCTAACCCTTCTAAATCTTCATTGTGGGGTACTATATTTAAAGTAATATAAACTTTCCTGCCCCTTTCATGAGCAAATTTTACACCTTCTTCTATATCGCTAAGTGTAAAATTTTTAGAAGCTTTTCTAAGCCCAAAAGCCTCTCCCCCCAAATATATTGCATCTGCACCATATACAACAGCCATCTTAAGCTTTTCTAAGTCTCCTGCCGGCGCTAATAACTCAACTCTTTCCATTTTTAATCAGCTCTCCTTATATATAATGGCTACACCATCGCCTAATGGCATAATACAGGATGTATAGCCTTCAATATCATTTATATATTTTAAGAAACTCCTTAATCTCTTAACAATAGTCTTTTTCCTCCTTACAACTAAGGAATCCGTAGCCACCATTCCCCTAAACAACACATTATCACAAACTAAAAGTCCTTCCGGTTTTAACAGTTTAATCGAAAGATTGAAAAATTCTAAATACTGTCCTTTGGCTGCATCCAAAAATATAAAATCATAGATGTAATCTAAATTTGAGAGTATTTCTTCTGCCTCCCCTTCTATGATTTTTATTCTATCTCCATAGGGACTTATTGAGATGTTTTCTTCCGCCAATTTAATCATATTTTCATTGCGTTCTATAGTATGTATAGAGGACTTACCACCTGTTGCTTCGGCCATAATCAACGCAGAATATCCAATTGCTGTACCCACTTCGAGAATTTTTTGAGGTTTTTTAGATTTTAATATTACCTTAAGTAATTGTGCAACTTCCGGTTCGATTATAGGAATATGATTTTCCTTAGCATATATTTCTAATTCCTTTAAATGTTCATTGTTATCAGGTATTATGCTTCTTATGTATTCTTCAATATATTCTTCATTAATATTGCTCATTTTATCATCCTTTTTGATTAATTGCTATTAAAATAATAGTCAACACAAAATAATAGGTGTTTCCACCTATTATTTTTTTGGTTTGGCATTCATGTGGTCCTCATAGTTTGTTGTAAATGTATGAGTTCCATCGGGACCAGTTAAAACAAAGAATAAATAATCAACATCTGCCGGATTTACCGCTGCAATTAAAGACTTCTCCCCGGGAGATGCTATAGGTCCAGGTGGTAAGCCTTTATTAATATATGTGTTATAAGGTGAAGGTGTTTGAGTTTCTGCAGTAGATAAATTTTCTTTTCTCTCGCCCAATATATATTGTACAGTTGCACAGGATTGCAACATCATCCCCTTATCCAGTCTATTGTGAAATACTGCAGATACTAGTGGTCTTTCACTATCTACTTTTGCTTCTCTTTCAACAATTGAAGCTAGTGTAACCGCTTCATTAAGTGAAATATCCAATTCATCCAATTTATTCATAATATCCTTTTTGTAGACCTTGTCAAATTCATCTAACATTTTTGATACAATATCTTCTTCCTTTGCATCCTTATATATTTCATAAGTTGATGGAAATAAATATCCCTCTAAGCTTTGTCCTTCATCTAATTCCTTTAAAAATTCATATCTATCCTCAAAATTATCCTTATTGCTTGTTAATTCAATAAATTTATCCTTATTTACAAATCCCTCTTCAGATAGCTTATCAGCAATCTGAACAAGCTCATATCCTTCCGGAATAGTAAATCTAATAGTATCTCCGGATTTACCTCCCTTTGTCAGATGCTCAATTATTGTATTTAAATCCATATTGGTATTTAATTCATATTGTCCAGCTTTTAATTTGCTAGCCACATTTGAGGATCTCGCCTGGAGTTTAAAAACAAATTTGCTTTTAATCAATCCATTCTCGTATAGCAAATCAGATATCTTATTGATTGAACTCCCTTGAGGTATATCAATGACTATTTCATTGGAATCATCCGTTGTCATAGGTTCAAGACTGCTTTTATAATGGCTTCTCCAAGAATATATTGCCAAAGATATCAAAATAATTATAATTAATATAAATGAAATTTTCTTCTTTTTTTTAATCATTTCCATTCTATCTCACCTTTATTACCATTCTTTTATATTTGTTGCTTTTTTATATACATATAATATCACAGATCCAAATATCAATACAGAAATTAATTCTCCTATACCTATACCCAATACGGTATAAAAATATGGCACTTTTGTAAAATAAGAAACCCAAATTGAAACTATTAACCCATTCAAAGCTACCGGTGGTATCATCCCAAGAAACTTGTTTTTCATCTTTGAAGTAAGGAAAGCTGCTACTAATGTAACAAGGCTGCCTCCTACAATATCCAAAAGTCCAAATCCCGAATAAGGTGCCAGTATTAAATTTGCCAGTAAAGTACCCACAAATAAGCCTGGGATTGCTGCTGATTCTACCATCGGCAATAAGGTCAAGCCTTCTGCTAACCTCAATTGAACAGGACCGAATATAAGGTTCGCAAAGGGTACAGGCAATACCTGTATTATAATTAGAACTATGTATATAGCAGCTATTAAACTAGCCTTGGTGATATATCTTATATTCATAATAACCCCCTGATCAATTCACAGTTCACAATTCACAATTGTTGGTGTCAATTCACAGTTCACAATTCACAATCGACCCTTGGGTCGTCCTGCCGTGTACCCTTTGTAGTCTAAGGGTGAGACGGACAGTATAAGCACTGCTTTCGAAGGATCTCCGGTTTTAAAGATAGTGAAGAGTGAAGAGCAAAAAAATTATCCTTCAAATGACATCTTTTCCAAACCATTATATCACAAATAAGCAAAGAATAAAGAATAAAATAATATCCCTAGTATCCTAGGGACATTACTAAACCTCCATTATAATTGGTAAAATCATTGGGTTCCTCTTTATTTTTTCATAAATATAATCTCTTAAAGATTCTCTGATATTTGATTTAAGAGTTGCCCAATCAGTTATTTTCTTTTTCTCGCACTCGCTTAAAACCTTTTTAACAACACACCTAGCTTCTTCCATTAAGTCTTCAGATTCTCTTACATATACAAATCCTCTGGAAATAATGTCCGGCCCGGCGATTACGGCACCATCCTGCTTGCTCATAGTTACTACTACTACTATAAGCCCATCTTCCGATAAATGCTTTCTATCCCTTAGAACTATATTGCCAACATCGCCTACTCCTAAACCGTCAACTAATATATTTCCGGCTTGAACACTGGGTCCTATGTTAGCAGTATTCTTAGTAAGTTCAAGAGTTTGCCCATTTTCCAGAATAAATATATTTTCCTTAGGTGTCCCTAATGAATGACTTATATCAGCATGCATTTTTAGATGTCTCTGTTCTCCATGGACAGGCATAAAAAATTTAGGTTTTACCAATGTATGAATTAATTTCAATTCCTCTTGACAAGCGTGTCCTGATACATGGACTTCCGCTAAATCTTCATAAACCACTCGTGTCCCACTTTCAATTAGCTTGTTAATAATTCTGGAAATAGTTTTTTCATTCCCAGGAATTGGAGATGCAGAAATTATTACTAAATCATCAGGAAAAAGTTCAATCTTTCTATGCTCTGAAAATGCAATCCTAGTCAAAGCTGACATAGGCTCTCCTTGAGACCCTGTAGTAATTATAACCAGTTCATCTTTTCTATATCTATTCATCTCGTTTATATCTATAAGAGTTCCCTCTTCCATCCTTAAATACCCTAATTCAGTAGCTACCGTTACGGTATTTACCATAGATCTGCCGGATACAACTACCTTCCTGTCATAAAGTTCCGCTGCATCAATGATTTGTTGCACCCTGTGAACATTCGATGCAAAAGTAGCTACAATTATTCTGCTGTCAGCCTTTGAAAATAAATCCTTAAATGTATCTCCTACACTTCTCTCACTCATAGTATATCCGCGTCTTGTAACATTTGTACTATCAGATAAAAGAGCTAACACTCCACGTGAACCTAACTCTGCGAAACGGTTTAAATCAATTACTTCACCGGAAATAGGTGTGTAATCTATTTTAAAATCACCTGTATGAATTATTGTCCCTATATTTGTAGTTATTGCCAAAGCAACACTATCAGGAATACTATGATTGGTTCTAATAAATTCTACTTGAAATTCTCCTAATCTTATTGTATCCCCTGCTTTTACTGTATTTAATTCGACATCACCTAAATTGTGTTCTTTTAATTTGGTACTAAGTAAACCCAGCGTCAATTTAGTACCATAAATTGGAATATTTATTTTCTTTAAAACATATGGAATAGCACCTACGTGATCTTCATGCCCGTGTGTCAATATCAGACCTTTTATTTTATCCTTATTTTTTATTAGATAGGTAATATCAGGTATTACTATATCTACACCCAACATCTCATCTTCCGGGAATGTCATACCACAATCCACTATAATTATATCTTCTTTATATTCAAAAACAGTTATGTTTTTTCCAATTTCACCTAATCCCCCAAGAGGAATTATTTTTAGTTTATTCGCTTTCGCCAATCTATATCACTTCTCCTTATTTTTGTTATCTAAACACTCTTTACAATAACCATAAAATTTCACATTATGGTCTAGAATTTTAAATTTGTCATCTTTCTCGATTTTGTTCTCTAAACTTTCCAATAAATCTAATTTAACTTCAATTACTTTTCCACAATTTAAGCATATTAAATGATGATGCTGGTGATTTTCCTCTCCCAAATTCAATTCATAACGACTTACACCATCATCAAAGTTGATTTTATATACGATATTTAATTTTTCAAAGAGTTGTAAAGTCCTATACACCGTTGCAATCCCTATCTCAGGATTTTCTTTTGAGACAATATTAAAAACGTCTTCACAACTTAAATGTTCACTATTATTATTAAGTAATGTCTCTAAAATATCCTTTCTCTGATTAGTTAACTTATAGCCCTCTTTTTGTAAGGTCTCTTTATATCCATTAATATTCATTTTATCACCTATTCAAGGTTAATATTTATTGCAGATACTCTTTTATTAATTCCTCATAAGCCTCTTGCGCCTCTTCTAATTCATCGTCATCTATACCAACTAAAATTTCATCGCCCTCATCATCCATTTCCACCCTTAAAATATAGGTAGCCGATTCAATATCATCCGTAGGTAACATCGCTACATAATCCGTATCATCTAAGCTAAATTTAGCTTTTATGATAAATTCTATTCCATTTCCTAATTCATCATAAAACAAATGTCGCTCACCCATAAAACTAAACCTCCTTTTCCATATCTAAATAAGTTTGTAATATATATGTAGCGGCTATTTTATCTATTACCTTTTTCCTTTTTTCGCGTCTAACATCGCCTTCAATTAGGAGCCGTTCCGCAGCAACTGTAGTTAGCCTTTCATCTATATATATTATATCAACTTTAAATTTATTTTTAACCATATCTGCAAATTTAATTACTTTTTCTCCTTGCAGACCGATGGTGCCATTCATATTTTTAGGTAACCCTACGACTATTTTTTTTACTTGAAATTCATCTATATATGATTCAAGGACAGAAAAATCCTTTACCTTGCTTTCTCTTCTAATAGTAGTTAATCCTTGCGCTGTAAGCTGCAATGGATCACTAAGTGCAACTCCTATAGTTTTATCTCCCACATCTAATCCTAATATACGTTCCATTTCATTCCTCATTAAATTACTTTTATACAAAATTCAGGACATGTTGTTGCACAATATCCGCATAAAATACAATTCTCATTTGGCACAGCATGATTATCTATTAGTGTTATGCCATGCTGCTTACATCTTTTAACGCATTTTCCACACCCTATACAATAATCGGCAACTATTAACTTCCTGTTTTTATTCTTTAGCTTCATTTTTATATCATTTGGTATATACCCATTTTCAATCAAGCTAATATTTGCATCTATCTCATCTGTTGATTGTAATCCTACTGCAATAGAATGCAGATAGGGAATTTCTTTTACAAATTTGAAGGCTTCTTCAGCGTTTTTAATTAAATGACCTCCGCCCAAAGGTTTCATCCCATAGATGCCCTTTCCCAAGGCATTCAGTTCTTCTACATTTTTTAACATTTCATCTATAGTTCCATCCAGTATTCCAATACCGTATTTGTTTATTATCGGATGGACAATCTCAATTTCATCATACGCTTTTGCACCACGAACACCGGCAATCTTATGTGTAGATATACCGAAGCTTCTAATCTTACCTCTTTCTTTAGCCTTTAAAAAATATTCAATTGCTTCATAATGTCCCTTAATAGTATAAATGCTTTCCTGTTCATGTAGTAAAAATATATCTATATAATCCGTCCCTATCTCTTTTAGGGCTAGTTCCAGACTTTTCTCAGCCATTTCCTTGGTATATGCATATGTCTTTGTGGCTATTACATATTCTTCTCTATTTATGCCTTTTAAAGCCTCTCTTATATAATTGTAGTTTTCATATATTTCTGCAGTGTCCAAAAAATTTATACCTTTATCAAAGGCATAATCAATAAGATATGCTCCTTCTTTAACAGACAGATTTGCTTGAAATGGAGTCATTGTCAAAGAACCAAAGCATAATCTTGATACTTCAATTTGACTTTTCCCTAGTTTTACCTTTTCCAACATGACACTTCCTAAATTCCTTAAATTAAATAATAAGATGGATAGTATAAAGAAATACACCATCCATCCTAAGATTATTTTTCTTTACTTTCATTTAAATATGATCTTAATATATCTTCCAATAATTCATCTCGTTCTATCTTTCTTATTAAAGATCTCGCATTTTGATGACTGGTTATATATGTAGGATCTCCGGATAAAATATAACCGATTATTTGATCTATTGGGTTATATCCCTTTTCTTCCAACGCTTTATATACTGACATTAGGATCTCCCTTGGATCTGTTTGATTGTCTCTTGGTGGTTCAAACTTCATTGTTTCATCAAAATTATTGTTCATAAACAACACCCCTGTATCTATTATAACAAATCCGTTCATAATTCACAACTTAATTCAATTTCAGTTCACAATTCACAGTTCACAATTGAAAAGATAAGATTCTTCCGTCATTAATTTACCCTAAGAATAAATTTTGATTGAACTTTAATGCATGTTGATTGATTTTACTGCTATACCTTACCTCTTAATTATTCATTTGTTTTTCTATCAATCCTTCTACTATTAATAAAGACTCATCTACTTTGGATATATCCTTCCCTCCTGCTTGTGCCATATCCGCTCTCCCGCCACCATTTCCACCGGATACTTTCGCTATTTCCTTAATGATATTACCCGCTAGGATACCTTTTTTATTGATATCCTTAGTAACCATCACAACATAAGATATTTTATCATTTAATACCGATGCTAAAACCACAACACCGGAACCTAACCTATTTCTAATTTCATCACCTAGGTTTCTCAAACTATTCATATCCATATCCTTTAGTTTATAAACAATATATTGTATATCCTTAACTTCCTTTTTACTATCAATGATTTCATCAGCTATATTGGATGATAATTTCCCTTTCAGCTTTTCAATCTCTTTATCCCTTTCCTTAATGTCTTCAACAATTTGTGTTGCCTTTTCAATTATATTGGTATTATTTGTTTTTAAAATATTGCTTAATTCATCTAATTCTCTTTCTATCGAATTTAGAAAATTTAAAACCGATAATCCTGTAATAGCTTCAATCCTTCTAAATCCAGAGGCTATACTGGTCTCTGAAATTATCTTAAACAATCCAATATTGGATGTATTCACAACATGAGTTCCTCCACATAGCTCTTGAGAGTAGTTCCCCATTTTTACTATTCTGACATCATTTTTATACTTTTCTTCAAATAAACCTATTGCGCCCAATTTATATGCTTCATCCAATGTCGTTTCAATTGTTTCCACATCAAGTCCTTTAAATATCATTTCATTTACTCTGTCTTCAACTTTTTTTAAATCATTTGGTGTAATGCTTTCAAAATGAGTAAAATCAAATCTCAATCTATCAGGTGTAACATAAGAGCCTGCTTGATTTACATGTTCTCCCAAAACTTCTTTCAACGCTTTATGAAGCAAATGAGTTGCAGAGTGATTTCTTCTAATTGCGTCACGTCGCAGAACATCAACGCTGGCGGTAACTTTATCTCCTAATTTAACCTCGCCTTCTACAACCTTTACATTATGGAGCCTTAAATCATCATATAACTTTGTATCCAATACTTCAAGAATAAAGTTATCACCTGATATTTTACCTTTATCTCCTACTTGACCGCCTGATTCTCCATAGAATGGAGTTTCTTTTAAAATGACCACCCCTTCTTCAAACCTAGACAATTCATTTACCTTAGTATTATCTTTAATCAAAGAAATAATTTCAGTTTCTAATTTAACAGTTTCATATCCCTTAAATGTTGAATTAATATCTTTAAATAATTCCTTACTCTCTTTGCCTCCCCATCCGCTATCTCCGCCATCTCTGGAATTTCTAGCTCTTCTTCTTTGTCTTTCCATATTTAGTTTGAACTCTTCTTCATTTAAACTTAAATTCTTTTCCAACAATATTTCTTTAGTTAAATCCAATGGAAAACCATAGGTATCATATAACTTAAATGCCTTTTCACCGCTTAATACACTTTTCTTCTTTTTTCTCATCTCATTTATATAATCTTCTAATATTGATATACCTTGATCTATAGTCTCCTGGAATTTTGCTTCTTCAGCCTGGATAACCTTCTTTATTTCTTTATCTTTCTCTTTTAAATCCTTATATTCAATTTGCCATGAATTTATAACAACATCAACAACTTCCGATAAGAATCCACCGTTTATACCTAGTAGTTTTCCATGTCTTGAAGCTCTTCTAATCAATCTTCGAAGAACATATCCTCTTCCTTCATTGCTTGGCAATACTCCATCCGATACTAAAAATGTCATAGCTCTGGCATGATCAGTTATAACTCTAACCGATACGTCTTTTTCTTCATCGCTACCATAATTGTATTTGCTGATTTCTTCCACTTTTCTCAAAATGCTTCTAATAGCGCCTATTTCAAATATATTGTTAGTGCCTTCCATAACTGTTGCCATACGTTCCAATCCCATTCCGGTATCAATATTAGGATTTGGAAGCGGATGATATACACCATTCTCATCTTTGTCAAATTGAGTAAATACCAGATTCCAAATTTCAAGGAATCTATCACATTCACAACCCGGTTTGCAATTTTCATCGCCGCATCCATATTCTATACCTCTGTCAACATAAATCTCAGAACATGGTCCGGAAGGTCCAACCTCTAACTCCCAAAAATTATCGTCTTTTCCCAGACGTACTATTTTTTCTTCAGGTAAACCAATCATTTTATTCCATAATTCAAAAGCCTCATCATCATCTTTATATACAGTAACCCATAGATCTAGTGGATCTATTTCCATTCTCTCTGTCAAAAACTCCCACGCCCATGAAATGGCTTCTTTTTTGAAATAATCACCAAATGAAAAGTTTCCCAACATTTCAAAAAAAGTAGCATGTCTGGCAGTCTTTCCTACATTATCTATATCACCTGTACGTATGCATTTTTGACATGTAGCCATTCTATTTCTAGGCGGAATAGCTTCCCCTGTAAAATAGTGCTTTAGCGGTGCCATTCCCGCACCTATAAGTAAAAGTGATTTATCATTTTTGGGAACTAAGGAAAAGCTTGGGGCAACCAGATGCCCTTTTTCTTCAAAAAAATCTAAAAATTCTTTTCTAATTTCATGTAATCCGATTTTTTTCATAAAAACACCCCATCTATTAGTTAAAATCCTCCCTTATGAAGGGAGGTATCGTATTATACCTATAAGTATTTTAAGGTAACATGAATATTTTGTCAATTATCTTAAAATATACTATATAAATCCTTTTTTATTATCGTATTTTTCTTTGAAAAATGAAAATAAAATTTTGGATAAAGCTACAAGAGGCACTGATATTACCATACCCAAGACCCCAAATATTGCACCGCCTGCTATAATTGATATCAATATTGTCAAAGGGTGCATACCGGTAGTTTCTCCTAAAATCTTGGGAGCCAGTATATTATTCTCCACCCATTGGATTATAATAAAGAAAACTGTAAGCCATAGTGCCTTTATAGGACTTGTCATAATAGCTAAAAGAAATGCAGGAATAAATCCTAAAAATGGACCTATATAGGGAATAATATCCGCAATCATTGTAACAAATCCTATTACAACAGCAAAATCAATACCCAATATCATCAGTAACACAGTCGTAGCGACGCCTACGTAAATTGCCATTATAAGTCTTCCTCTTATAAATTGGGTTACAGAAACATTTACTTCCCTAGCTATCGTCAGGACATCTCTTTTATATTTTTTAGGTATTAACGATTTAATTTTTCTAATAAATTCATCTTTATCAATCAAGAAATAGAATGTTAATATAGGTGTTAGAACTATATTTATTATCTTTGAAAAAGAATTCACTATCCAGTCAAAGAACATATCCATTCCATTCATTACAACTTCTTGCAATTTTACTAAATTATCTTGAATTATTCCCTCAAAGCCTTGAAATATAGAAGGAAGCCCTCCGAATGTCGTTAAATATTTCGCATATAATGTATCTATATAATTTGTCAAATTTGTAATAACAGTGGGCAAATATGTCATAAGCCTTTTTATTTCTCTTCCAGACCTTGGAATTACTAAAAATGCTAATATGAATATAATTCCCAATATAATAAAATAGATTGCTATTACTGCAAATATACGTTTCATACCCTTTGATTCAAAATAGTTAACTATAGGGTCAAATATAAAAGCTAACATTATAGATATAATAATAGTAGTAACCGTATCAGACAATACTTGATATTTCTTAAATAATGCATATATAACATAAAGAATAAGTGCTACAAAAAATATTGGTAAAACCCTAGTATTGTTAAATTTTATTTTCTTTTTTTCAGGTACAAAATTGTTTCCTATATTTATCAAATAATAAATAACAAGCGATAATAATATAGTTGATAGTAACCATACAGCCTTAACAAATAAATCCGGCGGTGGGTTTATTGACATATTTAACACCCCTATTTAAATATCTTCATCATCTACATTTTCATGACCGTCTTCTTCAAAATCAAAATCCTCAAGACCATCAATATGGACATTATGTTTCTTTGAATAATCTAATAAAGCAGCTTTAATTGCTTGCTCTGCTAAAACCGAACAATGCATTTTTATTGGTGGCAAACCATCCAATGCTTCAGCTACCGCTTTGTTGGTAAGTCCCATAGCTTCTTCTATGCTTTTTCCCTTTATTAATTCTGTAGCCATGCTTGAAGATGCAATTGCCGATCCACATCCAAATGTTTTAAACTTTACATCCTCTATAATACCGTCGTTTACCTTCAAATACATTTTCATTATGTCTCCACATTTAGCATTGCCAACTTCACCAATTCCATCCGCATCCAATATTTCTCCAACATTTCTTGGATTTCTAAAATGTTCCATAACCTTTTCCGAATACATTATTTTGCCTCCTTGATTTTGTCATAAAGTGGTGACATATTCCTTAATCTATCTACAATTTTTACCAATTTTGCAATTACATAATCAACTTCTTCTTCGGTGTTAAAGTCACCTAAACTTAACCGTAAAGAACCGTGTGCAATTTCATGAGGCAGCCCTATTGCCAAAAGGACATGAGAAGGATCTAAACTTCCGGAAGTACAAGCCGAACCGCTTGACCCTGCAATTCCTTCAATATCAAGACTTAACAATAAAGATTCCCCTTCTATAAACTCGAAGCACACATTTACATTCCCCGGTAATCTCTTTGTTCTATGCCCATTGATCCTAGTATATTTTATGTTTTCTTGTATTCCATTTATTAATCTTTCTCTAAGTTTTATAAGCTTTTCATTATGTTCTTCTAAATTTTCATAAGCCAGTTCAATAGCTTTGCCCAATCCTACAATACCTGGGACATTTTCCGTACCCGCTCTTTTGTTTCTTTCCTGTCCGCCACCTGCTATTAGAGGATCTATTTGAAGTCCTTTTCTAATATACAGGGCACCCATTCCTTTAGGTCCGTAAAATTTATGAGCAGATAACGACAACAAATCAATATTTAGCTCTTTGACATCAATTCTTACATTTCCTATAGCTTGAACAGCATCTGTATGGAATATTATATTTTTGGATTTTGCAATTTCACCTATTTCTTTAATAGGTTGAATAGTTCCTATTTCGTTGTTTGCAAACATAATTGAAATCAATATAGTTTTATCGGTTATTGCACTTTCTAATTCCTTTAAATCAATCAAACCATCTTTATCCACATTTAAATATGTTATTTCAAATCCATTTTTATGCAAGTACTCACATGTATGTAATACAGCATGATGCTCTATTTTTGTGGTTATTATATGATTGCCCTTATTTTTATGTTTACTAGCTATTCCCTTTAGAGCCCAATTATCTGACTCGGAACCTCCTGCAGTAAAATATATTTCATTTTTATCAGCGCCTAAAGCCCTCGCTACCTGTTCCCTTGCTTTTTCTACAGCAACCTTTGAATTCGAGCCCAATGAATAGATGCTTGACGGATTGCCAAAATTTTCAGTGAAATAAGGAATCATTTCATCCAATACTTTTTTTTTGACAGGTGTAGTTGCTGAATTGTCCATATATATATATTTAGACATTTTTAATTCCTCCTTATTATTTTATTTAAGCATTGGCATTTATAGTATCATCTATCATATCTTCCAATGTTATTGAATCTACAACATCATCAATACTGTCTTTGATTTTCATTAAAACTTGTTTAGTAGCACAATTATCTACCTTTGTACATTCATTCAAATCCTCAATTATACAATCAGCAGGTGCTAGATTACCCTCTAGGGATCTTAAGATTTGACCAACAGTAATTTCACTAGGAGACCTCGACAACATATATCCTCCTTGTGCACCTCTCACACTGTTTATTAGCCCATCCTTTCTCAATGAAGAAAATAATTGTTCTAAATAGTTTTCTGATAGCTCTTGTTTCTCAGCAATATATTTTAAAGATATAGGTCCCTGTCCAAACTCCAAAGCCAATTGGTGCATAGCCATAAGCCCATATCTTCCTCTTGTAGATAAACGCATATTTTCACACCCCTTTGCAATCCCAACCCACTTGGTTGGATTTCTATCATAGTATATTATACCCAAGTTTTTTTGTCAACAATCTTAAATAAAAAGGAATAAAAAAAGGAACCAACCTCTAGGTTGACTCCTTCGTTAAATTAAGGTATACATTTTAATTGTGGAGGAAAGAATTCTGGAAAATCAGCAGTATCAAAAGCTTCACATATGTCCTCCGGGCTGAATTCATCACAGAAAGGTGGCTCTGGGCAATAACCGTAGGCTGGAATCAATAACTGCACAGTCCCTACAACCTTTGTAATTAGAAATACTCCTACTGTAAAGCTAATAGTTTTTCCTGTAACTACCGGCGGCGCTAATATTACCGATTGGGTTTCAATTACTATTCTGAATTCAAATTCATCCCTTGATTCAGGGATATAAAGTATTATATCCTTAAATATATCAGGTAAAAAGTCTTCTTTCAATTTATCACAATTCTCATCCAATATTTGATAGGGGATTCTGGATGTAAATCTTACTCTTCTAAAATTTGGCTGATTTGGAATATCAGTTACTTTTAACGTATTAGGAACTATGAATCCAGGTTTAAATCTAATCCTCCCAAAATTTTTTTCTTCTATATTCACTTCAATATTTGGAAAACATTCTCTTTGTTGGCAGCTAGCAAATACTTTGTCTACTATAATGCAATCTCGGTCCAGCATTTTTAAAGCATCATCAAGTAATTTGTTATCGACGTCTAATCTATCAACCATATTTTTCACTCCTTAATTTTAATAATTTCCTGGCTAATATCATATTATGTAATGAAGAAATTAATGTGATAAAAATGGAGGGATTTAATGAAAAATTTAAAATATGAATTATCACCTTTAGATGATACATTGCGGGAAATCTTGGATAAAGAAGATGTGATTATATATGGATATGCTTTTGATGAAGAAGTAACCCATTTAATATATTTACTAAATGATGGGGATTTAATTTACAGTACATTTTCGAATGGAGATTTAAAAAAATCACAAATAGGTAAATTTGATACTAAATCAAATTATTATCATCAACTTGAAATCTTGTATATAAATGGTAAATTGAATATATTTTATGCATATTCAAATTTTATAAATTCCAATATTTTTACCTTACACCATATAATCTACAAAGATAATATAGAAAGCAGATTCACAATTATAAGATATATCTCTAAAAAAACTACAGCTTCCTTTTCAGTTGACTTTGACTCATATGGTAATATTCACCTTTTATATAATACTCTGGCAAATGATATTTCTTATATATTCTATACTTATTATAATTGTCATAAAAATAGCTGGTTAAGAGATCCAATTAAAATGTCTCAAAATGATAAATATAATGAAAATCCATTTATCTTCGTTGATTCTAAAGACAATATCCATGGCATTTGGTGGGAAGATATGTCAAATTTATATGTATTAAAATATTATAGAATGAGCTCGTCAGGTAATGAAAGATTCAAATGGTCTGAGGTTAGTTCACTAAAAGTCGAATCTTCTGTTCCCGATGAAATATTAAAAGAAAATGATAATATAATTAGTTTGATATATGGTGATGAAAGCAATTATTTCATCGCAAATAGCATTGACTATGGGCTGAGCTATAAACCCATAGGCAATTATAAAGTATCAGATATCAAAACCAAAGAAATACCGGATGAAAATAATACAGAAAAAACTCCGATAGTATCTAAGGATGATATGATTGCAGATATGTTAAATCAAATAACCATTAATCAAAAGAATTTAGAAATACAATTTAAAGATATTATTGAGGATTTAGCTGTTATTAAAGCTAAAATTGCAGAAATAGAAGAAAACAGCAATAAGAATTCCTTTTTTAAAAGATTATTTAGCTGAGCTGACTATGTCAATAACATCTATGTTTGAATTGTGAACTGTGCATTGAATTAGAATTCTATTTCCCTATATTTCAATTTATTATCTTTTTTTTCAGCCAAATACATCTTTGAATCGCCTAAATTTAATAATTGAATTTCATCTTTTAACATTTGAAAATAATTTCTATTAGGAATCTTTAATGCATAATTGCATCCATTCCCGGACTTGAATATAGGCGCGGAAACCAATTGAAAATAATTTTTTCCTTTACTTTCTAGGTTTGATTGCAAATATAAGATTTTATTTCTTGTTTCAAGTACCAATAGATAATAATCATTTATAGCCATAAAAAATCCCTCCAGTATAAGAATATTCTGAAGGGACTTTTTTGTTCCTAATTATTATAGGAATCAAGAAGCTTCTAATCCTATTTATTCAATTTAATTTTCAATTTCTCCAACATGTCCTTTGTCATAGAGTCCAAATCATATTTCGGATCCCAACCCCATTCCTCTCTGGCAGCCGAATCATCTAATGAATTTGGCCATGAATCAGCTATTTGTTGTCTTACAGGATCAACGTCATACATAAGCTCAAACTCAGGTATGAATTTTTTAATAGAGTCTTTTATCTCTTCGGGTTCAAAACTCATCGCTGTAATGTTGAAAGCGTTTCTATGAATTAATCTCTTTGGATTTGCTTCCATAAGGTTTATTATGGCATCAAGAGCATCAGGCATATACATCATGTCCATCTTTGTGCCTTTATCTATGAAACTTGTGTATCTTTTATGTTTTATTGCATCATAATAAATATGAACTGCATAATCCGTAGTTCCTCCACCCGGCAAAGTCTCATATGAAATTAGCCCCGGGAAGCGTACTCCTCTAGTATCTAAATTAAATCTTTTAAAATAATAATCACATAATAATTCACCTGCAACCTTTGTAACACCATACATTGTTGTCGGCCTTTGAATAGTATCCTGTGGTGTCTTATCAGGTGGCGTAGAAGGACCAAAAGCAGCTATAGAGCTGGGAGTAAATATAGACAAGTTTTCTTCCCTGCCTACTTCAAGTACATTATATAGTCCATTCATGTTAACATCCCAGCAAGCTTGTGGATTATTCTCTCCTACAGCGGAAAGTATAGCTGCTAAATGAATGATAGTATTTACGTTATGCTTTTTAGCAACATTGCTTAATTCTATAGGGTTGTTTACATTGACAATCTCAAAAGGACCACTTTCAATAAGTTCTTCATGCCCGGGCTTTTTCCTTCTTCCGCTTGCTATTATGTTGTTTGTGCCATATACTTCTCTCAGTCTTTGTATAAGTTCGGAGCCAATTTGACCTAATCCGCCAGTAACCAATATTTTCCTCATTGGAAACACCTCCATATTTATTAGCTTATAACAGCTATTTCTTTTATTATATCACAATCAATGATATAAATATCACAAAAATAGAAATTAATAAAAGCATATTCCCAAAGTTTTTGGTCCTAAATGTGCTCCAACTACAGGTCCTAATTCATCTACTGATATATCCGCATCAGGAAATTTTTTAATTAAAATGTCCTGAAGCTTTTTTGCTTCGCTCAAATTTAATATATGGCAAATAGAAATTTTTTGAACATTTTCAGGTATCTTTTCAATCAATCTGAGGATTGATTTATTTTTCCCTCTTATCTTCTCTAATAATTGTAATTCGCCGTCTCTTAATTCTATGATAGGTCTTACATTTAAAAAATTCCCTATTGCAGACTGAAAAGAACTTAATCTTCCCCCACGACTTAGATACTCTAATGTATCAGTAGTCAAATAGATGTTCATCTTAGTTTTTTTATCATTAATAAAATCTTCAATTTCCTTTGATGTCTTCCCTTCCTCTGACATTTGAAGTGCATCTTCAACTAAATACCTTAAATTTGATGCAGATGTTTCAGAATCAATGATAGTAATTTTTTTATCCTCTAACATATTTTTAGCTAGTATAGCACTATTGTAAGTCCCACTTAGTTTAGAAGATAAAACAATCGCTATTATCTCTTCATAATCCTCCAGTGCCTTTTTAAACACTTCATAAAAATCTCCTACTGCAGGCTGAGATGTTGTCGGAAACAATTTACTTCTCCCAAGCATTTTGAAAAACTCATCAAACTCTCCTTTAAATCCTTCCACATAGGACTTATCGTCAAAAACATAATTCAGTGGAACAATTGATAAATCCTTGTTTTTTAAAAATTCCTTTGAGAAATAACTGGTGCTGTCTGTAACAATTTTAATTCTTCTCATAATACACTCCCTTTCTAATATTAATATAGTTCTGTCACAGATATGACAGAACTATATTATTTCATATTTTTAATCACTTTACAACTATATTATAAATTTTGCCCGCTACAAATATCTCCTTTACGATTTCCTTTCCATCCATAAACTTTAATATATTTTCATCCTTTAATATCTTTTCCCTTATCATGTCTTGAGTATCATCTACACTTACTTCAATTTTGCCTCTAACCTTGCCATTGATTTGAATAGGCATTTCAATAATCTGGTCTTTCAACTTCTTCTCATCATATATTGGCCATGTAGTATCATGTAAAAATCCTCCTAAGTCTGTTATTTTCCACAGTTCTTCTGTTATATGCGGAGCAACAGGATTTAAAAGGGTAAGATAAGTTTTTAAGTCTTTCTTAGTTATACTGCCTACATCATTGAATTCATTTAACAAAGACATTAAAGCCGCAATACCGGTATTGAATTTCAAGGTTTCAAAATCCTCGGATACTTTTTTTATTGTTTTATGAATACTGCTCTCCAACTTATTGCTATATTCATCTCCATCTTTGACTATTTCTTGTAATCTCCAAACCCTTTCAAGAAACCTCCTGCAGCCTTTAACTCCATTTTCAGACCAAGGCACACTTTTTTCAAAATCACCTATAAACATTTCATAAGTTCTCAAGGTATCTGCTCCATAGTCCATTACTATATCATCAGGATTTACAACATTTCCTCTGGATTTAGACATCTTTTCATTATTGTCTCCTAATATCATTCCATGCGAAGTTCTCTTTGCATATGGTTCAGGACCCGGAACAACCCCTAAATCAAAAAGGAACTTGTGCCAAAATCTTGAATATAAAAGGTGAAGAGTTGTATGTTCCATTCCTCCATTGTACCAATCCACAGGCATCCAATAATCAAGAGCTTCTTTTGAAGCTAAATTTTTATCATTATCCGGATCTGTATATCTTAAGAAATACCATGACGATCCTGCCCATTGGGGCATAGTATCAGTCTCTCTTCGTGCATGGCCTCCGCATTTCGGACAAGTGGTATTTACCCAATCCGTAATATTTGCCAATGGTGATTCTCCAGTATCCGTTGGCTCATAATTTTCAACTTCCGGAAGCATAACAGGCAATTCACTTTCAGGAACCGGTACCCATCCGCACTTTTCACAATATACCAATGGTATAGGTTCCCCCCAGTATCTTTGTCTGGAAAATACCCAATCTCTAAGTTTATAGTTGATTTTTCTTGTCCCTAGATTTCTTTCTTCCAGCCAATCTGAAATAGTTTTTTTAGCCTTATCTACATCAAGGCCGTTTAGAAATTCAGAATTAACTAAAATACCCGTTTCAGTATCGGTATATGCACCTAATTTGATATTTCCTCCCTGTATGACTTCTACTATCGGCAGATTAAATTTGCTTGCAAATTCCCAGTCCCTTTCATCATGCCCCGGAACAGCCATGATTGCTCCTGTACCATAGGTAATCAAAACATAATCCGATATCCAAATAGGTATTTCGTTTCCAGTTGCAGGATTAACAGCTCTAAGCCCTTTCAATTCTACCCCTGTTTTTTCCTTCGACAACTCTGTTCTTTCAAAATCTGATTTTTTGCTCACTTCATTTCTGTATTTTAAGACCTCATCTAAATTCTCTATTCTATCTTTATATTTCTCTATCAACGAATGTTCTGCTGCGATGACCATATAAGTAGCTCCAAATATGGTGTCAGGTCTTGTGGTAAATACTCTAAGTTTATCTTCTACACCGGCAATGTTGAAGTCAATCTCCATTCCCTCGGATTTTCCAATCCAATTTCTTTGTTGAATTTTTACCCTGTCAATATAATCCACTAAATCTAAATCATTTAACAATCTCTCTGCGTAATCGGTGATCTTTAACATCCATTGATTTTTTACTTTTCTTATAACCTCTCCGCCGCATCTTTCGCATTTTCCTCCCACTACCTCTTCATTAGCTAGACCTATTTTACAGGAAGGACACCAGTTTATCGGCATTTCATGTTTATATGCCAGTCCATTTTCAAATAATTTTATAAAAATCCATTGAGTCCATTTATAATAATTAGGATCCGTTGTGTTTATCTCTCTTGACCAATCAAAAGAATAACCTATTGATTTAAGTTGGGATTTAAATCTTTTAACATTGTTCTCCGTTACTATCTTGGGATGTATTTTGTTTTTTATTGCAAAGTTTTCAGTCGGTAATCCAAAGGCATCCCAACCCATTGGAAACAATACATTGTACCCTTCAAATCTTCTCTTTCGAGATACGATATCCAAAGCTGTATAAGGTCTTGGATGTCCTACATGAAGACCATTTGCAGAAGGATAAGGAAACTCTACTAAAGCAAAGTACTTTGGTTTGTCGCTATTGTTTGACGCTTTATAGATTTCTTTTTCATCCCATATATCCTGCCACTTTTTTTCTATTAATCCATGTTCATACTCTCTCATAAAAAACCCTCCTAAAATAAAAATCCCTTCGTCCTAAAATAGAGACGAAGGGTTAATCCGCGGTACCACTCTGATTGATTTAAAATCCTCTTTGAGATAATTAACGGTATCGAACCGACTAAAATTTATAATTTTAGTAACTCCAAGACGAGTTCAGTCACAATCAATACTGTTTTCCACCATACAACAGCTCTCTTAAAATAATTGATAACCTACTGCTTCTCTTCCTAGTTTCTCAATTTGAGTTCAATTATAGCAAATCTATGCACTCAAATCAAGCATATTTTAGAATTCTGCCGATTTGACCGTTCTTGGAAATGGGATTACATCTCTTATATTGTTTATCCCTGTAATGTACATAACTGCTCTTTCAAAACCCAATCCGTATCCTGTATGTTTTGTACCACCATATTTTCTAAGCTCTAAATACCACCAATAATCCTCTAAATCCATCCCGTTTTCGATAATCCTTTGTTTAAGTAGATCCAGTCTCTCCTCCCTTTGGCTGCCACCTATTATTTCACCTACTCCGGGTACTAGAAGATCCATAGCTGCTACAGTCTTGTTGTCATCATTCAATCTCATATAAAAAGCTTTTATCTCTTTTGGATAGTTTATAACAAATACGGGTTTTTTAAACACCTTTTCAGAAATATATCTTTCATGTTCGGTTTGTAAATCCATACCCCACTCTGCCGGATACTGGAATATTTCTTTAGACTCTTTTAAGATGTCGATTGCTTCAGTATATGTCAATACTCCAAAATCTGACTTAATTACATTCTCCAATCTTTCCAACAATGTATTGTCAATAAACTTATCGAAAAATTCCATTTCCTCAGGTAATTCTTCCAAACAGTAGGATATAATATACTTCATCATATCTTCAGCCAACTTCATATTATCCTGTAAATCCGCAAAAGCAATCTCAGGCTCCACCATCCAAAATTCTGCAGCATGCCTGGCTGTATTTGAATTTTCAGCTCTAAAAGTTGGTCCGAAAGTATATACATTTTTATAGGCTAATGCATAAGCTTCAGCCTCCAATTGACCACTAACAGTCAAATTGGTTTCCTTCCCAAAAAAGTCTTTACTGAAATCGACTTTACCACCATCAGTTTTTGGAACATTGTCCAGATTAAGTGTCGTAAGCCTAAACATCTCCCCAGCACCTTCAGCATCGCTTGCTGTAATTATAGGAGTATGAACATATACAAATCCCCTCTCTTGGAAAAACTTATGAATTGCATAAGCTAATACAGATCTGGTCCTAAAAACAGCACTATAAGTATTTGTTCTTGGTCTCAAGTGTGCTATAGACCTTAGGTATTCCATTGTATGTCTTTTCTTTTGAATAGGGTAATCCTGTGCTGAATTCCCTTCTACTTCAATCTCAATTGCTTTAACTTCAAAAGGCTGCTTTGCTTCCGGTGTTGGTACCAATATACCTTTTACTTTTATTGAAGAACTTATTGATAATTTTTCTATCTCTTTAAAATTTATTAAATTATCGTCATAAACAATTTGAAGATTTTTAAAAAATGTCCCATCATTTAATTCTAAAAATCCAAATGTCTTAGATGATCTAGATGTTCTTATCCAACCTTCTATTATGACTTCTTGATTAAAAAATTTTTCACTTCCTCTATAAATTTGTTTAACATCCGTTTTCATAGCTTTCCCTCCATTTTTATATACTTAATGCAATAATTCACATTTCACAATCATAATACTTATGTCCCATAACTCTTAAATTAGTAGATTCTTCAAATCAGCGATTACACTTACTAAAAAACCTTCCATCCTCTAATGAATAAGGACGAAAGGTTAACTTCCGCGGTACCACCTAAATTGCTACAGCCACTTTAATCTACCTTTAACGTAAGTAACACGTCTAAGCCTACTGTCTTAATTAAGATTTCGGTTAGAAACTCAAGGATGTTCTTCGATATAAGATTCGTACCGATGTTCCACTTCTAACCGGCTCCCTTTAACGAATACTTTATATTTACTCTTCCTGTCCACGTTTATTTTTTAGCCAAATACTTTATACAAGGCTTTTTTATTGATTATTATAATGGTATTATGCTTAATTGTCAAACGATTTATTTTATCGATTTATTTTAATCTTTTTTTAATTTAGCCAATCTCTCTTTAATTCCCTGCTCAAAGCCGTTCTCGGATGGCTTATAATACTCCTTGTCTTTGAATCCCTCCGGCAAATAATCCTGTGGTATATAGTTAAAAGGATAATCGTGAGGATATTTATAGTCCTTTCCGTGACCTAGTTTCTCAGAACCTTTATAATGGGTATCTTTCAAATGCAAAGGCACTCTAGCGGTTTCAAGATTTTTAATGTCATCTAAAGCTCCGTCTATTGCAACAATAGAACTGTTACTCTTAGGAGCGGTAGCTACATACAAAGCTGCCTGTGCAAGAGGTATCCTTCCCTCAGGCATACCTATTATTGAAACTGCATTGAAGGCTGCAACAGCCACTTGAAGTGCCGTAGGGTCTGCATTCCCCACATCTTCAGATGCACAAATGATTATTCTTCTGGCAATGAATTTTGGATCTTCACCTGCATTGATCATCTTACCAAGCCAATATATAGTGGCATTGGGATCTGTACCGCGCATGCTCTTAATAAAAGCCGATATTGTATCATAATGCTCGTCGCCATCTTTATCATATATTGCCTTTTTGACTTGGATACATTCCCTTATAGTGTCTAAATCTATTTTTATTAATCCCTTTTCATCTGAAGGAGTTGATAATACTCCTATTTCCAAAGAATTAAGCAGCACCCTTGCATCACCGTCGGCTACGGTTATAAGGTAATCAATTGAATCTTGGTCAATATCTACATTATAATTTCCCAAACCTTTTTCTTTATCGGTTAATGCCCTGTTCAGCAAATTTAAGAGATCTTGCCTTTCCAGATGCTCTAGAGTTAAAACCATGCATCTTGATAACAAAGCTTTATTAACTTCAAAGTAGGGGTTTTCTGTAGTAGCACCAATTAGAATAATAATTCCCTTCTCAACAAAAGGCAAAAGTGCATCCTGTTGAGCTTTGTTAAATCTATGGATTTCATCAATAAACAATATTGTTCTTTTGTTGTAAAATTTTAAATCTTCCTCTGCTTTATTAATCACTTCTCTTATATCTTTAACACCGGATGTAACAGCAGATAATTTTTCGAATCTCATATTTGTGGAATTGGCAATTATCATCGCTAAAGTGGTTTTTCCGGTACCAGGCGGTCCAAATAAAATCATAGAAGTAATTCTATCTGCTTTTATAGCTCTATTTAAAAAATTGCCTTCGCCGATTAAATGCTGTTGCCCTACAAATTCATTTATTGTCTGTGGTCTCATTCTATCAGCTAAAGGAGCATTTCTTTTTAAACTGTCCTCCATTGCCATGGTAAACATATCCATTGCTATCACTCCTTCTGGGACAATATGTGTCCCTTCTCTTAAAACTCTTAAAACTATAAATACTGCTTGAACTTATTCTGAGGTTTCAGTGTTCTTGTTAACTATATTGAGATTAATCCTAAAATAACAGTATCCTTTAGATATAAATAAACGCAATAATAGATGTTTGAATTAGAAACAAATACTATTGCATATATCCTATTTTTATCATTATCATAATAAATTATTTTCCATTTTCATCTAAAATCTTTTTCAATTCCTCCATAAAAGAATTTACATCTTTAAACTGCCTATATACAGAAGCAAATCTAACATACGCTACTTCGTCAATGCTTTTTAACTTGTTCATAACCATTTCACCGATTTCCGCTGAAGTTATTTCCTTTTCAAGAGTATTGGACATACTTCTTTCTATATCATCTACAATTTTTTCTATAGTTGATATGGATACCGGTCTTTTTTCACAAGCTTTCAAAATGCCATTTAAAAGCTTATTTCTATCATAAGTTTGCCTGTTCCCGTCTTTCTTTACAATGACAATTGGTACTTCTTCGATTTTTTCATAAGTTGTAAATCTTTTGCCACAGCTCATACACTCTCTACGCCTTCTAATAGCCTGTCCTTCATCTGTAGGTCGAGAATCTATTACTTTAGACTCCAAGTATTCACAATAAGGGCATTTCATAATTTTACCTCCAATTCCGGATAGTTTAATTATAATATAATTAGGAATTTTTGTCTAATCTTTTAGTCATCTTTAATATCAACTAAAATAGTATCCACCCCGATTTTTATAATCTGGTTCCATTCAATTAATATATCATTAGTCTTAGAGAAAAAACTTATTTTCCCTCCACTAGGGAGTATAATTCCGGATAGACATCCTTTCTCTAAATCTACTTCAAAATCATAAACATAGCCTAACCTTTGTCCATTGTGTAAATTTATTACTTCTTTTTCTTTTATTTCTGTTAGTTTAATCATAGCTCCACCTCTTTAACCTTTTATTATAGTTATATAACACAAGCTATAAAAATATTACATTAATTTGGAGGAGCTAGCTAAAAAATAAACCGTTCAAATATGCTTTCTCATCTGTCTAAGGGCATTTTTTTCTAATCTTGAGACCTGTGCCTGTGATATTCCTATTTCCTCAGCCACTTCCATTTGAGTTTTCCCCTCATAGAATCTTAAATTCAAGATTTCTCTTTCCCGATTGTTTAACTTATCCAATGCTTCTTTTAAAGTTATATCCCGTAACCATAATTCATCTTCTTCTTTGTCATCTTTTACCTGATCAACGACAAATATTGCATCTCCGCTGTCATGATATATAGGCTCAAATAAGGATATTGGCTCTTGTATAGCCTCTAATGCAAAAACAACTTCTTCCTTAGATATATTCAAAACTTGTGATATTTCACTTATAGTTGGCTCTTTTGAATTTGCATGGACTAATTGATCTCTGGCTTGAAGCGCTTTATATGCTATATCTCTAAGAGATCTACTTACTCGTATTGAATTGTTGTCTCTTAAATACCTTCTAATCTCTCCAATTATCATAGGTACTGCATATGTGGAAAATCGAACGTTCTGACTCAAATCGAAATTATCTATAGCTTTTATTAGGCCGATGCAACCTACTTGGAATAAATCATCTACAGGTTCTCCTCTTCTATTAAATCTTTGAATTATGCTTAGGACTAATCTTAGATTTCCATTTATAAATTTTTCTCGTGCCTCCATATCACCGGCCTTAATTTTAACAAATAATTCCTGCATCTCATCGTTTGTTAATACCGGCAACTTAGCAGTATTTACTCCGCAAATTTCAACCTTAGATATATGCATTTAGTTCATCCTTTCTTGATGATTTGCCCCTTTCTGTTTTAAAATTATATCCTATATAAAGTTTTTTATACTCTGATAAATTTGTCCATATTTGTTAACTTTTAATTTAAAAAGATACTATTGATAATTCAATAGTATCTTACATAAGTTTACCTATTTCTTTTCTCAATCGCTTTATAATTCTCTTTTCAAGTCTGGATATGTATGATTGAGAAATCCCCAGTAAATCAGCTACCTCTTTCTGTGTCCGTTCTAATCCGCTGCTTAATCCAAATCTTAATTCAACTATAGTTTTTTCTCTGTTTGATAATTTATCTATTGCTTGGCTTAGCAATTTTTTATCCACTTCATCTTCTAAATATTTAAATATAACATCTCCATCTGTACCGAGTATATCTGACAATAACAGTTCATTGCCATCCCAATCCGTATTTAGAGGTTCATCAAATGAAATCTCATTTTTTATTTTACTTGTCTTTCTCAAATACATTAAAATTTCATTTTCAATACACTTTGAAGCATATGTGGCTAATTTTATTTTTTTATCAGGATCAAATGTATTGACAGCTTTTATAAGACCTATGGTTCCAATGGAGATTAAATCTTCAATAGAAACTTTAGTATTTTCAAATTTTCTGGCTATATATACAACTAACCTTAAATTTCTCTCGATAAGGATACTTTTAATAGAATCATCTTTCTTCAGGTTCTCTAAATAAAATAACTCTTCTTCAGCGCTCAATGGCGGCGGCAGCGATTCTCCAGTCCCTATATAATCTACTCTTTCTATTAGATTTAATTTGTTTAAAATTTTATACACAAAAAATTTAAGCCTGTATTTTATAAATCTCATTTTCTACTCCCCCATCTATTATTTCATAGTGCAACAATCCATTGTATCCCAAATCCTTTGGAAATGTATTATTATAAATTCCTATTATTATATCTTGTCTTATCAGTACTTTATTCATATATTTAATAATTATGCTATCGGGTTTAAATCCAAACATTATTCCTGATTTACCCACCGATTTAAATGGTATAGGAATCAATTTTATATAATCCTTTAGCCCATCTAATATCTGTTCTATTTCCAAATAATCGTTATGATCTGCAGCAAGAATTAAATCTTTAGTTTCTGCCGGCAATATTTCACTCAATTTTTCATATTCAACTATCATAACCTTTTTTTTTGATATTGGATCTATTAGAGAATTTCCTGTATCCATGAGCGCTTTAAAATCCAGTCTTTTATTCTCATAAAAAAGTTCTACTTCTGCAATAAAGGAATTTTTCATCTTATGTATATTAAAATATTTAAAAACTAAAATTGCTATTAATGAACTAAATCCAACCCCTATTACAAGATATTTAACCGGAAAGTTGTTAATAGATTTTAAAGCCTTATCCAATATCTTAAAACCATTGTTCTTAAAAAAGAAAACACCCATTGTTGCCCCGGCAAATATAAAGGAACCGATATAAAAACTCATCAATAACCTTAAAAAAGATCTTATATTTAAATATTTAAATGACAATCGAACGATTAATATCGAAAATAGTATTTTGAAAGGAATCTTGGTTAAAATAGTAAGCTTGGGATAAAAAAAAACTAACGAATAAAATGATGATACAAAAGCGGCCAGCAATATTCTTAAATTACTTCCATCTATTTGATTCAATATTTTAGTTAACTTAAGTATCAAATAATTAATTATGAAATTTTCTAATAAAAGATATTCTAGAATTATATACATAATATAACCTCATTTCAGAACTCCAATATATTTATTATAAAGTATTCAAATTGAAAAATTTGTAGATACTTGTACTTAAAAAAAACGTATCTCTACAATAAAAGATACGTTTTTGCTAATTTTCTATTTTAAATTTAAATTTATTTTCTATCTTTTCTTCTTAAAAAAGTCGGTATATCCAAATCTCCTAATGGATCTTCAAAATCTATATCTCCGTCTTTTTCGTCTTTTTTATCTGATTTTTTATTTGGCTTTTCTTCAAACCCTGTAGCAATAACAGTAATTTTAATTTCATCTTGAAGCCCTTCATCTATTCCTGCTCCAAATATTATATTAGCATCTTGATCTACGGCTTGTCTTATTAAATCCGCTGCTTCATTGACCTCAAATATTCCCAAATCGGCTCCACCTGTTATATTCAATAATACAGATTTTGCGCCTTCAATTGAGGTTTCCAACAGAGGACTTTTAATAGCTTGTTTTGCTGCTTCAGTAGCTCTATTATCTCCTGTTGCTTGTCCAATTCCCATATGTGCAATACCTTTACCATACATTATAGTTTTAACATCAGCAAAGTCCAAATTTATAAGATTTGGAACTGATATTAAATCTGAGATTCCCTGTATGCCTTGCTTCAAAACTTCATCTGCCATCATAAAGGCATCTGACATCGTAGTCTTTTTGTCAGCTATTTGTAACAATCTATCATTGGGAATTGTAACTAGGGTATCAACTTTATTTTTCAAATCTTCTACACCCTTTTCAGCTTGAACCAGCCTTTTCTTTCCCTCAAAAGTAAAAGGCTTTGTCACAACTCCTACGGTAAGTATCCCTAATTCTTTTGCTATTTCTGCTACAATAGGCGCTGCGCCTGTACCGGTTCCTCCTCCCATGCCAGCAGTTATAAATATCATATCAGCACCTTTAATCGATTCCAGAATATCATTTCTATTTTCTTCAGCAGCTTTTTGACCAATTTCAGGGTTTGCTCCTGCTCCAAGCCCCTTAGTAATTTTTTCACCCAGTTGAAGTTTGACCTCTGCTCTGGAGGCATATAAAGATTGTCTATCTGTATTTAACGCTACAAAATCAACACCTCTAACGCCGCATTCTATCATCCTATTTACGGCATTATTACCCCCGCCACCAACGCCAATAACTTTAATTTTCGCAAATTGATCAACATCAATATCAAAATCAAACATCTAAATTCCTCCTTATCTTTGTGCTAATAATATATTAAACTGATTTTTTCTTTTGCAATAAAATTCTCCTTATAGAAGCAAAATTATCAAATAGGCGACTTCCAAAAGTAAAGATAGCAGCATAATAAAGAGGAACTCCCAGTATATCACCAATATATGCTAAAAATGCTGCCAAAATAGAATTCCCAAAAAATCCTGATACGAATATCTTGGTACTAAAACTACCCTCCAAATTTGCTCTTATCCCTCCAAAGACAGAATCTAAACAAGCTAAAATAGCAACTGAAATATAGAGTGAATAAGCTGTATTATAAGTATATGGTAACAAAAATCCTATAATCGCTCCAATTAGTATTCCTATAAGCGCAAAAAACATTTAATCCTCCTCCCCTACTGGTTTGGCAAAATCAAACCCTGAATCTCCAATATATGCAGGTATGACTATCTTATCCTCAATTCTAGGTTCAAAACCTATGAAATAAACATTTTTTAAAGCATCTCCATATGTCCCCGGAGCGTTGACCGACGCCATAAGTAACTTTGGATCCCCTATTGCCTTTATGATAAAAGGTATACCAATTACTTTATCATTAATCCCCATGACCGGTCCGCGGCACTTTATCTCAGAAGTTGATACCACTCTTTGATCATTTACACTAATGCATTCTGCTCCTGCCAGTTTTAAATCATTTAAAATATTTAATATGTCTATATCATGAATTATGTCGTCATCGATACTCATCCCTACTATTTCATCATCCATATTGTCATACATTGTTATTACAATTCCAGGCCCTTCCAATCTTGTTCTTCCTGCTCTCGTTTTATTGATTTTTAAGTCAGCTTCTAAAATGTCTATGATATTTTCATTGCCAAGAGATATGTTTTCTAAAACTTCCAGTTCCTTTTCTTTTTGATTGACTAACATTTCCATTTCCACAATTTCATTATTAATTGCGTTTATTTCATCCTTCATATTTTGTATGGATTTTAAAGTCGCAGGCGCATATGAATCTACATTTAATTTCATTTGAGTTGCAATAAATATACCTATTATTATACTAAATAAGGCTATTATGATTGTTGGATTAGTTTTCTTCATTTATTTTCCTCCAATCAATTTATGCTCTCTTCAACAGGTTTTGCATATATAAATTCCTTAATCTTTCTGTATTTTGGTATTTGGACATTTTGGTCTTGAGTTAAATGTACAATATAATCATAATTCCTTAATTGCCAAACAATGCCTCCTTTTATTGCCAGTGCAGATTCTAATATACTTGGATCACCTATTGCTTTTATAATAATAGGAGAGCTAGTAGAAACTCCATTTATTTCTATATGATTTCCGGCCTTAACTATTTCTGTAAAAGCCGTATATCTTTGATCATTAATTGATATTGCCTCTGCATCCGCAGCGTTAAGTACACTAACGATTTGTAAAATTGCATCCAAATCGCTTACTATAGAATACTCATCTCCAAATTGTAAATCTGCAGGAGGATCATTGATTTCAAGAATAATCCCGGGACCTTCTAAATCCACATATCCTGCCAATGTTCTATATTTCATAGCATCATTGTATAAATTTTCTGCATAAGTATTATTTTCTAAACCACCTTTTTCATACTGCTTTATTTTATTTTCCAGTTCGGTAATTCTATTAGCTTGGGTCTCTTTCTCTGACTGAGCTTTTTTCAATTCTGATGCTAATTGCTGAGCTCTTTGAGTAGGTAAAACTCCTTCACCCACGGTTTTGCTGATGGTTTTAAACTGGATGGATAAAATCAAGCCTAAGAAGATAGATACTAGAGAAAGAGCTAGCATGTCCCTTGTTTTTTTCATTTTATCCCTCCTTAATTGTTGGTCACAATGATAGGCTTCTCTCCTTTATTCATTATTATCATTTTAACTGATATTTGTTTTTTTTCAATATCTTTTAATATTTCATCAAGATATCTTAACTTATATTTTACATCATCTAAAGGTCCAAAGGCAACAACAATACCATTATTTAATATAATATTTATATTATCGTCTGTTTCAAGATTAATTTCACTAAAATTCCTAATTATTTCTATGTTTTTTTCATCATTGATTAAATCTTTCAATTCTTGCCCATGCTCTATCTCAAAAATGTTTTCACTGGGCAAGACGTTTATATTAAAACCATTTATAATTGGTAATTTTTCTTCCTTATCTTCCTTAAAATCAAGAACATATCCTTCAATATCAACTAATAAATAGCTGGAGATATTCTTTATTTGTACTACCGCTTCACGTTCAGTTATGTTTATATTAATTGTTTTTGGTAGTTTTCTTTCAATCTTTACATCTTTTATATATGATAATTTCTTTATGCTTTTTTCACCATTACGCAAATTTACTTTAAAAATATTTTCACCTTTTATTATGCTTGACGCATTTTCTATAATATCTTTTGATAATTTATTATTTCCTTCAATATTTATCATACTTATATTAAACAAATCAGAATTTAAAGCAAAGGTAATTAAAATTGTAGTTATTAAAATAAGTAAAATTACATTGAAAAATATCCTTTTTCTTCTTTTTTTTCTTTCAACTCTAGTTGTCTTTTTCATCCTATTCACCTCAGTAGTTGTCCAAAAATCATCTAGCAGCAAAAGCTGCTTAGACAATCTCTATACTTGCTCCAAGAGATTTTAAATTTAAAAACATATTTTCGTATCCCCTGTTGACATGATGTATATTACCAATTTCTGTTGTCCCTTGTGCAATTAACCCTGCTAATACTAAAGCAGCGCCGCCTCTTAGATCACTAGCGAATACTTTAGCACCGGTCAATGATTTAACACCTTTTATAACAGCTACATTTCCAAATATTTTTATTTTGGCTCCCATTTTTATAAGTTCTTCTGCATGTTTAAACCTGTTCTCAAATATGGTTTCATTAACAATACTTGTTCCATTTGCTATTGTTAACAAAGCCATCATCTGCGCTTGCATATCAGTAGGAAATCCCGGATATGGAAGAGTTTGTAACATCTCCAATGAATTTAATTTATTGGGCCCGATTACTTTTAATGAGTTACCATTATAATAGATAATTGCACCTGCTTCTTTTAGCTTTGCAATTATACTTTGTATATGATCACTTATTATATTTTTTATTATGATTTCCCCTTTTGTTATAGCGGCGGCAGTCATATATGTTCCGGCTACAATTCTGTCAGGTATTATATGGTGGCTGCAACTATTCAAATTTTTAATTCCCTCTATGGTTATTACGCTTGAGCCGGCTCCCGTTACTCTTGCTCCTGCTTTATTGATATAGTTTTGTAAATCAATAATTTCCGGCTCTCTTGCAGCATTTCTTATAGTTGTAATACCATCTGCTGTTACTGCAGCTAATATTATATTTTCAGTTGCGCCTACTGACGGATAATCTAATTGTATATCGCATCCTTTTAGCCCTGTCGTCTTACAATCTAAAAATCCATGTGCTTCCTCTATTTCTGCTCCCATTTGCCTAAGAAATTTTAGGTGTAAATCAATAGGCCTAGGTCCTATCTCACAACCTCCCGGATAGCTTATTCTAACTTCTTTGAATCTTGCAAGCATAGCACCCATTAAAATTATAGATGACCTCATCTCTCTAACTAAATCTTCCGGCAAATACAGTTTATTTATTTCACTAGAATCTACGGTAATAATATTACCCTCATGATAAACTTTCGCTCCAAGATGTGATAGTAATTTAACCATTATATCAACATCTTTTAAATTTGGAATATTAGAAATTGTACTAGTTTTACCAGTAATAACTGAAGCAGCTAGTATAGGAAGAACCGAATTTTTAGCGCCTGGAATGTTAATCTCACCTTCAAGCTTACAACCTCCATTGATAATATACTTTTCCATTAACCCACCTCCATTGCACTATATGTTTATACTATGCAACGGTTAAAATGAGGGTTACTTTTATTTAATTATTTTATCCATTTCAAGTAAAATAAGCTTTAGAGAATCTGTTTTCCCAAGTTTTTTGCTATTTTTCGACATTTCCCTCAATTTTTCTCTATCATTTAATAAAGACTTAAGTGTAGATTCTAAATGATCACCATTTAAATCTTTTTCCAATATTAGCACACTGGCTCCTTGTTCTTCAAACACTCTGGCATTATATTCCTGATGATTTTCAGCAGTATATGCTTTCGGTATCAATATGCTTGGAACGCCAATTGCAGAAATCTCTGCTAAGGTTATAGCCCCGGAACTGGTAATAACAATATCTGCTATATTTAAAGCTTCCGGCATATCATAAAAATATGGTAATATTCTATATTTATCATTTAATTTTACATTTTCTCTTTTTAAATTATTCATAAAATCATCATAATATCTGGTTCCGGTAACATGCAACAATTGGAAGTTATCATTATGTTCATTGTTCTTAATAATATCAAAGATGGAGTTATTTAATTTTTTCTGTCCTCCGCTACCGCCAAATGATAAAACAAAGGGAATGTTTTTATCTATACCAAGCTTTCTATATGCATCATTTTTATTTACTCCAAGCATTTCTTTTCTGATTGGATTTCCCACTTTTACAACTCTATCAGGATGTTTAAAATACTTCCCAGCTTCGTCAAAGGTGACCAATACCTTATCTACATACCTGGAAAGGATTTTATTTGTTATGCCCGGAAAAGCATTTTGTTCATGTATTATCGCCGGAATTTTGTTTTTAGCAGCTATGTATACTATAGGCGCTGAAACATATCCTCCTGTTCCTATAACAATATCCGGTTTAAAATCTTTGATAATCTGCTTTGATTGTTTTAATCCGACAAATAATTCTCGAATAGCTATTAAAGAGTTTTTATTTATTTTTCTGGGTAGACCTTTAACTCTGATAGTTTTGAATTCAAAGCCTTCCTTAGGTACAAGTTCGGATTCCAAACCATTTTTTGTACCTACGTACAATATATTTGCATTCTTATATGACCTCTTAATTTCACTTGCTATGGCTAAAGCAGGATATATGTGACCTCCCGTACCTCCACCGGTAATTAAAAAGTTCAAAGCTCTCAACTCCTATCCAATTTTGCATATCTCGAAATGTTTAATAAAATACCCACCGCAGACATATAAAATAAAAGCGATGTGCCGCCATAACTTATAAAAGGCAATGTGATTCCCGTAGTTGGTATTGAAGATGTAACAACGGCAATATTTATTAATGATTGGATAGCAATAAGTGCAACTATTCCAGATGCTAAATAGCACCCAAACAAGTCTTCTGTCTTAAGAGCTATAAGTATCCCCCTCCATATAACAATTATAAAAAGTAACAAAACAATTAACGAGCCAATTAAACCTAATTCCTCCCCGATTATGGAAAAAATAAAATCGTTATATGCTTCCGGAATGTAAAAAAACTTTTGCCTGCTCTTTCCCAATCCTAAGCCAAATAATCCACCAGACCCTAAGGCATATAGTGATTGTACAGCTTGCCACCCTGTATTTAATTTATCTTTAAAAGGATCAAGAAAAGAAGTCCACCTATTTGCCCTAAACTCATTTCCCTCACCTCTACTGGATAAATACAAAACTAAAGCTCCTGCAGCTCCAAATACAAATAATAGACCTAATTTCATGCCCGATATAAAAAACATGCCAACCATAGTGGCAGCCAAAGTTATGGTAGTACCTAAGTCCTTCTGTAAGTAAATTAACCCACAGGATAAACCCATATATAATAGAGCAGGTATTACACCTTCTTTAAAAGATCTAACTTTATCCTTTTTATTGGCTAAAAATGCTGCAAAAAATATTACTGAGCCAACCTTAATCGCATCTGAAGGCATAAATGTAGTAAATCCTAAATTTATCCACCTTCTCGCACCTTTCCTTGTACTTCCCAAAGGGGAAAATATGAGTAGCCCTGAGATTAATGACAATATATAAATAGGTAAACTAAGTTTCTTAAGTCTTCTGTAATCAAAATTCATAAAAAATACCATTGCAACGGATCCTATTATAGCAGAAATTAGCTGCTTTCTTAGAAAGAAATACCCATCATCCTTTTCTACCATTGCCTCAGGCCAACTAGCACTAAACACCATAACAATTCCAATAAATACCAAGGCTATAATAGACACCAATAGTAAAAAATCCGAAGAACCTCTTTTGCTTTTTTTACTTTTCTTACTTTTCTGCATAAAATCACTCCATTAATTGGTGTACGTTAGTTTTAAAGTCACAGCCTCTTTCTTCAAAATTCTTATACATATCCCAACTGGCACATGCCGGAGACAACAATACATTGTCTCCTCTTATACCAAGTTTATAAGCTAAATCTACTGCATCCTTCATGTTTTCCACTAAATGAATATTATCGATGCCATACCTTATTGCTGTTTCTTCTATTTTTCTCTTAGTATGACCAAGTAAAATCAGAGCTTTTACTTTTCCCTTACAAACCTTAATAAATTCATCAAATAAGGAACCTTTATCATACCCTCCAGCTATTAATATAATAGGTTTTTCTATAGCTTCTATGGCTTTTATACTGGCATCAGGATTTGTTCCTTTAGAATCATTATAAAAGTTAATGCCATTTTTACGACTCACAAACTCCAATCTATGTTCTACACCTTCAAATGAGGACAATGTTTTTCTAATTATATCAATATCTATACCCATTGCTAAAGCAATCCCAACGCTGGCAAGAGCATTTTCCAAATTATGTTTTCCAATTAACTTAATATCCTCAATTGACATTAATTTTGTTTTATCTATACCATTATTAATAATTATATTTTCTTTTTCTATATAAATTCCCTTATCTAGTAGATTATTTGTACTAAATAAAATTACATTTGACTTTATATCATTAATGATTGATTTTAAATAAATATCATCATAATTCAAGACTACAAAATCTTCATAATTGAGGTTCTTAACTGCCTTGAGTTTTGCACGTTTATAATTTTCATAAGAACCATGCCAATCAATATGATCAGGTGTAATGTTTAATATAGTACTCACTTTAGGCTTGAAGTATTTTGTATATTCTAATTGAAAACTACTGGTTTCTACTATAAAAGCATCATCCTTTTTGGCATCAATAATTTTATCCAATATCCCTACTCCAATATTTCCAACAACATAAGTATTTAACTTTGCCTTTTTGAAAATTTCACCCGTCAACATTGTTGTAGTAGTTTTGCCATTTGTTCCGGTTATAGAAATTATATTTTGAGTAGGCGAAATTCTATATGCCAATTCTATGTCTGAAACAACTTCTATATTTTCATCAATTATCCTCTTAACTAAAGGATCATAAGGAGGTATCCCAGGACTTTTAACCGCCAAGTCAATCCCCTCTAATTTGATTTCATCATTCCCTAAATAATATTCAATTTTTATGTCTTTTATTTGTTGTAGTAATTCTTTTAATTCCTCTTCACTCTTTGCATCATATACAACAATATCTACTCCTAATTTATTTATTGCTTTTATAATTGACAATCCTGAAATTCCAAGTCCCAAAACCAAAACCCTTTTATCTTTAAGAATCACAAAAACACCTCTCCTCTAGGTTCCCATATATATTTCATCTTCGTTTATAAATTGTAACCTAAAACTCCAATGAAGCACAATATAACTGTAATAATCCAAAACACCCCTACAACCTTTGTCTCTTTCCAGCCTTTAAGTTCAAAATGATGATGAAGCGGGCTCATAAGAAATACTCTTTTCCCAGTTAATTTGAAAGAAGCTACCTGAATAATAACCGACAATGTTTCAATAAAAAATATACCCCCTACAATTGGTAAAAATAAGGGTAAGTTTAATAATATTGCAATGCCGGAAATAGCTCCCCCCAGTGCAAGAGAACCTGTATCCCCCATAATTATCTTTGCAGGATGAGCATTGTGAATTAAAAATCCTAAGCAAGCTCCTGTCAAAGCAGCTGAAAATATTGAAACGCTATCTGCACCAGTATGTAATGCGATTAAGCTAAAAAAAGACAGCACTATAACAGAAACACCTGATGCAAGACCATCTAATCCATCAGTCAGATTAACACTGTTTACTGTACCAACAACCACGAAAACTATAAAAGGTATATAAGCAATCCCCAAATCTAAGTATTGACTTTTTAAGAATGGAATAATCACTTTTGTCCCAACTTCGGAAGTATTTGATTGATACAAAGCCAAAATAATTGCAAGAATTATTTGCCCTAATAATTTTTGATAAGCTTTTAGTCCTAAGTTTCTTCTTTTCATGATTTTAATATAATCATCAATAAATCCTATAAACCCAAAACCTAGGGTTGCAGCTATTAGAACTATCGTATCATTATTTATTAAGCCCGATGACAATACTGTCAAAATTAAGGCTATTATAATTACAATTCCGCCCATAGTAGGTGTCCCCGACTTTGAAAGATGCGACTTGGGACCTTCTTCTCTTATACTTTGACCTACCCTTAGTTTTTTTAGTATTGGAATTATAATAGGTCCCAGAAATAAGCTTATTAGAAATGCAATTATTATAGTTCTAATTATATGTGAATATATCATATTATGTATTCCTCCCGTGTTTGTTAAATATCCTTTAGACAATTTGATACGATCTCTCTTTCATCAAAAGGATAAGTTTTCCCATCTATTATGGTATATGTTTCATGCCCTTTACCAAATAATATTATTATATCCTTAGGCTTTGCATTATACAATGCATATTTTATTGCCTCTTTTCTATCTACAATTATTTTATATTCGATATTAGTATTTTTAATTCCTGTTAATATATCATTGATTATACTTTTAGGATTTTCGTATCTTGGATTATCAGAAGTTATTATTGAGTAGTCAGCATATCTGCCCACAACTTCTCCCATATCAGGTCTTTTAGATTTATCTCTATTTCCTCCTGCTCCAAATACTACTACTATCCTGCCTAATGAAAAATCCTTTATAGCTTTCAACACATTTTCTAGTCCGTCAGGAGTATGGGCATAATCTATGATTACCATAAAGTCTTTATTCGTTGGAATCAACTCAAACCTTCCCTTAACACCCTTTATATCTTCCAATCCCTTCTTTATATAGCTCAAATCCAAACCCAATGCTATAGCACATGATGCAGAAGCTAATGCATTATAAACAGTAAACTTCCCAGGTGTATTTAATTTTATATCCATTTTATTTCCATTATAATTTAAAATAAAGTCCACCTTGTTAAAAGAATATATAATGTCAGAAGCGTATACATCAGCTTTATTATCAATACTGTAGGTTAATAATTGTGCCCTATTTTTAACAATATCAACAATTCTTCTACCATAATTATCATCCAAATTAACAATATTAAAACCATCAGTTTTATAAAATAGTTTCAATTTTGCATTAAAATAGCTTTCCATATTTTTATGAAAATCCAAATGGTCTTTTGTTAGATTAGTAAAAATTCCAATATTGAAGTCAATATAGTCGACTCTATTGAGTTCTAAAGCATGAGATGATACTTCCATAACACATACTTTAACGTTTCTTTTTATCATATTGTCAAGATTTTTATTCAGTGCCAAAGCATCCGGTGTGGTATTATCCATTTTAACAATTTCATCCTCTATTATAATACCCGTTGTACCTATTATACCAGTTTTTATTTTAGCAGTATCCAATATACTTTTTAGATAATAAGACGTAGATGTCTTACCATTTGTACCTGTTATGCCAATTATCTCTAATTTTTGAGCCGGATGGTTGTAAAAATTGGAAGAAAAAAAGCCCAATGCATCTATGGTATCTTCCACTCTTATATAAGTTACATTCTCCTTAATATCAACTTTATCCATATGAACTATACATCTTGCTCCACTTGCAATAGCTTTATCAATAAAATCGTGCCCGTCAAAATTAAAGCCTTTTATGGCTATAAACATATTGTCTGTATAAACCTTACGAGAATCGTGATTTATATCAACTATATTTATACTCAAATTACCTATTTTTTCTTTAGTAAAGTAGTTTCCAAGAATATCTCTCAGAATCATAACCTACCTCCTAAAGTTAATTAAAAGGCAACTTTCTCAAGCTGCCTTAAGTTATTGACTAGAAAATTCCACAAAAATTTTAACATCTTCATTTATCTGAACGCCAGGTTCAGGTTCCTGTCTTATTGCTTTTCCATTTCCCTTTAACTCATATTGAATACCCAAATCATCCAATATACTTACAACTCCCTCATTGGTTTTTCCTATAAGATCCGGCATCAGTCTTTCTATTTGAGTTCTTTTATTCAAATATAGATCAATAATTGATCCTTTAATAACTTCTACTCCGGGTAATGGAAACTGATCTACTATAATTGAATCAGCTGATATTTCTTGATATTCAGTTATATATTTTAAACCTAAATCAGCCAGTTCTTTTCCGCCTTCACCAATTGGCTTATTCCTAACATCAGGCACTGTTATTTTTTTCTCTATTTCTTCTTCATCTTTTTTATCATAAATTGGTTCTACTTCTAGATAGTTGAGAGTATCCTCCATTACACTTTTGATAACCGGGCCTGCAATAGTCCCGCCATAATATGAACCACTCGGTTCATCAATTACGACCAATACAACAATTTTTGGGTCATCAGTTGGAGCTACTGCTGCAAAGGATGCGATATATTTACCCGGAGCATATCTTCCATCTATAATTTTTTGTGCGGTACCAGTCTTTCCCCCAACCCTATAGCCAGGTATATATGCTCTTTTACCTGAACCTTCTTCAACTACTCCTCTAAGTATATTTAACATAGTTTTGGAAGTTTGCTCGGATATAACTTTCCTCCTAACTTCAGATTCAAATGACTTAATGCTATTGCCCTCACTATCAATGATCTCTTTTACTAATCTCGGCTTAAGTAAATTACCGCCATTTGAAATAGTCGACAACGAATTGATTATTTGAATTGGAGTAACAGCTATTCCATGGCCATAAGACATAGTAGCTAAATTAACCTCTTTAATTGTTTCAGGTCCGGAAGGTACTATGCCTTTTTGTTCACCATTAAGATCAATACCAGAATTTTCTCCAAACCCAAATGCTTTGATATACTCCAACAACTTTTCTTTTCCCAGTTGCCTGCCTATATTTACCAAGGCTACGTTGCATGAATTGTGTATGGCCTCAGAGAATGTTTGAGACCCATGCTTACTTGTACAATTCAACACAACACCTTTTATATCCCTTACAGACCCATTGCAATAATAATGAGAATTTATTATATCAGGATTTTCTTCCAAAGCTGCTGCTGCGACTACCATCTTAAATGTAGATCCCGGTTCATATATATCATTTATTGCAAAATTTCTCCACATCTCAAACCACTTTTTTTGTAATTCTTCTTGACTTAATTTTTCCCATTCTTCCTTGACGTTTTTATCCAAGGGTTCTCTTGGATTATTAGGGTCATAGTCATTTTTATTGGCCAGAGCCAATACATCCCCACTAAATGGCTCCATAACTATTATAGATACATTTTTAGCCTTATTTTCCAAATATGCCTGATAAGCAGCTTTTTCTGCAAAATGCTGTATTGTCTCATCTATGGTCAATACTATTGAATAACCATCTGTAGCATCATATATTTTTTCTCCGTCGTAGGGTAGCTGCCTATTTGCAGCATCTGTGGTCTTGACCCATTTACCGGGAATCCCTGTAAGATATTTATTGTATGTTTTTTCAACCCCATAAAGGCCATTATTATCTATATCGGTAAATCCTAAAATATATGCAGCAAAATTGCCATATGGATAATACCTCTTGTTGTCGTCAACAACGGCAACTCCCCTTATATTAAGCTTTCTTAATTCTGTTGCTTCTTCTTTAGTAACCCACTGTTTAATCTTTTCTGTACTTACATTTTTAGTAATTTTTTCATATACTAACTCCTCATCCATATCCAATACTGAGGCTATTTGTTTTGCAGTGTCTTTTGGCTCTTTTATTTCAGCCGGTGTTGCCCATACCGTATAGGCAGTGACACTAACGGCTAGCTTTTTACCTTTTCTATCATATATTATTCCTCTTTGGGACTTTATATCGATTGCCCTAGTCCATTGTTCGAGTGCTCCTTTTTTTAACTCCTCACTCTTAAAGATTTGTAATTGAACTAATCTAACTGCCAAGAGTAATCCAACAAAAATAATCCCACCTAAAACGAATCGAAGTCTGTTCTTTGTTGATTTACTAGGTGTTTGCAAATTAATACCCCCTAAAACAAACTGGAAAAATTGGTCACAATATTTTTCAATTTTTCTGAAATACTAAATGTTTCAATCTCTTCATTAGTGGTTTCATTTACAGACACATAAACTATTTGGGATTCTTCAGGATATGTCATACCCAAATTGTAGATAGCTTCTTCACTTATCTTAGTTGTGCTTTTAATATTTTCTAATTCTCCAACCAAATCTTGCTTTACTTTCTCTAACTCTACCTTTTCTTTTTCAAGTTTTGTTATTTCCAATCTTTCAGATGTTATCTTTGAATAACCATATAATATATAAAGAGAAGTAATAAATATTATAATTGCTATTGAGATATACATTCTTTTATTTACTGTTTTAATTTTTTTCTTCCCTTTAACTTGTCTTTTTCTCTCTTGTTCTTCTACCTGTTCAGGGTAATAATTATATTCAGCTTTAGCTACTAACAACTTATTCTCCCCCTTCTGTTTTTATACCTATAGTTTCTCCGCAATTCTAAGTTTTGCTGATCTTGATCTAGGATTTGATTCAATTTCATCAATACTGGGAACAATAGGTTTTCTCGTTATTATTTCAATCTCCCTTTTTTTATCACATATACATTGCGGTAAATTCGGCGGACATATGCAATCTTTGTAAAGTTCTTTGTATTTATCTTTTACTATTCTGTCTTCTAATGAATGAAAAGTTATAATAGCAAGTCTCCCGCCTGAATTAAGCAAATTTACCATGTTTTCTATGGAACATTCTAAAACTTCAAGTTCTCTATTGACTTCTATGCGTATTGCTTGAAATGTTTTTTTAGCAGGATGATGTCCTTCCATCCTCGCTTTCTTGGGAATAGCTTTCTTTATAACACTTACAAGTTCCAAAGTTGAGTTAATAGGCTTTATTTCTCTCTCATTTACTATAAATTCGGCTATTCTCTTAGCCCATCTTTCCTCTCCATATTTAAAAATGATTCCTTCCAGCTCTTCCTTGGGATATTTATTTACAACGTCCCATGCGCTAAATTCACTTGTACTGTCCATTCTCATGTCCAATGGAGCATCCTTATTATAAGAAAATCCCCTCGTATTTTCATCTAATTGATAAGATGAAACACCTAAATCCAACAGTATACCATCTACTTTAGGTATATTTATATCATCTAATACTTGTTGTATATTCTCATAATTGCTATGGATCAAATTTATTTTTTCTTGATAAGGTTCTAAAACCTTAGAGGCTTTTTCCAAAGCGTCTAAATCCTGATCTATACCAATCAATTTGCCGTCTTTCAATCTTTTCACTATCTCCAAAGAATGTCCGGCACCGCCTAATGTACCATCAACATAAATTCCATTCTCTTTGATATTTAATCCTTCAATAACTTCATTTAGTAGTACGGAAACATGGTGAAATTCCATTTTATCCCTCCGTTAAATTCCTAGTTCTGCCATCTTTTCAGCGATTGCCTCATAACTTAAATTTTCGTCGTTATTATAGCTTTCCCATTCTTCCTTACCCCAAATCTCAATTCTTGTAGATACTCCGATAATAATTGCATCCTTATTAATCCGAGCATGTTCTCTTAAATTTACAGGAACTATTGCTCTTCCCTGCTTGTCTAATATACATTCAGTAGCTCCTGAAAAGAAAAATCTTACAAATGCGCGGGCATCTCTGCTGGTAAGTGGTAGTGCTTTTAATTTTTCTTCGAGTATTTTCCACTCGTTTTTTGGATAAACAAAAAGGCAATTATCAAGTCCCTTAGTCATTACAAATTCATAACCCAGGTCTTCCCTGAATTTAGAGGGTATAATTATTCTGCTTTTATCATCTAATGTATGTTGATATTCTCCAATAAACATACAAATTCACCCTTTTCATATTTTTGCTTACCACTTTACTCCACTTTACTCCACATTAACTATATTCTATACCATTTTATTAAATCCTTCTATAGTTTTTAATTATTTTCTGAATATTTTAGGACTTAAGTCCTATTTTTACATATATCGACCTTATCCGAAACCATCTGTCAAAAAAAGAAAAAAACAGAGAAAATTTTCTCTGTTTTTCACAAAATAAATTGTTATAAAATATTTATTTTTAATTTAATTTTTTCTTCTCCTGTAAAATACGATTATACCTATGACAATAGCCGATAAACTGAATAATTGCGCTACTCTTATTGAACCAAACATTAAACTATCAGTTCTTAACCCTTCAATAAATAATCTTGCAACTGAATATAATATCAGATATAGTAAAAAAACTTCCCCATCCACTTTAGATTTATCTTTATAGGTATACCACAGAAGAAATCCAAAAACTAAAAAATTCCAAATTGATTCATATAAAAATGTTGGATGCACCTTTACTCCATCTACTATAATGCCCCATGGCAAATCTGTAGGTCCCCCATGTGCCTCTCCATTTGTAAAGTTACCCCATCTGCCAATTGCCTGTCCTAATATAAGGCTGGGAGCTACAATATCGGCTAATTTCCAAAAACTTAATTTTCTTTTCTTACAGAAAAATATAGCTATAATAACCCCGACTATTATTGCCCCATGAATGGCTAGTCCTCCACCCCTTATATTTAAAGCTTGTATAGGATTGTCTCTGTATGTATCCCAACTAAATATCACATAATATAATCTCGCGCCAATTATAGCTCCGGGGATTACAAACAATAAGAAGTCAAGCAGAGTGTCCTCATCTATCCCTTTTCTCTTTGCCGATTTTAAAGCGAGGATTGTGCCTATTAGAACCCCGGAGGCAATAAACAATCCATACCACATAATGGGTATTCCAAATATTTTAAAAGCAATTGGATCCATTCTAAAACCACCTTTCTAATTACAGTCTTCATTATACCATACAAAATATCAATCTAAATAGGATTTATTATTGACAAAACCACGTTTCCCCTTGTAAAATGATTTTTAAATCTTTTTAATATATCATTATACTGGATTTCTTCCATTACATCCAAATAATCTAATATAATGAAATCATCAAAATATAAATCGACAAAATTGTTTGCTATAAATTCAATAGAGTTGAGCCCCATAAGGAAATTTCCAAGGTTTTTGTTCTTAATTCTATTAAAATCCTCTAATTTTAGAACTTCTTCGCCCCTTTTATCTATTAAGTTTAATACTTTTTCATAAACTATTTTGGGTTTATGTGATTCACCAATTACTAATGAATGTCCATATGTTCTTTTCCCTGTGAAATATGCTCCAAAATTGCTGGTGATTAGTCCTTCATTGTAAAGTTCATTATAAAATAATGAGCTTGGAGAAAACAATAAATCAAGGATTATATTTGTGATTAAATCCTTCTTAACTGCATCTTTCCCCATCAAATTCAAATCAGAGTCTTTAAACCCAATATAAAATAGCGGCGTTGATGTCACCATTTTTTCCTCTATAAATTTCTCATTTATCTCTTTTGGCTCGTCTGTATATATTCTCTTTATATTCTCCTCTTTCTTTTCAAATTTCTTTTCAGAGCTTTTGACCACATCAATTATCTTTTCAAAAGAAAGATCTCCAATTATAAACAGCACCATATTTGAAGGATTGTAAAAGGTATTGTAAGCTTTGTATAATAACTCCTTTGTAATGGTATTTATGCTCTCAACGGTACCGGCTATATCTATCCTGATAGGATGATTAACATACATACTTCTTAAACAATTAAAAAATACTCGCCATCCCGGATCGTCATCATACATTTTGATTTCTTGAGATATAATCCCCTTTTCTTTTTCCACATTCTCATCTGTAAGATAAGGGCTTTGAACAAATTTTACTAATAATTCCAAGCTCTCATAGAAATTATCTGTTGTTGAAAAAAGATAAGATGTTTGGTTAAAATTTGTAAATGCGTTAACCGAAGCCCCCAGTCTGGAGAACTTCTCAAATAAAGCTTCATCTTCTTCCTCAAACAATTTATGCTCAAGAAAATGAGCTATCCCCTCAGGTACCACCAAATTTTCTTCTTCTCCGATTGGTATAAAATTATTGTCTATAGAGCCATAATTTGTTGAAAATACTGCATATTTTTTACTAAAACCTGGCTTTGGCATAAAAAATATTTTCAAACCGCTATCTAATTTTTCATATAAGACTTTTTCATCAATTCTTGAATTAACTATAGTATTCAACTCAACACCTCCGTAGTATTACTATTTATTACTATTTAGACATAAAATAGATTGTATCCAATGCAATATGTCTTGATGCCTCTATAATGTCTTCTCTATTTACGTTATCAATATCATTTAAAACCTCTTCTAAACTTCTGAAGTCATTCGACAATTGCTGGCTAAAAAAGAATTCGGAAATCAAGTAAGTACTGTCTTTAATGGATTCAGTAGATGCCTTTATTGCCTTTTTGGAAATTTCAATATCATCATCGCTAAAATCGCCGTTTCTCATTTTTTCAATTTGTTCATTTATGATCTTAGTAGTTTTGTCGTAATTTTCAAATTCAATTCCGCCATCTATGAGTAATATGGATTTATACTTTATTACCATAGAACCTATATAGTATGCTAAGCTATTTTCCTCCCGTACATGCCTAAAGAGTTTTGAATTAGGTCCGCCTCCTAAAATATCACTTGCAATTAATAGTCCATTATACAAATTTTCTTCAAAAGGTATTCCCGTTCTATATCCTAATACCAATTTGCCCTGATTAACATCCAATCGTTCCCTGACTACATTAACTTCTTCAATATCATAATCAATTTTTTCTCTTGATAAATGAATAATATTTTGCCTATTCATTTTGTTGCTTTCTTTTATATGACTGATCAACTTTTCATCATATTTACCTACATAGATTATCTCTATAGGACTATTATTTATAACATTTTTGTAATGTTCATATAAATTCTTTTCATCAATTGATGGTAAATCTTCCACATAGCCAAAAGAGTATAAACTAAATGCCTCGGATTTGCACATCTCCTCAATACATCTATCTACTGCATAAGACCTTTTAGAATTTATTTTTCCTTCTATCCTATCCTTTAAATTTTCTTTCTCCTGACGTACATATTCCTTACTAAACGAATCGTTTTCTAAGTATGGATTAAATACTATGTCATTTAACAGATCAATGGTCTTTAAATTGTAACTGTCATCGTTAAAATAACTACCGTCGGCCCATTCAAGAGTAAATCTAATTACATGCTTTTCTCCTCTTTTATTTACAGTTAAACTCAAATTGGATCCATAGAGTTCATCCAATTTTTGTTCAACTTCCAATGTAGTATTCAATTTCTGATTGCCTCTTTTCAATACTAAAGGCAGCAATGCATTTTTAGTGACATCTTCTCTGTTTAAAGGTCTTACTATATAATAGCTCAACAAATTAGACTTAAATTTATCAGTATATATTAAATTTAAGTTGATGCCATTTCCAAGCTTTATTTTATCTACTTTTAAATCCATTTAAAAACCTCCTTCAATACCTTTACTATACCCAAATTAGGTTCAATTAATAAATCGGATAAAGAAAAATCATCCTAGATAAAAGAGAATTTATCTCAACTTTATAATAGGATGATAGTAATTTACTCCGCTTAAACATTATTTTATCTTTTCAGAAATTCTACCTATTTCATCTACTAATTCATCATAGGACTTGCCTAATATCAGCTGGGTCATAATATCGTCAATCTGCCTAAATAATTTATTATCCTGAGTAATCTTAACTGAAGTTATTTCGCTGTCGAATCCCTTAATTGCATCAGTTATTGTTACTTTTATGTCATCATCTAATTTATTATCATAGGATAATTTAACGCCAACCAATGCCACATTATTTAATATAACTGTCGTTGCATCGTCTACACCATACAGTTCTACAACTAAATCAGAAATAGACTCAGACTTTTCAATGATTCCTCTATCTTGAGCCTCTGTAGAAACTAAAGGCTCTTCTTTTAAACTGCCTTGATCATTCGTACATCCAATGTTTAAAATTAGTGTCAAAACAATTAGTATCAGTATTTTCTTTTTCATATAATCCCTCCCAATTATAGTTTTACAAATAATTAGTATTTTATAACAGGGATTGAAAAATTTATGAAAAAATTTTTAGATTGACTTTACAATATTGATCCCGGAACTGGTTCCCAATCTTGTAGCACCTGCATCTATCATGTTTTTTGCTGTTTGCAAGTCCCTTATACCGCCTGAAGCCTTGACTTCAAGACTATCACCAACTACAGATTTCATAAGTTTAACATCTTCAATTGTTGCTCCGCCAGTACTAAAGCCTGTTGATGTCTTAACAAAATTTGCTCCCGCTTCCATTGACAATTCACATGCTTTTATTTTTTCTTCTTCCGTCAATAGACATGTTTCAATAATAACCTTCACTATAGCTTTGCTTTTAGCGGCATCGACTACAGCTTCAATCTCATCTTTTACCTTTTTATAGTCTCTATCCTTTAAGGCACCTATATTTATTACCATATCTATTTCTTCTGCACCCTTATTTATAGCATCTGAGGTTTCAAAAGCCTTAGCCTCTTTGGTGCTTGCTCCAAGAGGAAATCCTATAACCGTAGCAACTTTGACGTCTGAGTCCTTTAAGAGGTGAGTGCAATACTCCACATAAGTCGGGTTTATACATACTGCCTTAAATTGATATTCCATAGCTTCTCTACAAAGTTTTTCTATCATTTCTTTCGTAGCATCAGCTTTAAGCAATGTATGATCAATCATTGACGATATATTGTTCATAATACCCTCCTATTTAATTATTTCTACCATATCTCCGTTTCTTACGCCTGCAGCATTACCTTCTTCTATATCAACATGCATTTCAAGTGCAAAGTTTTCAGCTACTCTAACTAAAACATTGTCAAACACAAGCCCTCTTGGACCTGAAACTTTAACGCTTACAATGTCTTTATCTTTAACTCCATAGTCCTCTCCGTCTTTTGTATACATATGAATATGTCTAGCAGCTACTATAACTCCTTTATCTATTTCAATTTCTCCCTTTGGTCCTACTACCTTTGCACCGGGAGTATCTAAAATATCTCCAGAATTTCGAACTACAGGCTTAACTCCTAAAGCAAATGAATCGGATATTGAGAGTTCAATCTGTGTATCTGATCTAACAGGTCCCAATATTCTAACACCCTTTAAGGTGCCTTTTGGTCCTACTATATCAACTTTTTCTTCACAAGCATATTGACCCGGTTGTGATAAATCTTTAAATCTTGTTAATTCATATCCTTCTCCAAATAATATATTTAAGTCATTTTGACTTAAATGGATATGTTTATTGGATAATGCAATTGGTAATTTTGTCTTCATAAAATCCTCCTCGTTATTTTCTATACTATATATATTATACAATTTATTCACTTTAAATCAAATGATTTAAAGTGAATGAATAAAGAGAAATCCACGCCTCGAGCTCATGAGTAATAAAATTAAATAGGAAAATTCTATCTATGTATATAGAAATTTCCCACTTTATCAATATTCTCACCAATTTCTTTAATCTCATTAATTACATCTATTCTCTCCTCTATCGGAGTTTCATCTGTGTTGGAAATAAAATAATTGCCAATATAATCAACATTGATAGCCTTAAAGAACAAATCCATAACGCCGACAGTTCCATCAAAATGATTGTGAGTATAAGGTGCCCCTCCAACGGACAAAAATATCCCCTTTCTTCTTTCATTCCTCTTATAATTTTTACCTAAGGAATATTTAATAGACCAATATTTTTGACATCTATCCACTATATTCTTTGACATTCCATTAATTGAATTAAAATATAATGGAGCCGAAAATATCACTATTTCACTATTGTCAAATCCATCATATACTATAGACATATCATCTTTAAAAACACAATTTCCATATTTTCCGCAATGATCACATCCAGTACATGAATGTATGTCCAAATCCTTAATATATATTTTCTCAATATCATAATCCAAGGTTCTAATTCCTTCTAATAAAAAATTTAATAATTTATCGGTATTTTTATTTTTCCTTGGGCTACCCATCAAAGCAAAAACTTTCTTCATCCAATCACCTAAGCCCTTACAAATCCTTTAAGATATTTCAATAAGGTCGTAATTACAATTGTTTGAACTGGAATATTAAAAACGGCACCTATAATCCTACCAGGAAGCAGAATAAAAAAGCCCTTGCCGTACATAGTAGACAGCCATAATGTATTTAGCCCTAACGATATTATAATATAACAAGTAAAAACTACCGCTAAAACATTCTTAAAAGAGTATATCTTTTCATATGCTTTCTTATTTTTAAAAAGATATAAAAATATGCCGGGAATCATTCCCCACAACATTGAACTGAGAGTGAACCCCGGATGAAATGCACCTTGAGAATTGATTAATACACCAATTATATCTGCTGCAACACCTGTAATACCACCAACGACAGGCCCAAATAAAAATCCTGACATCATTATAGGGGCTTCGCCGAAGCTAATCCTTAATGCGGGTATACCCCCTACCAGCGGTACATAAAAATAAGCAAACCTTGTGAGTACAATAGAAATAGCAGTTAGGAATCCTGCTTTTACCATAGTCTTTGTGTCCATAAAAACTTTTTTATTCATTTTTATTCTCCTTTCTTATTTTGACAGAATACTGTCACACTAAAGAAAAGAGTTCTTTAATGCTCAGCGGACGCGGTAAAGAATCGCAGAATGCGTTTCTTTCGTTTAAGGGCAACTTCCCATCCCTTAACACTTGACGCTCTTTACCTACTCTGTCAGTTTGGACAAAATCATTATATAATAGTTATTTACTTATGTAAAGATTGTTTTTCTTTACTCTTTGGTATTCAGTAAACTTTATACCACCTAATATTGTCGCAATAATAAATACCACCACTCCCATAATTTTATAATACAATCCATACCTAACGAAAAAGGATATAAAATAAAAAACTGCAAATGTACCATAGAGTCTGACAATTTTCCCAAAGGTGATAGTTTTCAATTGACTTGTAACAGTACTTTTTCTGTCATCATATCTATGTATAATGTAATTTCTGATCTCTTCGTCAGATGGAAATTTATCAATTTTTTTTAGTATTTCTTTTATACCCAAAAAATCAATTAATATTAATGAAGTATTATCTTTTATGTCCTCTTGAAAATAAGAATTAGTAACAATAATACCTTCATCATAATTTAAATTATTTATTAAATTGCTAAACTCCCCCACCTTTTTGGATAAAATTCTGTCTTCTAAAGAAGATTTGATACATTTAACTCCATAATTTTTGTTGTTTATATATCCTGAAAAGTCAACACCATCCTCACCTAATCTAAATTCAGTGGAATAAAATTCATCTAGCAAATCCTTAACATACAGTATAAATTCTTCTCTATTTAACTGAGTCAGCTCTCTAATAACCCTTCTGCTTTTTAAGTCTTCATTGATAGCTAGTTCTTTTTTTTTCATCTTCTTTTTATTTAGGACATTTACACTATTGGCAATAAAAAATATAGATATCAAGCTAATATAAATTGGCAACAATATTCTATTTGATCTTATTATTAAAACTAAAGTAAGTATAAAAAATAGCAATAAAATAAATAGAACATGATCCAAGTGCTGAGCTCTATATGTCTTCCCTTTATTAATTTCTTTTGAATAATAATTTCTAATTATAGTTTCTTGTTTATTTTGAGAATATTTTCCCTTTAACTTCTTAATTATTCCTTCCATTTCTCTCTACCTTTCTTAATATAATAAATGCCTACTATCTGTAGTATTGACAAATATATTAAGAAAGATAAGCCTATTTTCATAGCCATTCCAATGAAAAACTGTTCAGGCAACATTTGAATCAATAAATCCGTTTCAGGATTCAATAACCATAGGTCATTGGAAAAAAAGATTTGATGAAAAATCGTAAAATATTTATTAAAGTCAGATGATATAATCAATAGAATAAGCGCTAACAAAACAACATGATTTGCAAATAATCCCAATGACAAAGTCTTACCTAATAATGCATTCTCTTTTCTATAGCCAAAATAACCCATAATTATAATGGAAATGATGCCAAATATATATTTTGCTATTCTTTCATATCTAAATAACGTTTGAACATCTCTCATATGTAGAACTTCTCTTTCGTTGAAGTAGGGGCTCAGTATTCCGTCATTACCCTTTCCTTTTAGATATACTATGATATTGTCTGTAATTTTCCCTAATTCATTTATATCTTTTCCTGTTTCATTTTCTATATTGTATTTGTAATAAGATTTTATATAATAGCTTTTATTGTAAGCATTATTTTCTATGCTTATCATCAGAAAGGTTAAGGATAAAGAAATTATTAAAATTATTGATAAAGATTTTTTCAAAATAACACCTCCACTTGTAATAATCTTATAATAACACAATATAATATCTATTTCTTATTAATTTTCTAGGCTAAATAATTCATATAATTATTTTTTACTATAAACAATTTCATTTATCAATAATGGAAATAATTATTTTTATAGTCATATGTATTTCAATCTATTTCAAAGATATCTGTGAGTGAATGACTTACTAAAAAATGATAAGCATCTATTATCTTGTCTATTGAATTATCGTTATTGGAATTTTGAAGCATCCATATTTTCAGTACATAGACAAGACCTACGGTATAATAGACGGCAATGTCTTTATTTGAAAGTGATTTAACGCTATTATTTATCTTTTTACTTCGTTTATCAAAAATATGAAATAGAAATTCTGTTAGCATATTCACCAAAATTTCTTCAAAAGAATTTTGACCTGTTGTTTTAAAAGCACGATTATAAAATTCCTGATTTTTACCAAAGTAAGTAAAAATCATACGTATTGCTTCTCTTTCCATACCAATGTCGACAAGAGCATATAAGGGATCAAATAATTCTTCCTTTAAAATGTTTTCAAAAACTGCATTTTTATCTTGATAATAATTATAAAAAGTAGGCCTAATCACACCTGCATCGTCCGTAATCATTTTTATGGTTATTTTTTCAAAAGGGTGTTTTAGCATTTGTTCCTTAAAGCTCTGTGCCAATTTATTCTTTATATCAATCTTTTTTTGGCTCATTTCCTCTATAATCCTTTCACTATATTGGTTACCAATAACTTCATACCCATAAAGATTGATATAAAATCAACAAAAGCTCTCTGCAAAAATATTGCAGAGAGCTTTTGTAAACATTTGCTATCTATGTTATACCAGACCCACTATTAGGGCAATAACACCTATAGCTACTGCTATTCCATTGAGAGTCCTTTGAGGTGAAAATAAGCCAATGATTCCCAATACAATACCAATAATACTCATTGCAGTTGGTTGCCAGAAGAAAGCAATAACTGCAGCTATAATGGCTAGCCATCCTAACCATTTACCGGTTTTGTCATTAAATTTTGTTTCTTTTTTCTCAACTTTATTATTTTCTGTCATTCTTAATCCCCCCTTTCACAATTTATTTTAAAAAATCATCTTCAACACATCTATAACAAGTAATATACCAACCGTTAGAAGTATCACTGTACTTGTTATATAAGCTTTCCTTTTCTGCTCATAGCCAAAATGGTAGCCAATATATATTCCTGCAATAACAGAAGCTATACTTATAACGAATATTGGAATAATGATAGTATTCAGCTTCATGTCCATAAGCGAAATTCCTATTCCTATCAAGAATTCATCAATGCTGGTAATTGTGGCAAGTAAAGCTATTCTCTTAGTATTAATGGATTCTAAGCGTCTTTCAAATATATTGTCCTCTTCCAAACTCTTTTTAAACATCCTAATGCCAAGTCCTAAGAATATTGCAGATGCAACAATTGATAAGAATATTCGTGTTGTACTTATCTTGGTTTCAAAAATGCCAATATCGATAATCTTATTCATCAAAATATTCCCTAATAAAAGCGACAATGCCATCCAGCTTCCAAAGAATATGGAAACTTTAAAGACTTTTTTCTTATCTATCTCATACAACATAGCACCTTCAATATTCATAACTGCAAATAAATCAAGGGATGCTGCTATAGCCAAAGCAATAATCTCTAATGATTCAATAATGACCACCTGCTATCGGTTTATACTTTACAAGGAAGTAAGTTCTTGATATATCAATAATTTCTTCTTGTAATCATAAATTACCCGAACATTGCATATGAATAAACATTCAAATAATCCATACTGTTAAAGCATTACAACATTAAGTAAATCTTGTGGAATAGAACAACATATTATATAATTTGTATTTTAAAATCAATAATCTTCTGTTTAATTCAACAAATAAAATTAAATTTGACTATTCTAAACAGATTTTATTCTAAATCGAGTAGGGAAAAATAAATTTTCCCTCTCACACCACCGTACGTACGGTTCCG